>ERZ1673751.17-NODE-17-length-332104-cov-36.956627_pt1 | contig 332104 bp, 283 predicted proteins | sample MGYA00580202_ERZ1673751 | MGnify/ENA primary metagenome ERZ1673751 (study PRJEB41218, sample SAMN15661780) | gut metagenome | host: Homo sapiens | place: Canada: London | collected 2015-08-20/2019-03-30 | study: EMG produced TPA metagenomics assembly of... | reverse complement strand
CGCGACCCTAACCTTGGCAAGGTTATGCTCTACCAACTGAGCTATTTCCGCGTTTGCGGTTGCAAAGGTAGATATTTTCTCCAAACCTGCAAACATTCTACTTATTTTTTTCGCGAAGAAAAATACACATTTACCATACGAAAGCGGCAGACTTTTGATTATCAACTCATTCTGTCGCGATAATCCTCATAAGAAAATTGCTTGAAAATATCAGCTTTCCTCTCTTTGGCCCACATAGCAATAGCAGGATGGTGAATTCCATTGAACATATTTGTTTTCACCATGGTATAATGTATCATGTCTTCGAAAACAATACGCTCTCCGATTTGCAATTCATGGTCGAAGCTCCAGTCGCCCATATAGTCACCACTCAAACATGAATTTCCACCCAGGCGATACACATGACAACCACCATTATTTCCTATTTCAGCGCCACGTACGACAGGCTGGTAAGGCATTTCAAGACAGTCGGGCATATGACAGGTAAAACTCACATTAAGAATGGCAGTACGGATACCACGACTTACTACAATATCTACTACTTCAGAAACCAATACGCCGGTTTGCCAAGTAAAGGCAGAACCTGGTTCAAGGATAATACGCAAATGAGGATAACGAGCACGCAAATCTTTCAGCAGTTGAATAAGATGCTCCACGTCATAATCTTTACGCGTCATCAGATGACCACCTCCCAGATTCAACCACTTGATTTGCGGAAACCAGCGAGAGAATTTTTCTTCCAAATGTTTTAATGTCCGTTCCAGTTCATAAGATGAAGATTCGCAATGACAATGACAATGGAAACCTTCAATACCTTGCGGCAGCACCTCAGTCAATAAATCCGCCGTCATACCGAAACGGGTGCCGGGAGCACAGGGATTATAAAGTTCCGTTTCCACTTCGGAATATTCCGGATTGATGCGAATACCGCAAGAAATGCCACTTCCCTCTTTCACTACCTCTGGATAAAAACGACAGAACTGCGACAAAGAATTAAAAGTTATATGACTACTACAACGCATGATTTCAGGAAAATCAGCTTCCGTATAAGCGGGAGAATAAGTATGTGCCTTACTACCGAATTCTTCCAGTGCCAGACGTGCCTCGTAAACAGAACTTGCTGTAGAATGCTCTATGTACTCCCTAAATATAGGAAACGAGCGCCACATAGCAAAAGACTTAAATGCCAGAATGATCTCTACTCCGGCACGGTCAGCAACACTTTTTATGAGAGTGAGGTTCTTTCTCAACAATTCTTCATCCATGATATAGCACGGAGAAGGAAAACAATTGAAATCTATCATATTTTCTTTTTTAACCAATGATCTTAAAACGGGCAAAGCGCAATAAAAGTTGTTTGTCGCCCGCATTTTTGAAGTGAATGGTAGCTTTGGCATTATCGCCCTGACCTTCCACTTTCATCACTTCTCCCAGACCGAAACGTTCATGCTCGATCAGTTGTCCCGGCTGCACAGCCATTACAGAAGCAGAAGTGGGTGTAGAAGAAGAGGTTGCCGGAGTCACCCGTTTCAGATTGCGCGGAACGCTTGGAGCTATAATCTGCTGTTTGGAACGCTGCGGAGTTTCTTTTTCCGTATTATACAATGATTCACGAACATGAGGTGAGCGAGAGAAACCGCCGCTATGTTCCTTACGGAAAGATCCGGCCTCTTCATCAATTTTACTACCAATCCCTGCGTCCTGAGGCAAGCGGAGGAAGCGGATGTCGATATCTTTCAGAAAACGACTGGGGCTACCAAATTCCATTTTCCCATAACGGAAACGAGTACGTGCGTACGAAAGGAAACAATGTTCTTCTGCGCGAGTGATAGCCACATAAAACAAACGCCTCTCCTCTTCCAGCGCACGGGGAGAATCTCCGACCATACCACTGGGAAAAAGATTTTCTTCCATTCCCACCACAAATACATTTCTAAATTCCAATCCTTTGGCAGAATGAACGGTCATAAGCGTTATTTTCTCATCATCCCCATTGTCCGAGTCCTGATCAGTCAGCAATGATACTTCCGATAAAAAGTCCGTCAATGAAATATTCAGATTACCCTCTTCCATGCGCAAAGCACAGAAATCGCTCATACCATTCACTAATTCCTCAATATTCTCTTTGCGACTAAGATTTTCCGGTGAATTATCTTGGCAGACGTCATTAATAATGCCGGACTGACGGATGATTTCCGTACCAATCTCATAGGCATTTTTCTCCACTGTTCCTTCTATAAATCCACCAATCAGGTCACGGAAGATTTGCAATTTAGAGTGCGTGCCTTTATTGAAATTCAATCCGTATGTCAGCGGCTCACAAAGCACAGCCCAAAGACTGATATTGTTTTCCGTAGCAGCAGTAATAATTTTACCTACTGTCGTATCTCCGATACCACGGGCCGGATAATTGATAATACGCTTGAATGCTTCTTCATCATTAGGATTGACCACCAGCCGGAAGTAAGCTATCACATCCTTAATCTCTTTACGCTGATAGAAGGATAGACCGCCATAAATGCGATAAGGCATACCCCGCTTACGCATAGCTTCCTCAAATACGCGGCTCTGCGCATTGGTCCGATAAAGTATGGCAAAATCCGAATAGGCATAATGCTCCGAACGGCGCAACTCAGCAATCTTATTGACTACAATATCTCCTTCTTCCACATCACTATATGCCTGAAACACCCCGATGGCTTCCCCTTTCTCCTTTTCAGAGAAGACCTCCTTGCGTATCTGTCTCTCATTCTTTTCAATCAGACTGTTGGCAGCACAGACAATAGTTTGCGTAGACCGATAGTTCTGTTCCAGTTTGAATACTTTCGTATTGGGATACACTTTTGTAAAATACAATATATTGTCAATATCTGCTCCCCGGAAAGAATAGATACTCTGCGCATCATCCCCTACCACACACACATGCTGATGATCTTTTGCCAACTGCAACACAATACTGTGCTGGGCATAGTTGGTATCTTGATATTCATCTACCAGAATGTAGCGAAACTGCTCCTGATAACGTGCCAGTACTTCGGGATGATCTCTGAAAAGAATAAAAGTATAAAAGAGCAAATCATCAAAATCCATGGCATCCGCCTGCCTGCAACGATCCCAATAACGATGGTAAATATCCCGGATCGCAGGCATCTTGGCAGCACAATCACCTTCATAAGCCTCCTTATTAGAGGCATATCCCGCAGGAGAAACCAAGTGGTTCTTCGCATTCGAGATACGTGCCTGCACACTACCCGGTTTATAGACTTTCTCATCCAGCCCCATTTCTTTTATGATAGAGCGTACCAGACTTTTACTGTCTGCCGTATCATAGATGGTAAACTGTGAGGTAAAACCAATATTCGCAGCTTCCGCATGCAGAATACGTAGAAATATGGAGTGGAACGTACCCATCCATAAATGGCGTGCCCGTTGATCTCCCACCTGCCGGGCAATACGTTCTTTCATTTCACGGGCAGCTTTATTAGTAAAGGTCAAAGCCAATATATTCCATGGCTGATAACCATTCTCCAACAAATATGCTATCTTGTAGGTCAGCACCCGTGTCTTTCCAGAACCTGCACCAGCTATAACCAATGACGGACCCTCGTTGTAGAGCACTGCAGCGCGCTGTCCTTCATTCAATTCTTCGATATAATTCGCATTCATGTATGCAAAATTAAAAGAATCTTTTTATATTTGTACAATGTTATTCAAACTAAAATCATAAGAAACTATGGAACAAATTAAAAATATGCGACTTTACATTTCTTTTATCTGCCTGTTGGCCTTCTCATGTGCTTCGTCTGTAATGGCGCAAAAGCAAAGTAAAGTAGAAAAGCTCTTGAAATTTCTTGTAAACAATGAGAATGAGAAATTTACAAAAAACCGGGACAAATTAGATGCTGAAACAGCAACAGCTTTTGAAGCAGAAGTCAAACTAATCGATTTGTGCGATCAAATCTGGAATCAGCAAGAGGTAACCGTTGCCAAAGATTTTTTCCAGGCTTATGTAGATGCTACCAAAGCCAACTTTATTTCCATCTGTCAGGAAGCCGGTGCTGATCCGGCCGCAATCCGTAAACGTATGGAAGATAACATCAGGGCCATATTAGATGAATATCCTAATAAATTAGTCTATTCCAGCACTCTGGTAGATGCCGTAAAAGCATCAGGATATGAATTGTCCGACGAAAGCAGAAAACATCTGTATGATGTACATGAAGAGGAATTATGGAAAGATTTCGTATGCAACAAGAACATTCCGAAATGCGAAAGATATCTGACTGAATATGCTGATGGTAAGTATAAAACAGAAGCTATGATAGAATACAATCGTCTGCTGTTCCAAACCGTACAGAAATCACCATCTGCCAGTAACTTTAAAAGATTCTTCGATCATGACCGGCTCAACACATTCTTCAACGGGCGTTCCAAGCGGGAGTCTATGGCACAGGCTCTCTCCATTTATGATGATTATCTTTACGGTAACATCTGCAAAGCGCAGGCCATAGCTTCCATTAAGCAGGCTATTGCAGAATATGAGCAGGCCCCTTATTTGAGTCCAGGCGATAAAAAATATACCAATACTCTGGAGTACAAAAAAGACAGTATTGACTATGAGACACTAAAGCTGGAAGTGAACTCTCCAAGCAAACTGGGACTCATCAAAGAATACCTCCTAACTCATAAATACAAGGAATTCCGTGATAAAGCCAACAAGTTACGCGTACCTTTTGAGCAACAATTGGTATGGAGTAATCCTACTACCATCCAAGCATACACCCATGGATTATTGATGAAATCCAATGAGACGAAGAATGGAAAGAGTACTCAGAAAACCTATACGTATGATGAAAACGGAAGACTGGTTAGTATCAAGGAAGTTACGGAAGATAAGGGAACCACTACCCTACAGACTAATTTCTTGTATGATTCTCAAGGTAACTGCGTAGAAGAAGTGCAGGTAAACCAAAGAGGCATGAAGGAGGTGTACAAACGCCTGCGTGCTTTCAGCACACTGGGTGTCATTCTTTCGGATTCTGCTTTCTATCAGAGCGGAAAACTGATCATAAGAAAATATCATCCACAACTCGGTCTGCTGGCAGGAGAGACAGTTTACGAGAAAAACATTCCGGTATCTTCCGTAATCAACCAATATAATAAGAAGGGACAGATCATCAAGAGAGAAGAGACATTCCCATTGCCTAAAGATCCGTTACCCACCCAGGTAAGTAAGCAAGTGGATATATATGAATACGATACTTATGGTTATCTGACAAAGATCACATTTGAAAAGACTCTTGTCAATAGTGATAAGACCAGCGGTTCACTCATATTCTTGTATGACGAATTCGGTAACCAAATAGACAGTAATGCCTATTATGAATATGACAGCACCGGACGCTGGATACAAAAAACAGATCGGGGAGATGCCAAGAATACAGAAAAAATTCAGATTATCTATCAGCAATAACCATAAAAAATACCGTCCGCATAATGAAATACGGACGGTATTTTTATATAATCACTCTATTTTATGATAATCGTTGCGCAATTTCCTGAATAGAAAAAGAGCCTTCCAAAGTACGAACCTGTATCTTTCCATGCAACAAGTTAAAGAAGAAATCAGCTACCTTCTCCGGAATAATTTCACAAAGCTCTCCATTCGCATCAACTCCCAGATCATAGGTTTTCAGCAATTGACTTCCCAACGCCGTAGCTCCTATCAGGAAATGATTTCTCAATTTATCCACATTGACCAGATCCGCAGCCAACACCTTTCCTACTACCGAATAGCAATGCACCAGTACCTTTTCATCTCCTTCAAACAGTTGAGATTCTTGTTCGTCAGAATAGGTATTCATCTCTATAATACCTGTATTTTCCATCTCGGGAGTTCCTTTATAAAGAGCGCCCAAATCCGCCAGACTTAAATTGAACAGGCGGGCTTCACTCGTGACTTGCATTTCTTCGCCACTGAATGCGCTGGGTAACAGCAACTTTATATCCCCACTAACAGCTACATTCTTCGCATTGAAAGTTCCCACTATACAGTCTTTCATGGTCAACTTAGCCGTAGCAAAAACTCCTCCCAATACTATACAGTCCTCCAATATCACTTCATCCGCAAAAATACTGCCGGCAACGAAAGCATTGCACAATTTTACAGTCTTTCCGTTGATGTCAGCCATGAACATCGGACGGCAATCACGAGCATACGACACCAGAGAATCCGAAGTGGCTACCGTCTTACGCAAGATAATGTCCCCTTTCGCATTATTGCTGATATGGAATTCAAGCTTAGTGAACACCGCACCAAGTATTTCCACATCTCCATTCTGTATTTCCAGCTTGCGGGCATAAATAGCCCCTTCTACAATGGTATCGTTCTGTATCAGCACATCCCTTTCCAGTTCAGCAGATGTACGGGGAAGAATAGAACCTTTTACTAGATTCTCACTTAAAATCACTCCATTCTCCAAACTTATTACTTTCAATTCTTTCATAACTCTACTTCTATTTTATAGAACATAAGTAACGGTATTTACGATAAAAAATTCCCGGCAAGTTTCCTCATCATTCCGGCTACCCGTTTTTCATGTTCTGAAGAACCTAATCTTTGAATCTCTCTCTCCAGATGCTTTCCAATGCGCTGCTTATCTTCTTGTGTCATGGCAGGCATGGACGCTTGCTGAACATTCTGACGTACTTTCCAGTCATTGACTCCCATACGTGCAGTCTGTTCATTCATCACAACCTCAGTTTCTTTACTGCCACCAGCAACAGTCTTCTCTACTACTACCACCGGCAACATCCAACGGGCATTTTTACATCCGCCAATCAACACATGTTCTATATGACTGGCCAATTGCTTTTGCCCGAGCAGATATTGCTTGGCACTCTCTATCAATCCGGCAGCCCGTTGCTTCACTGTGATAACAGAAATACGTGCCTGTACATCCAACTGCTCTTTATGCCCAACTAATGCCATTGCCGACAGAGATGAGTCCGTATTGCGCAACTGTTCCTTGCGGCTGCTTTCCACAAAGCGGAAGCAAGGTTCCATCAACATGTGAATACGCTGCACCAACTCTCTGTCCAAATTCTCAAAAACAGCGGAGTAACGGGTAGTCAGAATATCATAGTCGTCTATCATCACCAACTTACGATTGGCAAGTTCATCAGACTGAGACTGTAATTCGGCAACTACGGCTTCCACATTCGAGCACTCTTCCATATTTTGCATATCCAGACTGGCAGTGATATATCCCAAAAAGCCTTTGGATATATGTTTACCGATTTGCTGAGTACTGGCTATCTTATGGGCAACTTCAGCTGCATTACATGCCACAACAGAGTTACGCAAGCTTTCAATGTGTTTACTGCAATCGTGTACGCTACTGTTATAAGGATTATCGTCTATTTCCAGATAGATATCAATCGGCTCTTCCAGAACTACAGTCTTGGAAGCTGACTTATCACCTACGGTGAGTGTCACCGTTTCGCTCTTCCGGATCACATCATGTAAGATATGTCTTCGTCCTCCCATAATCAACCCTCCTTCACATTAAGCCAGGTTTCATTCCGGGCCATAAGTTTCTTCATGTTCTCCTTCACTCTTTCATTTAGATCGGAAGTTGCAATCAGTCGTTCCAGCTTTCCAGCCACCATCCGTTGCGATTCTATAGAAACATTTTCCCATCCGGAACCTTCAACCGTGCGTTCCATATTTTCCCGTATCTTCGTGCATGAGCGTTGTCCAATCAATTGTTCAAGTCCTGAAGGCAGTTTTGTTTCCACCACTTCTCCTCTATCTTCTTTTTTCACCAGTATGATAGCAGGCAAATAGCGAAGAACAGACTTGCCAACAAAGGAGTTCAGCTTTATTCTTTGCATTTTAGCGCTTTGCTGCTTGCATGTAGTGAGAAAATTAGTCATTTGTGCAATTAAAGCTTGCGCATTACGCTTAATATGGGCGGCGGCAATAGCTTGTGTAGTAGCCAGAGATTCCGTCTGATTAACCGGAACGGTACCAATCAGATTATTCAGGCGGTTCAAAGTAATGGCAACATCCCACTCACAGAATCGAATAACAGGTTTGTCCAACTCATGAACACGATTATGCAGAGCTACATCAAGTCCTCGGAATAACTTAGAATAGCGCTCTGTCAGAATCACAAAGTCATCTCCCATTCTCTTTTTCAAATCAAGCAACGCCTCTTGTTGCTGTATCAATTCGGACGCATACGCATTTACCGAGCTTAACGCTGTGGCATTTTTCTGTTCTATCTGAGAAGTAACCAGAGAGAAAAAGCCTTTATTAAGCCGTTTGCACAGTTTGTTCGTAGCATCCCTTTCGGCAGCAATAACAGCCGCCTCCATAGCAACCACTGCTGTTGTGACCCCGGAGACCTTATTAGATACAGTATCTATTTTATTGGCCATGTCGCGGGTATCCACTGTAACATCATATTTTGCCATAATCTTTCATTTTCAAGTTTATGAATGCTATTTCTCTTTCTCCAGATCGTTAAAGTCATCCAAATCGTCCAGATCATCCAAGTCGTCCAAATCACTCAGATCGTCCAACTCGTCCGCTGTCTCCGATGCTTTAGGAGTCTCATGAACTTCCAGAGCCGTTGTTGTCTCTGTATTTTCCGGAACTTCTGGCTGTACAGGTTCCACAGCTTCAGCCACCGGAGCCATTCTAATAGTTTTTTCCGCTTCTTCCGCCACTTCGGGTTGTGCCGCCGGTTCATCCACGTTTACGGCTTCAGTCACTTTTGCGCTTTGAGGAGCATATCCCGAATAGTCCATAGCCTCGCTGTCATCCACTAATTCAGCATGATGATTGAACACAACATCCTGTCCTTGCTCAGCAATTTCATGCAATGAGTCGGTAGCTACCTGAGCTATATCCAAAGTCATATATTCTTCCACACAATCCTCAACAGTAGGAGCAGGTGGAATATTCGAAGCAAATGCATAAAAAGGATTGATGCCTGCCAAAGGACGGCGACGATCATCCAACAAAGCTACATTATCATTAGCATCCACGATTTCCTTTGCCATTTTATCGCGAAGACTGGCATCAAAGAATTCAATGAATCCATAAACTTTTGCCCGTTCATTAATATCACTCTGCAAAGCTTTCATATATTCCTTGAACTCTTCCTGAGTTTGTTTGAATGATTCAGACTGTTCGGCAAATTGCTGCAAATTACTTTCCAGCTTATCTCCTGCATTCTCCTCCAACTCCTGAGCATCTCCATCCATCATTTGTTGCAACATCCGTGCCTTCATACGATCCAGACGTTCAAAAGTGGATTGTGCAGCAAGGAATTTTGTCAAATTGCTACGCATAATATTAATCAAATCATCTCCGGAAGTCCGGTTACGCCCATAAAAGTCTTGAGTTTCCCGGTGCCATTGATTCAGATAATCACGCTTCTGATTATCAATGTCATTATAGATATCCAAACGGTTCAGTCGCGTTTCCGCTAACAGATTCTGTACGATAGGTGCTACGATTTCTTCTTGTATCTGGCTGATACCATAAGGCATTGTCGTACGGCTTCCGTCTTCTGCAACCCACGAATGATCCTTCATATCATAGCGCATTCGTGAACTTTCCTTCAATTGGAAAGGTGTGTAGTTCTCCACCGTATCGCGGAAGTTGAAATTCGTCTGGCGGATTTTCTCCAACTCATCCTTCTCCAACTTCGGTGAATAGTGATTATAAGAGGTTTTCAGAATGGTGAACAGCAATTGATTAGAACTTTCCACCAGCGAATTAGTGGATTTAACCTTCGCTGCCGCAATTGTCTGTACTGCATACCCCACGTTTGAAATCAAACGGCGTAATACATCTTCAAATTGCTCGCTCTGGTCAGACAATGAATGGCGCATTGCATTCAGCGAATTAAATTGCTCTATTTCTTTATCATACGCTGCCGTATCAAATACATTCAGCACAGGCGCTCCCGACGGATTGGCCGTACCATATTCATTCAAATAAGAAATAACCGGCGAATCGGGAGGAATGACAGGCATGCCTACAGAAACAGTATGCAAGTCCGACAAGAAGTAAGCACTGTCACGCAGATTACGATCCATACGTCCAAAGTAATCATAGAACTTCACTTTAGGTATAGATGTTGAATAATCCTCTGTGGAAACTTCTTCCACTCCCTTACTTTCTTCTACCAAAGGGGCCGTAGTGGAGAGTTCATCCAGTTCTCTCAATTTCTCGGAAAGTGCTCCCTGGTTATTAACTAATTGCAGTTCAAAGTTCTGTACTGAACTATTTCCGGTATGATCTATCACAAAGCTCTTATTCTCGAAAGGAACCTGACTGGCAACGGGGACATAAACCACCCCCATCTTTTCAATCTTATAGTCTCTGAAAATCTGCTGATGCTTGTTTTCCAGTTCTTTCAACTCCACTCCGACATCATCAATGGATTTACCGCTGGATTTAAACAGCTTGTAGTTTTTCATCCCCCAATAAAGACCGGCTACTGCAATAGCAATACTTAGCCACCCAATTACTGCTATCAATGCAAGACCGACAACAAGAATTCCAATTCCTACGTACATCTGCGTCTGGGCTTTTTTCTTACCCGTAGCATTCATAGTCAACGAATTCTTTAATTCTCCCATCTCCTTTTCTAATTCTTCTTCTTGCGACACTATTTTTTCTGCCGCATCTTTATAAAAATCAAAAAGGATTTTCGCTTGATCCTGATACAAATCTTGCGAAGAAGAAAAAACCTTTCCTTTCATAACCAGATATGTTTTTATAGTAAATAAATAAGAATTTAATTTCTAATTGTAGCCTAACTCCAACAGCTTACGCTCGGCCATTGAAAAGCCTTTCGCTTTAGCTTTCCGGTACCACATAACAGCTTCGAAGATATCGATATCAACGCCTTTTCCTGTTTCATACATGATACCCAGACAATATTGTGCTTCTGCATTTCCGGCATTGGCTAAAGATTTATAAATATCGAATGCTTTCTTGTAATCACCATTCTGCGTTGCTTCCCGAGCTGCTTCCAAAGAGTTAGTCTGAGCTTTTTTCTCTGTTTTCTCAGGTTCGGCCTGTTGTTGAGGTTCATTAACAGGAGTCTTTGCCTCCGGCTGGGATTTAGATCGAGATTGTTCTTCAACTTTAGGCTGCTTTTGCTGCTCTACAGCCTTAACCGGAGTTTCCTCAGGAGTAGCAACAGGCGCCACAGTCGTGGTATCCTGCACCACAGTAATAGTGTCAGCAACCACAGCCGGAGGTGCAACAACTGGCTTAGGTTTGGATGCAAACACAAAATACAAACAGATCAAAACCAAGATCAGAAATATACAGCCACCTACTATATATATAGATTTTCTGGATTTCTTTTGAATAGCAGGGGCTTCTTCTTTTCTTTCCGGATCCGGCTGCTTCACTTCAGGCTCTGGCGATTTTATTTCCGGTTGATTTGATTCAACAACAACCGGCTCACTTTGCTTCATTTCCGGTTCAGCCTGTATAACTTCCGGTTCAACCTGTTTTACATCTGCTTCTGCAAATTCTGGTTTATCCTCAGTAGGTTCTGATTTTGCTTCAACAAGTTCCGGTTTTGCTTCAGTAGGTTCGGAAACAACTTCAGCAGGTTCACTCTCTACCGATTCTATTTCCGGTTCTACTTGTTCGATCTCCGGTTCCGTTTGTTCTATTGCCGGTTCAACCAAATCATCCGCAATCTCAGTATTTTTCTCTTCTATCTCTTCAAGGACTTCTTCCGGTTTTTCCTCAATAGCCTTTACTTCCTCTGGTTGACCTTCCTCAATCAATGATATTTCCGCTGGAATATCCAGTACAATAGTCTCTTGCCCTGACTTTCTATAAAATGCATCTAAAATACCCCGAATAATACTAAAGTAATAAACTTCCTCCTTAAACAGTGATGGAAAATTCAAATACAACTGTTCAGCCATCTTCCAATACAATTCTTTATCAGAAGTATTGTCACAAGTATCAAACAAATTATTCGCTTCTTTCAATAAAGGCAAGAAACGTAAATTGATTCGAAGCACTTTCAGTCTAAGTACATTCAGGAAATTCGCCTCACATAAATCAGCATATTCATTCAGGTACTTCACCAATTTAGGCACCTTTTCTGCATAAGGTTTTATTTGAATACGCAGCTTGTTGATAGCCTGTTGGCACACCTCACTATCTGCCTGAGGCTTCTTGAAGTTTTCAGCAAGTACAGCCAGCTCCGGAGCTATTTTCTTTAGAATAACATGTTCCACATTCTTCTGAAGGGTAGACCGCAAAAGTTGAAAGCGTTCTGCATCTTTCAAGTTTAAAACAAACTTCTGAGGGAACAGATCTTTCCTGATTGCCTCCAGCATAGCCACCAATGAAACATTATCCACCTCCAAAGCAGCAGCAATGCTTTCGCACTCTTTTAAAGTAAACTTTCCACTCTTTTCAATAATAACCCGACGGATTTTAGTTATCTCATCCAACAAATATGTTCTATTCATAATACCAAATTCATAAAAAGTCTCTAAAAATACATATTATTTTCACCAAAACAACTCTTTTCACGACTTTTTCACTCATATATGCCTATTTCTCACGGTTTTCCGTGACAAACTATATTTTACTTTGGAAAAATTAATAGAATCTGAGAGAACATTTATAAGATACCAAACGTTATATTAACAAAACCATAATTCAAGACAAATTATGAATACGTTATTAACATCTTTAATGCTTATAATTATGACTCACGAAATGCCGAAACTTCCGTATGCAAATAATGCATTGGAACCTGTAATCAGTCAGCAAACCATAGATTTTCACTATGGTAAACACTTACAGACATACGTAAATAACCTCAATAACCTGGTACCGGGTACAGAGTATGAAAACAAAGATCTAGTGACTATAGTAGCCACTGCACCGGATGGAGCAATTTTCAATAATGCCGGACAAGTATTAAATCATACCCTCTACTTCCTGCAATTTTCCCCGAAACCCGCTCAAAGCGAGCCTACAGGAAAATTAGCAGAAGCCATCAAACGCGACTTTGGAAGCTTTGACAACTTCAAGAAAGAATTCACAGCTGCCGCTGTAGGATTGTTCGGATCAGGTTGGGCTTGGTTATCAGTAGATAAAAATGGTAAATTACATATTACCAAAGAAGCCAATGGCAGTAACCCTGTACGTTCAGGATTTACCCCCTTGCTAGGCTTTGATGTTTGGGAACACTCCTACTATCTCGATTACCAAAATCGCCGTGCCGATCATGTAAATGCTCTTTGGGGTATCATTGATTGGAATGTAGTAGGCAGCCGGATGAAATAACAACAACATCATAAACTCTTTTTCAAAAAAACGCACCTGCGGGAATTATCAGTCCCAAAGGTGCGTTTTGCATATCCTATCTAACATATTTTAAAGAAAAACGTTGGCTACTGAAAGCTTTTATCATTAACTTTGCTAACATAAACGTTTATCAAAAGAAATGAAGCTCATTGTAGTCACAGCACCCACATTTTTTGTGGAAGAAGACAAGATTATCACGGCACTCTTTGAAGAGGGGTTGGATATTCTACATCTGCGAAAACCGGAAACACCTGCAATGTATTCCGAGCGACTCTTAACGTTGATACCAGAAAAATATCACAGGCGTATCGTCACTCATGAGCACTTTTATCTAAAAGAAGAATTCGACCTCATGGGCATTCACTTAAATACGCGCAATCCACATGAACCGCATGACTATTCAGGGCATGTCAGTTATACCTGCCATTCTGTAGAAGAAGTAAAAAGTAAAAAACATTTTTACGACTATGTATTCATGAGTCCCGTTTATGACTGCATATCCAAGGAAGGAATTCTTTCCGGCTACACACCCGAAGAATTGCGTGCGGCAGGAAAAGAAAGAATCATCGATACTAAAGTCATGGCTTTAGGCGGAATTACTCCCGACAATATTCTGGAAATAAAAGATTTTGGATTCGGAGGTGCGGTAGTACTCGGTGATTTATGGAACAAATTTAATGTCTGTACAGACCGGGATTATCTGGGCGTAATCCGCCACTTTAAGAAACTAAAAGAAATGGCGGATTAAAAAGTTAAAAAAACATCTATATTAAAATTTCCCATATTCCCTATACTCTGCACTGGCAGGTAAAGTAAAGTAGAAAGTAGATCCCTCCCCTTTTTTTGACTCTACACCAATGCCACCACCATAGTGCTCTACAATGGATTTTGTGATGGAAAGACCTAAACCTGTACCACGAATATTATAGTTCATCTTTACAAAGCGCTCAAAAATAGCACGGCGGCTTTCTTCATCAATACCGCAACCTGTATCAGCTACGTAAAAATAAAAACTATCATTACTCAGACGACGGTATCCAATTCTGACACTACCTTGTTCTGTAAACTTCAATGCATTCTTTACCAGATTATTAATCACCTGCGCAAAACGTACCCGATCAATCATTAAACGACATTGAGGCAGTTTTTCTACAAACTCGATCTGAATACCCGATGGTCTGGGATGTGCATTCTCCGCAGCACATATTTCCTGAATCAATGCATTTACATCCACATCTCCATCTTTATATTCCATTGTATTGGCCTCTATTTTCGAAAAATCCAATAAATCATTGATCATCTGAACCAGGAAGTTTTTATTATCATTGATTTCTTTCAGAAAAATCATCCGCTCTTCTCTACTTAAATTATCAGTTTCAGCAAGCACATTTGTAAATCCTACGATAGCATTGAGCGGCGTACGTATTTCATGCGTCATATTGGCAATAAAGGCATTCTTCAATTGATTGCTTTCCTCAGCCACTTCATTCAGTTGCTGCAATGTTTTCAAACGCTTGGTTTTATTGATGGACACAACAATCATAATAACCAGAAGCAATAAAATAATAACCCCAAAACAAAGCAGCAGTATTTCATTCTTCTGAAAAAAATCAGTAGCCCAAAGAGCATATAATGTAGAAAAATCCAGATTCATAAAGTTGGTGATTAAAATATTAGGTAATCAGACAGTTTAAGTGATGGCAAAGATAATAAAGAAAAAACAAATATTTGATTATTAGATACATGTTTTTCCAAAAAGATAGGCTGTAAACCTATTAAAAAAAGGTTTACAGCCTATAAATATAAGATTTTAGAGTATTTTACTTCAGATCTTCAATAGCCGCCTGCGCCGCTGCTAACCGTGCTATAGGCACTCTGAACGGAGAACAGCTCACATAATTCAAACCAACTTTATGGCAGAACTTCACAGAAGAAGGCTCACCACCATGTTCACCACAGATGCCGCACTTCAAATCCGGACGGATAGCCCGACCTTTTTCAGTAGCCATACGCACCAGCTGTCCCACACCGTTCTGGTCGAGAACCTGGAACGGGTCTACTTTCAAGATTTTCTTTTCCAGATAAACCGGGAGGAAGGAAGCAATATCGTCACGTGAATAACCGAATGTCATCTGTGTCAAGTCATTCGTACCGAATGAGAAGAACTCAGCAGAAGAAGCAATACGGTCGGCAGTCAAGGCAGCACGAGGTATTTCAATCATTGTACCCACCTTAAAGTCAATACTGTCACCCACTTCAGCGAAAAGTGCAGCAGCTTCTTCACGAATCACCTTTTCCTGTTCTTTAAACTCATACAAGATACCAGTCAGCGGAACCATGATTTCCGGATGTGTTTCCACGCCTTCCTTCTTCAGTTCCAAAGCAGCACCAAGAATGGCACGCGTCTGCATCTGAGTAATCTCAGGATATGTATTACCCAAACGACATCCACGGTGTCCCAACATCGGGTTATGTTCGCAAAGCGATTCTACACGTTGCTGGATATAGTGCAGGCTAACACCCATAGCATCCGCCATTTCCTGCTGACCTTTCAGATCGTGGGGAACGAACTCATGCAAAGGAGGATCAAGCAGACGAACTGTTACCGGACAACCTTCCATAGCCTGGAAGATCCCCTTAAAGTCAGCTTGCTGGTAGGGCAATATCTTAGCCAACGCTTTGCGACGTCCTTCTGCATCTTCCGCAAGAATCATCTCACGCATAGCCTTAATCTTTTCACCTTCAAAGAACATGTGTTCCGTGCGGCAAAGACCGATACCAATAGCACCAAAGTTGCGAGCCACAGCAGCATCATGAGGAGTATCCGCATTGGTACGAACCTGGAGTTTCGTATACTTATCAGCTAGATCCATCAGTTCTGCGAAATCTCCTGAAAGTTCAGCAGCCTTCGTTTCTACCTGACCTTTATAAACTACACCTGTACTACCATTCAATGAAATATAATCGCCTTCTTTCAGCAGAACACCATCTATTTCTACCGTACGAGCCTTATAGTCAATATTCAAAGCACCGGCCCCCGACACACAACACTTACCCATACCACGGGCCACTACTGCTGCATGAGACGTCATACCACCACGGGCAGTAAGAATACCCTCTGCAACTGCCATACCGGCCAAGTCTTCGGGAGAAGTTTCGATACGTACCATTATAATACGCTTACCGGCAGCATGCCATTCTGCAGCATCATCTGCAAAGAACACAATTTGTCCAGTAGCAGCACCCGGAGAGGCAGGAAGACCGCGAGTCAGAACTTTAGCTTGTTTCAAAGCAGTCTTATCAAATACAGGATGAAGCAATTCATCCAATTTATTGGGCTCACAGCGCATCAAAGCTGTTTTTTCATCAATCATACCCTGATGCAGCAAATCCATTGCAATCTTTACCATAGCTGCACCGGTACGTTTACCATTACGCGTCTGAAGGAACCAAAGCTTACCTTCCTGAACGGTAAACTCCATATCCTGCATATCCTTATAGTGGTTTTCCAGTTTAGTTTGCAGCATATCCAGCTCCTTGTAGATTTCCGGCATAGCCTCTTCCATGGACGGATATTTGGCTGCACGCTCTTCTTCGCTGACGCCTGCAAGTTCTGCCCAGCGTTGCGAACCGACCTTTGTAATCTGTTGCGGAGTACGGATACCTGCCACAACGTCTTCACCCTGTGCATTGATCAGGTATTCACCATTAAACAAGTCTTCACCCGTACCGGCATCGCGGCTGAAACAAACACCTGTAGCTGAAGTTTCGCCCATATTGCCGAATACCATTGCCTGTACGTTGACAGCTGTACCCCACTCATCGGGTATACTTTCCATCTTACGATACAGAATAGCACGTTCGTTCATCCAGGAGTTAAATACTGCGCAAACAGCACCCCACAACTGCTCATAAGCACAAGCCGGGAAATCTTTTCCGGTTTGCTCCTTCACGGCAGCTTTAAACTTCTTCACCAATTCTTTGAGGTCTTCCACTTCCAATTCGTTATCCAGCTTCACACCTTTCGCATGCTTCACTTCTTCAATGATAGCTTCGAACGGATCGATATCCTCCTTATTAGTCGGTTTCATACCCAATACCACGTCACCATACATCTGTACGAAACGACGGTAAGAGTCCCATGCAAAACGGGCATTGCCAGTTTTACGTGTCAATCCTTCTACCACTTCATCGTTCAAACCCAGATTAAGGATTGTGTCCATCATACCCGGCATGGAAGCGCGAGCACCGGAACGTACCGAAACCAGTAAGGGATTTTCTATATCACCGAACTTAGAAGACATCAATTCTTCCACTCTTGCTATGGCGCTTTCTACTTCGCTTTTCAACAGAGCAACCACTTTTTCCTGCCCCATCTCATTATATTCGGTACAAACCTCAGTCGTGATTGTAAAACCGGGAGGAACCGGAACCCCAATAAGGTTCATCTCGGCAAGGTTGGCGCCTTTACCCCCCAAAAGATTTTTCATGTCAGCCTTTCCTTCTGCCTGACCGTTACCAAAGGTATAAACTCTTTTCTTGTCCATAATATAAATTTAAGTTTCTCAATTGTGATTTTTTTCTGTTCGCAAATCTAAGTATATTTCGCATACTAGAAAACTTTTTGAGAAAAAACTTTCTATCAAAATGCAATTTCGACATTGCAATCTTTAATATTTCACTTCATAGAGAGAATTCCCGAAAAAATGTCTATTTTTGCAGAATAATTTATTAGACTGGTGTAAAAGTGGCAAGAAATAGAAAAGAGCTTCCTCTACTGGAGAAAGTGACAATAACGGATGTGGCTGCCGAAGGAAAAGCCATCGCAAAGGTTAATGATTTGGTTATTTTCGTACCTTATGTCGTTCCCGGAGATGTAGTAGACCTGCAAATTAAGAGAAAAAAGCATCATTATGCTGAAGCTGTAGCAGTGAAGTTCCACGAATATTCTCGTGAAAGAGCTGTCCCATTTTGCCAACATTATGGCGTATGTGGCGGTTGCAAATGGCAAGTTCTTCCCTATTCTGAGCAAATCAAGTACAAGCAAAAACAAGTAACGGACAACCTTACCCGCATCGGAAAAATCGAACTTCCGGAAATTTCTCCGATCCTCGGTTCCGAGAAAACACAATTCTACAGAAATAAACTGGAGTACACTTTTTCTAACAAACGTTGGTTGACGGAAGAAGAAATAAAACAGAATGTGGTATACGAACAGATGAATGCCGTAGGTTTCCATATCCCCAACGCTTTCGATAAAGTACTGGCTATAGAGAAGTGCTGGTTGCAAGATGACATATCCAACCGTATCCGCAATGCCGTACGTGATTATGCTTACGAACACAATTATTCTTTCATCAATCTCCGCACACAGGAAGGCATGTTGCGCAACATGATCATCCGCACATCTACCACCGGAGAATTAATGGTTATCCTCATAGCTAAAATAGAAGAAGAGGTAGAAGAATTGAGATTATTCAAGCAACTCCTGCAATATGTAGCAGATACATTCCCTGAAATCACCTCTCTCCTATACATTATTAATAATAAGCGTAATGATACCATTACCGACCTGGATGTGTACACTTTCAAGGGGAAAGATCACATCTTCGAAGAGATGGAAGGATTACGCTTCAAAATAGGTCCTAAATCATTCTATCAGACAAACTCCGAACAAGCATACAATCTTTATAAGATAGCACGCAACTTCGCCGGACTGACCGGTAAGGAGTTGGTTTACGACCTTTATACAGGCACAGGAACCATTGCCAACTTTGTTTCCAAACAAGCCCGCCAGGTTATTGGTATTGAATATGTACCCGAAGCTATCGAAGATGCAAAGGTAAATGCAGAAATCAACGGAATTAAGAATACATTATTCTTTGCCGGTGATATGAAAGACATGCTGACCCAAGATTTCATCAATCAATATGGGCGCCCGGATGTTATCATTACCGATCCTCCGCGTGCAGGAATGCATCAGGATGTGGTAGATGTTATCCTGTTTGCCGAACCGAAACGTATCGTATATGTAAGCTGCAATCCTGCCACACAGGCACGCGACCTGCAACTGCTCGACGTAAAATATAAAGTAAAAGCCATACAACCGGTAGATATGTTCCCCCACACCCACCACGTAGAAAACGTAGTGCTTCTGGAATTAAGAAATGAAGACTGAGAATTTTATCACTAATCACTAACCATTAATCACTATCAACGTGGCAAAAGGAAAAATAGTAGCGCGAGCGCGCACCCAATATACGGACTACACAGTAAACGAACCGATGGAACTTATGGAGTTTCTGGCAGCCAAGATGCCGGATGCCAGCCGTACCAAACTAAAATCATTGCTCAGCAAGCGAGTGGTATTCGTAGACAGTGTGATCACCACTCAATATAATTTCCCGTTAAAACCGGGTATGAAAGTACAAATCAGTCGTGATAAAGGCAAGAAAGAATTCCATAACAACCTGCTGAAGATTGTATATGAGGATGCATATATCATAGTGGTGGAAAAGATGCAAGGCCTGCTATCAGTCAGCAGTGAACGTCAGAAGGAACGTACAGCATACCATATTCTAAATGAATATGTTCAACGCTCTAATGGACGCGGTAGCAACGTGCACATCGTTCATCGCCTCGATCGTGACACTTCCGGACTGATGATGTTTGCAAAGGATGAAAAAACGCAACGCACATTGCGTGACAACTGGCACGAGATTGTAACCGACCGTCGCTATGTAGCCGTAGTCACAGGAGAAATGGAAAAGAATGCGGGTTGTGTCATATCCTGGCTTACAGATCGTACGCTTTATGTTTATTCCAGTCCAACAGATGACGGAGGGCAGAAAGCAATCACACACTATCGCACAATTAAGCGTGCCAATGGTTATTCCCTTGTAGAGTTGGATCTTGAGACCGGTCGTAAGAACCAAATTCGTGTGCACATGCAGGACTTAGGGCATCCTATTATTGGTGATGGCCGCTACGGAATAGAAGACGTAAACCCCATTGGACGCTTGGCGCTTCATGCCTTCAAGCTTTGTTTCTACCATCCGGTTACGGGAGAGTTGATGAAGTTTGAAACGCCTTATCCGAATGAATTCAAGAAGTTATTTTTGAAGAAATAATGAATAACACAAAAACAGGTCACTCTTTCGAAGTGACCTGTTTTATTTATATACTTTGGCAATTACTCCATCTCAAGTACAAAATCAAATCCCGGACTATCAGCTGACAAATGGAATGTACCCCTAAATCTGTTTCCAGTTACGAAAACATCATCCATATATGAAATACCTGCCCTACCATAATCTAATACAAGGTTATTGTTATATCCATCTTCCCACATCCATTGAAAACGGAAATGATCATACAGTTTTCCATCATATGAGTAATACTGATATTCTTCACCAAATCCATCACCTCCAAAAGTAAACGTGCTAAAAATCGGCTCCCCGTTTTCTGCATTCATGCCGACATCTCCTGTCCATGCACGTCCTATGATTACTGATTCTATACTATACTGATCATCATCCTCACAAGATGTCAGGCTCATAGTCAGTGCCCATGCAAATATAATATATAGATATTTTTTCATTTTATTCAGTTATTAATTAATTCTGCGTATAGCTGGCATCCGTCATCATTACAATCTTTCCATCCATTTTACCACTGAGGTAATGATCACGTACCCATACATTTTCGAAGTACTTAACTTTCCCATCATTAAAAGTCAGCCTCAAGGCTTCCTTACTTCCATCGGTCCAGCGCCAAGTAAATCCTCTGTCAATTATTACCTTTCCACCGGCATCGTACGTTGTTGTGACTTCCTGCCCTTGATTATCCTTGTAGAATCGAAGCTGATAAGTACAGGGTAAGCCCTCCTCCGTTTCATATTCATCTATCCAAGTCCTATCGCATAGCTTCTTATCATCATTCTCCATTGTATAATATACATCATCTCCACAAGACGCCAATCCTATAACAAAAGCACATAGCAGTAATATTTTTCCAACATTCAAAGTTTTCATAATTCGTTTCGTTTAGTTAATACTTGCGGACAAAAATACGAAAAGATCTTGAAATGTTTTAATATTTCGCCTGATATTTCTTGTAGAAGGTCAGAAACAGGATAAAACCTACCATAGCGAAAGGCACTCCAGCCAGTGCCGGATAACGGTATCCACCACTAATGGCTAATCCTCCCACATAGGCTCCAATAGCATTTCCGAGATTGAATGCTACCTGTACACAGGCTGCTCCCAGCATCTCTCCCCCTTTTGCCACACGGATTATCAGCACCTGTTCCGGGCTGGAAACCGCAAACAGACCGGCCGTACACAGACACATCAGCAATGCAGATAACCACGGATAAGGAGACAGGAAGAATATCAACAGCAATACAATACAGATCATAGCCTGCACAGTAGTCCCCACTTTCCCGGGAGTATAACGGTCGGAAAGCCGTCCGCTAACCAGATTACCTACCACCATGCCAAAGCCCGCCAATACCATCAGCGCGGTAATGCTTTCCGCAGTAAATCCGGACACCTCCGTCAGCAACGGATTGATATAACTATACCAGCAGAAAACACCTCCGTTTCCTAAAGCCGTTGCACCCAAAATCAGCCAGGGAGCCGGTGTTTTCAGGAATCGGAATTGCCCCTTAAATCCAGTATCTTTCAACCCTTCCACATGAGGCACCCAACGCCAGATATAATAAAGTATAATCACACCCCAGCAACCTACCAATAAGAAAGTGACACGCCAGGAAATGGAATTACTCAAAGAAGTGCCCAGTGGAACTCCGAACAGATTGGCTATGGTCATCCCTGCTATCATTATCGATACAGCCTCGGAACCTTTTCCTTTATCAGCCAACTTTTCCGCCACAATAGAGGCCACTCCGAAATATGCACCATGAGGAAGTCCGGAGATAAAGCGTGCCAGCAATAACACCCAGTAGTTAGGTGCCAGTGCCGCACAGGTATTTCCTACCATCATCAAAGTAACCAATGCCAATAAGATATGTTTTAATGGATGCTTACGAGCTAAGATCAATACAGGTGCACCTACACAAACTCCCAAAGCGTATGCGGAAATAAAATGTCCCGCAACAGGAATACTGATGCCTAAATCTTTAGCCACATCGGGCAAGATGCCCATCATGACAAATTCGGCAATCCCTAATCCCAAGGTGCCGAATGCTAATGCGATAAGACTCTTCTTCATACCTATTTTACCTACAAAAAACTAATCTTTTACCGGGTCGCAAAGGTAGTGTTTTTTTTATTTCAATGATAAACTATTTAAGTCTCCATTTTGTTTTTATAGATAAACAGAATATAAAGATGAAAACAATTATTATAAGTATTTTTATGGCAATGATGGCAATAGCTGCTCAGGCACAGCAAAAGAGTTTCTACGACTTTACAGTCAAGACCATTGATGGAGAAGATATATCACTTTCCACCTTTAAAGGCAAAAAAGTGCTGGTAGTTAATGTCGCTTCCAAATGTGGATTTACTCCGCAATACGCTAAGCTCGAAGAGTTATATGAGAAGTATGGAAAGGATAATTTTGTAATAATCGGCTTTCCTGCTAATAATTTCCTGAGTCAGGAACCGGGCAGTAATGAGGAAATCAAAGAATTTTGTACATTGAATTATGGAGTAACCTTTCCTATGATGGCTAAAATCTCTGTAAAGGGAAAAGACATAGCTCCTTTGTATAAATGGTTAACCCAGAAGAGCGAGAACGGTGTGCAAGACGCAAAAGTCGGTTGGAATTTCCATAAATTCCTGATTGATGAAAACGGGAAATGGGTAGCTTCCTATGGTTCAAGTACCAATCCATTATCGGAGGAAATAGTGAAATGGATTGAAAAGTAGCTTTCCAGTCTACTAAAAAATAGCTGGGAGTACATTTTTTGCACTCCCGGCTTATTTTAAACAGCCCTTATACTTGCGTCATTGCCTGTACTCCAATTACACCTGCAATGGCAGTAACTACGGCAATAATCACTTTTAATATCATATTCCAACTCGTTTTCTTCATAAAGATCTTCTTTAGCTTTAATTATTAGTTTTCGTTAACCGAGAGGGTTCTCATCCAGTCCTCCGTCGCCCGAGTCACCTCCCGAACCACTATCCGAACCACCTCCCGTAGGAACATTCGATAGACCCTTCAGATAATCGTCCAAGCTGACCAGATCCAACTTTTCACCGGCACGGGTAGCAGTCTTGGTTATCTTCAACTCCTTATTGGCTTGAAAGCAAATCCGGACACTATCCACGCTCTTGGCTGTAATATCCTCCGCCTTATCCGATCCTTTCGACTTGGCAGCCAGCATAAATACGCCCAACCCGGCAATATTCACCGTCTTACCTTCCAGCAACTGTTCTTTCAATTTCTCTACAAAATTCTGTACTACACTTCTGATATCACCGATAGACAGCGATGAACGATCCTGCATCTTTTGGGCAATAAATGCCAGATTCACACTTTGTCCTAAAGTTACTAATTGCGGGAAATACTTTTTGGGAGAATTCTCAACCCGAGGGTCAGACGGTCTCTCCACCGTTCTAAAAATTACACTCATTCTACTTTTTTCATTTAGAGATTTAAATTCTGTTTTAATTCACTTCGCTGATCAACGATAATGCAAAGGTGAGGATTAAATCTCTAATAAAAGAAGGAAAAAGGGCAGTGAGAGCAGTTTTTCTGAGAAAAGTTATAAGTAACAATGAGCCAGATCATTAAAAGATGGTCTTTTGGTATAGTATGGTACTAAAAAATTCAGGAAACCATAACGAACTTCATCATTAAGGATTGAATAATCCTACTCTGGTATCCTCACAGAGTGAGATTATGAGAAGTACTTTCAAACTCTTATTTTTCGTAAAACGAAATGTAGCAAAGAAAAACGGAAATCTGCCCACAAACAAAAAGCCACCATCCGAATGATTTCCGGATAGCGGCTCACTTGCTTTATTAGTCCAACAAACTTTGATATTACTTATGGAATTCTGTTGGCAACAGCACTGGAATATCTGAATACCTATAATCTTTAATATTCCGTGTTATTATACCTTCAACTGAAGCATCTTGTAACGCAGCATAATGCTGTATAGCATCTTCATAATCAGAAAATTCAGAATACAATGCTTTTCTTATAACCTCTGCATCAACTGGCAAAATAGAGACATAGTCAGTCAAATCACGCAAACTTGAAATCGCATTTTCTTTCCCCGCATATTTACGTAGAATATAATAAATAGTCGAATAAGAAAGAGCACAGATAGACAAATGCACCTCTCCTCTTCCTGCAGCATCAAAGAGTTCACAAGCAGCATCCGCATATCCTTCGCGATCTGCTAACATGTCAATAACAACATTAGTATCTACAAAATAGTGCTTCATCAGATTCTTTCTTCCATCTCTTTTTTATAGTCAAAATCCTTAGGCAACTTTACAACTCCGCGTAGTTTAGAAGAAACCGGAGTTGTTTTTCTCTTTGATTGAATCTGCACCAATTTGCGCAACTGTCCCTCTAATATTTCAGATACAGTTCTTCCTCTACTTTTAGCGTATTGGTTAAGGCTTTCCAATAAGTTATTGTCTAACTCTATTGTTAAATTCGTTGTCATATCTTGTTCTCCTTTCTACTACAAAGATACCACTATTTATTCAATCCGCAAGATTCCACAACTACTTTTTGCAACATCCTTTTATCTGTTCTACAATATAAACCACATCTTCATCCGTCACCCAAGGACCGGCAGGAATACATAAACCCATATTAAACAAACGTTCAGAAACACCATTCACATAACAAGGATTAGTTGCATAGACAGGCTGCAAATGCATAGGTTTCCACAAGGGACGGGTCTCAATTCCCTGTTCATCCAGTTTACACCGAACCTCATCATAATTAGTACCGGTCTTCACTGGATCTATCAGAATAGTAGACAGCCAGTAATTAGCGTTGAAACGACCATCAGGATTAGATTTCAACGTTATACCATCCACACCTTCAAAAGCATTCTCGTAAAGAGCATGTACATGGCGGTGATGCGCAATATGCTCATCCAGCACAGTCATCTGACCACGACCGATACCAGCACAAATATTACTCATACGATAATTGTAACCGATCTTTTCATGCTGGTAATGAGGGAAAGGTTCACGAGCCTGCGTAGCATAAAACATGGTCTGCTTCTTGGTGCTTTCATCAGGAACGATCAAAGCCCCGCCACCCGAAGTAGTGATCATCTTATTACCGTTAAAAGACAACACGCCAAAGGTACCGAAAGTACCGCACTTCTGGCCATTAAACTCAGAACCTAAAGCTTCCGCAGCATCCTCCAGCACAGGGATTTCATATTTAGCGGCTATCGCGCAAATCTCATCAATCCTGGCAGGCATACCGTAAAGATGAACAGGAAGAATAGCTTTCGGCTTCTTACCCGTCTTCAAGATTCTGTCCTTGATGGCTTCTTCCAGCAAAACAGGGTCCATATTCCAGGTATCCTCCTCACTGTCGACAAACACAGGTTTAGCTCCCTGGTAAGCTACAGGATTGGCCGACGCACAGAACGTAAACGACTGGCAGATAACCTCATCACCGGCTCCTACACCAAGTTGGATTAATCCCAGATGAATGGCCGCCGTACCCGCAGACAAAGCAACAACTTCCTTATCCTGTCCTACAAAATGTTTCAGTTCATCTTCGAAAGCATTCACGTTGGGGCCCAAAGGAACAACCCAGTTAGTATCGAAAGCTTCCTTTATAAAAGCCTGCTCCTCGCCGCTCATGTGAGCAAGGCAAAGATAAATTCTCTTGTCCATTGAAGTATTTGATTAAAAAACGATAATATAGAAAAGTAAGAGTATAAAAAGAAAGGCTATTTATGCCATAGATAATAAGGCACAAATAACCATTTTATGATACTACAAATTTTTCCCAAATATTGTATAAATAATGATTTTAATGTCATTCCAGAAAGACCAGTGATCCAAATATTCTATATTAATTCTCACTTTATCAGGGAACAGGACCTCGTCATTATATTTTTGAGGATCATCCTGTTCAGCCAATAATTCTTCTTCATTCCGATATTTCAAACTCGCAGGTCCTGTGATACCAGGTTTTAACAATAACATCCTCCTGTCCTCTCCTTGCAATTTATCTGCATATCCCGGCACATCGGGGCGAGGACCGACAAAACTCATGTCACCTATCAGGACATTCCATAGCTCCGGTAATTCATCCAATTTATATTTCCGGAGTACTGCCCCTAACGGAGTGATACGACTTTCACCTTTCACCGAGACAGAACTACCCGAATGCCTGACAGTCATTGAACGAAACTTATACATAGTGAACAATCGTCCATGCTTTCCTACACGTTTCTGCTTGAATATCGCAGAACTGCCCGGCATTTTTATATGGATTAAAGCGCCGACTACCAATAAAATAGGAGATAATAAAATTAAACCAAAGAACGAAGCTCCACGGTCAAAGAGGGATTTAAAAAACATAAGAATAGATTATATCAGTACTTACCAATATTTTAAAGCCATATTATCTAAAAGTCTTATAGGCAAACCTTTTTACCCATCCTGGAGAAACGGCCATCGCATAATAAGCATAAGCAAATAGCTGGGCTTTCACGCCATATCCCAAGTTCTTATTTATTTCCTTGCGAAGCCTCAGAACTTCAAGAGCAAACTTTGTACCCCCTCGGCGTCTATACATATCTTGGGACACCCGAAATGAGAGAACAATATCTTCAAGGTTAGCAAACCTACATCCAGCCTTGAATGCTCGAAACCATAATTCTGTATCTTGGTTTTTCACATATAAAGCGTTGTATGAGCTTACTTTATCAAAGAACGAAGCTCTGAACATTACCGCAGGATGAGCCAATGGATTGCGTGTGGAAAAAAAATCAAAGCATTGCTGATGAGTCAATGGGTAATGAATCACCTTACCATTCAATCTACCGTCATATTCCATCTCTTCAATCGCCCCACCCAATACATCCACATCCGGGTGTTTCTCCAAATAGTTGATTTGTTTTTCAAAACGATCCGATTTAGAAATATCATCAGCATCCATACGAGCTATATACAAAGGATTCAGCTTCTTTCCTTCTTCAATAAGGTCATTAAGAACCGCAGTCAGACCACGGTTCTCTTTAAACCAAAAAGATACAACTTTATCATTAGCCTCATACATCTTTAGTTCGCTTTCTAATTCTTCGCCTACACTTCCATCCACACCAACCAATAACCTAAAGTTTGCATATGATTGATTGAGAATACTCTCAATGGACAAACGCAAATGTCTTGGGGCATCTTTTTTATATACGGACATCAAGACAACCACCTGTGTTCTATTAACAAAACTACTCGTCACAACTTAACAATATAAAGTCCACACACTCCCTCAAAAACCGAATCAAAACATATCATCTTTCCATCACTGCTCCAACGAGGATGCAAGTCGCAACGTGTATCATTATCATATTTAAAAGGAGCAAACACTTTTGCCACGATTTTGATATCATCACCCTTCATTTCTTTAAGCGCAGCGATTCTCTCTCGATCAGGATAAGTATCGGTTACCACCAATGTTCCATCCGGCGAATAGCTTGGATGCCCATCTCCGCTTATTCTTGGCCAAAAATGAGTATATTCCCTTGTTTTATCTCGCATTAAATAATAACCAGGACCACCATTATACTTATTCTCAAATGCCAAAATTTCATCATCACTCTTCCAAAAGCAGTGACTCACCATGTCATCGTCACTCAGATTATACATATCTGTACCATCAATATTACAAGTCACCAAGCGAGTGTATTTTCGTTGCCCCTCAAACCATCGATGAAGTACCATAAACCGCTTACCGTTAGGACTCAACATTAAGTGATTCACCTTATGCTCGGCATTCACCATATCTTTGCGTTGCTCAAAATTTGCAAAATCTGTATACTTCAACAAAGGAGTCACATTACCATTTTCAAGATTGATTCTCCAAATGCAAGTCTTGTCAGGGATACGTTCTGTTGCAGTAATTTCCGGAACATTATAGTAACCATAGCCAGACCGAAGACGATAAAGTCGTGAGAAATCAAGCGTTAATGCCGTTTTCCCGTCTGTAGCAACAGTATATATTGGAACAGAAATGATTCTTTCTTCGTGTCCAGTAAATACATTTAAAATCACCGAACAATAATGACCGTTTCTGAAATCATTATAAATATTTTTTCTTTAAACTCGGGGTCCTAACCACTGAGCCATGCATCCTTGCTGTACATTCCAACCATTGCTCTCCGCTACAGTAGCTACTGAATTAAGTTAGAGTATCAAGCAATAATATTTCAAGCTTATCTTTAGGAAAAACATCACTCCATGTATCCTTTGCTTTCATACACAGCATATATCGACCGATAATATCCCATGGGCATTTGTCGTAATACCCCCCCAAAAAAAATACTCATCTTTCTCATCTGGAGAAATCTTCACTATGTTTCTTTCCGATTTTATTTTCGGAGAAATAGTATACATACCCAACTGATAAACTCTCTTTATATTTTTTTTATTTCAGGATATTTATTCAACTGCTAATTCAATGTTTGTTCAATACTCATTAAGTATTTTTTATTTTTCGTATTATTTTAATTGGTAAAACACATTTCATCAGCTCCTTAATATAATAAGGGGTCAATAGGCACAACCTATGAATAATACTTTTCTCATATTTGCCGATAATTAGATTTCTATCTTTCAAGCGAGTCATAGAAAAATGATTAGATACTCCGCCGTCAGCCATATTAGTTATAACTATGGGGATAAACTGAAAAGGTATCTTATTAAAATGAAATCTAAGCATTAAATCATTGTCAGCCGTTATTTTTATATTTTCATCAAAGTAGCCAATTCCTTTATATGCTTCTGATGAAACCCATGTTGCAGGATGATTTAGATACATATCATATTTTTTAACACCACTCAAAAATTGTTCATAAGTACGTCTGATTACTTGGACTGAGCCGTCTTTATAATGAAATTTCATCCAACCTGTAAGAACGAAACTTGATTTTGTATTTATCCTTAAAGTATTGATCGCTTCAGAGGTAGTAACAAGAGCATCCGTTTCAAGCCAATCATCGCTATTCACGATTCCTATGACATCACCCTTAGCCATAGAAATACCCTTGTTCATAGCGTTGTAGATCCCCTTATCGGGTTCGCTAATCCAACGAAGCCTACCCTCAAACAATGGCTCATAATATTTGACGATATCAATAGTACCATCTTTCGAATCACCGTCAATGATTATATACTCATAGTCTTTCTCACTTTGAGCAAGAACGGATTTTATAGTCCTTTCAATTGTTTTATCGCTATTGTAAGATACAGTTATTATTGAATATCGCATAATATTCTTGAGTTATAGTATTTAAATATGATATTAGTACTTCCCAATTATATGCGGTTGAGAAATATTAACGAGATAGTTTATTAATAATATAGGCCATAATGATCGAAACAATCAACAGCATACTCAATGGCATCATATATCCATAAATAGCCATACACAAGAGCATAATTCTTGTATGAGTTAAATATACTTCATACGATATTTTACCCAAAAATGATCGGTAATTATAACTCCAAGAAAAATTGGAGCAAAACAACAATAGTATCGCAATGAATATGATATTAATTGCACCGTGCAATCCATTAGATCCAAATATTAGCATTGCAACATTAAGTAATACCACACAAAGCACCGATGTTATAATCAATGATTTCCATCCATAAAAAGCTCTCCAGAACTTCTCCTTATAGAGAGAAGCACATATGCCTAAAGGAAAGGCAGGGATAGATATCACTTGAAAATACTGCCCAAAAAACGTTGCTCCTACTGCCATATGTAGAATTGATACAACAATTATAAAAAGAGCCTTATTTTGTCGTTTAGGAATAAATGTCATGATAAAAAAGTAGCCGTACAAAATCATTATCACACGCACAAACCACAACACCCTTTTACCTGATAAGCCAATGATATCTTCAAGGATTAGCCATGTCCACTTATCTGGATCCCAAATTACCCCCCCAATATAAAAGCACAAACAAGAAATTAGCAAATAGATATGGCTTATAGACCCGCCAAAGTCTATGAACTAAAAAATCTTTCGCTGCAAGATGATGTTTTTGTTCTGATTCCATCAGACCGTACCCCGACAGAAACAAAAAAAGTCCAACAGAAATATATCCTCCCGAATGAGAGAATACTTTAAATAATACATGCTGGCTAATACCTTGCGATAATACATATTGAGAATAATGATGTACTATGATTACAACACAGGCTACTCCTTTAATCAGTTGAGATAAAGGCAGAGCTATCAACCCTTCCTTATTTATATGAGCACTCATTTATTAAATAATTACAATCAAAAAAAAACGTACCAATGCTCGCTACTCCGTTTTAATAAAAAAACACCATTTAGCAGGTTTGCCAGTACATCAAACGAATAATTCCCAAACGAAATAATAAGGTACAACATGATAATATTCTTTTGAACTATCATAATAAAAAAAAGCAATAAATATAGCTGTAAACATAATAGATAAAAGAAGCCTATTTTTATTATTCAATTTACTTATCAATGAAGGTATATATAGAGTTAAATAAATGCTGAAATAGTAAGCAATACGTGTTATTGAATCACCACCTATAACACCTAAACTCTGACACGCTATTGTCAAAAAGACCATCCATTTTATAAAATTATAGATATGATATTTTTTTTGTACAAGACCTAAAGAGCCACTTTTGACATAAACAGAACAATCTCCTTTAAAAACAAAAGACAACAAAAAGAATGAAATGTATAATAACGTAAGATTAATTGCACTTCCATTATTCATATATTTCAAATATTTCTCACCAAACAAAATTGGTACAATAAAAGAAAACAGAGTTCGATAAAAGGGAATGGCAACTATCAACAATACAAGCATAATTATAGAATTTCTCCCAGACAATTTTATATTCCATAATGGCCAGACAAAAAAATAGACTATAGCAGACTTATGCATAGAGGTGGCTATTAAAACCGCTAAAATAAAATATAGCAACCTTCGTTCGACAACAAAATGAAAAGCATAAAACGTTATCGAAAACGCTATGGCTTGCCTTATACCTGAAAAACTAAATACATACAAACCTAAACACACATAAATGATGATTGAAAGAAATAAATTATCAGAATATTTATAAAAAACTGATCCTATCAATCCAAACGAGACTAATGCAATAAAAGCCAGAAAAAACTGAGGAATATCTGAAAATATTGAAACGAACTTATTAAACACCACAAAGCCTTGTTCAAAGCTGGCCATTTTTTCTGTGAAAGCCGCCCACCAACTCATAGCGCTTATTTGCACATATCTATGATAATAGCCACTGTCACTACTACCATTCCCCAGTAAATCTATTCCACAATATGGTGACCTCAAAGCTAAAAGAAGAAAAGGTCCAATACATAATAATATAGTTAATAACAACCTCTTATCACGTGCATGATGAAACAAGACACTTATTACAATAAGATATATAAATAAAAATGTAAATATATCAAATTCCATCATTTATATACTTTATCAAATACATTACTTATTGCTTGCGATTGAATGTTAGCAATGATTGGTAGAGAGAAATGTATTGATTCACCATTTTAGCATTACTAAATTTTTTTTTAGCCTCTCCTTCAATTATGTTTTTGTCTACGTGTTGTTCAATAAAACTTCTTATACTTTTTTCTAACATCTGTAAATTTCCATATTCAACAAAAGAACTGTAATTTCTAATTGCAATACTTTCTGGTCCCCCTGCAACAAACCCCGTCACCGGAGTTCCACAACACAATGACTCAGCAGTTACCATTGAGAAAGTTTCTCTTTTCGAAAGAATAACGGTTACATCTGCTATACTATAAAGCATAGCAAGTTCATCTTGATTCTTAGCAGGTCCCCATAATATAACATTATCCGGTATATCTTTAATAGGTTCACAATACATTGATGCTACTACAAAATTAAAATCAGGCATCATCTTCGCCAAACGAATTAAATAATGCCCCCCCTTTAAATCATGCTCACCTAAGGAAAAAGAAGCAGTCGCATGAAATACTATTTTCTTCTTGTTATTCAGCTTTAATGGTAAACAGTCAAAATCCCTTTTGAAGAAAATATTAGTATTAACTCCATTCTCTATGACATCACATCTAAATCTTTTACTAATAGAAGAAGATAGAACACGTTGTTTAACCCAAGGAGAAACACCTACAAAAACACATTTATCAGCTTCGAATAGATCAAATGAAGCTTTCATCTTTTGCCATGCCTCTCTGGTACGATCTTTTAAAGAAGTACCAGTAGCTTCTAATAATATTGGGCAATTCCCGCAACCTGGAGATGTCTTCCATTTTTCACAATCGTATGCATGAGGACAATTCCCTGTGTATAAGAATTCAGCATGATTAGTTATAATAGTTATAATCTTATTAACAGCTAAAAAGTTCAATAACCTATAGATGTTTACACAATAACAGTTTATGCAATGAATGTGAACTATGTCAGGCCTATTCTTTTCTATAAACGAAATTAGTTTTTTTGTTGATAAAAAATTGCCACCATACCTTAACCAGCTCAAATACTTAACACCCAAATGGTGGATATGCGCTTCGAAGTCCGAACAAAATTTGTAAACGTTTACAGAACTTGGCGGCATACTTCCTCTTCCATAGCATACAATTGAATCAATATCATTTAATCGTAAAGCTTCATGTATATCATAAACTATCTTACCGGTACTACCTCTTTGAAACATACAGTTTATTTGCAAAATCTTCATATTTATATTCTATATTAGAAATGGCAGTTTAGGCTTTTAGAGATTCCCTTAAGAAGCATTTTGAACTTTCAATTAAAGAATAAAGTTTTGCTGTATCAATCTCTTCATAATTTATAACCTCATTCATCAGTCTTTTTACATCCTCCCTAACTGTAACTTTTCTATTTTGCAAATTTAAAATTTGTAACAAATCATCAATTCTATCATTTCCAGAGCCATTCGTAGTTAGAGGAAGATATACAAAATTCTTTTTAAAAAGAATAGAAAAGATAATACCATGAAAAGAAGAAGAAAATATTATTTCTGCATAAAAAATATTTGAGAGCCACTCATTTACTGTAGCATAATCATATACTGCACTAACAAAAATCTCACCGGCTGGTTGATAGCCTGATGCGGTTGTACATATTGGAATCAACTCTTTGTTCCTAATTTCTAATAGAACAGCTTCCCAATAAACCTCATGGGAATCCACAACATTAACAAAGTAGGAATAAGCATACCTTTCTTTATATTTTCTATCCGCCAACAAAGACAAATAAACATCAGGATTCAATAATAAAGTAGAATCTACACATCTTTGAGCCTTAAATCCTCGTTCTATACAGAATTGAACACCATTTATCTCCCTTGCAGAAATTTTATCGAACCTTTTCAATAATTGTTCAAACAACAATTCATTTTCTGCTGGAAAATAATCGTGTCCAAAGCTAACAGCATAGGCAATTCTTTTTACTTGTACGGGACCAAAATCCAAATACCAAACTCTTTCGTTTGGCGAATTATTTAACGAACGGGCCCAAACTTGATCACTTCCTGTTATATACATATCCGCAACCGGAGGATTTTGCCGTATTTTGCGAAGTGAATAATATACAGATTTACTCAATGCAATGTTTTCCTTCCTAAACCCATCAAAATTCCTGCGCTTAGCCATTTTTTCAGCAAACTCTACATTTCTTAGTGGAAGGTGTAATAATATCATTAGTTTTTTCAAAAATAATTTCACCTTATAAAAACGGCTATTGGTTTTAATGAACCGAATATCATATGCATCATGTCCCAAATTTCGAAGATATCTTTGTAACGCATATGTTTGCAAAATGCCACCATAATTATCTGTAGCATTCCACATTGTAACAATACCTATTCTCATTTCTATGCTTATTTACTTTTTTTTAGGCATATTATTCTTTTAAACAAATCTTTTTCATAGTCATTTAATGCGAAAGAAGAACAAATGCAAAATATCGCAATAAACAACGATACTTTTACTAAAAATATCAACCAATTTGTAGAAATTATGAAATGATTCATCCCTACCCCTATTATCAATGAGAAAATTAATGAGACGCCAATATTTCCAAAGGTTTTTCTAAAAAAGCTAAAGATATCTATCTTTAGTATTTTGTAGAAAATCAAATCCAAGCCGATTGTTCTTAAAAAAAATGAAATACTAACAGAAACACACATACCTAAAACACCGAATTGCCATGTAAGGAATATCCCTAAAAGGATGTTTATTAATCCCATTACAATAAATACCATAGCCTGTTCTTTCACTTTATTCTGCACAATTATTGCTTGTGTTCCCACTTCTTGAGGCAATTGAAAAAAGGATGGTATTATTAACAAAATTATACAAATGTAGCAATCATTAAATTGTTCCCCTACCCATAAATTAATAAAATCATTACCTATGCAGATAAAACCAATAATAATTGCAGAAACAATAAATAATTGAATTCTCCCGACTTTAATCATTAAAGGTAAAATGCTACCATTCTCTTTTATTAGCACTCTCGAAACTCTAGGTAAAAACATACCACTAATCGCATCTGCAAAATAAAACACATAGCCCTCAATAGCATTAGCTATTCCAAATACAGCTATACTCGCAGATCCACAAAAAAAACCCAAAATAGTTGGAGATATTGTAAAGATCAATCTTTTGCACAAAGATATGATGGTTGCCCATCCAGAAAAACCGAGTAATTCTTTTAATTCATTCTTGTTAAAATATGAAATATTTATAGTGGTTTTTGTATATTTAAAAACACACCAAGATTTTGCAACAAATGCTATTAAACCAGACCAAATATTAACCATCACTAATGTGTATAAGCCATAGCCCAATAGTAGAACGATTGTCATTGTGGATACCACCAATACCTTATGCAAAATATCACACAATTTAATTTGTGTAAATTTTTCATTCGCCGTAAGTATACCATTTACCGGAATAAATGGAAGTGATACCACACTAAAAGATGCAGCCATTATATAAATGACCTTGAATTTTTCAATTTCTTCTGGAGTCAATTCTTTGTATATTCCAGGTATAAATAGATAGACACCACTCAATAATAAGAAAAGGAAAATGTCAATAATAAAATAGAGTCTATAGACGAGTCCCAAGCAATTGTTTACTTTGTCTTGCCTGTTTTCAGCTAAATAATTAGAAACAAACCTAGTAACAGCAGAACTTAACCCAAAATCAAATACGAACAAAGATATTACCGACAACGCAAGAGTAAAAAGACCATAATCTTCCTTACCTATAGAATGAATCATCCAAGGGGTATAAATCAAACCAGAAAGAACATTTATACCTATGGAAATATACGACAATATCGCTCCTGTTTTTATTTGACTGGATGAATCCATACTTATTCGTTATATTCGGGAACCTTATATTTAGCCTGATCAACCTTGTTCTCATCAAAGACACCATTAATTATATCTATGAAAATATCATAAATACAATCATTCAGATGCTTAATAGAGAAGCAGTGTTCTGCTCTCCATTTTAATTTACTACCTATTATTTTTGCTTTATCGGGATGGTTTAAAATCCAAACAATCTTTTCATTCAATTCTGTGATATTTCTTTCCTTAACAATTAAAGCGTCCTCTCCTAACTGATATGGAACAGAACCAGAATCACTCCCAACCACAGGTAGTCCTGTTGCCATAGCCTGAACAAGTGCCACTGAAAAAGTCTCAACCCATTCTGCAGTTCTTGGAGTATGTAATGCACAATCAATAGCATTCCAATATTGAGGCATATCATTTTGACCTATATGTCCTGTCATAATGACTTTATCCTCCAAGCCTCTTTCTTTTATATGCGCAATTATATTCTTCTTGTCAATATCACGGCCTCCCCCTATCATGAGATATTTCCAATCACCTTTTTGCGGTAAGGCATCTATTATATCATCCAATCCTTTATCCGGAGTAAATCTAGTAGCACTTCCAAAAACCCAAGAATTACCTAAGTTATATTTTGCTCTAATCTTCTCACGGAAATCTGCATTAGGCCTATAAATATCTGTATCTACTCCTATTTGTGTAGACATATAAATAGGACCTTTATAACCTTCTGATCTAAAACTATCTATTGCATCTGGATAATGACATATTATGGCATCACTATATTTATTTACAAGACACAACTTTGGATAAAAATAAAGAAATTTGGCAGTTTTTTTAAAAGGATGTACCTTCCAATTATAAAGTAAATTCCAATTGGGACCTCTCATGCTAAAAGTTACAAATTTGGTGTTAGGCAGTTTTTTCTTAGCTAATTTTAGACATGAAAAAAGTGATGTTTGCAAATGTGTTCCTACATGATAGACCAAATCAGGATGTATATTAACAATCTCGTCAAGCATCTCATTAGATATCCAGGATCCAGTTCTATCAATAGAATACTCGACAGGGATTATATGATAATTGTCCCTATCACTTTTTTCGCATATGAGGATTTCCGATCCACCAGTCGTCATTGCTCCGGTGCCACCATATTGCCATTTTTTGGGAGAAATAAGTGTAATATCTAAATTTTTATGGCTGTCTGCCAACATCTCCCATCTTTTACGCGTGTTTACTCGCGTAAATACATGACTAATAATAACTATTTTATAAATACTTTCTGTCATCTTACTACATATTGATTAGTACTGTACTAGATTATATAAATGTTCTATTTTGATATCCTTCCTAATTTACTGCCCTATCAACAAAACGTTCACACAATTGCCTTGTAAATTTCATTGCTCCATGCTTATTTAAAAGATACGATGAACTAAAATCTTCATCCGAATATTGTTTTTCTTCAAATCCATTTATGAAAGGCGTATTACCAATATTAGCTTTCTGAATAAAATCATAAATATAATGTTGACGAAATGAATCTGAAAATTGCTGCATCAGTGCAGAATGCATAGGTAATAAAACCACAACTGGTCTTAACTCTCGTTCTCGGCAAAAAAGTATCATTTCATGCAACGTATTCGCCCGAGAAATCTGTTCTTCTGCATGTAGAGGAGAAAGAGATGTATTTAAATCCGTTATTCCAAATTGTTTTTGCCAATTTGTCAACATTCTATTTGCATCAGCTGCAAAATCAAAACATTTATTCTTTGAAGATATAACTTTATGAATAGCATCTTTTATCGACAGTTTTATGCAATATAAAGGCATAGCCTTGAATGGACTATGCATTATCGATAAAGCTCTTATCCGTTCACTTTCTTCAAAATCAATTATGGTTGCAGGATGAAGTATAGTATAATATTTTAAATTACTTTCTTTACTATATTCTGAAACCAAACAAGAGAAAGGGCAAATAGGAATGAATACAGTTCCCCCTTTTTTCAAATAACTAAAATAATTTTTCAAAATATTAAAGTCATGAATAAGAGATTGAGGACCTAACGCCCAATTGGCTCCTTGTACCCCTTCCACCTGTGTATAGTCAAATCCATACAAACCACTATTGCTGCCTAAGTTAATACAATCAAGATTAAACTGATTAGCCCGCCAAAACTTAATAACCCCACCCCAATATCTGTCATACCATTGGGCACGACTTATAATCTTGTTACTTGCTAATCTTATAAAAGTAATAATATTCATCCCACATAATTTAAAAACCTGGACATTGCTTTGATTCAGGCAAAGTTTGACGATTTTGATTACAGTTCATCAATGCTAACATTTCTCCATCGGTCAGTTCAAAATCAAACAAATCAATATTTGCTGCCAACCTACTTCTATGCGTAGATTTAGGGATAGGTACCAATCCACGTTGAATATCAAACCTAAGAATAATCTGGGCAATATTTTTATGATATTTTCTACTAAGCATAGTAAGTAATACAGAGTACTTGGGAACATCCTTAAACCTTAAAGACATTAAGGGCGAATAAGTCATTATTACTATATTATGTTCTAAACAATAATTAACAATATTCTCTTTTGTATTTAAGGGAGAAGATTCAAACTGATTAACCATAGGAACAGAAAGTCCTTGATTCTTCAGAGTCTCCAAATGCCGTACACGGCAATTACAGACTCCGATAGCCTTCACTTTTCCTGTAGCATATACCTTCTCCATCTCATACCATATTTCCAGAAAAAAATCAGGATAGGGCCAATGCATTAACCATAAATCTAAGTAATCAGTTTTGAGAGATCTCAGTGTATTATCAATTTTTTCTTCAAGAATTCTACGTACAGAATTGGTGGACTGCATAACAGTTGAAGATTTCCAAAAATAAATACCTCTATTCCCCCCTAGACAATGGTTTCCTGTGAGATAGAGCTCATCACTAACTTTGGATACCAAAAAAAAATCTTCACGTTTTGCTCCTAATTGATTATAAACATAAAACAAACTTTCACCTAAATCCTTTTCATTATAATAATTGTCAGCAGTATCTATCAATCTATATCCCTCTTCATAAGCCATACCCAATACATTCGTCAACTGTTGCCCATATAATGGGTAAGTTCCCAAACCTAAAGACGGCATCTGAATGCCATTAAATAAAGTCTTATATTCCATTTTGCTCTACTAAATTACACCGAATAATTCTATCCAATTCATTTTAGAAATGAGAGTTTACACCAACTATATACCTGTATTCCTACGTTAAAAACAAAAAATACTCCATAATAAAAAGTATACAAAATATAAGAGCACTGTATTCTTTTATTGCTATACATATTTATGGAATATAAATTAATACCATTCTATGTCAGATTTAATGACTTTAGCAGGGGATCCTCCCGCTAAGCTATATGGTGGTATATCATTGATAACTAATGCATTTGCGGCTACCACAGAACCTTTTCCTATTGTTACACCTGGCATAATGACACACCCAGTACAAAGCCATACATGATCTTCAATATGAACAGGAGCATGGTTTACATATCGATCATTGACTATCACATGAGGTCCATTCCAATCACGAATAGAAACATTACGTCCAATACGAACACCATTGCCTATTGTAATCTCCTTCGCACACATGATAGTGAGACCAACATTTGCAGCTCCCTGACCAATAGAAAGTTTACCACCATTAACAATTTCTATATAAGCACCATACCTCAAGTTATACGGTGCATTTCCATAACGAGTAAGCGGACCATCATGTATTTCAAAAATTGTATTAGCTTCCATTCGAAGACATGTAGGTATCTTCATATTCCTGACAGGATTATTTCCATAAATAAACGGAGCATCTACAATTATCTTTGCAGTAGGATGAATGTCAAATACAGTACTTGGCATTGTAAAAATCACCTTATGCCTTCTAATATTACTTTTAGTATTCTTCCGTTTGTTTATCTTTATAAAGTTGAAATAACAACGAATAGAAAAACTATAATATTTCACAATATGATACAAAAATTTTAAGTTGCTTTTTAACTTTATCTTCAACAACTGTTTTTTTGAGGAATACAATGGAAAATATCGATCTACCACATCTTCAAAAATTCTCTTATCAAGATCCTCAAAGAAATGAGTCCTGTTAATCTTTGCTGGAGATATTGATTTAACCAACGCCAAATTACCCGCTAAAATAGATTCAAAAACAGTCTCTCTCCATTCCAATCGTTCCTTCACTTTGTCAAAATAGGATATACCTTTCTTTGAGTTTAGCAAAATCAAGGAAGTCCCAATGTTATTATCCAAGTTTTTGTCCACTTTCTCAATGCCCCAATAATCAGCTATAGTTATATCTGCAATACGAGGAAATCCTTTGTACAGACAAGAATAACAAGAAGGACGGCAAAATACATTAGTATGATATCCACGACGAAAATCATCCTCCATACCTACACCATAATATGATTTACCATTATCAAATGTCACCTTACGAGTAAGATTACGCCATCCTAATTCCTTATTTTTTGCCTTCACATAGACTACCTTACCATCAAACTTTCGCTCCAAAGAATCCAGATATTTACGATATACTTTAGGAGAATTTACTCCCCTACAAATAAAATCTACGATGATAAGAGTATCATAATCCTTACGTAAAAATGAACGCAAAGCAGCCATTTGGCATGGGGTACCACAAGCTAAAACTTTCTTTCCTGCCCTAAGTAAAGTTTGTATTTCTATATACAATCCTTCTGCATTACTTTGAAGATATTTTGAACTTCTCAGTTTTTCAAGATCTTCTTTATTATTTGATACATAATTGCGAACACTAAAATCTTCATTATAAATTGCACCACTTATAAATCCATCTTGTTCAAGCATGACCTCCGCTAAAGCAGTATAAACACCTCCAGAGGTAGATTTCCATCTAACATCCATCCTTTTGTTTATCGCAGCAATCGCTTGAACAGGCTTATCAAAGTCATTTTTCTTTAATGATGCAATATTCAATTCCGGACAGATTTTTTCACATAGTCCGCAATTGGTACATTTTGCCTCATCCACAATTGGATACCAAAACCCCTCAATATCTGTTTGGTAGGTTATCGCATGATGAGCACATATATCTCCACAAGCATTGCAACCGCAACAGTTTTTCTTATCTTGAATAGCAATCATTTTCTGTTGATAGAAAGAATTATTAAACGCACAAAAATGTATTTTACTTATATAAAAATATTATTGTAAGCCATATTCCAAATCTATTGTCTATTCAAATATTTAATCACCTCAGCAGGACATCCTGCCACTACACAATAGGACTCAGTAATATCTTTTGTAACGACTGAACCTGCAGCTACAACTACATATTCGCCAGAAATACGCACTCCTGACAATATCAACGAATTAGCTCCTATCCAAACATGATTTCCAACATAAACACCTTCATTCTTTATGTGTTTGTCTCCTTTCTTTTGTGACATCCAAGCTTTTATATCTATACCTGTTGATATTATTGATACATTAGCAGATAACGTTACATCATTACCAATGTATATGGGATTATATGCATTAAGATAGCATCCATGATTTATACTACAGCCTTCACCAATTTGTATATTTTTAGGATATACAACATCAATATGTCCCCATATAGTAAATGACCCGCACTTTTTAAACATGTTCCTATAACAACAGGTCCTGAACTTTACGCAAAACATGTTATATTTATTAAAAAAATTACTTATCATAATTATCAAGGAGCTATTAATTATTCTGCAAGCGTTCACTTCTCCCCAACTTCTATCAAATCAACTATATACAAATAATTTAACGGTTTTTGGGAAACAGTTGAATGGTTGAATTTAAATCAGAATTAATCAGTTATTTTACCAGACCTTTTTCCAGATATTCAGCAAGATTGGTACGCATGACAGAAGCCACATGATCGGCAGCGACTTTCTGCATATCATGCTTTACCATTATTTCAACAAGCCGCTCAAAAGAAGTGGTTTGCGGATTCCAACCGAGTTCGTTTCGGGCTTTAGTGGGATCCCCCCAAAGATTTACCACATCAGTGGGACGATAAAAGTCTTCTGAAACAGCAACCAATACTTTGCCTGTTTTGATATCAATACCTTTTTCATTTATTCCTTCTCCTTCCCACCGAAGTTCAATACCCGCATAGCGGAAAGCAAGGGTAGCAAACTCACGAACAGTATGCTGCACCCCTGTTGCAATAACAAAGTCTTCGGGCTTATCGTGCTGAAGGATAAGCCACATGCACTCTACATAATCCTTGGCATATCCCCAATCACGAAGAGAATCTAAATTACCAAGATACAGGCAATTTTGTTTGCCTTGGGCAATGCGTGCGGCAGCAAGAGTAATTTTACGAGTTACAAAGGTTTCGCCACGGCGTTCTGATTCATGATTGAAGAGAATACCTGAACAGCAAAACATGCTGTAAGCCTCACGATATTCCTTAATAATCCAGAATCCATAAAGTTTGGCTACGGCGTATGGTGAATATGGATGAAAAGGTGTCTTCTCATTCTGAGGCACTTCCTCCACTTTACCATATAGTTCGGAAGTGGAGGCCTGGTAGATGCGACAAGTCTTTTCAAGCCCACACTGGCGTACTGCCTCAAGTACCCGCAATACCCCCACAGCATCTACATCTGCTGTAAATTCAGGCGAATCGAAACTCACCTGCACATGACTCTGTGCTGCAAGATTATATATTTCATCAGGACTAACCTTTTTCACCGCCTGTACCATCGACATGGAGTCACCTAAATCGGCATAATGCAAATGGAAATTGGGAACTCCCTCAAGATGAGCAATTCGCTCACGATAATCTACTGAGGAACGGCGAATAATGCCATGTACTTCATAACCTTTCTCAAGAAGAAATTCTGCTAAATACGAGCCATCTTGTCCCGTAATTCCTGTAATCAATGCTCTTTTCATACGTAAAGTTAACCACCATTTTTGACATAGTTCCCACAAAAATAGAATCCGCTTTTAGGCGATTTCTCTATAGATTTTATCAAAAATCGGATTGATTCAAAAAAGATATTTATAATTCTCTATTTTTCAGACATGCTGCCTTATAGTTGATTTTACGGGTAAACATCCGCTTCTCCTCAAACTCAATTCAAACCAATTATATATTAGATTTTTTTACCCATATAAGTTCCCACTAATTTCTTGTCGTAGCCGTTTTGAGCGATCTTGCGTGCCTGTTCCAGACGGTCATACTCACCCATACCTCCTTTGTAATGCCCTTTCTCCCACTTGGGATAAAGAATGTTCTCATTGCCTGCCACATATTCTGCTGGATTGATACCTCTCTTCTTCAACTAACTCCAAAAGATGTGTCCCTCAAAAAGAATGGCAGGCTTATCCGGAGCGAAAAAGCCAGCCCTGCCACCGGTTTCAACTTGCCGGACAGCCTTCAGAACATCCGGTTCACAATCCAGCAAACGGGCTACAAGTTCAAAGTCCCCGTCTACCAGCCGTTCCACAGACTTATGACCGGCAAGCAGCAACGTTTCCCAAGTGCGATAGTTGACAATACCATCGACATCCAGACTATGTGACTGTTGAAACTTGGCAACGGCATCCGCTGTCTCTGGGGTGAAAGCTCTGCCTTCAGACACCGAATAACCGGATGACTTCAAAGCCTGTTACAATAAGGTAACTTCCTTACCTTCATAGCCTAATTTAATCGTTTTCATAACTTATCATCTACCGATACAAGAATAAGCTATCCCTAACTCTTGCAATTCAGACTTCTCATAAATGTTTCTTCCATCAATCACCACTGCCTGCCTCATCGTCTTCTTCAACACTCCCCAACTCGGCATTCTGAATTCTTTCCACTCCGTCACCAGCAACAACGCATCCGCATCCAACACCGCATCATACATATCCGTAGCATAAACAACCTTATCCCCTACTCTACGTCTACATTCATCCATCGCAACCGGATCATAAACCTTCACGCTTGCACCAGCCTCTATCAACTTATCAATCAAAACCAATGCCGGAGCCTCCCTCATATCATCCGTTTCAGGCTTGAAAGCCAAACCCCATAAAGCGATTTGCTTACCTTTCAAGTCTCCATTATAATGTTTCAACAATTTCTCAAAAAGAATGCTCTTTTGTGACTCATTCACCTCTTCTACGGCCTTCAACACACGCATCGGATAACCATTCTTTTCCGCAGTCTTTATCAATGCCTTTACATCTTTCGGAAAACAAGAACCACCATATCCACAACCGGGATACAAAAATTTACTGCCAATACGACTATCCGCACCAATACCTTTGCGAACCATATTTACATCAGCACCAACCAGTTCACAGAGGTTAGCGATATCATTCATAAAGCTAATTCGTGTAGCCAACATAGAATTTGCCGCATATTTTATCATCTCGGCACTAGGAATATCAGTAAATATCAACCGATAGTTATTCATCATGAAAGGCTTATAAAGACGTTCCATTATAGCCTTAGCCTTTTCTGACTCCACACCTACTACCACACGGTCGGGCTTCATAAAATCATCTACCGCATCACCTTCTTTCAAAAACTCGGGATTGGAAGCCACATCAAACTCTATCTTTACATTACGCTTGTCAAGTTCTTCCTGAATGGCAGACTTTACCTTTTGTGCAGTCCCCACAGGAACTGTACTCTTAGTCACAACCAGCACATACTTATTCATATTACAGCCAATGGTACGCGCTACCTCCAACACATATTTCAAATCAGCACTGCCATCCTCATCAGGAGGAGTACCAACGGCACTAAACACAACCTCTACATCATCCAGACACTCTTTCAAGTCCGTTGTAAATTTCAGACGACCCGCAGTATAGTTACGATGAACCATATCTTCCAAGCCCGGCTCATAAATGGGAATAATACCTTTCTTCAGTTTTTCTATCTTACTGTCCTGCACATCCACACAAGTCACGTCAATCCCCATCTCCGAAAAACAGGTACCTGTCACCAAACCGACATAGCCGGTACCAACGATTGCTATTTTCATATTATCTTAGTTTACTTTTGATTACAATTGATAAAAAGAACGATACCAGTCTATCGTTTCCTGAACTCCCTCTTTAATAGGTTTGTCAGGCTTAAATCCCAACTCATTCTGCAAAGCCGAAGTATCTGCATTTGTCTGATAAACATCTCCCGGTTGCATCGGAAGATATATTTTCTCTGCAGGATGTCCAATAGCTCCTTCAATTGCCTGAATAAAGTCCATAAGTTTCACTGGATGAGAATTACCTATATTATATATTTTATAAGGAGCAGTGGAAGAACTCGGATCAGGGGTTTGAGCGCTCCAATCCTGATTAGAAGCAGGAATATGGTCTATCACCCGAAGGATTCCTTCAACAATATCATCAATATAAGTAAAATCACGCAACATATCTCCATTATTGAAAACCTTTATTGGCCTCCCGTGTAACATGGCATCTGCAAAAAGGAAAGGTGACATATCCGGACGTCCCCAAGGTCCATAAACCGTAAAGAAGCGCAAACCGGTAGAAGGAATACCATATAAATGGCTGTAAGTATGAGCCATTAATTCATTTGATTTCTTTGTCGCTGCATAAAGACTCACAGGATGCGCTATACTGTCTTTTTCCGAAAAAGGAACCTTCCCATTCAAACCATAAACACTACTGGAACTGGCATAAATCAAATGTTTCACCTGATAATGCCGACAACCTTCCAGCACATTCAAGAAACCATCTATATTACTTTCTACATAAGCATACGGGTTTTCTATGGAATAGCGTACTCCTGCTTGAGCTGCAAGGTTCACAACCTTATCAAAATACTCATTGGCAAAAAGCATTTGCATAGCCTGTCTGTCTTCCAAATTCATACGGACAAACCGAAAATGCTTATATGTACTACTTTGGACAAATTTATACCAATCAACTGTATTTTTATTAATGCCTAAAGTCCCCAAACGTCCATACTTCAAATTGACATCATAGTAGTTGTTGATATTATCAAGCCCTACTACCTCATCTCCACGAGAAAGCAGGCGTCTACAAACATAAGAGCCTATAAAACCTGCAGAACCAGTAACTAAAATTTTCATTTTCTATACTTAATCACAATAAATCGTAATGCACCGCTACCACCTACCTTTACAACTATTACATGTACACAAAAAAATTAGTATAACTATATAGCATATCTATACACATATTTCTTTGGGTTTGTTATTAGTCAATATACTCCCATGGATAAGGATTATCCACCACATTCTGAAACTCTTCAATAGTTTCTTGCTGTTCAGCAGTAAGTAATGTAGAATCCCAGGAAGCAATGATAGTACGGCCTTCATCCGCCAAAGGCTCATCAAATACCTCGCCATAGCAGGCAGTGAGCAAACGAAGTTTCAGCAACGAAGCAGGAAGAGCATCAAGAATATCCCAACAGCGATCTAAGACCTCTTGAATATGTTTTTGTTTTTCACCGTGATCTACGAATGAGGCACTGTAACCCATTAAAAGAGCGAGACAAACATTAGCCTGTTCTTCAACTGTAGAACCTTTAACACCGGAATTATACAAAGCCGTAGTCAGGCGATAAACTTCACCGTTACGACGGGAAAGGTCGTCGCTATAGACCGGATTCCCGTCCATACCTAAATACATCAGATCGTGCGCTGCACGCTGAAGAGCAAGTGTTTCTTCAGAAAGAGACATAATGATTTATGATTTATTATTTGATTACTTCTATAAGATCCGGATGAATGGTAGCAAGCGCAACGGCAATAACACCCTGTATCTCGATAACCACACGACGGTCACGAGCACCTTTCACTTTCAGAAAGATGCCTTCCTGCCCCTCAAAGTCACCGCCCGTGATACGAACTTTTGTACCTTTGGACAAATTCAGTTCATCCGGTTGGAAGTACATGAGATGGTCATTGTAAGTACCGGCTACAGCAATAAAGCGTTGCATTTCACTGTCGGAGATAATAATTTTCTGACCGCTACGGGTATCCGTAATGTATTGCAAATAGCTTACCTGTGATTTGATGCGTTTCACCTCGGAAGGACGGGCATGGACAAAAAGTAAGTTATGTACAACCGGAACCAAAACACGGACTTTCTTACCTTTCTTTATGCTAATCTTGTATTGCATGGGAACGAAACAACCCATTTTTTCCTTTTCAAGCAGACGCATAGCATCAGGCTCTCTACGGTACGTGGCACGCATCGCATACCATATTTCAGTCTCTTTATCCGCTTCCATTTCAAGGGTTATTTCAGAAAAGGGTGTTCTCTCGGGGCTTTGAAGTTCTTGCATACACTTGAATTTCAATCACTTGCGAACACTTTATGTAAGATATGGCAAGTATTGTGTTCTTCTTGCCTATTGATTTTTCGTAGCTGTTCATTACCTTGATTACATTGCAGGTAAAAAGCTATAAACGAATGAATTAAGCTAATAAATCGTCTTTTAATCGTTCGTTTTATATGCGTAAAGTTTTTTAAATCTGATAAAGTCAGAGAAAGAATGAAAGGAATAGATATTAACTAATATTTTTACAAGTTTTTTATCGCTTATAATCAGATATTTAAGTAGAAAAAACACTATATTACGAAATCTTTTTTATCAAACATTTTGTCATTCAAAAAAACACCTTTATCTTTGTGCACATTAAACGAACATTTTTTGAACACCCCATAAAATAGGATTTAAACAATTAATATTCAACACATTATCACCCAAAAACAAATTTTCATCCATCATTTTTCACCCTACTCCCCTCCCATTCCAATTAAATTATCTACTTTCGCATTTTTTAACCACGTTAATATTACCTAACGGTTTATTAATCATTTAAGTCATGACAGAATTTAAAAAAACAAGAAGCTGAACGGAAATCAGCTGAGAAGTAAATCGTACAAATCTGATAATCAGAAGGAAGACGATAGTATAGAACAAGACAAAGCGAATGTAATAAATGAAAATTTATTAGCTTCGAGAAAGTATTACGGAGCAAATACCCATCTGTTGGTAGGCGCCCTGAGATGCTTCAAATTAGGCGGTTTTGAGGGTACGGAAGTCCATACAATCAGTGATTTTATAGAGTGGTGGGACAGTACGGGCAAAATCAGAAAGCATGTGAAAGGAAAGCATATACCTCTAAAAACAAGCAGCTTAAGAACCGAGATAGAGAGTATATGGGCGGTGATACAGAAGGAAGATACAGAACATATAGATCCCTATGGATATGATGTAAAGATTAATCAGTAATAGTTAACTCCAAAGAAAGGGCATAATTTTGCCCCGTCAACAGGATAGTGAAAGGGCTACACCCTTCCACCGGGATGGTGTAGCCCTAACCTAAAAAGGGTGTAGCTATCCAAGACAAAGGGTGTAGCCATCACAGACGGTTGATTATAAACCATTTATAAACAACTAAAATCATTAAGATGGAGAAACAAACGTTGGGACACCAACAAAAGTATGTAACGAAAGACGAAAGAGTGGAGAATCTATGGAAGAAACTGATTGGGCAGGAAACAGACTTATCCGAAGAAACCATCGCATGGATGGCACGACGAATTTTACAATTAACCGCCTACATGCCATACGGATGTGCACTGATAGCCTATCGAAAACAAAATGGAGATTTTTACATGGGAAGAGGAACACTGATACATTACGAAGCCGATTTCCACCGCAAATACGACATCGAGCGTATTCAGAACCATGTAGTGTACTGGGATATAGAGCAACAGGGATGGAGAACGTTCCAGATCGAGAACTTCCTGGAATGGAAACCAGTGGTAAGTTGAAAATTGAGAGTTGAAAATTAAAAAACAAAAGATTATGGATTCATATCTATTACATGATGCTAATGCAGGTAATAACTTTAAAATGATGATAATGATGCAAAAAGAGGGAATGAAAGGATACGGTATCTACTGGATGCTGCTGGAATTTCTAAGATTACAGGACGGATATAAGGCAGACTTAAGAGTATTGCCCATACTGGCACAGAAAATGAGAGTTACGGTAACCACCCTGAAGCGGATCATATATGACTATGCACTCTTCGAGGTAAACGGCACAAGCTTTTCATCGCCCGGACTCACACTGCGCATGAAACCATGGGACGCCCAACAGGACGCAAAAAGAGAGTCAGGCCGTCGTGGAGGGCTGGCTAACCAACAGAAAATCAGAGATGCCAAGGCAAGCAACGCTTTAGCTACAAACAAAGAGAATAAAGAGAATGAAACAATCCCCTCTATATCTCCCCAGGGAGACACGAGGAAGAATGAGGAGATTCTTCTTGTTCCACCGGAGTATGCACTCAATAAACAGACACACAACTATGAAGGATTGATAGAAGAATTGGAACGGCAAAAAGTGACATCCTTAAAAGAGAAAAATGCCATTCTCAGACTGACCGACTTTGGAAGACTGGGAGGCAAAATATGGAAAATCATCTATGACATCAACAATTCGCCACAGATGAAAGCAAGGATTGTGATGCCCGGAAAATATATTCTGAAGCTGTTGCAAAATTAAGTAGATGATCATAATTAGCTTATACTTTGCAAGTATAAGCTAATTATGACATACCTCCCCTGATCATCCTACATAAATATCAGCTGCTTTTTAAGCAAGTCCACAATATCGCTTTGCAGCTTCTGAGCATTGATAGGTTTAGAAGTGTACGCATCAAAACCACTGTTCAGAATGCGTTCTTCATCTTCGGCATAGACATAAGCTGTCACTGCCATAATCGGGACCGTCGGCGACATTTCACGTATAAGTTGTGTAGCTTCGTAACCGGTCTTTTTAGGCATATTGATATCCATCAATATCAGATGGGGGTTGTATTGCTTGAATAGCTCCACCGCCTCTTCCCCATCCCAGGCATGGAGAATGTTGTACTGACGCTTCAGGATAGATTCGAACAACAGGAAATTACTCTCATTATCCTCAGCTATCAGAACTGTGAGTTTACTCTCCACTTTATTCAACCGGTGTTCCTTCTGTTCCCTCACTGATTTGAGCTCAACGGGACGATAAGGAAGAGTAAACCAGAAAGTAGAGCCCTTGCCGGATTCCGATTCCACACCAATCTCACCACCCAGATTCTCTACAATACTTTGGCAAATAGAGAGTCCCAGTCCTGTGCCCTGCGAGAACGAATCAAGCTTTACAAAACGACCGAACACAGTATCTTTCTTGTCTTTTTCAATTCCATATCCCGTATCCGTGATATAGAAATAGAGAAAATCAGTATTTTTCAGATGATAACCAAAAGTGATGCTTCCACTGGGGGTAAACTTCATAGCGTTATTCATCATATTGGTTACCACTTGTGTCAGCCTGTTCTTCTCAATGTTTACAAAACAATCCGGCATTTCCGGCAGATATCGGATGACAACCGCATCATTTTTCTGGCGGAGCCGGGCGGATTCTTCCAACTCCTGAAACAAGGCATTCAGATCTATATCAGAATAGACAAACTCAAGTGTTCCGGACTCAATCTTGGAAAGATCCAGAATATCTCCTACGAGTTGCAACAACAGGGTATTATTGTTCTCGATAATATTGATGTATTCTTCTTTTTCTTCCGGCTCTTCCGCATCCGCCAGAATACTGGAAAAACCGACAATGGCATTGAGCGGGGTACGTATTTCGTGGCTCATATTAGCCAGGAAAGCTGATTTAAGACGATTGGATTCTTCTGCTTTTTCTTTTGCCGTAATCAAATCTTCTTCCATTTTCTTTCGCCCGGTGATCACGAGAGAAGAACCGATCAAAGTAATCGGATTGCCCTTTTCATCCCGCTTATCAACCGTGGCCTGAGCCTCAACCCATTCATAACGCGCCACGCCATTCTTGCGGACTATCACACGATATTCTTCCTTAATTTTAGAAACATTACCTTCCGTCAGTTCCTTATAGGCTTTCTTTACCCGTTCCCTATCTTCCTTACAGATTTTGGCAAAATATTGGTAATCGGGTACGGAAAGCTGATCTTCGTTCATCATGCTGTCGTCATGGCTAAGCTCCACCGGACGGTTCACATCACAGAGCATGGTACCCTTTTCCAGATCCCATTTCCAAGGAACGATATTCGCCACATCCAGCGACATTGACAATTTATGATTAGCGGAACGCAACATCTGTTGTGTCTCGGCCAGTTCGGTATTGTCTACGCAGAAAACATCAATGAATCCCTTATGCTTGGAAGGCGTCAGAATCACATTGAAATAATTACCTATATTTTCGTAATAGTATTGATAAGAAAGTTCCTTTTGAGTGGAAGTAACCATGCTATAGAGGTGGCACATCCTTTCAAAACCTTTCGGATCCGCCTCACTTCCTTTTTTACCGATGACCTCACCCATGGATTTGAAGTATTTCTCAAAACGTGGATTGGCTTCCACGGTGATATAGTCCACAATCTTTCCCGCAGAGTCGTAAATCAGTTGCTGTTTCAAATAAACGATGGGCATATTCTCAAACAAACTGTGATAACTGGTCATCAGTCTGATCTGTTCTTCCTGCTTTTTTCTTGCTCTGGACAGCCACCCCATCCGCAGCCACATAAATAAGAGCATGATGACTACAATGGCAATTATGACGCTATATTTATGTTGTTCCCAGAAAGAGGGCGGCATCATATAAAAGACTGAATTGGGAGGACACAAGCCAGGCGATAATCCGGCTTCCATAAGATCGTAATAGTTGAACATGGGAGTAGGCACACCACAGTCTACGATACGGGCTCCTTTCTCGTTGACACCGGATAAAACACCGTTGGTAATCTCAACCACTTTTCTTCCAACAGTTTTTTCATCAAAGAAATAGCCGCCTACCAGACCGTTCCGCTGCAATCCGGTATTATCTAATGAGAAGATAGGTGAAGAGGAATAATAGCTCAGAATTCTGGAAATATTATTGGTTAATACGACATTCCCTTTTTGAGTATCCTGATGCCATGAGCAAAAGAGAACTCCGCTGTTTGCCTCTGCATGGCTCAATGAATCCGCCAATGCATCAGTAGTCATTACACCGGCAACATAATCCTTTATTTCAAGTTCGGGAAAGTTCTTGCTCACAATCTCTTTTAAATCCGAGCGGAATTGGGCACTTATATACCGGGCATCCGACAGAAATATCAACTCATCCATTTCAGGCATCAAATCCTGCATCAGCGAAACTGTTTCTTTAAGATATGCAGGTACATAGAATACAGTCAGCGACAAATCTCCTTTATAATCTTTCAAGGGAGTTCTCTCTTCTACCGGAATGGCACGCCTCTCCAGATAAGCCTCTTGCGGACCGACGTAATCCGTCTCCGTACAAAGAATCACAGGGACATCTTTCCATTGTTTTTCTATATCATCTCTCAGCAAACCCCAGGAAGCACTACCTAAAAGAATCAGGAGTTTTGGAGGATTGTCTGCATATTTTCCAAAGAGACTTTCTTCATATTCCAATAATTCTTCTGCATTTTGTAAATGCATAAATTGACTGCCCATGTGCTCCACATCCACTACATAAGGAGAATTTTTATGCTGATAGGAATTATAAATAGGGATGATAAAGTCGTTGCTCCATCGGGAAGAGCCACTGTATGCGTTGAGAATCAATATTCTATCTTCATTGCCCGGTTTAAATGCTGAAGATACTTCGCCAAATACATTAACAGCATTTAAAAGGAAAGCAACTAATATAATAAACACTCTGATTATTATTTGCAAATATTTCATCGAAATTATAGTTTAGTCTCCAAGTGTACCCATTCTTTACCACACAAGGAACAAAAGGTCTACATCATAGAGAAATTAGACTGCAAAACTAATTAAAAATCAGAGAATTCCCAGTTTTTGGAAAAGAGATTTTTAAAGAGGATTGCGTATCTTCCATATTCTGCGTACTTTTGAAAGCATAAAACAATAATATCAATGAAAATACTTCATACCAGCGACTGGCACCTGGGACATACATTATATAATTATGACCGTAGCCACGAGCAACAAGCATTTTTGCAACAACTAACCCGCATCGTAGCAGAAGAAATGCCGGATGCAATGGTAGTGAGCGGAGACATCTATCACTACTCCACCCCATCGGCAGCCACACAAAAGATGTACACGGATGGTATGCTCGAAATTCACAGGGCATGTCCCGGAATGACGATTGTGGTAACTGCCGGAAACCACGACAGCAGTTCTAAACTGGAAATAGACAGCAGTCTATGGAACCATTTTGGTGTGAAAGTCGTGGGAAACATCGAACGTACCCGGGAAGAGGTGAATCTGGAAAAACATATTGTGGAAGTAATAGATGAAGCAGCAGCACTGAAAGGATATATCATTGCCGTCCCCCACGTCTATCCACAGAATTTCCCGATGCTGGACACTGAAACGCCACGCGAAGAACGGCAAGCACGTTTCTTCCAGGCATTGCTGGACGAAGTAGGAAAAATGAACACGGGAGGATTGCCCGTTGTATTAATGGCACATCTCTCCATAGAAGGCAGCGACCGGACGGGGCATGACGAAACCGTGGGTGGAATAGAATACGTCCCCATCAGTTCCATGGGCGAAGGATACGATTATCTGGCACTCGGACACATTCATTGTCCGCAGAACATCAAAGGAAACGGACGGCATGCACGCTATTGCGGTACCCCCCTACCCGTCAGTTTCGACGAAGCTTATCCACACTCCGTATCTATCGTCGAATTAAAAGGACGGGAAGCGCCACAGATAAGGACAATAGAAATAGAAAATCCAATACCACTCGTCACCCTCCCCAAGGAACCGGTAGTCTTTGAAGAAGCCATAAAGTTACTGGAAGAATATCCGGACGATAAGCCGGCTTATATCCGCCTGAATGTTCTGATAAAAGACTATCTGGCACCCGACTGCAATGAACGGGCATCGAATGCCGTAAGAGGAAAAAGCTGTAAATACTGCTATATCAAATCCAACCGCGAAAAACAAACTTCAGACTACATAGCCCGGCACATCTCCATCCAGGAAATGCAGGAAATGTCTCCGCTGGAAATAGCCAGACTTTATTATCAGGAGGCAGAAGGAGAAGAGATGGACGAGGAACTCTGTGAACTGATGAGCAGTGTCGTACAGAAAGTGAGAGAAAAGAATAATCTGCGCTAATCCGTGTAATCTGTGGTGAACTATGAAACTTCAAAAACTGACTATAAAGAATCTGGCCTCGATAGAAGATGCCGTCATTGATTTTGAGAACCGCCCTTTAAGTGAAGAATCCCTGTTCCTGATCTGTGGTGAAACAGGCGCCGGCAAAACAACATTACTCGATGCCATTTGCCTGGCACTCTATAATGAAACGCCCCGCATGGAACGCACAGCAAATGAAAAGTACCGGGATGTAGGGCAAACGTTTTCTTCTAAAAAGGAAGATGTGGCTATAAACGACAGCCGCCAACTGATGCGACGAAATACCAGTGAAGCTTGGACAGAACTGGAATTTATCGGATCAAACGAAATACCTTACATCGCCAAATGGTACGTAGCCCGCGCACATCGGAAAGCATCCGGTGCCATTCAAGACACTAAATGGACGCTGGAAAACTGCAAAACCAACCTCCAACTCACCAAGAGAAACGAAATCAAAGCGGAAATACAAGAAGCCGTAGGGTTGAACTTCGAGCAATTCTGCCGCACCACCCTATTGGCTCAAGGAGATTTCACTAAGTTTCTTCAGAGCAAAGAAAGTGAGAAATCGGACATCCTGGAGAAACTGACAGGTACCGGAATTTATTCTGAAATAGGTGCAGGGATTTATGCCATAACGAAAGAAAAGCGCGTAGACTATGAGAATCAGAACCGGAAACTGGAAGGAATCCATGTGCTGACTGAAGAAGAAATGACCGGAATTAACGAAACAATGGCTGCGTTAAGTAGCGAAATCAACGGAAATACCGGGCAAAAGAACATAGCAGCACTGAAACGTGACTGGCTGAAAAGAAATACTGAACTCACCCTTACTCAAGAAAGCCAACAGAGAATCTGGGAAGTGAAGAAAGAACAGTTACAATCGGATGACTTCCGGCAGAAAGAACTACTGATAAAGGATTGGAATCACACTGCGGATGCCCGCAATTGGCTCTCCTCTTTCAAACAGCAGCAGTGGCAACAAGAAATCAATGCCGAACAAACCGAAAGCTTGAAGCAGAATTTCATCCGCCTCAGCAGTGGCTGCGTTTGGCTGAAGGAGAATATGAAAGAGCAACAGGCAAAACTAATTCTTGCTGAAGAATATCTGCAAACCCATGCACCGTTCCTGCCCATGTTCGAGCAGAGCCAGTCTATCGTCACCGATTTGAATGCCGTGCTCTCCTCACATTCCCGCATCTCCATTTACGAAAAGCAGATAGTGGAATTGGTACGGCAGCAACCCGCCCAAGAGCAAGAACGCACAAATAAGGAGAATGACTTCAATCTGAAAAGCAAAGAGAATCAGATCAGGCAACAGGAAATAAACCAACTGAACGCACAGCTTGATTCCATGAACCGGAGTGCCTTGCAAGAAAAGAAAAGTACATTGGAGACTATCAAAGAGAATTTGCAGAAAGCTCAAAACGCCCTGATAGTACTGGAAGATAAAAAGGCAGCTTTGGCCACAGCAGAGGAAAACGAGAAATCACTGGAAACCAATCTGCAAGCCGGCAAGAACCGGAACGGGAAACTTAAAAACGAATTCGACACTCAGAAGAAGGCGTACGATGACCTCAAAGAGCTTTATGACAAACAAAAAGAAGCTGTGGAGGAATGGGCCAAAGAAGCCCGTGCCCGTCTATCCATAGGAGATATGTGTCCGGTATGCGGCCAGAAGATAGAGGTGCTCAGCAAGGACGAAGATTTTCAGTCGATGCTTGCCCCTATCCGGCAGTCGCTGGAAGCAAAAGAGAAAGAATACAAGGAAGCGGAACAAGCATTAAACAGCAACCGGGCAGAGGTCAAAACTTACGAGAATATGATAGCGAACAGCCGCCTGGCAACAGAAAAGACCCGAAAAGGTCATGATCTTGCCCGAACGGAAGCAGAAGAGCAATGCGGTCGGTGTTCTATTCCAAGCATCTCCGACAATACCAAAGAAATACTGGAAAAGCTATTTCAAGAGAATAAACTGAATCTGGAGAATGTCAATGCCAAACTAAATGAAGTACAAACCCTCTCCAACCATATTTCCAGGCTGCAACATCTGAAGGATAATCACCAGAAAGCTGTGGAAGCCGCCCGGAATGCATTGGACACCGCCGACAAGAATCTGACAAAGCTGAAAAACGATATCACCAATAAACATTCACTGGCGGAAAGTGAAAAAGAGATTGTTCGTACTACGCTGGAACGCGTCAGCCCACTGATTCTTTGGGAAGGGTGGCAAACGGAGTGGCAGACCTCCCCTACCGCTTTTATCGAACGCCTACAGAAATCCGCAGAGCATTATAAACTTGCACAGAACAGACAGGCGGAATTAAAAGCTGCCATCGCCCTCATCGATAAAGAACTGAGCAGCATATCCGCCACACAAGAACTGATCTGTACGGCTTTCCCTGAATGGAGGCATCTTCCGGCAAAGGAAAAAATGGAAATCAAGAATCTGGGAATGGCGTGGAATACGCTGAATTCTGACGTCAGCGGACTGAAACAGAACATCCTGTCTGTCCGGAAGAATCTCGATGAGCTACAAGCCAGCCTGACAGCATTCTATACCACACACCCGGATATGGACGAAGCACGCCTCATCGCTCTTTCCTCCTACTCCAACGAACAAATAGAATCTCTGCGTAGCGGACAGCAGAGGCTTAGAGAAGAAGAAGTGGCAGCACAGACAGCCTTCAGACTTACAACTGGCCAACTGGAAGAACACCAAAGTAAGAAGCCGGAAATGGAAGAAGAAACCCTTGAAAGTCTGGATAGTCTTATCACTGCTTTGGATGAAAAGATCACAGCAGGCAATCAGACCCTCTTACGACTGAAAATCCAATTGGAAGAGAATGCGAAAAACATTGCCCGGATAAAAGATGAGAAGAAACGTGCAGACGAATTGCGGGAGGTTTATCTGAAATGGGACCGCCTTTGCCATCACTTTGGTGACGAGAAAGGAACGAATTTCCGAAATATTGCCCAGAGCTTCGTACTGAAAGAATTGCTCAATGGAGCAAACTTCTACCTGCAACGCCTGACCGAACGTTACGAGTTGGAATGTCAGGCAGGTTCACTCACCATTCTGTTGCGCGATTTATATCAGGGAGGTGCGGCACGTCCGGCCTGTACACTGTCCGGCGGAGAGAGTTTCCTGGTTTCTTTGTCATTGGCACTCGGTTTGTCTTCACTCAGCCGGCATAGCCTGTCTGTAGATACATTGTTCATTGATGAAGGATTCGGAACCCTGAGCAGTGATTATCTGAACACAGTAATGGACACACTGGAGAAACTGCACCAGATGGGCGGCAAAAAAGTGGGTATCATCAGCCATGTAGAAGGACTGCGCGAGCGGATCAAGACCCAGATACAGGTGAAGCGAATTGATAATTCGAGAAGTGAAATCACAACAGTGAGGACACTATGAATTTTATTGTGTACTTTTGTAGCAACTATTAATAGAAAAAGACAATGAAGAAGTTCATAAAAGGAGTCCGGTTTGCTCCTAAAAACTATTCCGACGAAGTAGAAGTGAAAATTCAACACTATAAAAAGGAAGGTTATAAACTACCGTCGCGCCACTTATTGCGCACCGAAGAACAACTGGCGGGCATCCGCGAAAGTGCCAAAATCAACACCGCACTGCTGGATTACATTTCTGCAAACATCCGCGAAGGAATGTCCACTGCGGAAATTGACCACATGGTTTATGAATTTACAACGGATCATGATGCAATACCTGCCCCTTTCATGTACGAGGGTTTTCCCAAAAGTGTATGTACAAGTATCAATGACGTGGTATGTCATGGCATCCCAAGCACGAAAGAGTTCCTGCGCAGTGGAGATATTGTGAATGTAGACGTTTCCACTATTTATAAAGGATATTTCTCGGATGCGTCACGAATGTACATGATTGGAGAAGTGAAGCCGGAAATGCAACGCCTGGTACAGGTGGCAAAGGAATGCCGTGACATTGGCGTACAGACAGCACAACCGTGGGCACGGCTTGGAGACGTCGGTGCAGCCATTCAGGAACATGCGGAGAAAAACGGATACAGTGTAGTACGCGACCTGTGCGGACACGGCGTAGGAATCAAGTTCCATGAAGAACCGGACGTTGAGCACTTCGGCAAGCGCGGTACAGGTATGCTTATCGTTCCGGGAATGACATTCACCATCGAACCGATGATCAATATGGGAACTTACGAAGTCTTCATTGATGAAGCCGACGGATGGACCGTCTGCACAGACGACGGACTGCCTTCGGCACAATGGGAAAGTATGCTTCTGATTACCGAAAACGGCAACGAGATATTGACTGAATAAGCATGGATATTGTTTTTCTAATTATCGGTCTTATAGTAGGTGTCGGCGTAGGGTATCTGATAGCCGGACGAAAAAGTGCCGCGTTGTCCGCACAACTGCAAGCCACCCGCGAACGGGAAGAACTGCTGAATCGTACGGTAGAAGAACGGATTGCACGTGAGAGAACCATCACAGCCGAGCGCCTGGCGGAGCAGGAAAAATCTTTCAATCTGAGACTGGCGGAGCAGCAGAAGCAATGGGAAGAACGTCTGAAATTGCAAACTGAAGAAGCGGAAGCCTTGCACAAACGCATGAGCACGGAGTTTGAGAATCTCTCCAACCGCATTTTCAAAAGCAAGACAGAAGACTTCACCAAGCTGAATTCGGAGCATCTCAGCAATTTACTCCGCCCATTGGGGGAAAAACTGAAAGATTTTCGGGAAAAGGTAGAACAAGTATATGACAAAGAGTCGAAACAACGTTTCTCGCTGGAAGAACGCATCAAAGATTTGGTAGAACTGAACAACCGGATCAGCGAAGATGCCAACAACCTGACCCGTGCGCTAAAAGGTGACTCCAAGATACAGGGCAACTGGGGAGAAATGATACTGGAACGTCTGTTGCAAGCTTCCGGCCTGATAGAAGGCGAACATTACTTCCGCCAGGAATTCCTGAAAAACGAACAGGGTGAAATGCTGACCAACGAAGAAAGCGGTCAGAGAATGCAGCCGGATATTATTGTCAGGTATCCGGATGAGCGGGAAATGATTATCGACTCCAAGGTATCCCTGACTGCCTATGCTGCCTACAATTCCGCCGAAAACAAAGAGGAAGAGGCTCGCTGGTTGAAAGCACATCTGCAATCGGTACGGGCGCATGTGGATGAACTCAGCCAGAAGGATTATTCGCATTATGATGCAAAAGCGCCGGACTTTGTGATGATGTTTATCCCTACCGAAGCTGCCTACCTGACGGCTATCAAAGCGGATACCAATCTATGGGAATATGCCTATAATAAAAAGGTGGTATTGATGAGTCCTACCAATCTGATCAGTGCGCTCCGCCTTTCCCTCGATCTCTGGAAACGGGAAAATCAAGTGAAGAATGTGCAGGATATTATCAAACGAGGTACATTACTTTACGAAAAGATTGCCGGATTTACAGATACATTCCTGCGCATCGGTGACAATCTGAGCGGATTGCAAAGAGATTATGACAAGGCTTACAACCAGCTTTCGGATGGCAACGGCAGTGTGGTAAGACAGGCCGAACTGCTGCGTAATATGAGTCTGACTCCTAAAAAACGAATATCAGCAAGACTGCTGCCCAAAGAAGAGGAAACGGAGGAGGAAGAAAACGGACAGGACAGATAGACAATCCAAATTAAGATATATAAAACATGAAAATCCTAAAAGACCGTATCCTGAAAGATGGAAGATGCTACCCCGGAGGTATACTGAAAGTAGATAACTTCATCAACCACCAGATGGACCCTATCCTGATGAAATCCATCGGTGTGGAGTTCGTCAGACGTTTTGCCTCCACCCCAATCAACAAAATTATTACGGTAGAAGCCAGTGGTATCGCTCCCGCCATTATGGTAGGTTATTTATTGGAATTACCCGTAGTCTTCGCAAAAAAGAAAAAGCCGAGCACTATGGAGAACATGCTGGTTACTTCTGTCTATTCTTTCACCAAGCAACGCTCCTATGATGTATGTGTCAGTAAAGACTTTCTCCGTCCGGGCGACCGGGTACTTTTCATCGATGATTTCCTGGCCAACGGAAATGCTGCCAAAGGTATCATGGAACTTGTGAAACAGGCCGGAGCCGAACTGGTGGGCATGGGCTTCATCATAGAAAAAGCCTTTCAGCATGGAGGTGACGAACTTCGTGAGCAAGGTATTCATGTGGAGTCTCTGGCGATTATTGAAAGCCTTGACAATTGCGAAATTAAAATCAGGTAAAAGTATTTATCGCACATCTATAAACTTACAGCCGGCTTGTTTATGAATCAACAAGCCGGCTGTTTCGTTATAATCCAAGTATCTATTTTTATTCAGTAAAGCATTATTTATGGGATAAAGTTGTCCGAATAACTTCTTTCACATCTTCCACGATTCCCATAGTAACATCTTTATCAAACTTCAGTCCCACTGATAATCCATCGCTGTTGGCAACCGTTCGGTAATCCTTTAACTTCAATTCCAATTCCTGAAGAGAAGGATTCTTTATCACTGAGCTTGTACCTCCTTTCGGATACAAAGATACTTCTATGGGTAAAAATATATCCGAAGCCGTCTTATATTTAGAACTGTAAATCTTAGGTTCTCCAAAAGAAACGAATATAGGAAGCAAACTATCTAAACGAGCTTCGGAAACTCCGCCTAACTCTCCGGAAATTTCTCCACGAACTTGTAGATAAGCCTCTTTTATGGTGCGCAGGTAAGAAGTGATAGCGGTGGATGACGAACCACGGTCATATCTCACAAATAAACCAGGAACCTGCCTTTTATCCGTATTTGCAACTTTCCTATATTCTTTCCTCAAGAGATCCTTAAGACGGGCTGATAAGGTTTCCACATCATATTCCTTAATCAATTCCTGATTCAGCATCATCTTATTTCTCATATTTACAAAGAAACTATAAAAACGATCCGTTGATTTCTCAGTCTGAGACTCCATCTTTCCGCCCATAGCATCGTTCGCTTTACGAGTGAAGAAAGCCTCCAACTGTTGCAACTCGCTCTCCTGAACTGAATTTTGTTTCACACTCGCAGACGCGTTTATCGCCTGCCCCACTGTCTTCTTAACTTCCGGACGCGCAAATGCATAAAGCGTTCCGGCAGCTACGGGCACAAAAAGCAATAGCTTCAAACGCGCCCAATTGTTTGTTCTTCTTTTTAACATCATTGTGATACGATTTTTAAGTTTGCTGTGATTGAACCCGCAAGCCATAGAGTAGAGCCTTGCACCCACGGACTTCTTCACTAGCAAGAGTTGATATTCTGTTGCATCGATGCCATTATTAATAACGCCATTATCGGCTTCATATTCATGCACTTCACGAAGTTCACGCATCAGGAGCCATGCGGCAGGATTGAACCAATGGAATATAACGATACATTCCATCCAAAGTAAATCCAATGTATGTCTATGTTGCAGGTGCATTTGCTCATGCAACAGGATTTCTCCGGGGTTCCGTTCGTAATCCTCCTGTGACAGGACAATGGTATACCCCCAACTGAAAGAGACTATCTTCTCCGGACAGATGACCAGCTTGTATTTCCCGTAATTACAGGCAGGATAGCTCCGGATAAGCCGACGCATACGGATGGTAGAAAGCAAGAGGAAAGCAAGCACTATCAAAGCCCCGATAAAATAACAACCGCCCAACAGCCAGATCACAGGAATAGTATGAATCACATTCGTACGATCTCCCTCTATACCCTCCCCTTTCTCTGCCATCAAAAGACTTGCTTCTTCAGACAAATGCTTTTCACCCATTCCTCCTTCTCTTTGAACATCTATTTCCTTCTCAGTCAATAAATGTCTTACAGTAGTTATTGGCAACTGCAAGGTTGTATATTGAGGAACATCTATTTGCAGCAATGGAAGTAACGTACATGCCATCGTTCCTGCCAGCAACAAAAAACGGTTCGTACGGAACAGCGTATCTTTCCTGAAAAACAATCTGAACAGAAAGTACAGGATTGTCAGGCATAAGGTAGACTCAAATATATAAAACAATATAGTTCCCATGATCTATTTATTTGCCGGGTATAACTCTATTTCTATCTGTTCGACTTTTTACTTTCGATCTCTGCTATCAACGCTTTTAACTCGTCTACCGACATACCCTCTTCTTCAATAAATGTAGATACAACATTGGTATAAGAGTTATTATAGTATTGGGCTACTACGTCATTCAGTGCAGAACGCTTATATTCTTTATCGGAAACAGCCGCATAGTACTGATACGTGTTACCATAGGCCTTGTATTTCACAAAGCCTTTTTCCTCTAATCCTCTAACTAAGGTAGATACGGTATTATAATGAGGTTTCGGCTCTTCATAAAAAGCCAGCAATTCACGAACAAACATCGGACCATGTTCCCAGAACATTTGCATGATTTCCTCTTCTTTAGCAGTTAATCGTTTCATAATATTTTCAGGTTTATTTGGGTGAACAACGCAAAGATAGGAATTAGTTTTAAACAAACAACTAATACTATTAGTTATTCAACTAACAAAACAAGTAGTTTAACTAATATTATTAGTAGATAGTAAATACACCTTATTATATATAGAAAAAGAGAAGAAGTATAAGGGCAAGGATTGTTTGCAGCAGAAGAGAAATCAAATACATTCAGTCCTGAATGTAAGTTCATTATAAGAAACAAGATGTTTCATCATTTGAAACCAACAGTTTCACCGTTTGGAACTGAAGGTTTCATGCCTTGAAACTGAGAGTTCCATCGCTTGGAACTAATGGTTTCAAGCAATGAAACTTCTTTTGCAATACGAAGATAGGTTTCGTACTCTTATTTATACTTTCTTTTTCTTTGGCAATACCTGGTTCAGTACCACATATCCCAGTATTCCGGCAATAATAGTACCACACAACACACCGAATTTAGCTTGATTCAGCAGTTCCGGATAAGCATCAGAGAAAGAAAGATTGGCTATGAACAATGACACCGTAAATCCAACGCCACCCAGCAATGACACGCCTGCAATATTTTTCCAGTTCATACCTTCGGGCATACGGGCAAGCCCGCTTTTAATAGTCAGCCAGGTGAAAAGATAAATTCCCAAAAACTTACCCAAAAGAAGACCTAATCCAACAGCAAGACCTACATTTCCTATAACTTCTCCGCCACCGCTAAAAACAACTCCTGCATTGGCAAAAGCAAATAAAGGAAGAATGACAAAATTCACGGCTCCATGCAAGTTATCCTCCAAAGATTGTAAAGGACTTATCACACGATCCGAAGCCCGCTCTACTTGCTTCAATGTAGCAATCTGTTCGTTTGTCAATACAATGTTATCAGATTGTACCACCGGGAAAGAACTGACAATAGCCCGGATACGCCGGATATATTTACCCGCATCCAGCCGTGGACGGGCGGGGATCACAAATGCAAGTATCACACCGGATATTGTGCTGTGGATGCCAGATTGCAGGAATAAATACCAGATAATAATGCCAAAGAAAAGAAAGAAGATCTTCTGTGTCATACCAAACTTTCCCATATAATATAAGAACGTATAAAGTATGGCAGCTACAATCAAATAACCGTAAGCAACCTCGGAGCTATAAAAAATGGCAATCACCAGAATACCACCAATATCATCTACCACAGCAAAAGCAGTCAGGAAAATCTTCAGACTCAACGGTACGCGCTTGCCCAGCAGACTAAGCACTCCCAATGAAAAGGCAATATCCGTAGCCATAGGAATAGCCATGCCTTGTGTTTCAGGAGTACCGGGAGTTACCAGAAAAGAATAAACCAGAACCGGAAATATCATTCCTCCACATGCTGCAATGAACGGCAGAATAGCTTTCCTGAAAGAGGATAACTCTCCTACCAGTAACTCGCGTTTTATCTCTAACCCCACAGCTAAAAAGAAAATCGTCATCAGACAGTCATTGATAAACTCAATCATGGTCAGATTATGACCGCCATGTGAAAGCAAGTTAAAATCACCTATACGCAAATGCAACTCCTGCGACAGGAAACTCTGATACACAAGAGCCAATGAAGAATTGGCAACAATAGCTGCCAGAATAGCAGTCAGGAATAATAAAATACTCGCCGCCACATTCAGTGCCGAAAAGTTTTTCACAGTACGTAGAATAATCATATGTTCGATTTAAGTATTAGATTTCCAAAGGGATATCCCGACACCGTTAACGAGCTATTCCTGATAGCTCATTAACGCTAACTTTTTAACCCAAAGTACAAATACACCTGTTAATATTAAATTTAACACAATAGTAAGCACAGAAATTACTAATGCCGGACCACCCAAGTTGTAACCCAACGCAATGAAAATAACTCCTGCCCCTACCTCACCACGGGTAAACATACCAATGGAAAGTGCCAGACGTTCGCTCAATTTACGGTCGCGGTAGAAGAATACCGGAAATAACTTACCTACATTGGAAAGTAACGATACAATTACCACATGTACAATAATCAATGCCCAAGGCATCATCTCCTGAGAACCGGTTACAGAAGCCAGCCCCGTATCACCAGGGAGACTGATTCCCTGAAGCGGAGGCATACTCATACCAACCAGGAACATGAAGATGAATGAAATTCCGGTTGAAGCTTTACGTTCCCAAGCCGTATCAATATCCTTATGTTTCATGACCATACCCAGAACGAATGCCGGAAGCAACACCTCAATATGAATGCTGGCATCTTCTCCATATAAGTTCTTTGTAATAAGATAAAGCGATTGAGTGGCGGCAAACACCAAAACGGAATAAAACAGAATGGCTTTCCAATCCTGCCGCATATTGTATTTACTCAGTTTCTTCCAACCGAAGGAAAGCAACAGAAAGACGATAAGGATAATTACCAGCAACTGCCAGCGAGGTCCGATCATCATTATTTGCAAAGGAATCATCAAGAGGATGGTATCCAAATCATCAAAGATGGCCAGCACCTGAATCTTCTTGTAGATCCAGCTGGACTTTAGTCCGATAGCAGCCAACATAGTGAATAATATACCTGCGGAAGTAGGAGCCGCAAAACGACTCAGTAACAAGTTTTCTTTCCATGCCTCCCAACTATTCCAGTATTCCGGCGGAAGTAAAACAAAAATATAGTAAATAGCAATCAGAAACCAAGGCATGGCGGCCGTAGCCATAGCAACGAAATAATCTTTTGCGTACGTTTGCCATCGGGACTTGTCCACCTCAAACTCACGTCCCACATTGATCATAATGAATCCCAAACAAATATATAGTAACACATTAGATACAGTTTTCACCATACCATAATCACTTCCTGACCATGCAGGCAGATATTGCGCTATAAAAAGACCTACCACCAGGAAGGCCGAAAACGATAGAACTTTTCTCATTTATTATTAGTTAGAATTTTCAAAACAAAGGGGATTGTCAAGACAGTCCTACAGAAAGAGAACAATCCCCCGGACTAATATGAATCAGCTTTTATGCTTTTTTATATTAATCTAATTTCAACACCGCAAGGAACGCTTTCTGCGGCACTTCAACATTACCAATCTGCTTCATACGTTTCTTTCCTCTTTTCTGCTTCTCCAGCAATTTTCTCTTACGACTGACGTCACCACCGTAACACTTTGCCGTAACGTCTTTGCGTACCGCCTTAATCGTCTCACGAGAAATGATTTTAGCTCCGATAGCCGCTTGGATAGCAATATCAAATTGCTGTCTTGGAATCAGGTCTTTCAGTTTCTCGCACATACGATGTCCCAAATCATAGGCATTGTCGAAATGTGTCAGTGTTGAAAGAGCGTCCACCGGTTCGCCGTTCAGCAAAATATCCAGTTTTATTAACTTGGATGGACGGAAACCACTGGCGTGATAATCAAAAGAGGCATATCCTTTCGAGATACTTTTCAGTTTATCATAAAAGTCGATAACAATTTCTCCCAAAGGCATATCATAATAGATTTCCACACGATTACCCGAAATATATTCCTGCTTCACCAGTTCACCGCGTTTGCCCAAACACAAAGTCATGATGGGACCGATATAATCGGTAGTTGTGATAACGGAAGCACGAATATAAGGCTCTTCAATGCGGTCTATCAAAGTAGGATCGGGCATACTTCCGGGGTTATGCACCTCTGTCATATGACCTTGTTTGTCGTAAATATTATAAGAAACGTTCGGCACAGTAGTTATCACGTTCATGTCGAATTCACGATCAAGGCGTTCCTGCACAATCTCCATGTGCAACAGTCCCAGGAATCCGCAACGGAATCCAAAGCCCAACGCCAACGAGGATTCAGGCTGGAAGGTCAGTGATGCATCGTTCAATTGCAGCTTTTCCAAAGAGGAACGCAAGTCTTCAAAGTCTTCCGCTTCAATGGGGTATACCCCGGCAAAAACCATCGGCTTCACTTCCTCGAAACCTGCGATGGCTTCTTTACACGGGCGGGTAATGTGAGTAATCGTATCTCCCACTTTTACCTCTTTAGAAGTTTTGATACCAGAAATAATGTATCCCACATCACCTGTACGCAGTTCCTGACGCGCCACCATCTCCATCTTAAGTACACCGACTTCATCGGCATCATATTCTTTACCGGTATTGAAGAATTTCACCTTATCTCCCTTACGGATCACCCCGTTCACAATCTTGAAGTAAGCGATGATACCACGGAAAGAATTGAATACGGAGTCGAAGATCAAAGCCTGCAACGGTGCTTCCTCGTCCCCTTCAGGATGGGGAATACGCTCAATAACCGCAGTCAGAATCTCTTCTACGCCCATACCAGTCTTACCGGAAGCACGGATGATTTCACTACGTTTGCAACCAAGCAACTCTACGATTTCATCCTCCACCTCTTCGGGCATGGCACTCGCCATATCACATTTATTGATGACCGGAATAATTTCCAGATCATGCTCAATTGCCATATAAAGATTGGAAATCGTTTGCGCCTGTACACCTTGCGAAGCATCTACAATCAGTAATGCACCTTCACAAGCAGCAATAGAACGGGAAACCTCATACGAAAAGTCTACGTGTCCCGGAGTATCAATCAGATTCAGAACATACTTTTCGCCTTTGTACGTATACTCCATCTGAATAGCATGGCTCTTAATGGTGATACCTCTCTCTTTTTCCAGATCCATATCATCCAACATCTGTCCTCCGGTCACCTGTATGGTGTTGGTAAATTCAAGCAGACGGTCAGCTAAAGTAGACTTACCATGATCAATGTGGGCAATAATGCAAAAGTTACGTATATTCTTCATTTTCTACAATTATCTATCTATAAATAAGTATATTACAAAATGAGGCTGAATAACTCGTAGTACAGTCGCAAAACAAAATGGTAATATCTCGCAACGGGCTCGCCTCCTTTTGCGGGCGCAAAGATAATGAAAAATATGAGGTTTTGAAAGTGATTTATTCAATATCCGAGGTCGTAAATGTCTATATATCCTAAAACTATTCTATCATCCCACTGTTATGTATGCATAATAACCTAAACTGCATAACTGAAATGAAAAAATTTATTATTTTTGCGTGTTCCCTCCTATTATTGGCCGGATGCTCCAAGAATGAGATAATCATTTATGGCTCATCGCCCGAAAACAATGAATCCGACAACAGTCAGCCTTCGGAGAAAGAAGACGCACTCATCACCTTTTCCGCTTCACTCGAAAGTCGTAAAGTAACCAGATCTATGTCGCCCATGCCTAAAGGTCTGGTAAGTCAGATTTATGCCTTTGAAACTACAGACAGGAATTTCGATGACCCTTTTGCCGAAGGTTTGTATTCAACCGCTTCCGCAGGTGTATTGACCGGATTGAAAGGCTACAAAATGTATTTGGGTAACGGATCATATAATATGTATGCGTTTTCTGAAAACTCCTCCGTTTATCCTCCAGACCTGATAGATGGAATATCCGCTCCGTTAAAGAATGGCATTGACTATCTATGGTGGGAAAATCTGGATCAAGACGTCACAACTTCACAAATCCACATGCCCATTGTATTCCAGCATGTAGCCACCCAGGTTGTAGTAGACTTATCAGCCGGCGACGGTATAAAACTGGACAGTCTGATTTCAGCAAGTATACTTCCTCCCACTCCGGGTGCCACTCTCGATATACAGACTGGAATTATTGAATCCACCTACACCTATGATACTGCTCCGCTCACTATGGGGAAAAATGGTTTTCTCACGCAGGCCATCGTTCTACCGACAAAAGCTACCAATCCTATGTCTTTGACGCTACAGATATTGGCAGACGGAGAAACGACTCCACGTACCTATACCGTAGGCATTCCCATTCCGGGCAAACTGGCAGGAGGATTTTCGTACGTCTTCAGTGCCATTATAGACGGAAATTCCGTATCGTTCCCCAATGTCAGTATCAAAGACTGGACCGAAGTAGATGAATCCGGTAACCCGCTTTATCCGACACAGAAATAATAAAGATCACTCTTGCATCCTCCAAATACAACAACAAAGTAGAAAATATGGAAACTAAAATATCTGAGATCAGAAAAGAGTATACCAGAGGCAAATTGACACAATGCACCATCAATGACAATCCTTTTGAGCAATTCGAAGAGTGGTTGAATGATGCTATTGCCCACAATGCGGACGAGCCCACCGCTATGATAGTAGCAACTGTCTCGGCCGAGGGACATCCTTCTACACGCACCGTCTTGCTGAAAGGAGTGGAAAACAACAAATTTATATTCTTTACTAATTATGAAAGCCGAAAAGGAAAACAATTGGCTGATAACCCATATATTTCCCTCTCTTTTGTATGGCACAAATTGGAAAGACAAGTACACATTGAAGGTAAAGCCGAAAAATGCCTCGACCAAGCGTCGGATACTTACTTTTCCAGCAGACCCTATAAAAGCAAGATAGGTGCAAGAATTTCTCCGCAAAGCCGGGTGATAAGTAGTCGTATGGAGATTATGCGGGCTTTCGTAAAAGAGGTCTGCAAGCTGGCGGGACATGAAATCAGACGTCCCGACAACTGGGGTGGTTTTGCCGTAACTCCTACCCGCTTCGAATTCTGGCAGGGGCGGGAAAGCCGCCTACACGACCGCATTCAGTATATACTTCAAGAAGATGGTAGCTGGAAACAGGAAAGACTGGCTCCTTAAACATCCCTTGTCAATGGACTGGAACATAAAAAGAAGCGTTGATAACATATAAATGTATCAACGCTTCTTTTTATAAGATAAATGTCAATCTCTCTCTTAAACCAACTTAACAAACAGTTCGCCTTCTACTTCCTGAGTAGAGATCTTGTCTTCTCTCAGCAACCAGCCAAGGCCCAAGAACAAATCTTTGTCTACCAACTTAGTTGCTTTCTTGATTTGTTTAGCAGTTAAACCTTCAGTCTCATTCAGAGCACTCCAAATTTTTCCTGCAGTTTCACCAGCTTTTTCTTTTAACATTTTCCTTTTGTTTTTAGTTATACATGCTTTAATCCAAATTCTCTCATTAGCGAGGTTCAGATTTTATTTCAGCGGCAAAGATAGTTATATTTATGTTATATAACACATTATTCTCTGTTTTTTTATGTTATATGTCATAAAAAGAGCATTTATTCAGCAGGTCAGACCAAAAAGAATGATTCATTCAAGCGAAACTGATGGTTTGTTTACATTAAATAGACGGTCTGTTTTCAAGATATTCCGCCCAAATGCGAGCAGCTTCTTCCACCATCCTGACACACGGACGTTTAGCATAATATTGGTCGGTGCGTTCTTCGGGAGTAGACACTCCTTCCGGCTTCTTCAACCCCAATAATTCAGCACAAATTGTAGAGCCGTTCCGTTTCTTAAACTCGGCAGCCAATTCCTGTACTACTGCATAATTGGCCCCTTTTCCTTCACGATCTTTGGGATCAGTCGCTCCGGTTTCCAGTCCGGCAAGCAGAAACATACCGCATGCAGCGCCACAAGTCTGACGCATACGACCGATACCTCCACCGAAGGAAGCTGCCATACGCGCCGCCTGTTCTTGCGTAAATCCATACATGTCGGCAAAAGCAAGCACCACAGACTGGGAGCAATTATAACCACTCTTAAAAAACTCTACCGCTTTCTCTATTCTTTCTTCAAACATTACCCTATCCCTTTTTATCCTTCTATATCCAACAACATGGGACAATGATCAGAATGTACAGCATCATTCAGAATACGCGCCTCTTTCAGTAACGGGCGAACAGGTTCGGTCACCATACAATAATCAATACGCCATCCTTTATTCTTTGCGCGGGAGTTGAAACGATAACTCCACCACGTATATTCCTGCTGTTCGGGATGCAACAAACGGAAAGTATCGATAAAACCGGCATTCAGAAAACGCGTCATCCATTCCCGTTCTTCGGGCAAGAAACCACTATTAGTAGCGTTACGAATAGGATCATGAATATCTATCGGTTCATGACAGATATTATAATCTCCGCAAAGTATAAGTTTCGGACGTGATTTTCGCAGCTCCGTCACGTACTCCTGGAACTTCTCCAACCACACCATCTTAAATGCCTGGCGTTCGTCACCACTCGTTCCTGAAGGATGATAAACACTTACGACAGATATATCGCCAAAATCGGCACGGATAAAACGGCCTTCATTATCATATTCTTCTATTCCCATGCCATATTCCACATGGTCCGGCTCTTTTTTAGTCAAGATGGCTACTCCGCTATATCCCTTCTTCTGCGCAGAATAGAGATAATGCTTATACCCCAATGTACTCAATGCTTCTTCCGGATATTGATCCGGCTGCAATTTAGTTTCCTGAATGCACACCACATCAGCTTGTTCCTGTTCCAGCCATTCCGGCAAACCTTTACTAACAGCTGCACGCAGCCCATTTACATTATATGTAATAATTTTCATATGATCGTTTATTTTTATCTTATTTATTAAGAATTTTCTCCCATTCCAGAAGTTTCACTTTGCGTTCCAGCCCCCAATGATAACCTCCTAATCCACCATCCGTACGCAACACCCGGTGACAGGGTATAAGTACCGATACAGGATTGTCGCCCACAGCAGAGCCAACAGCACGACAAGCATTCGGCTTTTGCAATTTCTGTGCAATTTTTCCGTATGAGGTAATACCACCCAAGGGAATATTCAGCAGCTCTTTCCATACACTCAGCTGAAATTCTGTTCCTTTCAGATGTAATGGCAACACATCAATATTCTCTTTATCTATAGACAGGACAGCATTAACCGTCTTTTGCTGAAGTTCATCTCTGTGCTCTCTGTAGGCAGCATGCGGAAAGATATGCTTCAATTCATCCAATACAGCATCCCGGCTTTCAGTAACAAAAGCCAGATAACAGATTCCCTTAGAGGTAGAAGCCATCAGTATTTCCCCAAAAGGGGTTTCAGTAAAGGAGTAGGCAATGTTCAGATTGCGACCTCCATTCCCAGATTCTTCTGCACTCATGGGCAGTACTTTCAAAAAGCGACTGTTCAAACGTTCCTGTTTCATGATAATTCAGATATTAATAACATAATATTTAAGACGGTTACGATACCCGCAATAGCGTAAAGTACGAAACTGCTCCATTTACTGTTGACATACTGCCCCATTACCTTACGCGAAGATGTCAACCCGACTTGCAGGAAAACGGTAAAAGGCAACTGTATACTCAGCACCATTTGCGAAATCAACAGTCCTTTAAAAGGATCGCCGATGAAGAATATCAGCAACAAGGCGATACCCAATGAAAGGATCACACCCACCTGCGAGTGACTATCCTTGATGTGATAGGATTCTCCGAAGATACCGGCAAAGATAGAACCCGCCGCCATGCCACTTGTAATGGTAGATGAAATACCCGCCATCAGCAAAGCCAGAGCAAAGACAACCGCGGCACTGTTTCCAAGCAAAGGCTCCAGCAAAGACTTCGCCTGTTGCAGCTCTTCAACCTGAATACCACTCTTAAAGAAAGTAGCAGCAGCCAGCAATATCATTGCACTATTAATAGCCCATCCCACAATCATAGAGAAGAGCGTATCAAACAACTCATACTTCAAAACCTTACGAATAGAACTATCATCTTGCTTATTATATTCATGGCTCTGAATCACCTCCGAATGCAGGAATAAGTTATGCGGCATCACCACTGCTCCCAACACGCTCATAATAATCAGCATGCTCCCTTTCGGAAAAGCAGGTGTCACCCATCCTTCCACAGCCATCGGCCAGTCAATCTTCACCAGGAACAACTCATAAATAAAGGATAATCCGATAACGGAAACAAAGGCAATGATGGAACGCTCTATCTTCTTATACGAATTCGTAAAAAGCATGATGACGACAAAGACGGTTGTCAATACAGCTCCCCATATAATAGGGATATCAAAAAGCATTTCCAAGGCAATTGCACCTCCCAATATTTCGGCAAGGGAAGTCGATATGGATGCCAACACCGCAGTGCCCAAAATAGGACGTGAGACCCACTTTGGCGTATATTTTGTGGCTGCTTCAGATAAACACAAACCTGTAACAATGCCCAAGTGAGCCACATTATGCTGCAATACAATCAACATGATCGTTGACAAAGTTACCACCCAAAGCAGGGAATACCCAAATTCGGAACCCGCCGCAAAATTGGAAGCCCAGTTTCCCGGATCAATAAAACCAACTGTAACAAGCAACCCGGGACCAATATATTTAAAAACGTCCAGACCACCTAAATAACGCTTGTGGTCTCTGCGTTTCAAGTCTTTCAGAATATTTTTCATCGTTCGTTCTTTAAATGGCGTAAAATTACGAAATAATAACAAGCGAGCCACACTTTCAGTTCAAAAAAGAAGCCCCCGGCATTGTACAACACCGAGGGCCAACCTATATTTTTAAAGTACAGGGATTTAGTTAGAATCCCATTTCATGTAGCGCCCGGCACAACTGATCCGGACAAGAAGTCGAACGCCTTCCGCAACGTACTCCTTCCAGACGGGAAATCACATCATTTACCGACATTCCTTTCACCAGACGGGAAAGACCTTGCAAATTTCCGTTACAACCTCCCCAAAACGCAATATCCGTTATTATATTATTTTCTATTTCCAATTCAATGTGAGAACTACATGTACCTTGAGTCTTATAAGTATACTTCATTACTCTTCACTACCCTCCGGCTTCATGTTGGTATAAACAGTTTGCACATCATCAAACTCTTCGAGACGTTCTATCATCTTGTCCAAAGTTTCACGTTGCTCGGGAGTCACCTCTTTCGTATCGTTCGGAATATAAGTAAATTCACCACCGACATCCTCAAAACCACATTCTTCCAGATGTTTCTGGATAGCTGCATAGCTCTTCGGATCGCCATAGATAGTGATTGTTCCTTCTTCTTCATCCTCTTCGAACTCATCATCTACATCGTAGTCAATCAGGTCAAGAATGAGTTCTTCCATATCTATGCCGTCTTTCTTCTTGAAAGTAAACATACACTTATGGTCGAACAGGAAAGCTAATGATCCCATAGTACCCAAGTTTCCGCCAAACTTATTGAATACGGAACGTACATCGGCAACTGTACGGGTAGTATTGTCAGTCAACGTATCTACGAATACAGCAATACCATGAGGACCGTATCCTTCATAAGTCATTCCTTTGTAATCGCTCTGATCCTTACCCATTGCATTCTTGATAGCACGGTCAATGTTATCCTTCGGCATATTCTCACGCTTACAAGTAGCGATAACCGAACGCAAAGTCGGATTATTTTCCGGTTCCGGGCCACCAGCCTTTACCGCAATAGCAATTTGTTTACCCAGTCTTGTAAAGGTCTTTGCCATGTGACCCCATCTTTTCAATTTGGCAGCTTTTCTATATTCAAATGCTCTTCCCATTGGAATTATATTTTAATGTTTAATTATTAATTGTTTAACTATCAATTAGCGAAGTTTTGCATCCAACTTATCTTCCAGATTCTTCACGAGTTTCGACATGATCTTATCGATCATCTTATCGTTCAGTGTCTGGTTTTCATCCTGCAACAAGAAGCTGACCGCATACGATTTTTTACCGGCTTCCAGATTCTTACCTTCGTAAACATCGAAGAGAGATACATCTTTCAGCAATTTCTTCTCTGTCTCATAAGCAATCTTCTCTATTTCGGCAAACTGCACCTTCTTGTCAACCAACAAGGCAAGGTCACGCTTCACAGCCGGGAATTTAGAAATTTCCGCATAGCTGATCTTTACAGAACGGATGGCTTTCATCAGCTCTTTCCAATTCAGGTCAGCGTAATATACTTCATTGTCAATGTCGAAAGCTTTCAGAATCTTCTTCGTTACGATACCGAATGTAGCAAGACGCTTTCCGCCCTTAGTCTGTACAGACAAGGCAGCAGCATAAATATCATCCGTCAGGTTACCTACAACCAGATTTCTCATATTCAACCCTAAACGCAGGAAAATGTTCTCTACGTAAGCCTTCAACTCATATACAGAACTTTCTTCATCAGCATGCGCCCATGAATTGGATACTTTTTTACCCGTTACCCACAACCCGAGATGATAATTCTCAGTATAAGCTGCCAATGACTTTTCGGGGTTCTTCTTTTCTTCATTGAAATAATAGCAATTTCCGAATTCGAAGAATTTCAAGTCGGCATTCTTACGGTTAGCATTGTGAGAGATACTTTCCAATCCACCGAACAACAAAGTCTGACGCATGGCATTCAGGTCTGTACTCAACGGATTCAGTAGCATTACCAGGTTTTTAGAAGGATAAGTTTCCATACCTTCATAATAGCCGGCACGTGTCAGAGAGTTATTCAGAATCTCATTGAAACCACAACCTACCAACTGTTCAGCTACCAGGTTCTGCAATTTGTTAGACTTATCATGTTCGCCCTTCGTAGTCAAGCTAGACTTCAGCGTAGACGGTATTTCTACATTATTATATCCATAAATACGGAGGATATCTTCAATAACATCACAATCGCGTTGCACGTCTACACGATAAGGGGGAACCGCCAAAGTCAATCCTTCTGCCGTCTCATTGGTTATTTTCATCTCCAGACTGGTAACAATGCTCTTGATTGTCTCCACCGGAATCACTTTACCTACCAACGAGTGCACCTTCTCATAAGATAACTCTACGATGAAATCCTGAGCAGGAGCAGCACAAATATCCTTTACTTCAGAAGAAACAGTACCGCCGGCCAGTTCTTTCACCATTATGGCAGCCAATTTCAAACAATAAATAGTGATATTGGGGTCAATACCTCTTTCAAATCGGAAAGAAGCATCTGTATTCAGTCCATGACGACGAGCTGTCTTACGAACCCATGTCGGATGGAAATAAGCGCTTTCAATGAAGACATCTTTGGTAGTTTCCGTAGAACCGGAATCCAGACCACCGAATACACCGGCAATACACATCGGTTTTTCCGTGTCACAAATCATCAGGTCACGATCAGATAATTTACGTTCCACGCCATCCAACGTGACAAACGGAGTACCTTCCGGCATTGTCTTCACCACTACTTCGCCACCTTTAATTTTATCTGCATCAAAGCAGTGCAATGGTTGGCCGAATGCATGAACAATGTAATTTGTGATATCCACTACATTATTGATAGGGCGCAGTCCGATGATACGGAGTTTATTCTGCAACCATTCCGGACTTTCTTTTACTGTTACACCCTTCACCGTTACACCGGCATAGCGAGGGCAAGCTTCACTGTTTTCAACTGTAACATTGATATCCAGATCATGATTTTCAACGGCAAAAGCATCTACAGACGGTTTCTTCAGAGAAGTCGGTTTGTTATTTTGCACCAGATAAGCATACAAGTCACGGGCTACCCCATAGTGAGAACAAGCATCGGCACGATTCGGAGTGATATCCACTTCCAGCACATAGTCGCTCTTGATATTATAATAATCTTTGGCAAGAGTTCCCGGAACTGCATCAGCCGGCAGCACGATGATACCTGCATGATCTGTACCAATACCGATTTCATCTTCAGCGCAAATCATCCCATTGGACTCAACACCACGGAGTTTTGATTTTTTAATCGTAAAACATTCATCTCCGTCATAGAGTTTTGCACCCAAAGTGGCAACTACCACTTTCTGACCGGCAGCCACATTCGGTGCACCGCACACGATCTGCACAGGTTCTCCCTGTCCCAGATTCACAGTAGTCACGTGCATGTGGTCTGAATTCGGATGAGGAATGCATGTCAACACTTCACCGATTACGAGACCTTCCAGTCCTCCTTTAATCGTTTGCACTTCTTCTACACTTCCCGTTTCCAAGCCAATAGAAGTTAATGCAGCGGCAACTTCTTCCGGTGTCAAATCGAAATCGACATACTCCTTCAACCAATTATAAGAGATATTCATATCATTAATTTTTTATTGTTTCCAAAAGTGACCCGCAAAATTACAAAGTTTTTTTGGATGACAGGGAATTATCCATCAAGAAAATAATGAAAACAGCCGAAACTACATGATAAAAAGTAATTCCGGCTGCAATATTAAAATGCTTATGTAATTTTACCATTAATTTAAAATGGCAACGGTCCATCTGATCCCACCCCACCAAACGGATTGTCTGTTTGAGGGGCAAACTCAGTCGGAGGCGGCACACTGCCATCACTTACTGCATTCATTTTAGAACCAAAGGTTGCTCCACCACCTTCTGCCGGATGCGGAATCACCATATCATCTTCCGGATTCTGGAAACGGGTGTACTGACCGATAAAACGCAAACGGACATCACCTACCGCACCGTTACGATGCTTGGCAATAATAATTTCTGCCATACCGCGTAAATCGGTTCCATCTTGTGAGGTATAAATCTTATAATATTCAGGACGGTGAATAAAACACACCATATCGGCATCCTGCTCAATGGCTCCCGACTCACGCAAGTCACTTAACTGCGGACGTTTACCTTCTTCACCTTCACGACTTTCCACACCACGATTCAACTGTGACAAGGCAATAATCGGAATATTCAGTTCTTTCGCCAATCCCTTCAACGAACGTGAAATCGTACTTACCTCTTCCTGACGGCTACCAAATGACATTCCGCTCGCATTCATCAACTGAAGGTAGTCGATAATAATAATCCTTACTCCATGTTCGCGTACCAGGCGTCGAGCTTTTGTACGAAGTTCAAACACTGACAATGAAGGTGTATCATCTACATACAGCGGAGCATCCAAAAGATCACGCAACTTATAATCCAGCTGTTGCCATTCATAATCCGCCAGCTGTCCGCTCTTAATTTTCTCACTCGGAATTTCGCACGCATTGGAGATCAAACGATTCACCAACTGCACGTTACTCATTTCAAGAGAGAACACAGCTACCGGATTACGATAATTCACCGCAATATTCTTTGCCATAGAAAGTACGAATGCTGTCTTTCCCATGGCCGGACGGGCAGCAATGATAATAAGGTCGGATCTCTGCCAACCGGAAGTCATTTTGTCAAGTTTGGTAAAACCGCTCTCCAAACCACTTAAACCGTCCGTACGGGCAGCTGCAATCTGAATTAACTGATACGCTTCGGCAATAACAGGATTAATCTGTGTATAATCCTTCTTCATGTTCTGCTGGGAGATCTCAAACAATCTTCCTTCAGCTTCCTGCATCAAATCATCTACGTCCAGAGTTTCATCGAAAGCTTTACTCTGAACATTGCTGGTAAATGTTATCAATTCACGAGCCAATGCCTTCTGTGCAATGATGCGGGCGTGATATTCAATATGCGCCGAAGAGGCAACCTTACTACTTAACTGAGTAATATAAAACGGACCACCCACTTCCTCCAAATCACCGCGTTTAGCAAGTTGCTCCTTTACCGTAAGGATATCCACCGGTTTCTGATTCACAGCCAAGTCGGTGATAGCGGAATAAATCAACTGGTGCCGGTGCTCATAAAAAGATTCCGGACGAAGAATTTCACTTACTAACGAATAAGCGTCTTTCTCTATCATCAATGCTCCCAATACAGCCTCTTCCAGTTCCGGCGCTTGCGGCTGGATACGTCCGTAGTCATTTACGGGCTGTATTTTTGCCTTACTATTGCTTCGGGGAGCTTTTCTCTGTTCTGCCATTTTTTAATACTATGAATTATTAAAGGGATGGCAAAGATAATGCTTATTAATCAAAATCATCCCTATTCTACCAAACAAAAAAAGAGCTACTCCTGAAATTCAGAAATAGCTCTTTACATTCTATCAAAGTTATTTTTAAATAGTTACCTCTAAATAACAACTATCACCCTTTACAACATGCCTTTATTTGCTCTACAATATAAGCCACATCTTCATCCGTCACCCAAGGACCAGCAGGAATACATAAACCCATATTAAACAAACGCTCAGAAACACCATTCACATAACAAGGATTAGTTGCATAGACAGGCTGCAAATGCATAGGTTTCCACAAGGGACGGGTCTCAATTCCCTGTTCATCCAGTTTACACCGAACCTCATCATAATTAGTACCGGTCTTCACTGGATCTATCAGAATAGTAGACAGCCAGTAATTAGCGTTGAAACGACCATCAGGATTAGATTTCAACGTTATACCATCCACACCTTCAAAAGCATTCTCGTAAAGAGCATGTACATGGCGGTGATGCGCAATATGCTCATCCAGCACAGTCATCTGACCACGACCGATACCAGCACAAATATTACTCATACGATAATTGTAACCGATCTTTTCATGCTGGTAATGAGGGAAAGGTTCACGAGCCTGCGTAGCATAAAACATGGTCTGCTTCTTGGTGCTTTCATCAGGAACGATCAAAGCCCCGCCACCCGAAGTAGTGATCATCTTATTACCGTTAAAAGACAACACGCCAAAGGTACCGAAAGTACCGCACTTCTGGCCATTAAACTCAGAACCTAAAGCTTCCGCAGCATCCTCCAGCACAGGGATTTCATATTTAGCGGCTATCGCGCAAATCTCATCAATCCTGGCAGGCATACCGTAAAGATGAACAGGAAGAATAGCTTTCGGCTTCTTACCCGTCTTCAAGATTCTGTCCTTGATGGCTTCTTCCAGCAAAACAGGGTCCATATTCCAGGTATCCTCCTCACTGTCGACAAACACAGGTTTAGCTCCCTGGTAAGCTACAGGATTGGCCGACGCACAGAACGTAAACGACTGGCAGATAACCTCATCACCGGCTCCTACACCAAGTTGGATTAATCCCAGATGAATGGCCGCCGTACCCGCAGACAAAGCAACAACTTCCTTATCCTGTCCTACAAAATGTTTCAGTTCATCTTCGAAAGCATTCACGTTGGGGCCCAAAGGAACAACCCAGTTAGTATCGAAAGCTTCCTTTATAAAAACCTGCTCCTTGCCGCTCATGTGAGCAAGGCAAAGATAAATTCTCTTGTCCATAAAATTATGTGATTATAAAACTATAAATCGAAAAAGAGGGATGGCTATTTCCGCCAAATATAATGAGGCACTATCAACCATCGGATAACTCCTCCCACTTTCATAAAAAAGCGGGAAAAAAGCATAAGCCAATTCGTATATATACCGTTAATTCTGCATGCCTTCATAAGTTCAATGCTATTCCCACATAATACACTATAAAAACTCCTATTGCTAATCCCACCGAGGCGCATCACTACTACGTCAAGATCAAGATACCGGTAGCAAATCCTTTCTTTCAGGAAAAAACGCAAAAACAATTCATAGTCACCGGCAATCCGGAAACTCGTATTAAATCCTCCGGACTTTATATAACACGATTTTCTTGCATAAAAAGAAGGATGGGGAGGCATTATGCCATAGGGCAACATCCCGGGGTTAAAATGACTACCCGAATATCTACGAAGCAAGCGTTCGCCATTCCTTCTTCTATACAACACATTCCCAAATACAGCATCAATCTCCGGCTGTTCAAAAGTTTGGGCTATTGTTTCTATTACATGCCGATCTTTAAAAACATCGTCAGAATTCAGATAACCGACAACATCTCCCGTAGCCATCCGCAAACCTTTGTTCATGGCTTCGTAAACACCGAAATCTGCTTCACTGATATATTTCAGTCGTCCTTCAAACAAAGGAACATACTTTTCTATTGCAGAAACGGTATTATCTACGGAACCTCCGTCAACAACAATGCACTCTATGTGAGGATAAGTTTGAGCCAGAACAGATCGAAGCGTATCTTCAACCGTTGCCTCCCTGTTCAATACAACCGTTATAATGGATATAAGCATCTCCATGTCCGGGGTACAAGTTACGTCCATCCGCCAAGCGGACAATACGCTCTTTTGATTTTACAGCATCCGTTTTATGGCTGTTCGGAAATGAAGCTATTACTTTCACACCGGGAATATATGAATCGCCTGAAAAAACATCATTACCCAGTTTATAAGTTAAGCAACTTTTATCATGCCCCGGCGTCTCCAGTACTTCCAAAACATTTCCAGTAGTAATTTCTATTTTATCACCCTCTCCCAGTATGCTGATATTATTTTCAGTCCATACAATGGGATCATTATGATAACGTGAGAAATTTAACTTGTCGGAGCCTAGAGCTTCCTTTCCAAAAGAGGAAGTATAAATGATGCAATCCGGATATGCTTTTATCAGTTCCCTGATCCCATAAATATGATCATAGTGAGTATGAGTCAGGAATACTGCTTTCACAACTTTCCCATCGTTATCCAGCAACTCCTTTACAGGCTGAACATCACCGATGTCTATTAAAAAAGCCGACTTCCCCTCGCTTGTAAGAATATACGTATTTGAAGTAAATACACTGTTTATGATCCGATGGATATACATTTAATTATGTCCATTAAATGGTTCTGTTGTTGCACTTCCTTCCATATTTATTCCTTCACGAATAAATACTTTTTTGATTGTAAGGAAGATTATTTTTATATCCAGCCAGAAAGAGATATGATCCACATACCAAACATCCAGTTCAAATTTCTTAGTCCAGGATATGCTATTCCGACCATTCACTTGTGCCCAACCCGTAATTCCCGGACGAACTTCATGACGGCGGTATTGCTCTTCCGAATATAAAGGAAGATACTTGATTAACAAAGGACGAGGTCCTACTAATGCCATATCTCCCTTTAGAACGTTGATTAACTGCGGCAATTCATCTATGGAAAGAGAACGAACTATTTTTCCAACCTTTGTTAGACGAACGTCATCCGGCAACAGATTGCCTTCCGCATCCCGTTCATCTGTCATGGTCTTAAATTTAATAGCCTTAAATATCTGGGCATTTTTCCCGGGACGAGCCTGGGTAAAGAAGACACCGGCACCTTTATTTGCAAAATGAAGGAAAATGATAATAATAAGTAAGATTGGCCAAATGATAAGCAAAGCACACAATACTATAAAAAAATCTATCGCACGCTTTAATCCGTTCTTATACATAATCTACAATTCAATTAACGGTTGTTTACTCCAATCTATTGACTCAGCAGCTTGCTGTACATTACAGAATGAATAATTCCCTAGTAAAGTATCCAATTTATTCAACGCTCCTCCTTTACCTATGTTTGTCTTTACATAACGGATTATACGGTTCTTTAATGTACCAGGTTCTTTATAGTATTCTTCAAATTCCTGTTTAGTCATGAACTTTGAACTCTGTTCGATTAAATCATTGATATGAAAATAGAACATCACATAATCCATACGACTAATAAGTTCCTTATGTAACCACAATGGCACTAATCTGAAATAGCCGCCACCCGAAAATGGTACCGCTTTTCCCATTAATCTGGCAGGACAGACTGGCAACTCCTTAATCGTATAATCGTTTTTTTTAACCAACGAAGGTATGGTCGAAGTAAACTGGGGAAATCCTCCCAAATCCCGACTAGCTGGAAAAACAGAACAATCATATTCAATCCCATTTTCTGCCAATACTTCAAATGCCCAGTCATTATCTTTCCCTATTGAGAAAGCGGGCGCACGAAAACTGCTTACTTTTTTGCCAATCAAATTCTCTATTTCTTGCACAGCAATGCGTGTATCTTCTGCAAATTCCTGTCTAGTCATCTTGTTTATCCACAGATGCCGATTTGAATGACTACCTACTTCGTGACCATTATCAGAAATTCTTTTCAACACCTCCGGAAACTCTACAGCTAATTGGCCCACACAGAAAAAGGTTGCTTTGGAATTACTTTTGTCAAGTGTATTCAAAATCCAATCAAGCAACTTGTCATACTGACGATATTTCTCTTTTCGTCCGCCTTTAAAGTGCTTTTCAATATACCATTCCTCAATATCAAAAGATAATATATTCATTTTACCATCTTAATTATACTAAATCATAATCTGCAAGGCTTACTTCCCAATTCTCAATATCAAATATCCTCTCATCTATCAAATCATGATCAAATATAGTACCTACAAAATGAAACTTTTTAGGTTCTAATTTCTCTGGCACTTTTATCAGAGTCATTGGTGTAAAAGGAAGATGCCCGACATACATGATCATATCAAGGGATTGCGTACTACAATGTTTGTATATAGTTCTCACAGTCCAATCGAAGTTTTTCTTCGACAAAGGATATACATCCAATAAAAAGGCTGTTTTTATTCCTTCATAATCCATTACACGATAGACTCCATGTATTCCTTTATTCTCTATAAAAGAATATTTAGGTGTTTTTCCCTCCTTTTCTAAATATCTGAACTTATTGAAAGACATTCGTTCTTTATGAACAAGAGGTCTACTGATTTTAGTTGAGAAAGAAAGTACAGATAAGTACAACCATAATTCTGCAAAAAATACGGACAGAAAATTTAATTGTCGAAATTGTTTTTTGATGCTACCAATCCTAACTGGTAATATATAAGTAGATAGATTTCCAATATCCTTTCTTTTTAATCCTTTTTTCTGAATCGGATAGGCATTAGCATTGGGAAATCCCATCAGAAAGGAGCATTTTTCATTTGATACAATATATTTTTGACTTTCTCTGATCAAACGTTCATATGTAAAAAAATTACGATACTCTTTCTTAATCATAGTACCAGCCCCATAGGCAAACAATGTTTTTACCTCATTAAAAACATAATAATAAGGAACCAGATTATGACTACCAATTACTATATCGTGTTCATCTTTTAATAAAGCATGGATAGAATAACCTAAAGGAGTTTGAAGATATCGATTCCGAAAGGATTCAACAGTCATTGAATGCTTAGGAAATATTTCATGAAACAAGATACAAATCTGCTCCATTTCATTTTCCGCCAGTTCTGTTGTCTTTTTTAAAATGATTTGATTCATCACAATTGTTATTGTATAGTATAGCCGCCATCTACCACAATATTTTGCCCTGTGATCCAGCGGGCTGCATTACTCAACAGAAAGGTACAAACATTAGACACATCATTTACCGTACCTACTCCCAAAGGGAAACCAGATAGTCTTTTTTGTTTGTTCTCCTCTGATAAAGAACTTAAATATTTGTTCATCATTGGGGTTAAAACCGTACCAGGTGAAACACAATTAACAGTCATCTCTTTAGCAGCCAATTCAAGAGCCATCGGCTTTACAGCAGCAACCATAGCACCTTTCGAAGCTGCATATGCAGTTACTCCTAACCTTCCGATGACAGATGCAATAGAAGATATCAGAACAAAATGACAACCTGTATTTTTGTACTTTATAGAGGATATACATCTTATCAGTTCAAAAGCACTCAAAGTATTTATTCGCCATACTTCTTCATAATCCTGTGGTAACAGAAATTTCAAAGGTATAGTCTTCTCAATCCCTGCCCCATGGATCAGCCCATCGATATGTATATAACTATTATGGAGTTGTTCAACCAGCTCTGCAATACCATTCAGATTTCCTAAATCATAACAGATAGCAGTGTGACCATCCCCTGTCATTTGAGTTAAAGTTTCATTTAATCTTGTTTCATTTCTGCCAACAAGAATAACACGAGCTCCCATATTACTACAATCTATAGCACATTGAGCTCCAATTCCTGACGAGGCACCAGTGACAAGAACAACTTTTCCCTCTAAAGAAAATGGATTATGCTTCATAACAAATCAAATTTCCACAATATCACTTACATAACAATCACTCATAGATACAATACCAGTAGCCCAAGTCATTCCAACTCCAAAAGCACTCAGTAGTATTGTATGATTTCCTATAAGTTTATCTTTTAATTCAGAAACAATAGTCAGCGGCACAGATACAGATGAAACATTTCCAAACTTACTAATAGTTGAAGGAACCTTATCAACATCAATTTTCAACTTGCTTACAAGATAAGAATTCATAAAATTATTTGCCTGATGAAATATATAATAATCCATAGTTTGAATATTCATCCCAGCAAATTCTAATGTTGCCTTAATATCATTAGGTATCTCACGAATAACAAAGTTAAATACATCACCTCCCTTCATGTATCCTTGTTCATCTGTTCTGATATTACCATATTCATCCACAACTTTCTCTTTAACAGTTTCCGAAGAACTGGGAATTCGATAACCACCCGCATTTATCTTTATTAAAGATTCACGAGAACCATCAGAATTTAAAGAAAAAAAGGATTTACCATATTTCTCACCTTTTTCTATTATTGCTGCAACTCCACCATCACCAAATAAGAACGCTGTTTTCCGGTCTTTAGGAGAGTAAACTTTCGACCTGGTCTCACCATCTAACAATAGCACTTTACGTATATTAGGTTGCTGTGCATATGAATAAGCCACCGTCAAACCATATATAAATGCAGAGCAACCTAAACTTATATCAAATGCAATTGTCTTATGCGACAATCCTAAACGTTCCTGCAATATTACTGAAGTGGCTGGCATACGATAATCCGGAGTCTGAGAAATAAATATCAACATATCAATTTCTGATTTATCAATATTCATGTCGCTTATTAAACGTTCTGCCGCAGCAAAGCATAAATCTGAGCTACAAGTCTTATCATCAACAAAGCGACGTTCCACAATACCAATCTTATCAACAACCTCTTTTACTTCTGCCTGTGAGAAAAACTCAGTATATTCATAGTTGTGAATAATACGTCGAGGGACGCAAGCAGACATACCGGAAACACCGACTCCCTCAAATTGCAAAAAGCCCATAATTACTTATTTATATAATTAAATATATCTTCTACAGTTTCCAACTTATTAAAATCATCTTCATCAATAGCAGCATCATACTCTCTATCTAGCATCATTATTATTGACAAATGAACTAAAGAGCTCCATTCTTCAATATCTCTAAAACGAGTCTCATAAGTTATTTTTCCAGGTTCTGTTTCTTCAAACTGTTCTGCAAACTTTACTATAAAATCATTCCTATCCATAATATATTAATTAAAATTATTTCACTATACATATTGATTAAAATTAAGTATTAACATGCAGCATGTTAAAATTAATCCATCATTTCTCTCGATAAATTATTTATAAAAAAGACGTTAACTCATAACTCCATATTTTCCGCAATGAATATTTTCTTTAATTATTCTTGCCGGATTTCCCACTACTATACAATTGTTCGGAACATCTTTTGTAACAACCGCCCCTGCACCAACTACAACTTCATTACCAACTGTTACTCCAGGCATAATAATAGCCCTAGCACCAATAAAGCAGTTGTCACCAATCCTAGTATCAACTTTCATACAACGACTAGCATCATGGGCAAGAATAATGACTCCACCCACTATTCTTGTATTTCTACCAATATGTATTCCTTTAGGATTAATACTTTTATCAAGTGATGCTTTTCGCGATATAGCGGTTCCCTCTCCTATTTCCATGCCATAAAGAGTTCTGTATATCCAAATATTGTATCTTATCAATATTTTATATATCCACACTCTACATCTGCTAAGTATCATATCAATGAAAAAATTATAAATAGATTATACTTTCACATACCTATTTGTAAACTTCACTTTAACAGTTAACTATTTCAGGTATAATTATTTTTTTTGTTTTCATCCACATAGTTCCCCATGTTAACCCTAAACCAAATGAGGACATTAATAATGTGGTCTCTTTCGATATTAATTGTTCCCGAAGTCGTGTCACCATCAAGGAAGGAATCGAAGCACCGCCCAAATTACCAAACTCTTCCAAGTTATAAGGAACCTTTTCCTGAGGCAGTTTTAACTTCTTAACGATACGATCAACGATCATTTTATTAGCTTGGTGAATTAAGAAGTAATCAATATCCGTATCGCGATTAATATTATAATCTGCCAAAAATTTCTCTACAGATTTGGGAGGACGGGATATTGCGAATGAGAAAACATTCATCCCATTTATCAGAGTATGGATAGGAGCACGAACAATACCATTACCGAAATCCTCGTATTCAAAAGATTCCGGAGTAGCCGGATGACGAAAACCACCGTGAGGAGTCATCAATGCTTCATAACCTTTTCCATGCGTGTGAAAATCAACAACAATATCATTAGCTGTTTCATCATACTCCAAAGCAACAGCCGTACCACAGTCACCAAACAATGGTACGCGGCTCTTGTCCTTCATCGACCCCATACGTAATGCCGTGTCACCAATAAGTAACAAAGCACGCTTCACATTACCAGTCGTCAACAAATTGCCAGCAACCGTTATTGCATACATGCATCCACAGCATCCCATAGGGATATCCATACAGAAACAGTTCTCCGACAACGCCAATCTGTCTTGCAATATACAAGAAGTAGGCGGAGTACGATAATCACCTGTTACGGATTCAAACAGCAGAACATCAATACTATCCCTCTCCCATCCCAGTTCTTCAAGTAACTTCTCAGCGGCAGCTTGACACATATCCGAAGCACACATATTATCCGGAGCAATATGACGTCTTCTTATGCCGACTGTATTATCAAATACTTCCGCTTCTTCCTGAGAAAAGAAATCAAAATCAGATGTCTTCACCACATTCTCAGGAACAGCCATAGCCACTCCCTTCATGCCGACATTCTTAATTTTCCATCTTGCCATAGTGCAACCCGTTAGAGTTCAACATCATATTTTTTCAAGATTTCACGTCCCCTACCATAGGAAGTGAATTCCATAATATCTTCCGGATCGAACATCACATCAAAGGACTCTTCCAATAAAGCAATGATATTCAACTGGTGAACAGAGTCCCACGATTCTACATTCTCTTTCGAGAAATCATCACTTAGCACAGAACTATCCACACCAAACACTTCAACAAAAGCATCATTGTATTTTTCAATATTCGTCATTATATTCTCTATTTTTATAAATTCAACTTACTATATAATATCTTTCCGGCTTCATTCTTAGGAATACTATCTATTATTCTCACCTCAAAAGCCGACGCCACAAGTTTGGTCTTTTCTACCAATATTTCCTTTACCGCAGTCACATATTTATCATCAGTCAGATAGACAATCATCTTTTCATCTGTACCCACACAAGCACATTCTATCGGGCATTTACCTTTAATTATCTGTTCACACTCATCCAATCCGATACGCATTCCATACAGTTTTAAGAAGCGCCCCATACGGCCTACGATGTAATAACACCCGTCTTCATCCCGATAGGCAAGATCACCCGTACGCATAAAACCATTACGCTCATCACCCAACAGTAAATCCTCGCGTTTACGAGCATACCCCATCGTTACATTTTTGCCGCGATAACACATCTCACCCTCCATGTTTGGCAATTCTATTACAGAGCCATCACTGTCTATCAATGACAATTCTGCATTCGGAACCGCACGGCCTATACTGCCACACTTTGAAATCGCATATTCCGGTGGAAGATAAGCCATACGGGCAGTACCCTCTGACTGTCCATAAGTGGCAATCCAACGTTTCCCGTTATCACGACAGTATTCTGCAAATTTCAAATTCAACTGACGCGGCATTTTTCCGCCTCCTTGAGTAAGCAGTGTCAAATCAGGTAAGTCCATACGGAAAAAGCGCATCAGATTTAATATCTCAAAACTATAAGGAACACCTGTAAAACTGGTGGCATGCTGTTCTTTCATAAAATTCCAGAAAGCTTTGTCGGTCATACTTTGATTGGTTATCAATACAGTAGCTCCAACATAAAGATGACTGAATACCACTGATAGCCCCATAGTATAATATAATGGAAGAACAAGCAAGGGACGATCATTGGAAGTCAGGCCAAAGAAAGTAGAGATATTTAAGGCCGCCGCTTCTATATTACCATATTTATGCCGTACCAACTTGGGACTACCCGTTGAGCCGGAAGTAGGTAAAAGATGAGATAGATCAGGATGCATCGCACAATCTCCCATTCCTGTACGCAAGAGGATATAGCCATAATATTCACACACCATTTCATAATGCAGATCAACTGCCATCAACGAGGGCACACAAACATAAGAAGGGCGGTAAATATCAAGTAGATTATGAAGAAGTTCCTTTTCAATATGTGCATTCAATATTAAAGGGACATTGCCGGAATTGATACAACCTATACTCCAGGCTATACCTCCGACATTATTTTCTGTCAATAAGAATAATAAGGAACGACTGGGAAGAATAGTAGATATGCTCTCGGAAAAATCCAACAACTCACCATACTTCAAGGTATTCCCCAAAGCATCAACTGCAGCAAACGCATCCTGCGCCTGCTTATTTAAATTCAATATCATTTGGTTTATTTTATTCTAAATGGAAGCACAGCCATCAACTCCCAATATCTGACCTGAAATATAAGAAGAACGCTCTGAAGCAAGAAAAGCACAAGCATTAGCAACATCTTCAGGAGTTCCCAAGCGTCCTAAAGCAATCTTTTGAATACGAGTATCAATTTTTTCACCACTTTCCTCATAAAGTTCTGAAAAGCGTTCCGTTTTGACAATACCCGGTGCAACAGCATTCACACGAATCCCCAGAGGAGCCAATTCTTTAGCTGCAGATTTAGTAAAAGCCATGATTGCTCCTTTGGTTGCAGAGTAAGCAGACTGTCCCGGTGAGCCTAGTACTGCCGTTACCGATGCTATGTTTACAATAGAGCCGCTATGATTGCGGGCCATCAAACGAGAAACCAGCTGAATCATTTCAATTACAGCTATTACATTCACACGGAACATCAGTTCTGTTTCCGGACGCAATATCATACCGATTTTCTTATTAAATACCACACCCGCATTGTTAATCAGTGCATCAATACGCCCCTCTTGTTTGAATACGGACATAAAGGCTGATTTTACAGCTGTAGCATCCGTCACATCAAAATATAAAGGAAGCACACGGGTATTATTATCTTCTGAGCAAGCCTTCGCCCATTCATCCATAACTCCTTCAGCACGGTCACAAGCATAAACTATTGCACCATCCGAAGCAAAACGTTCAGCCATGGATTTACCAATACCTTGTGCGGCACCGGTAATAATACAGACTTTATTATATAAATACCTTTCCATATCAGCTTAATGTCATTCCTCCATCTAATTTAAGAGATGTGCCTGTCACCCATGAAGATGCATCAGACAATAAATATATAATAGCCCAAGCGACCTCTTCAGGTTTTCCATATCTTTTAAGCGGATACCTTAACTTATCCGCTTCATACTGTTCAGGTGTCAATTGTCCCCTATCTAAAATTCGAGTTTCAACCATTGCTGGATTAACACTATTACATCTAATCCCCTTCGCAGCAAGTTCCAAAGCCGATGAACGCATATATGCATCAATACCACATTTCGTCATCGAATAAATAGCATTTCCCATAGAAACACGGTAAACCCCCGCAACAGAAGAAGTAAAAACAATAGAAGCTTGAGACTGTATCTTCTTTTGTTTCAGAATTTGCTTAATCAACAAAACAGGAGCCTTCAAATTAATCTGCTGCATTTCTTCCATTTTTTTAGCAGTAACAAATTGAATCGGAGTTAGTCCAACAATCCCTGCATTACTAACACAGCCATCAATAAGAGGAATCTGGCAAACCAAATCTTTTATACCGTCCTCCGTTGACAAATCTGCCACAATTTGCATATGTACCCTATTTTTTGAAACCTCTAATTCTACAAAAGTTTCTTTTAAGCGTTCCTCATCTCGTCCAGTTATAACTAAAGAGGCTCCCATTTTAGCACATTCTATGGCTGTCGCTCTTCCTATACCAGAAGATGCACCAGTGACAAGAATTATTTTACCTTCTAACGAAAACGGATTATACTGACACATATTTATATTTCGATCAAATTTGACAATACAATTTCTTTTGTTGTAAAGGCAACAGTTCCCCAAGAAAGTCCTACACCAAAACCACAAGCAATCCAATTAGTTTTTTCCTTTTCAACTTTTCCTTTTGTTTGAGTTAGTATTGTTAAAGGAATTGATGCAGAAGAAGTATTTCCAAACTCAGTCAAACTATATGGTACTCTTTCTGAATCAAGTTGTAGTTTTTTTCTTATTTTTTCATTCATCATCAAATTAGCCTGATGTAATATAAAAAAGTCATAATCAGACATTTGTTTTTCACTGAATTCAACAACTTTCTTGATGGACTTTGGAGCAACAGAAATCCCAAAAGCGAAAACATCCATTCCCTTCATTCTTGTTTGCAAACGATGCATTTTTTTTCCATCTATATCTTCCATTTCAAACGATCCTAATGTTACTGGATTTCGACTACCTCCATCAGGTATAATAATAGCATCATATCCACTACCATCAGTTCCAAAATGAAATGAAAACTTGTCACTTTCATTTCCTGTATACTCTAAAGCTGTTACAGTTCCAGCATAACCAAACAATGGGTCAAATTCACAGAGTGCTCTTTTTCTCGCATCACCAACTAACAACAATGCTTTCTTTATGCCACCTTGAGATAATATAGCAGCCACCGAACTCAATCCATATACCCATCCAGAACATCCAAGAGAGATATCCATCGCATAACATTCCTTACTCAAGCCTAATCGCTCTTGCAAAATGCAAGAAGTTGCTGGTAGTATATAATCAGGATGTTGAGATACAAAAAATAAAGCATCAATATCAGTTTTATCCCATTCCAAATCACTAATCAACTTTTCCGCAGCAGAATAACACAGGTCAGATGCTGTATATTCATTAGAAATATGTGCACTTCTTATGCCAGTCTTTTCTGCAAAATTAGAAGAATCATAATCAGCACTTCTTACACTGTCCTCAACACGTATAACTTGTTTTGGGACACATGCTGAGATACCTGCAATGCGAACTTTAGTTATGTTGAATAACGCCATTACTTTCCTTTTACTATATTAAACAGTTCCTCAATAGTCTCTGCCTGACGCATATCATCCCCCTTCAAAGTAATATCATATTCTTCATCAACCATCGCAATAATGGAAAGTGCCATTAATGAACTCCATTCATCCAATTCTCTAAATTTAGTAGAACCTACAAATTCAGCTACATTTGTTTCATCAAACTGTTCCGCAAACTTTGATATAAAATCTTGTAATTCCATATAACTTTTTTTTATAATTAATAATTAATAATCAAACATTTTTGCAGGGTTTCCAATGTAAGATCCTGAACGTTTCGGTGAAAACATTAATACGCTTCCAGCACCCAAACGGATTTTATTTTTGACTTTGACCTGCTGCAATACAATTGATCCCACACCAAAAAAATTATCGTTATCAATTATGACTGCACCTGAAATTCGAATAGCAGGCATGAAAATATTAAAATTACCAATATTTACATCATGACCAATAACAACAGAACCATTCATTACATTAAAATCACCAATATGTACATTACACGAGACTGTGCATGCCCCTTGTATGATATTTCCTCGTCCAATAACAAATGTTTCTTTATCAATCACTTTAAAGGATGGATCAATTATATTTGGAAAATTTATTTTTTCATTGGTAATTAAAGCAACTTTTTCTTTTATAGCCTCTGGACTACCTATTGCAATCACTATATCCAAATCAGTGGGATAATAATTTATATCGTCACCGCTTCCAAGAACTATACCATAATGAGAAATTATATCCCCTTTCTTTTTTATATCATCAAAGAATCCTATCAAATTCCACTGATGATTCACTTCATTTATACGATTTAAAAGGCAAGCTACCTCTTTACCAAATCCACCAGCACCGTAAATAGCAATATCACGCATATATAATATATTTAATATAATAATTATTTTTCTATTAACATTGGCATAAAATCATCATTATAAATTCTATTTGAGCAATAACATTGAAAATTATGTTTCTGCTCCAATTCTGATAATGGCAACAAATCATCCATCGTTTTTAAATCTTTATCTAAAGAAAAAATAATATATCCTTTCTTTAGATAATAAGCTAATAAATTATTATCGTCACGCAAAAAGACCTTTACTCCATTTTTCAAAAGTGCAATTATATTACCTGCTGCTTCTTGTCTTCTAGCGCCAATTATTGCGACAGCAACACTACCAATCAATCCTATATATTCATTTTTTGGCATGTAAGACAGAATAGGAATAAACTGCTCACCAAACATTTTTCTTCCCTCTTTCAAGACCAAATTCCTAATTGAGGAAAAGCCATAAGATAAAGGAATAATTTTAGAGTACTCGTTTAATTTATCAATCGATGCCACCTTTTCCATTATAGAAATATGATTTGCCGATAAAGATGCCTGATGATTGATCAATATTTTTTTTTCTTTTTCAAAAGAAGAATGTTCTATCTCATTTTCACTTTGCTCTTCTTTGTTCATTGCTTGATATGCAAAGTATTTAAACTGAATATTAGTATTATATTCTCTCTGAAAGAGTAAATAGTCTTCATAATTCCAAAAGCAGAAATAATCAATAAAAGGAATGGCTTTTCTTAGGACATCACACATTATCTCCTTGCCTAATATTTTTCTTAAAAATTTATTATATTTTCCTGGATATATATACGATTTGGCAGAGTAAAAATGCAACTTTTTGTCTAACAATTCATATCTGCCTTCTTGAGCCAACGCAATGTACAATTCATATCCCCAAAATATCCAATATACTTTATACATTTTCTCTGCGTTCAAATAAGCTAGCAAATCAACATTAGTGCGATGTAGGCCATGTAACACTATTGTATCAATATTGCTATGTTTACATAAATGATATATTTCTGAATAATTTTCCCGTAAAAATGGTATATAGCGAAATACTGAACTAGCATTCAATATTCTGCATTTATTCTTTTCTTTTCCTACTAAAAAAATATTCTTTTGTGGATAATATTTCTCAAACACAGAGACACTATCGTTTATGAAATTTCCATCATAGCATAAATGTAAAATATTCATATCATATATTTTTTTGAATTCATAACGGGTATTGCCAATATAAACAAGAAAAACCAAAATTCTTTTAATGGATAGTCGCGTATAAGATTGGCCACAACAAAGACAATAAAAAAAGGAAATGTGTAGTTAGATTTATATTTTAAAATATAAGTTATAAGAAAAGAGCACAACAGCAATGTTCCAACCCATCCGCGAATATAAAAAAAGCGTTTATAGCCTGCACAACCATTTACTATATTTGTATCAGCTTTCGTATCATAAGCTTCACGTCCCACTCCCATAAGAGTTTCTGATGATTTTAAATATCGTTCAAAATGTAACTCGAAAAAATTTGTGGTACGATTTGAACCTGCCATTTCTCCATCTTCAAAGGCTAAACGAAGAAAAATTTTCTGGTTCAAATAATTATAGCCCTGATTATAATTATTTGAAATCCCCCAAATTCCGACAACAAACAATAAAAACGTACAAATATACAAACCTCCTTTCTTATTCGTGAACAGAAGATGCAAACAAAATCCACCAAATAGGAGCCCGTATGCAGCCAACGATAATGAAAAAATAATACCTAGTAACAACACAATATTTCCTATCTTACTTAATTTATATCCACCAATATGAAGTAAAAAGCAACACATAGTACCTAAATGTCCAGGTTCCAAGAACATTCCTGCAAATCTTGGTATAGAAATAATATCTGAGGTTTGGTTCACAAGAAATAGGTAGTATACTTCATGAGAATAAAAAGAATCTGTTTGTGAAAAATAATGTGGCAAAGGAAATTGAAGTAAATAGAGTATCCAACCAAATAAGGAAATCGCAACAATTATTTGAGTCGATAATATTACCAGTTTTAAAATTCTTTCTTTCAATTCTACTTTTGACATTATCAAAAAAGCTGCAATAAAAGCAACATTTATATGAAATAGTAAAGAAAGTAAAGATAATTCACCAACATTAATAAACTCATATGAATACAATAAAAACACTAGACACAAAAACAATATTTCCGAAGTGCTAACATACCTATAATTTTTTCTATAATGGGAAATAATACAAATGCAAGATATAACAGTCATGACAGATAAAAGCGATGTTGGTATCCCCCATGTGAAATACAATCTTTTCGATTGGAACATCGTTAACAATAAGCATGTTACCAAAAAACAGAATAATAATCTATCCTTATTTAATTTCAGTGACCAAGAAGACGAGAACATTTCTTGCATTTTCAAATTTCATAAAATAAACTAACCTCATTTAAATATTATCCCCCAACGCATCTACCCATTGATTATTACCAGCACTCCATATCGGTTGTTTTAAAGTAGTATCAAAATATTGGAATCCAGCCTCTACATCCCGAGGCCTTTCAGAAGTTGTCCCTTGTTTCCTTTTATAAATATATCCATCTGACATTCTAAATGTTTTTGTATAAGAGTCGTACCAAACGGGAATCTTATCATCAAGCAAAAAAAATGTTTTGCCCGCATCGGAAGCATCTAAAAACGGTAATTCTGTTCCTTTTATAACTTTAAACATTTCAGCATATGGAAATGTAATAATCTTCTCAACATCCTCAAAATTAACTTTTGAAAGTTTTACTTCTAAAGGTGTTGGATATACCCCTCCACTAATTGCAATAGATCCTTTTTTAGAACCAACCGCAACATTACCATGTTTAATAACACTATACTCTGATTTTAAATTATAGTAAATAACAATTCTCCAAGTATCATCTAAATCTTCACCAACAATAGTATTGCCCATAGCTAAAAAAATTTCATAACTATTCTCTTCATTATTATATTTTACATTAGAGAATATTGGCAAAAATTTATATATGGACGTTGTTAGGGTCGAATCCCGCCGATAACCAATTCGGAAATCATTAATCATACTATTGGCAGAATTTCCTAATGTATATGTTGTCACATTTGTAGATTGCTTAATACCACCACTGTTAGCAAAAGCCACAAGTTCTATTTGAGAAAAATTGCCTTTAGGAATAGACATCTTACATACTTGCCCCTTATTGAGATTCACAAAAAGCTTAACCATCCCCTCCGTATCTTGGGGACTTATACAATTAATAAACTCATGTTCATAAATAGCAGCAGCACTTGTCAAATATGGATTTAACTCATCAAATCTACAATTATCATAACATATATGGCTACTTTCCGTATAATAGTTAATGCTATTACCTACATTGCTTATACATGGTATATGACAATTAATAAATTTAAGCCAAAATGTAGTGTTTAGCCTCAAAGGAGCTGTAAAATTGCAATCTGAAATAACAGTAGCATATCGCCCATAATCTTTTTGTGTATTATTGGTTGATGACACATCATATCTATTATTTCTGAATATGCAATTAGACATAGATACATTTTCATTCCTACAAATAGGATTAATTTTGATATAGTCACTTTCAAAATCTATTCCACACATTGGAGCAGTACCATTGATTTCTTCAATGCCATTCCCCTCAAAATATACATTTTTTATAGAGACATCATGAGCTGCACAAGAAATGCCATTTCTTCTATTGAAAAGGACTTTAACATTATCAATCAAAACATTCTTTGTAGGTTTATCCACAATTCCCCCAGATGGGCTTGAAGTTATTTCACCTGCAGAGATTTCAACAACATTGGAACCGATTCCAATACCATCCCCAAAAGCCTCACCAACAGTAATATCACGTAATATTACATTATTACAACTTAATATCTTGAAAATGTGACCAAATTCTCCATAATAAGTACTTTTGGACACAAATGGGTCAGAATACAAATGTGCTTTAGCATCACCATATATTGCGCCAGTTCCACAAATTTCAATATTTTCCTTATGTATAATTTTAAAGACAAAATAAGCACCTTGATTCGTTGGAATCATTTTCCAAACATTATTTAAAATCATTTTAGTGTTTGATTTTAATTCAAATATCGTCAAAAAAGCATACTCTTCGCTATTCAGCTTTGCATACATCGGTCTCACTATATCTCCTAAAGCCGGATTACCTTTATAGGCAACTTCGTACCAATACACCCTGTCTGATATAAAATGAATTGTGTTATGTAATGTGTCATCAGTAAGAGATATAATATTTTTTATTATCTGATTAGCCGGATTATCTTTTGATGTTTTATAAAAGAACCACGTATCATAAATGTCTGCAACCTTCCAAGTTCCTTTGATTACAACATCTCTAAATATCATAACATTATCAGAAATAATATTTGAACTATTTCCAATAAGTGTACCATTGTTTATTGTACCACCAATAAATTTAAAAGTTGAAGATTTAGGTAACTTTATTTGTCCACCATTCAGATCAAAATCACTACGAATAATATAGGTTACATTACTTTGGGTTACTTGACTAGCAAAAGATTTATTATTACACAATTCCACATAATTTAGTGCATTCTTTTTTTGTGAATTAATAATTACACTATTAGTTCCATTAGTATAGCACAAAAACTTAATAGAAATAAAGAGTGAGAATAATATCCCTTTCAAACATGTATCAAATGTTTTTTTCATAAAAAACAATCTGCAAAATTATTTACCTAATTATTTTATCAAATTTCCTTTATCAACAATACTTACATTACGATATTTACCTCTGTAACATAGCAATCAAAAACATTAATCATTTTTGGAATATTATATTTATAAACAAACCATCTTGTATGCTATCGGCAAATGTCTTTCTCTTGATACAGGTTCCAACCCTTTGATAATTAAATTAGCAGGACACAAAAATCGAAAGCTCATAAATAGAAATTATAATAATACTTCATTAGCAATTCTTTCAATATCCTCCTTTGCCAAACCATAGTACAAAGGCAAGCAAAGTATTCTTTTCGAAATATCCTCGGAAACAGGCATTTCTACATAAGGAAGTATCTGTGTAAAGGTATTCACTGAAGGATAGAAATAGCGTCTTGGATAAATGCCTTCAGCATTCAACTTCTTCTCAACAGAGAGAAGCGTTGCTTCCGAAGGAAATATCACTGGAAAATAACTATAGTTACAAGCCTCATTGATACGCTGAAACTTCAATTCAGGACATTGAGAAAGTATCTCTTTATACAGCATATACTTTTCTTGACGATCAGCCAGGGCAGACGGCAGATAACGCAAATTGGCAATGCCGATAGCCGCATGAACTTCGGTCATTTTTCCATTAGTACCATCATCCACAACATCCTTACGATCATCAAAACCAAAGAAACGCAAACGCTTCAACTTTTCATGCAATTTATCGTCCAAGGCAAAGCAGGCACCTCCCTCAGCCGTATTCAACATCTTAGTGGCATGAAAGCTCGTTGTGGAAATATCACCGTACTCAAATATTGACCTGCCTTTATAATTCACTCCCACAGCATGCGCAGCATCATAAATCACCCTCAAGTTATGCTTCTTAGCTATAGCATCAATTTGCTCGACTTCGCAGGGATTACCGAAAACATGTACGGGAAGAATTGCACAAGTATGTTCAGTGATCTTTTCCTCAATCTTAGACGGGTCCATATTCAATGTCTCTGGATCAATATCAACAAAGACAGGCGTACAACCCTCCCAAATAATGGAGCTGATTGTAGCGATGAAAGTAAAAGGAGTAGTAATGATCTCGCCTTTAAGCCCCAAGGCACGGATAGCCATATGAATGGCAATAGTACCATTGGTCACTGAAACAATATTACGCAAGTGAAGATAATCAGCAACTTCCTTCTCAAAACGTTGTACAAGGGGACCGTTATGCGTCATAATACCACGCTCCCAGATACCCTGCATAAGCTGAGTCACTTCTTCCAACGGTGCCAAAGTAGGCATCGTTACATAGATACTTTTATTTGCCATAACAATATTCTTTTATTTGCCCGATATACCGGGACTGATTCAAATTCTGTATATATTCACCTGAGAACTCTCCTGTATCCAAACTGTGAGCAATATGCGCCAGCATATTTGAGAAATGATCATCAGCAGGTAAGAGAATCTCTTCGCAACGTCCATGCTTTTCCAAGATTACTTTCGGAGTAAAACCGGCAGGAGCAGTGAACGCACGGGTGGTAGTCAATTTACCAAGACTGCCCCAAATTTCATAGCCGCACTGATAATAATTATCAAAACCGAAAGCAAGCTCTGCAATGACACCTTGAGGACTGTCAAGGTACGCCCCACCATACAAATCAACCTCCATATCAGAAGGTTGGTATAAAGAAGCGGAACGCAAACTAAAACTATAATCAGGAAGTATAAACTGCATAGCTTTCAAGGTATAAGCTCCCGCATCAAGCAAAGACCCGCCGCCAAGAGATTTCGAATAGCGGATATTATTCCGATCCTCAAAAGGGGGGAAGCCGAAGGAACAGCGGAAACAACGGAGATCACCCAATTCATGCCTTTCCAAAAGTTCTTTTACCCAAACATGCTGGGAATGAAAACGAAACTGGAAGTTCTCGATCAGAAGCAAATGTTTGTCACAGGCAAGTTCAACAAGCTCCCGAACCTCATCATAAGTACACGACAGAGATTTCTCACTCATCACATGCTTTCCTTTTTCCAAAGCTTTATGGATCCACTCATAGTGCAAGCCTGTCGGAAGCGGAATATATACCAATTCGATATCCTCATTATCCAGCAGCTCTTCATAGCTACCGTAAGCAACACAATGATAAGGGGCAGCTGCAAGTTGGGCTTTGTGAAAATCACGGCTGGCAATGCCAGCCAGTTCAAAGCGTTCAGATGATGAAAAGGCGGGAAGAAGGGAGCGAATCGCAATATGGGCACATCCAAGCACACCCACTTTATACTTTTTAATCATTCGGTATTTAAGATAAATAATTTAGAGCCGCTATCAAACTGCGGGACTGAATGTTCAGATAATTATTGAAACGCAAGAACTGATAGATTTGTCCTAAAGTCATCCAGCGATAACGTTCAGGGAGTTCGAGAGGAAAAGAATCATCCACCTCAACAAGCATGTTACGGTTTTGCTCATGATAGAAGCGGCCCCCTTCTTCAGATTGTAAAGTATCGTAAAGCACCTGAGATCCGGAAGACTCAAGCACAAGGTCAAGGAAAGGCGGACGGGCACTTCGGGAAGAAGGAATATTACCTGTCAGACATTGTACTGTAGGAGCCAATTCCATAACATCAAAGTTACCGCATTCAAGTTTTGCCTGTACCATAAAATGATAAACTCCATTTATCTTTTTGATGATAAAAGCACATATGCCTTGCTGCATCGGCTGAATCAACGGCTGGCACCACGAAGAGACCTCACGGTTAGATATGGTAACTTTCACACCAACCACTTTAAAGTATTTTCCATCCTCACGGGATATTTCACCGGCCAATACCCGCCAATCTGTCATTTTCCGGAGAGGAAAAGGATGTACCTTCAAATCATAACGGGACTTTAAAGAAGACAACCAGGAAAGATGCTCGGATATCGTAGAATGACAGTGATTCGTTACGGAAGAAAGAAGCAAGTCCTTACCAAAAACAGACAAACGACTCGTATCATCTGCAAGAGATAAATAGTCGCTGATTTTTAAACCGGAAAGAACGGTACGGGTATCCATATTGACCATATTATCATAACGCATCAACTCTTTTATCTGACCGAGCGTCATCCAGCGGAAATCATCATGCTCCTCAACATCCTCCTCCACTTTTATTATAATATTACGGTTTCTCTTACGAAGAAACCGTGCTCCCTGTTCGGATTGAAGTTGGTCAAGAATTATCTGGTCAGGGCTTGCATTTACAAAATAATCAAGGTACAGGGGTTGTTTCCCTTTATGAATCTGACTATAATTACTCTTAGTAGCCTGTAAGGTAGGAGAAATCTGCACGCAATTTACATTCCCGGGTTCGATCTTTGCTTGCATCAAAAAATAAAGGACACCATTAAATTCCTTGGTCAGAATCCCCAGATAGCCTACTTCCGGTTGGTTAATTATAGGCTGCGTCCAACTGGAAAGGGAGCCATAGTCTGTCTCTACACGAATCCCTTCAATCGAAAAAAAACGACCGGAACTATGTCTTAAAGTACCATCTTCATCCTGAGACCAGTGATCCAGGGAAGAAAAAGGAACAGGATCAACTGCGACCTGAATTGAATGATTACGATTTTCAATCCAAAGACGTATTTCATCCAGCGAATGCAAAGTACCCTGAATGGTTAATAAAGAACGAATTACCATTGTACAATTTTTTTCTTGAATTATTATTGATATATTATTTTCTATCCCGAATTATGCTTACTTTCGTTTTAACAGGGAGATGCCAAGTTGCTTAAGTTCAAGGTACTCCGGTAACTTTATTTTCTCGTAGATAAAAAATGCCAATAAAATTCCCAATACCAACTGGATCGGGAGAAGGAGATAAACCGACCAATCCAATAAAGAGACACACCACATAATGAAAGCTACAGTAAGGGATGTAAGAAATGTAGGCAATATATCTTTTAATTGATCTATAGTGGGATAATCGATCAATCCTGCAGAATAATAGCTATTCAAAAAATAAGCAATAAAAGAGCTTACTACACTTCCCCAAAGCATATATTCAATACCACAATATATACCTATCATAATTGGACCTATTGCTATTACTTTTTTTATTATTTCTAATTTTAAAAATAAGTCAGAGCGTCCTTTTACTTGTAAAATATTCAAATTAATAGCATGAAGAGGGTACAACATACCGGCAAAACAGATTATTTGCAAAAAATAAACAGCAGGAAGCCACTTTGCACCTATTAAAATAAGAATCAAAGGCTTTGCTACAGCTGCAAGTCCTAACATACATGCAAAACTTATCAACATAGTAGTTTTTATAACCTTGCGATAAGCTTCACGCAATCGTTCTGATTCCTCTTGAATTGAACTTAATACAGGATAGCTAACACGTTGGACAACAGTAGTCAAGTTGCTGGAGAATATTGTATTAAACTGTTCTGCACGTGTATATTGTCCTAATATGGAAGAAGCATAAAAACGACCAATAATGATATAATAAATATTCTTATAAATAGTATTTATAAGCCCGGATAACAGCAGCTTGGATCCAAAACCAAAAAGCTCATTAAAACTCTTTATTGAAAACTCAAAATTAGGATGCCATTTACAGAAAATCCATAAAAATAAAGTATTCAATAATTGCCGGGATAACTGTTGACCGACCAAGCTCCATACCCCCATTTCGGCAAGCGCCATACCTATACCAACAAATCCACTACTTATAGACGAGATTAATGAAACTTTAGTTTGTGTTTTAAAATTAACATTCCGTACAAATATCGTACGAGGTATAATGGATAATGCATTAATAATAAGAATAAAGCCTATTATTCGCATAACCTCCATCAATATGGGTTCTTTAAAAAAAACACTTATAACCGGTGATGCAAGAAACAAAGAAATATATAAAACAATACTAACTACTATATTAAAATAAAAAACGGTATTATAGTCAATACGATTTATGTGCACTTTACGTATCAGGGCGTTAGAAAAACCACTATCAATAATTGAATTTGATACAGCTATAAATATAGCTATCATAGCCATAACCCCATATTCCTCAGGAGTTAACAAACGAGCTAAGATGAGACCAACCAGAAAAGTAATGCCCGAACTAGCTATATTGTCTATAAAACTCCAACCAACACCACGAACTGTTTTATCTTTTAAAGATTCCTGCATACAATAACCAATAAGACCTAAGTGAATTTGAAAAATATGAGCGTCAAAGATCTTATTTTCAAACGCTTATAAAAAACAAAATGTATTATATATAAAATTCAATTCAATGCAACCATACATAAAAAGAACTAGGGAGAAAGAAACGCTAAGTTGATTTATATTAATTATAGGAATCTTCGCATAGATCTACATTAAGAAATAGCGTTATCTCTCACCCCTAGTTATATGCATATTTACTTACCGATCTCTTCTTCTTTCAATTTCACTTTATTATCTTCTTTTCTATTCTTCAAATCAGTAAAGAAATCCCTTCCAAATAGTACCCAACTGACACAACCTAATCCCGTCAGAAATACAATCCCTATAAGCATTAGAGCCTTACGAGGTTTTGAAGGCTTTATTGGAATAGTGGATGGCTCAATAATAGTATATACAGGAGTAATTTCCTGTACTTTAGCCTCTGCCATTTGCAATTGCTGCGCTACAGAGGTATAAACCTGATATGCCAAACGCATCTCATTTTCCAACCTTTCTTGTTCAGCACGATAACTCAACAAAATAATATTCTTGTTAGCGTCTGCAAACTTGGCATAGTTCTCCTGAGCTTTCTCATATTCTTTCTTTTTTCTTTCGAAAAGCTTCTCTTGAAACAGAAAATCCTGACGAGCCTTATTGGTTCGATATTCCGTAATATAATCCTGTAACCTGCGTACTACAGTATCAGTAAGACAAGCAGAAATACGAGCATCCTGCATTGTCACAGACAAAGTAGTAACCCCTGTCTTTTTATCAACAGAAACATTAATACGCTCACTCAGCTCTTTCGCAATATCAGTTTCTTCTTTCGTTAAATGAAAAGGATCAAGAATACCATCATCATCATCTTCATCTGTTAATAATGAAATAGCCCAACCAACTGCCTTAAATGGAGCAGAAGTTATTAATGACCACCATGGCATGCGTTGATAATCATTTAAGTAGCAATAAAGAGTAGTGTCAATTTCCCCATCTAAGTCTTTAACTCGAACATAAAATAGCCCTGTTATAAAAGGAGTAGAAGTTACAATATCTGGATACAAATCAGGATATATTGCATCTGCGCCAGATGTAGCATTAAGATTAAGGCCCGCCATTGCAGCCAATGACGAAAGCCCACCACCTTTATTATCTGACATTTCCGGTGCAATCATGGCCTCAGCTGTATACTCCCTAGGAATACTAAAAACAATTACCAATCCTATCAGTACAGCATATCCACAAGTCTTCAGTATAAACTGACGTTCCCTCCAAATCTTTAATGCAAGTTTTAACAAATCTATTTCTTCTTCTTGAGAAGAAGGGTTCTTTTGAAGTTCTTCACTCATAATTCATATTCTATTTAAAAGCATTTACCAAAGTTGCTACCATAGCTGCCATCGTAGCAGTAGTAGAACTGATACCCAATATTTCTGCAAATTTCATGTGCTGCTTCTCAGCCTTACTAGGTACTACAATTTCACAACCTGGCTGTATCAATTGACTATCACCGCGTCTTGCACGTGCTACTGTACCATTCAAATATATGATGTACGCTTTCTTCTTCTTTGCCATATTACCATAGCCACCAGCCATATTGATATAATGTTTTAATTTCGCACCTTTCTCCCAAGCCACCGTATTCGGATACATAACCGAACCGCTAATCTTAACAGTATTGACAAACTCAGGAATATAGATCACATCACCTTCGCGCAAAACAACATCGTAGTCGCTACCCGGATTAGCCAAAGCCTTCTCCATATCTATACCGACCGTATATGTCTCTGTTATAGCCAACTTAGCAACAGATATACTGTCTTTGCCCTCACCATTACGTGCCATACGCAGAGCATCCCTTTCACGGCGACGCTCTTCATCGTTCATTCTGCGAATAAGACGACCGCCTTTTATGTAAGCATCCGGAGTTATACCACCCGCACGTTTTATCAAATCACTCAAACGCTCGTTCTTTTTCAAAAGCGCATAACTTCCACTAAACAACACTTCTCCCGATACTGAAACGGTACGCTGCACCTTATAGGCCGGACTCCTGCGGATCTGAACCATATCAAACGGCTGCAAATAGAAATCCGCATCCCCTATCACCAAGCCGTCTTTTATATCAAAAGCAAACGTTTCCGCCAATTTACTACTGTAAGCAGTGCTCTTTGGGTCTTTAATACGGCGCGTCACACTCACTCGCGTAGTAGCCGCTGCCTCACGCAAACCGCCTGCCTGAACAACCAAATCCTCTATAGTCATCTTGTCCGAATACAGGAAGGTTCCCGGATTTAGAACTTCACCATATATTGATACGGTCTCTTCCTCCTTCAGATCATTCACACTGGGGATATAAAGATGGTCATCCTTTTGCAGGGGAATATCTGCAACGGTACCATTGAGTAAACCGTTCAAATCAATAGCTATAACTTCATGAGAAAGATCCTCATGTTCACGATCCAATAATACACGATTCAAAAAAGCATCGCCACGAAGCCCTTCAGCTTTCTTTATCAACTGTTTTACCGTGTTTACCTCTCCATCCAACTGATAGAGTCCCGAACGGTAAACAGCACCGCTTATCTCAACTTTGTTTTCAAAACGGTCGAGTACGGCATCAACGGTTACAAGATCACCATCGTCCAGACGGAATACGGAATAATCCATTTCATCTACATTGAAAACCTGATGCTCACGTCCGCTCTTACGGATAAGGCGAATGGCTTTCTTGTAGGAATCTCCAGTAAAACCACCGGCATATTCCAGCAAATTAGCGACAGTTTCCGTAGGCTTCATTTCATAGTACATTGGACGTTTCACCTTTCCAACGATCTCCACCAGAGATTCATAAGGATTCACAATGATAACGTCGCCTTCTTGCAAGCGTATATCGTCATTCATCTTACCCTTCATGATAAACTCATAGACATCAAGATTTTCTATAGTCTTTCCGTTACGCACCAACTTTATGCCACGCAAACTACCGATTTTATTAACACCACCCGCACGGTACAATGCATGAAAAACAGTAGAAAAAGCAGAAAGAGAATAAGTACCCGGAACGGAAACCTCTCCCATGATGTTTACCTGAATAGTACGCGTGTCTCCAAGCGTTAACCGAATCTGAGAGTTAGGCTCATTGCCACCGATACCCGAATAAATCTTAGAAAATTCACGTTGCAGATATTGGTTGGCTTCCTTCACCGTCATCCCATTCAAATGAACCGGACCCAGATCCTTGACCTGAATATCACCTTCAGGACTGATCGTCTGACGGATTGTATTTTCCGAAGCACCCCAAATATCTATAATCACTTCATCACCGGGACCCAAACGATAACTTATCGGAGTGGCAAGATTAGCGCTGGGTTCAAAGCTTAAATTGGTATTTCTGAATAAATTGTGACCGAAAATCTGCCTGGCAGACATTTCCAGATGAGCTTTGCTATCCTGCTTTTCATCAATGACAGCCTTCTGGTCTTCCAACTCTGCTGCTTCATAAGATGAATCTAAAGCTACAGCACGTTTTCGCATCTGGTTGGGTTTATTCTCTGTACCCTCAGCAGTACTGTTGGTAGCCTCATACCTAGACTTAATCCGCAATACCTGCTCCTGGGTCACACCACGGCGAAGCAGTTCAGTAGTCATTTGCTTCTGGGACTTTCCTGCTGCTTGTGCATTCTTTACATACTCAACAACCTGTTCATCAGACATGCGTTGAGCATCAACAAAACCGGATAAAGTAAAAAGACAAAAGATAAATAATAATAATCGACGCATAGTTTATATATAAAGATAATTATTCTTCATGATGATTTTCTCATTCATCAATATATTCCCAAGGATAAGGATTATCCACTACATTCTGGAACTCGGCGATAGCTTCCTGTTGATCGGGAGTAAGTGATGCGGAATCCCAGGAAGCAATGATGGCACGAGCTTCATCAGCCAAGGGATCGTCAAAAACCTCACCATAGCAGGCAGTTAGTAAACGAAGTTTTAATAAAGAAGCAGGAAGTGAATCGAGGATATTCCAGCAACGGTTTAAAACTTCCTGAACATGTATTTGCTTTTCACCATGATCGACAAATGAAGCGTTGTAACCCATCAGAAGAGCCAGACAAACATTAGCCTGTTCTTCCACAGTAGAACCTTTGACACCGGAATTATACAAAGCCGTGGTCAGGCGGTAAACTTCACCGTTACGGCGAGACAAGTCATCGCTATAGACCGGACTCCCGTCCATGCCCAAATACATCAGCTCGTGCGCTGCACGCTGAAGAGAAACTATTTCTTCGGAAAGAGTCATAAAGAATTATGATTTTGGAGTTATCAACTGTCAATTACCTCTATAAGATCAGGATGGATAGTAGCCATGGCAACGGCTATAACACCTTGTATCGCAACAACTACACGACGATCGCGAGCACCTTTTACTTTCAGGAAAATACCTTCCTGGCCCTCGAAGTCACCTCCCGTGATACGAACTTTTGTACCTTTAGATAGATTCAGTTCATCAGGTTGAAAGTACATGAGATGATCATTGTAAGTACCGGCTACAGCAATAAAACGCTGCATCTCGCTATCGGAGATAATAATCTTCTGACCACTACGGGTATCGGTTATGTATTGTAAATAGGTTACCTGTGATTTGATACGTTTCACCTCGGAAGGACAAGCATGAACAAAAAGTAAATTATGAATGACAGGAACCAGAACACGCACTTTCTTACCTTTCTTTATACTGATCTTGTATTGCATGGGAACGAAACAACTCAATTTTTCCTTTTCAAGCAGACGCATAGCATCCGGCTCTCTACGATAAGTAGCACGCATAGCATACCATATTGGGGTTTCTTTCTCCACTTCCATTCTATGATTATTTCAGAAAAGTGCGTTCCTCCGGGGCTTTGAACTTCTTGCATACACTTGAAATTCAATCACTTGCGAACACTTTATGTAAAATACAACAAGCTTTGTGCTCCTCTTGTCAACGAGTTTTCTACAGCAGTCCAATGCTTTATAGGTAAAAAGCTATAAACGAGCAGATTACAGTCAAAAAGTATCTTTTAATCGTTCGTTTAATGGGCGTCAATATTTTTTTTTAAGTGGAAGATAGAAAAAGAATAAAATGAGTAAATATTAACAGATATTTTCAGCTCTCGTTTATTTCTTATAATCAGATAGTTAGTTTTGTTTTTATCCAATTTAAAGAAGATTTTTTATCAAACATTTTGTCATTCGAAAAAACACCTTTATCTTTGCGCCCATTAAACGAACGTTTTTTGAACACTTTCCAAATTAAAACTTATATATCTAGTATACAATTATTTACTACTCATAAAAGATTATATTTACTGTATTTCCCCCTACTCTATTATCCCTCTAATTTTAATTTCCTATTTTTGTAACATTTTTAACTGTGAATATCAGTTAAATCAATAATTAAAAATTATACAATATGGAAAAATTAAAAAAAAGAGGTTCAAAATGAATCTAACGTAAAGAAAACATCTCATCAAGTTGAAAATCAGAGTACAAGCAGTACCAGAACAGTAAGTAAAATCAGTATAGTTGATGAGGATTTATTGGCTGAACGGTATTATGCAGGTATAAAAACTCATCTGTGTATAGGAGCTCTAAGAAGCTTCAAATTAGGCTATTTTAAAGGTCAAAATATTAATAACATAAGCGATTTAGGAATGCATTTGTACAAATCGGGCGACGCCATAAAACACGAGAAAGGGCAAGATAACTTAATGGAAATAAGCAGCTTTATGACAGAACTAAGAAAGATGTGGGCAGTAATACAAAAGGAAGATACCGAACACATAGATCCGTATGGTTATGATGTAACAATAAATCATTGATAGTTTACTACAAGGAAAGGGCATAACTTTGCCCCGTCAATCTGATTGTGGAAGGGCTACACCCTTTCACCCGGATGGTGTAGCCCTAACCTAAAAAGGGTATAGATATCCGGAACAAAGGGTGTAGCCATCGCAGAAGATTGATTATTAATCATTTATAAACTACTAAATTCATTAAAATGAAGAAACAAACGTTGGGGCACCAATCGAATCATGTAACGAAAAGCGAAAGAGTAGAAAATCTATGGAAGAAACTTATCAGACAAGAAACAGATTTATCAGATGAAACCATCACATGGATGACAAGACGAATTAGACTGCTGACTGAGTATATGGCATACGGATGTGCACTAATAGCCTATCGCAAGCAGAATGGAGATTTTTATATGGCAAGAGCCACACTCGTATATTATGAAGCCTGTTTCCACCGAAAATACGACATTGAACGTATCCAGAACCATGTGGTATACTGGGATATAGAACAGCAGGGATGGAGAACATTCCAGATAGAGAATTTTCTGGAGTGGAAACCGGTGGTTAATTGAGAGTGGAGAATTTAAAAATCAGGAGATTATGGAATCATATCTATTACATGACGCCAATGCAAGCAGTAATTTTAAAATAATGATGATGATACAGAAAGAAGGAATGAAAGGATACGGTATCTACTGGATGATACTGGAGTTTCTTAGAGTGCAGAACGGATATAAGGCAGACGTAAGAATACTGCCCGTACTGGCAAGAAAAATGAGAGTGACAGTAGCAACCTTGAAGAGAATCATCTTCGATTCAGGACTATTTGAGGTGAACGACACAACCTTTTCATCGCCTGGACTCACACGGCGCATGGGGCCACTGGAAGCCAAGCGCGAAGCGAACAGAGAATCGGGCAGACGCGGAGGACTGGCTAACCAACAGAGAATCAGGGAAGGCATGGCAAGCGACGCTTTACCTATCAATCAGACTAATGATATAAATAACTCCCCCTCTATATCTCCCCAAAGGGAGACAGGAAAGAATGAGGAGGTTCTTCTTCTTCCACCGGAGTATGCACTCAACAAAAATACACATAATTATGAAGGACTGATGGAAGAGTTACAACGCCAAAAAGTAACGGTTATCAAGGAAATCAATGCCATCCTCAGACTCACGGATTTCGGAAAGCTGAAAGGAAAGATATGGAAAATACTCTATGACATCAACAACTCACCGCAGATGAAAGCAAGGATTGTGATGCCCGGAAAATATATTCTGAAGCTGTTGCAAAACTAAAAGAACTAAAGAGGGTGTTTACACTTCTTCCACCACAGATTACACGGATTCTCACAGAATATCTATACTGGATAACAATTGTTTATTTGAATCTGGATAAATCTGTGGTGCTTTCTTCTTTCCACTCTAAACAAATTCGTATATTTGCTACACAAAAACCGTTTTAAATATCATGATAACATTTCCGAATGCCAAAATAAACCTGGGACTGAACATTGTAGAGAAGCGTCCCGACGGGTATCATAATCTGGAAACAGTATTCTATCCTGTTCCCCTAGAAGACGCGCTAGAAGTGAATATTCTGCACGAAGGCAATGAGAAGTTTCGATTGCACCAGGCAGGATTAGAAATCGAAGGAGAAGTTGAAAATAACTTAGTGGTGAAAGCCTATAAGCTGTTGGATGAAAAGTTCAATCTGCCGCCCGTGGATATTCACCTGTTCAAGCATATTCCTTCCGGTGCCGGTTTAGGCGGCGGATCATCTGACGCAGCTTATATGCTGAAATTATTGAATGAAAAATTCAATCTGGCACTCACGGATGAGACCTTAGAAGAATATGCCGCAAAATTGGGAGCAGATTGCGCCTTTTTCATTCGGAATGCCCCAACATACGCTGAAGGAATAGGAAACGTCTTCTCCCCTATCTCTTTATCCCTAAAAGGGTATCAGATTGTTTTAGTTAAACCGGATATTTTTGTCTCCACCCGGGAAGCTTTTGCTCAAATAAAACCGCATCGGCAAGAAATGCCACTAAAAGAGATAGTGAAACGTCCTGTAGAAAAATGGAAAGAATGGATGATGAATGATTTCGAGGAAAGTGTATTCCCCCAGTTCCCGGCTATCAGGGAAATTAAGGAAGACCTGTATAAACAAGGAGCTATTTATGCCTCCATGACAGGTTCCGGTTCGTCTGTTTTTGGATTGTTCGAACCAAGTGCCATATTACCCAGCAATACTTTTGGAGAGAAGACATTTATATACCGCGGAATATTAAAATAACGACCTTGATTAAAACTATATTGGAGAGGCTAAATTCAGCCTCTTTTTTTATGCCATTTTCCAGAAGCTGCAACTGAACCTTTATCAGACCCTGATATTTTTTTGTTCACTGGTGAACAAAAAAAAATAAGCCCTGTCTCCCGACAAGGCTTATTCACAACACAAACACAAAATAAAACACGACAAAACTACTATGCAATCTTACCTGTCTATGCCGGGGAGGCATAAGTACTAGTTACGGATATTCACATATACATAAACAGCGTCAGGCTGATTTGCAACATATAAACAAATGCGGGGAAGCATTTGTTCATGTCCTATTTGTTAATAAAAACAAAAATCGCTTTTAATGCTTATTGAATACCTCTTTCGCGAAGCTTCAACTGCCAGTTCCAAGCAGAGAGCAGCGTATCTTCGATGGTTTCAACAGCTGTCCAACCCAACTCTTCATTTGCGAATTTAGGATCGGCCCATACCTTTTCAATATCTCCCGCACGACGACCAACAATCTGATAATTCAGCTTCACGCCGGTTGCCTTTTCGAAAGCATTAATTAATTCCAATACTGAAAGACCGCGTCCTGTTCCAATGTTGAACACTTCCACTTTCTCTTTTTGTTTATTTTCCAAGATGCGGCGGATAGCAATCACATGTGCTTTTGCTAAATCGACTACATTAATGAAGTCGCGTATGCAAGAGCCGTCGGGCGTATCATAATCATCACCGAACACACTCAGTTTCTCACGGATACCGATAGCGGTCTGGGTCAGATAAGGTATCAAGTTTTGAGGCACACCATTAGGTAATTCACCAAGCAATGCTGTAGGATGCGCACCAATCGGATTGAAATAGCGCAGCAATATTGCATTGATAGGAGCACCTGAAGCCACAGTATCACGAACAATCTCTTCATTGATCTGCTTTGTATTACCATAAGGAGATTCAGCTTTCTTGATCGGCGCTTTCTCCGTCACCGGTAATTCATCCGGTTGGCCATATACAGTACAGGAAGACGAGAATACGATACCTTCCACTCCATGCTTCGGCATCAGTTCAAGCAGGTTTATCAATGAAACCAGATTGTTGCGGTAATAAAGCAACGGCTTCTGAACCGATTCGCCTACAGCCTTACTGGCTGCAAAGTGGATGATGGCTTTAATGCCTTTATATTTAGTAAACACAGCGTCAAGACCGGCGAAATCCAAACAATCCAACTTCTCGAATGCCGGACGAATACCCGATACTTTTTCGATGTTATCAACTACATCGGCGCTAGAGTTTGACAAATTATCTATTATCACTACTTCGAAACCTGCGTTCTGAAGTTCTACTACAGTGTGTGAACCAATATAGCCAGTTCCACCTGTAACCAAAATTCTTTCCTTCATCAGTGATTTATTCTATTAGGTTATCATCGTTGTGCCCGCAAAATTACGAAATTTAATTTAGATAAAATAAAAAAAGAGTGTTTTTTTTAGTCTAAAAAAGAAAGGGGTAGAATTTCTTCTACCCCTAACCTATTAGTTAATGTTCTATTTTTCAGATTTTCACAACACCGGAGAAACCCATAAATGCCATAGCCAAAAGACCGGCAGTAATCAGAGCAATCGGAGTTCCCTTCATTCCTTTCGGGATATTTACCAAACTCATCTGTTCGCGCAAGCCCGCAAAAAGAGTCAGCGCCAGGCCAAAACCGATAGCTGTGGAAAATGCATAAACCACACCGGTCAACAGATCATAATCTTTCTGAATTACAAGGATGGCAACACCAAGAATACAACAGTTAGTTGTGATCAGAGGCAAAAACACACCCAGTGCCTGATACAAAGAAGGCGATACTTTTTTCAAAATAATCTCTACCATCTGAACCAGTGCAGCAATCACCAGAATAAAAGTAATAGTCTGTAAATAACCCAGGTCAAAAGCATCGAGCACAAATTTCTGAATAAGGAATGTCACTATGGTTGCAATCGTAAGCACAAATGCCACGGCAGCCGACATACCCAATGCAGTTTCCACCTTCTTGGATACACCTAAAAACGGACAGATACCCAAAAACTGCGACAATACAATGTTATTGACAAAGATTGCCGAAATAAATATCAATATATATTCCATACTTTCCAAAATTAAGAATTAAAAATTAAAAACTAAAAGCAATTACTACTCTCATCCTTAATTTCTAATTTTCCATTATTAATTCTTTTTCAAGCCGTTTATCAATGCGATCAGATACCCCAGTGCAATGAAAGCTCCCGGTGCAAGTACAAATATCAACATACCGTATTCTTCAGGAAGGATAGTCAGATCAAATATCTTACCGGTTCCCAGAAATTCACGTACGGCACCCAGCAAAGTAAGAGCCAAAGTAAAGCCAAGGCCCATTCCTAAACCATCAAAGAAAGAAGCTACCGGAGTGTTTTTGGCAGCAAAAGCTTCTGCGCGTCCCAATACAATACAGTTTACCACAATCAGCGGAATAAACAAACCCAGCGTAGCATATAGAGCAGGAACATAAGCTTGCATGACCATTTGCAGTAAAGTTACAAAGGAAGCAATGACCACAATGAACGACGGAATACGTACCATATCAGGAATTACATTCTTGATTGCCGAGATTACGACATTAGAACAGATCAGCACGAACATCGTTGCCAGTCCCATACCCATACCATTGATAGCGGAAGAGGTGGTACCCAGCGTAGGACACATACCAAGCAGGAGTACAAACGTAGGATTCTCTTTGATAATCCCGTTCATCATAACTTTAAAATTATTCATATCTTCTACTCCTTTCTTATTTAGCGCTGAGTGTATCCACAGCTTCGGGAGCTGCGGAATCAGCAGGTTGTTCAACATTCTTTTGAGTAGCGCCGGTAGTGCCGTCGGCAGTTTCCTGACCGGCATAGGCAGCATAAGCCGCATTCACTGCATTCAAAAAAGCACGTGAGGTGATGGTAGACGCTGTAATGGCATCTACTTTACCACCGTCCTTGCTCACTGTCAATGCAGCTTCACCCGGATTCATGCCAGTGATGTCACCTTTATTGCCTTTCTTGAACCAGTCGGCAGCCTTGGAACCCAACCCCGGAGTTTCCACATGCGACAACAAGGAGTAGTCGATGATTTTGCCTTCAGCATCGAAACCGACCAACACTTTCAGCTCACCGCCAAAACCCATGGCAACAGCTTCCACAGCAGCTCCGATATATTCTCCACCTTTGGTGGCAGGATATACAGAATACTGTACTCCGTTTACTTCCTGCATCTTCTTCTCGGCAATGGGGTCATTGTCGAAGCCCGGAACCACCGCACTTACGGCATCGCTCAAGGTCTTTGCATTGGCCTGCGCAATGGGCTCCTTCGTCAATTCGTTTACATAAGCCAGCAACGCTACGGAGATTGCGGTAACGCCCGTAAGTACCAGCAACATATTCTTCAAGGATGATTCTAACTTTTTCATTTCTTCTTCGCTACCTCCCCAAAGCGTTTAGGTTTACAATATGTATTAATCAGCGGAGTGAAGGCGTTCATAATCAAAATAGCGAATGACATACCTTCGGGATAAGCACCGAACAGACGGATAATCACTGTCAGTAATCCGATACATACACCATAAATCAGCATTCCCTTCTTGCTCATCGGAGAAGTGACGTAGTCAGTAGCCATAAAAATAGCACCCAGCATCAAACCACCTGTAAGCAACTGAAGCACGGGAGATACATACAGTTCCGGATCTACCAGATGCATAATACCCGAGAATACAAATACTGTAGCCAATATAGAAATAGGAATATGCCAGGTAATAATTTTCTTCCAAAGCATATAAGCTAATCCCAGCAGTAACGCCAATGCACTGACTTCACCCAGACAACCGCCATTGTTACCAATCAGCAAATCGAAAGAGGAAGGCAGATCTTTCAAAGCCTCTATATTTCCACCGGCAATCTGCTTCATCAGATTAAGCGGAGTAGCAGCCGTCGTAGCATCGGTGTAAGCAGTCAACTGTCCCACTACCGGCCAACTCGTCATTTGCACAGGGAAAGAAAGCAACAGGAACACACGGCCTGCCAATGCAGGGTTGAACGGATTATTACCCAACCCGCCAAAAGACATCTTGCCTACGCCTATAGCGAACAATGCACCCAGAATAATAATCCAGATAGGCAGATTGGAAGGTAAATTGAATGCCAACAACACACCTGTGATTACAGCAGAACCGTCACAGATTGTTGTGGTTTCTTTCTTCATCAGGAATTTACCAATAGCCCATTCGAAGAACAAACAGGCAGCTACCGATGTAGCCGTGACAATCAGCGCACCCAGTCCGAAGAAATAGAGCGATACAAGAAATGCAGGAATCAATGCAATAAGCACACCATACATATTCTTTTTCACGCTGTCACCACCATGGACGTGGGGTGAAAGTGATATTACTAATTTATTTTCCATACTTCGTTATTATTTAGCTTGACGTGCACGGATGATCGCTCCTACCTTGCCCTTACCCAAGCGGCAGTAGTCCAGCAACGGACGGTTGGCAGGACAGGTAAACTGACAAGAACCGCACTCGATACAATCCATAATTCTTTCTTTTTCCATTCTCTCGAATTCTGTATGTTCGGCAAGTGCCGACAGCAAATAAGGTTCCAATCCCATCGGACAAGCACCCACGCACTTTGCACAACGGATGCAAGGTTGAACCTCACCACGTTTGGCTTCCTTTTGATTCATTATCAGAATACCGGAACTACCTTTAGCGGTAGGAACCTCCGTGTTGACCAATGCCTTACCCATCATCGGGCCACCACCGATAATCTTACCTGTATCTTCGGGCAGACCACCGCAAGCATCAATCAATTGCTTCATCGGCGTGCCAATACGTGCCAGGAAGTTAGACGGTTTTGCTACTGACTTACCAGTAACGGTAATCACGCGCTCAAACAACGGCTTGTTTTTCTGTACGGCCTGATATACCGCAAATGCAGTACCTACATTCTGTACCACGGCTCCTGTAGAAATTGGTAAAGCACCACTCGCTACCTGACGACTGGTAATAGCATCTATCAACTGCTTTTCACCTCCTTGCGGATATTGCACCTTCAAGGCTACTACCTCGATACCTGCATAGCTGGATGCCACCTTCGCCATCAACTGAATAGCATCGGGCTTATTATTCTCAATACCGATAAATGCCTTGTTCACCTTCACAGCTTTCATCAGAATAGATACACCTACCATAATTTCCTCGGCATGTTCCAGCATTAGCTGATGGTCAGCTGTCAGATAGGGTTCACACTCCACAGCGTTGATAATCACACACTCTGCTTTGAATGCAGGCGGCGGACAGAGTTTCACCTGAGTAGGGAAACATGCACCACCCAAACCTACAATACCGGCATTGGCTATCTTTTTTACTATTTCCTCGGATGTAAGGTTACATTCCCTCACCAACGTTTCGGTGCGATCAATACTTTCTTCCCATTCATCACCGTCCACATCAATAAAGATGGCAGGTTTCGGATAACCACTGGCATCGATAACCGTATCGATTTTAGCAACCTTGCCGCTGACAGACGAGTGGATGGCCGCGGATACGAAACCACCGGGTTCGGCAATCTTTGTGCCGACTTTCACCACATCTCCTTTAGCTACAATCGGCTTTGCAGGCGCACCAATGTGCTGGCCCAGCAAAATCACAGCTTTGGCAGGAATTTCCGCCTTTATAATCGGCTGATGTGCTGAAAGTTTATTTTCGTGTGGATGAACACCACCGATTGAAAATGTCTTCAACATACAATTCTGTATTTTAGTCGTTTATTACTTCTTTATTATTAAGCCTCTGCCTTTGGAGTTTCAACCTGAGGAGTCTCAACAGCTTTAGGGGTCTCTACAGTTTTAGGAGCCTCTGCAACCTTAGGCGTTTCTGTAGCTTTCGGTGCAACGGCTACCTTAGGAGCGGCAACCGGAGCAGCACCTTCCGCCTTCGGTTTACGCGGCGGGAAATTGAGTGCGATAATCGTGTTCTGAGGACAAGCCTCTTCGCACTTACGACATGATTTACATTTGTTCGGGTCGATGTAAGCCAGATTATTTTCAAGTGTAATCGCTTCGAACGGACAAACCTTCACGCACTTGCCACAACCAATACAAGCAACTGTACAAGCTTTACGCGCTATGCCGCCTTTGTCCTTGTTTACACACTGCACATAAATACGACGTGACTTCTTACCTTGCGGACGAATCTCGATAATGTTCTTCGGACAAGCCTTGACACAAGCTCCACAAGCCGTACATTTTGCTTCATCCACTTCCGGAAGTCCCGTTTCAGGATTCATGTGGATAGCATCAAACTGACAAGCTTCCACACAGTCACCACACCCTAGACATCCGAAACTACAACCGGTTTCGCCACCATAAAGAGAGGCCGCAATAGCACAACTCTTCGCACCGTCGTACATATTCGTACGGGGACGGTTGGCGCAGGTTCCATTACATCTCACAACTGCCACCATCGGTTCGGCAGCAACGGCATCCAAACCAAGGATTCCCGCTATTTGCGTCATAACAGGTTGTCCGCCTACCGGACAGAACTTGCCCTCCAGCGAACCTGCCTTTACACAGGCATCGGCAAAACCGCTACAACCCGGATAACCACATCCACCGCAATTTGCTTGAGGCAACACCTCTCCTACCTGTGCAATTCGCGGATCTTCATACACGGCGAATTTCTTGGAAGCTATGTATAATATAGCGGCCGAAACCAGCGCTATGGCTCCCAATGAAATCACTGCAATCAGAATTACATTCATAAATTAGTTATTTATTTAATTATTTGTTTTAATGTTCCAAGAGTTAGTCAATTGGCCTTATTGAAAAAGAAAATTTCTTTCCCATACGTGTTTTATTTAGCCACAATATATAATAATAAGGAATAAGAAGAGCTAACGAACAAAGTGCAGAGAGAAGTTCGTCACTCCAGATAGCCATAAATACAAAGAGAGAAATCACCAGAATACAGAAAGGTATTATAAAGGCCCACAACACCGCCATCATTCCCATAGAGAGTTCGCCAAAAACTATTACCCGGTCACCCACCTGATAGGAAGACGCATCGCCGGTAGTTACATCGATTATTTTTTCTTTGGTATCAGCCGAGGCACAATGTCCCTTCGCACTACATGCCGCACAAGCTGACGTTTGGACAATTCTCACCTTTATATGAGAACTGTTTATGTTTTCCACAATACCTTGATGTTTTATAATATCTGCCATTTTGCAAACTGTGCATTACAAATTGCGGCAAATTTACGCATTATTTGTGAACTGCAAGGCTTTCACCCGCTTTTTTTATGTGTACGCCAACGTACTTTTCCCCGTTTTAACTATTTTTCTTCACTTTTTCCACAGAACAAGCAAGAAAACCTGTTTTATAACACAGACTAAGGTATCACTTTGCACCATTGATAAGTATAAGATAACAAAATGATACTATGAATAATTCTTTTCTCCTAAAAGCAAGTAAGGCTGCCTCCCTAAAAGAAACAGCCTTACTTGTAATATCTATATTCAGATAGTATAGACTTACCATTTATAATTAATACCGAAACTCAAAATTTCATTCACCTGAAAGTAGCTGTCTCCCGTAGTCGGCTTACTGCTGTCATCATAACGGGCATGTACATAGAGTTTTGTAGAGAGGTAACGGTTCAATATAAAGTTGATTGTATTTTCCCACTCAATACGCGTCCATTCATAGCTGGTCAGATAATTCAAACGAGAATTCAGCACAATAGAAGGAATGATGGTCCAGTCAAATGTCGGTTGTATTTGCGAACCCCAATTATGACGCACGCATTTGCCCTTTTCCAAACCAAAGTCTACCTCATTTACATCTTTATTACCGATATAACGCATTGTCCAGGTCAACGGAGCTATAAAGACAGAAAGATTGAACTTTTTCTTCTTCAGTTTATAGTCCATACCGACACTGGTGGATAAATCAGCCGGAGCAAAGAAAGCAGAAACTAACTTCTCGCTATTTGCTTTATAACCGTGACAGAACTGAGTTTTAAATTCAGTAGAAATAGTATAGTACCAATTAGAAGCAGCCTGAACACCCAGCTTACTGTAAATACGGAGCAAGTCGGTGTTTACCAGATAATCATGGTACTTATCCGAAGGAGTTGAACCAAAACCTAACTTAGCTTCCAGCATATTTTCCCACTGTATCTTCTCACGGTCGTTATAGTTAGCGAACAACTGTAAGTTAGCCAGAAAAGAGTTCGTACTTTCACCACCTTTATACCAGTTATCCGAAATATAGTTCTGCGTAATCTGTAAAGAACCGCTTCCACCGGTCACCCACCAGTTAGGTTTCCGAATCAGCACTTCCGCATCTTCTTTCACATTTGCCATACTCTCCTGAGCAAACAACTTCAATACAGAAGGTTTAGAAGATACCTCTTTTTCAATATTATCCTTGAATACCCTCACCTGCATAATATCATCTTCCCATGCCACAATCTTATGCAGATCATCATTAACATAAAGATAGAGCAAAGCACGATCCACTGTTTCATTCGCACGTTCCTTCGAGGTAAAGCGGGCTTCATCAAATGGCAAAAGTTCTTTCACTGGCAATTCAACCGTATCAAAAGGTTCAAATTTCCAATTCAATGTCGAAACACGCTTTATAGGAGAATTATAATATGTAAATGGCTTAAGAAACAGACGGTAGTAATCGGGATTATCAGGAATGTAACGTTCAGGAGTAGACGGATCATTCAGGTAGTTTAATACTCCAAAATACTTCTCATGCAGTATGGATACTGTGTCCAACTTGAGAGTATCATTCGCTGGTTTCAACTTTAAGACAAAATATTGCTTCATCACATCCGACAAGGTATCCACTTGTGCGGCAGCCGGTTCCTCTCCGGCCTTTAAGACAGTCTTTACTGAATTCTGCGCCACTATCGACGAAGAAAAAAGCGCAGCAACTGCCCATAAAGATAAGTATCTATTCTTCATAACGCCCTAAAATCTATGTTTTGACTGCAAAAGTAATTTAAAATGTTTAGAAAACATAGAAAAGAGTAAAGAAAAGATTAGCAATAGCCGGTACTTAGGATGACAAGTTCATATCAGCTCCGTACCAGCCCCGTAACAAGTCCGTATCAAGTCCAAACATATATATACAGAGATGACACGGAGGTGATACAGAGATAGTACGGAGATAACACGGAGATAGTACGGAGATGATAAGGACTTAATAACATTGCAGCATCACTTTTTTTTAGAATTGTTTCGCCGAAACTTTATGTACTTCCTCTTTTTTTTGTAATTTTGCGCTTTTTAAGTCTCATCTGTAGACAGGTAGGTACACAAATGTGTACATCGACCAAACAAAACAATAATATTAAAACAGTATAGCTGTGGGAGAAACAAAGTATATTTTCGTCACCGGTGGCGTTGCCTCATCATTAGGTAAAGGCATCATCGCCTCATCCATTGGTAAATTGCTACAAGCAAGAGGTTACAAAGTAACCATTCAGAAGTTTGACCCGTATATCAATATTGACCCGGGCACTTTAAACCCCTACGAACACGGAGAATGTTATGTGACTGTAGACGGACATGAAGCTGACCTCGACTTAGGTCATTACGAACGTTTTCTTGGGATCCAGACTACTAAAGCCAATAACATCACAACCGGACGTATCTATAAAAGCGTTATCGACAAAGAGCGCCGTGGTGATTATTTAGGTAAGACCATTCAGGTTATCCCTCACATCACGGACGAAATTAAACGAAACGTGAAGTTGCTGGGTAACAAATATAAATTCGATTTTGTAATTACAGAAATCGGTGGTACGGTGGGTGATATCGAATCATTGCCGTATCTGGAAAGTATCCGTCAGTTGAAGTGGGAATTGGGACGTGATGCCTTGTGCGTGCACCTTACTTATGTACCTTATCTCACGGCAGCCGGTGAATTGAAAACCAAGCCGACACAACACTCCGTAAAAGAATTGCAGAGTGCAGGTATACAGCCGGATATATTGGTATTGCGTACAGAACACGAATTGGGTACCAACCTGCGTAAAAAAGTAGCATTATTCTGTAATGTGGATGAAAACGCAGTAGTACAGAGCATCGATGCTCCCACCATCTACGAAGTGCCTATTCTGATGCAGGCTCAGAAACTGGATGAAACGATATTGAAGAAAATGGGACTGCCCGTAGGAGACACACCGGGACTGGGTCCATGGCGTGCTTTCCTCGAACGTCGCCATAAAGCAGAAAATACAGAACCACTGCACATTGCATTAGTCGGCAAATATGACTTGCAGGATGCTTACAAATCCATTCGCGAAGCCTTGTCACAAGCTGGTACATACAATGACCGTAAGGTATCCGTAGACTTTGTGAACAGTGAAAAGCTGACAGAAGAAAATGTAGCGGAAGCACTGAAAGGCATGGCAGGTGTATTGATAGGTCCGGGATTCGGTGAACGTGGTATTTCCGGTAAGTTCGTGGCTATCAAATACGCACGCACACATGATATTCCGACTTTCGGTATTTGCCTGGGAATGCAGTGTATCGCCATTGAATTCGCACGCAACGTGCTGGGATATACCGATGCAGATTCACGCGAAATGAACGAAAAGACTCCGCATAATGTCATCGACATTATGGAAGAGCAGAAATCCATCACAAACATGGGTGGAACAATGCGTCTGGGAGCCTACGAATGTATCTTGCAGAAAGGTAGCAAGGCTTATGAAGCTTATGGAACGGAACACATCCAGGAGCGCCACCGTCATCGCTATGAATTCAATAACCAGTATAAAGCAGAATACGAAGCTGCCGGCATGAAATGTGTAGGTATCAATCCGGAATCTGATTTGGTGGAAATCGTAGAAATACCGAAGTTGAAGTGGTTTGTCGGAACTCAGTTCCATCCGGAATACAGCAGTACGGTACTGAATCCCCATCCGTTGTTCGTGGCTTTCATCAAAGCATCTGTCGAAAGTTTCGAGGAGAAGGAGAAAGCAAAGAAATAAGATTATTTCAATAATTATAAAATTGTAAATTAGAAATTATTCATGGATAAAAACACCATTACAGGTCTTGTTTTAATAGCAATTTTGTTAGTCGGCTTCAGTTTTCTGAGTCGCCCCAGTAAAGAGCAATTGGAAGCACAGCAGCGTTATTATGATTCCATTGCGCTGGTACAGCAACGTGAAGAAGCGCTGAAAGCCAAAGCGGATGCAGCATTGGCCAATGAAAAAGATGTGGAAACTGTGGATTCCACTTCACTCTTCTTCAATGCCCGCCAAGGAACAGATTCGCTTATTACGATTCAGAACGACGTGGCTGAGTTGACCCTCAGCACCAAAGGCGGTTCCATATTCTCCGCTGTATTGAAAGAGTATATGGAACAGGACAAGAAAACTCCTGTAACCCTATTCACCGGAAACGATGTTTCCATGAATTTCCTTTTCTATAATAAAAAGGAAACAATACAGACTAAGGACTATTACTTCACCACTGTGAACCGTACGGACAGCACCGTAACAATGCGTTTATCAGCTGACAGTGCAAGTTATATAGACTTCAAGTATGCATTGCATCCCAATACCTACCTGGTAGACTTCAGCATCGATGCTAAAGGTATGGCAGATAAATTGGCAGCAAGCAATAACTATGTAGACATCGAATGGGCACAACGCGCCCGCCAGATCGAAAAAGGTTATGTATATGAGAACCGTTTGTCTGAACTGACTTATAAAATGCTGGGAAATGGCACAGACTACTTGTCAGCCAATAAGGATGATGAAAAAGAAGTGCCCGAACGTCTGGACTGGATTGCTTTCAAAAATCAATTCTTCTCCTCGGTATTCATTGCAGACGCTGACTTTGAAAAAACGAAGCTAGTCTCCAAAATGGAAAGAGAAGGCAGCGGATATATCAAAGACTACTCCGCCGAGATGAGCACGAGCTTTGACCCGACAGGTAAACAGCCTACGCAAATGTTCTTCTACTTCGGTCCGAACCATTACAAGACGCTGACTGCGCTGGATAAGGGACGTGATGAGAAATGGGAACTGAACCGTTTGGTTTATCTGGGTTGGCCGTTGATACGCTGGGTCAACAAGTGGTTCACCATCAATATCTTCGACTGGTTGTCCGGTTGGGGTCTAAGTATGGGTATTGTATTGTTACTGATGACCTTGATTGTAAAAGCAGTCGTATTCCCCGCTACCTGGAAAACGTATATTTCTTCTGCCAAGATGCGTGTGTTGAAACCGAAAATCGATGAGATCAATAAGAAATACCCCAAACAGGAAGATGCGATGAAAAAACAGCAGGAGGTCATGGGAATGTACAGCCAATACGGTGTGAGTCCGATGGGTGGCTGTCTGCCGATGCTGGTACAGTTCCCGGTTCTGATTGCATTGTTCATGTTTGTGCCAAGTGCTATTGAATTGCGTCAGCAGAGCTTCTTGTGGGCTGATGACCTTTCAACGTACGATGCGTTCATCAACTTCCCGTTCAATATCCCGTTCCTGGGTAGCCACCTCAGTTTGTTCTGTTTGCTGATGACGGTTGTGAATATATTGAACTCCAAGTTCATGATGCAGCAACAGGATACCGGAGCCAACCCGCAGATGGCGGCGATGAAGTGGATGACGTATCTCATGCCGATTATGATGTTGTTCATCCTGAACAGTTATCCTTCAGGTCTGAACTATTACTACTTCATATCGACATTGATTAGTGTGGTGACTACTCTCATTCTGCGTAAGACTACGAATGAAGAGAAACTTCTTGCCCAATTGGAAGCCCGAAAGAAAGATCCGAAGAAAGCTAAGAAAACCGGCTTTGCCGCCCGCCTGGAGGCAATGCAGAAACAACAGGAACAGTTGTTGAAAGAGAGACAGAATAAGAAATGAGTTGACAAGGGAACGAGTTAACAAGATACAAGGGCTGCACTGTACTCAAAATGGATAGTGTGGCCTTCTTTCTCTCTATTACTCTCGTCAACTTGTCCACTAAGCACCTCGTTAACTAAAAAAAATGAAAACTAAATATACCAACAAACAGATTTGGATGATAGCCTATCCGATCCTCATCAGTCTACTGATGGAGCAAATGATAGGTATGACAGACACAGCCTTCCTGGGACGGGTAGGCGAAGTAGAACTGGGAGCATCAGCCATTGCAGGTGTCTTCTACATGGTAATATTCATGGCAGCTTTCGGTTTCAGTATCGGAGCGCAGATACTCATTGCCCGGCGCAACGGTGAAAAGCAATACCGGGAAATAGGCGACCTTTTCTATCAAGGAATTTACTTTCAGATAGGACTGGCGGCAGTAATGTTCCTGCTCTCCTACTTCCTTTCACCAATGATACTGAAACGAATCGTTTCTTCCGAACACATCTATGAGGCTGCCATCAGTTATCTGAACTGGCGGGTTTTCGGAGCCTTCTTCTCATTCAGTGCAGTCATCTTCCGTGCTTTCTTCCTGGGAACTACGCAGACCAAGACACTGACACTCAATTCCATAGTCATGGTATTGAGTAACGTAGTTTTCAACTATATACTGATTTTCGGTAAATTCGGCTTTCCTGCGCTTGGCATTGCAGGTGCCGCCATCGGTTCATCACTTGCAGAGCTGGTTTCACTGATATTCTTTATCCTCTACACCCGTTACCGCATTGACTGCCGTAAGTTTGGACTGGACCGTATTCCGAAGTTCCGCCCGGAGATACTGAAACGCATGCTGAACATTTCCTTCTGGACCATGATACAGAACGTCTTCTCCTTGTCCACTTGGTTCTTGTTCTTCCTCTATGTGGAGCATCTGGGAGAACGGTCGCTCGCCATCACGAACATTGTCCGGAGCATATCCGGCATTCTGTTCATGGTAATGATGGCATTTGCCTCAACCTGTGGTTCATTGGTCAGCAATCTCATCGGTGCAGGAGACAAAGACTGCGTGGCAGGCACTATCCGGCAGCATATACGCATTGCATATCTGTTCACATTGCCGCTAGCACTGTTTTTTGCACTGTTCCCAAAACTTATACTGGGAATCTATACGGATATACCCGATTTACAGGATGCAGCCGTACATTCACTTTGGGTAATGTGCTCGGCATATCTGTTTCTCGTACCTGCCAATGTATATTTCCAGGCAGTATCAGGAACGGGAAACACGCGCACGGCTTTGGTCATGGAACTAATAACGCTCGTCTTCTATGTTGCCTACATCACATACATCATTCTTTACTTGAAACTTGATGTAGCCCTGTGCTGGACATCGGAAATGGTATACTCCATTTTTATACTATTACTTTGCTGGTGGTATATTAAAGGAGGACGATGGCAAGAAAAACGCATATAATTTGTATATTTGTCGCAAAATAACCGTAACGAACAACATACATGAAACAAGTAAATTTATTGCTTATGTCAGCAGCTATGACATTGGCTGCCTGCGGCGGAACTAAAGACGCAGGGCAAGCCGGAGTACCGCTTATCGAGCGGTCGGACATCCAGATTGAAGGCAAACGCATGACTCCCGAAGCTCTCTGGGCCATGGGTCGTATCGGTGGTGTAGCCGTATCCCCCGATGAAAAGCAAATTGCTTACACAGTAGCTTACTACAGTGTACCGGAGAACAAGAGTAACCGTGAAGTCTTCGTGATGAACACAGATGGAACAGGCAACAAACAAATCACCCACACTCCCTGGCAGGAAAACGAAGTGAACTGGATAAAGGGTGGCACTAAACTGGCGTTCCTTTCCAATGAAGGTGGCAGCAGCCAGTTGTGGGAAATGAATCCGGACGGCAGCGGGCGTAAGCAGTTAACTCAATATGATGGTGACATCGAAGGTTATTCTTTCTCTCCCGACGGCAAGAAGTTGCTTTTCATTGCACAGGTGAAAACTAAACAAAGTACTGCGGATAAATATCCCGATCTCCCTAAAGCGACGGGTATCATCGTTACCGACCTGATGTACAAACACTGGGATGAATGGGTAACCGGTGCTCCGCATCCTTTTGTAGCCGATTTTGATGGAAACGGTATCAGCAATATAAAGGATATACTGGAAGGAGAACCTTACGAAAGCCCGATGAGACCTTGGGGTGGCATCGAGCAACTGGCATGGAGTCCTGCCGGAGACAAGGTGGCATATACTTGCCGTAAGAAGACCGGTCTGGCTTATGCCATCTCCACCAACTCGGATATTTATATCTACGATCTTGCAACCAAGAAGACAGACAATATCACCGAAGAAAACAAAGGTTATGATACAAATCCTCAGTACTCTCCCGATGGTAAATACATTGCCTGGCAGAGCATGGAACGTGACGGTTATGAAGCTGACCTAAACCGCCTCTTCATCATGAATCTGGAAACAGGTGAGAAACGTTTCGTCAGCAAGGAATTCGAATCGAACGTAGATGGTTTCTTGTGGAATAGAGACTCTAAGAGTATTTATTTCATCGGTGTCTGGCATGGTGAAACACAGATTTACAATATCGATCTTGCTGCCAACGATAAGGTTACGCAGTTGACAGACGGTATGTATGATTATGCTTCCCTCGCCCTTGCAGGAGATAAAGTAATCGCTTTACGCCACTCAATGAGTATGGGTGATGAAATCTATGCCGTATCTGCCACCCGCAACGGGGATGCTTTTGCAGAAGCAAAACAACTGACCTTCGAAAACAAGCAGATTTACGACCAACTGGAAATGGGTAAGGTTGAAGCTCGCTGGATGAAGACTACAGACGGCAAACAGATGCTGACATGGGTTATCTACCCGCCACAGTTTGACCCGAATAAGAAATACCCTACCCTCCTGTTCTGTGAAGGTGGTCCGCAAAGCCCCGTAAGCCAGTTCTGGAGCTATCGCTGGAATTTCCAGATTATGGCTGCCAACGACTATATCATCGTAGCTCCCAACCGCCGCGGACTTCCGGGCTTTGGAGTGGAATGGAATGAAGCCATCAGTGGTGATTACGGTGGTCAGTGTATGAAGGATTATTTTACAGCTATCGACGAGATGGCTAAAGAATCGTTTGTAGACAAAGACCGTCTCGGTTGTGTAGGTGCCAGCTTCGGTGGTTTCTCCGTTTACTGGCTCGCCGGACATCATGACAAGCGCTTCAAAGCATTCATTGCACATGATGGCATCTTCAACATGGAAATGCAATATCTGGAAACAGAAGAGAAATGGTTTGCCAACTGGGATATGGGTGGTGCATACTGGGAAAAACAAAATCCGGTAGCTCAACGCACATTTGCCAACTCTCCGCATCAGTTTGTAGACAAATGGGATACACCTATCCTTTGCATTCATGGCGAAAAAGACTACCGTATTCTAGCCAACCAGGCAATGGCTGCTTTTGATGCCGCCGTAATGCGTGGTGTCCCTGCCGAGCTACTGATCTATCCGGATGAAAATCACTGGGTATTGAAACCTCAGAATGGTATCCTCTGGCAACGCACATTCTTTGAATGGCTGGACAAATGGTTGAAATAAAAAAACAGACGATTGAAGTCTCCTGTAACAGACCATCTGTTAGGGATGAACAGACCGTCTATTTGATACGAACAGACCATCTATTCGCAGTGAATAGATGGTCTGTTTTTTACCTCTGCATAAACCCCTGTAATTCAAAGCATAAGCGTTGTTTTACTTCTTCCATCGGCACCTCCCGTTTCAGCTCCTGTTGCAGCGAAGTGACTCCTTTATCTATAAAGCCGCAGGGGTTGATATAACTGAAATATCGTAAATCAGTATTCACATTCAGCGCCAATCCATGCATAGTAACGAAATGACTGCTACGCACGCCAATAGCGCATATTTTACGCGCACGCGGCGTATCTCCCTCCAGCCAAACACCTGTTGCTTTCTCCAATCTCCCGGCAGCAATGCCATAAGAGGCACATACACGGATGACCGCTTCTTCCAACAAATGTACATACTCTTTCAGCCCCAACGAGAATTCTTCGAGATTCAGGATAGGATAACATACCAGTTGTCCCGGACCATGATATGTGATATCACCTCCACGATCTATATGATAGAGCGTAGCTCCTATCTTCTGAAGTTGTTCCTCACTCAACAGCATATTTCCTTCTTTACCGCTACGACCTAAAGTATAGACATGCGGATGTTCACACAAAATAATGTGATTTTCATACTCTTCCCCTGCCTGCTTGGCACGAATAAGAGCATCAAACCACTCCGTTTGCCGGGTCCATGCATCGGCATACGGAATAATATTCCAGTCTGTTACATTCAGTTTCATGCCGACAAAGTTAAGACTTTAGGGATAAAATCGTATATTTGCCGACAGCAAAATGAAAAAAGATGAAACATAACTTCCCACAAGTAGATTTGCCGGTTGAAATGCTGGCATGGAGAGATGTTACAGAAGATATTCTGAATCTCTATCGCCAGTCATGCCGTCTGAAGGCATGTATTTTTGCATTATGCACTGAAGGGACCATTACAGCATCCATCAATCTGATGGAACATGAAATAAAAAAGAATGATCTGATCATTCTGATGCCGGGAACTATCTTACAGCTCAATGAGCAAGTAGAAAAAGTACGGCTTTGCTTCGTAGGTTTCTCCAGTCACTGCGTCAACGGTATTAATCTATTGCAGGCTACGATGGGATCTTTCTCCAAAATATGGGATAATCCGATTGTAAATGTCAGCGACTTAATAGCATCCTATTTCGTGGATTACTTTGCACTACTGACACGTATATCAATCTCCCATCCTACCGCCACCAGTACCGCAATGGCACAAAGTGTGCTCCACAGCATTTTGCTTGGAATTAATGCCCTTTATGCCAATCGTCCGCAAAGCATTCTTGCCAAAAGCCGCAAAGAGGAAATCTGCCAAAAATTCGTACAACTGGTTATTGAAAATTATATGACTGAGAGACGTGCTCAATTCTATGCCGACAAGCTGGGAATTTCATTGCAGCATCTCAGCACTACCGTAAAGCAAGTAACAGGAAGGAATGTACTCGAAATTATTTCGCATGTGGTGATTACAGACGTCAAAGCACGGCTGAAATCCACAGACATGACTATTCAGGAAATAGCCTATTCACTGAACTTCCCCAGTGCCTCTTTCTTCGGAAAGTACTTTAAGAGGCACATGGGGATGAGTCCGTTGGAATATAGAAATAGTTAGTATCTTAAACGAAGGCTGTTCAAGACTACCGATACACTGGAAAATGCCATAGCGGCACTTGCCAACATGGGGTTCAGCAATAATCCATTGATTGGATAAAGCAATCCGGCAGCAATAGGAATACCTATCAGATTGTAAATGAATGCCCAGAACAAATTCTGATGAATCAAGCGCACCGTCTGCCGGGAGAGATTGAATGCTTTCGGCAACAGCAACAGATCCGAAGTCATAAGAGTGACCATTGCCACATCCATGGCAATGTCCGTTCCTTTACCCATGGCAATGCTTACATCGGCACAAGCCAAAGCCTGTGAATCATTGATACCATCACCCACCATAGCTACCGTCTTTCTCTGAAGTTGAAGCTGGCGTACAAACTCTTCCTTATCATCCGGCAAAGCATCGGCAATATACTGGATATTGCCTAATCGTCCGGCAACAGCAGAAGCAGTACGTTCACCGTCTCCCGTCAGCATATAAACTTCAATACCCTGGGTACGGAGTTCGCGAACAGCCTCAGCGGAAGTCGCCTTTATCTGATCTTTGATAGCAACAATCGCAAGCAATTCATCCTTGCGACCAAAGTAAACGATGCTACAACCGTCCGACTCGTATTGAGCCAGCATTTCTCCCAAAACATCAGTCAGGGTGGCATGGTAATCTTTCAACAACTTGTGGCTGCCTGCCCAATACTCAGCACCCTGATAAGTCACTTTAATACCCTTACCGGTAATACTTTCAAAACCATCCAGAGTTGCAGGAGCAATGTTCTCTTGTTCTTGCAAGGCAGTGACAATAGCACCAGCCAGCGGATGCTCCGATTTAAGTTCGGCAGCCAGAAGAATGTCTTTATAATGTCCTTCCTGCGGCTGCGCCCATAACCAACCGGCAACGGTAGGATGCCCTTCAGTCAATGTACCGGTCTTATCCAATACCACAACATTTACCTTTCGCATCTGTTCCAGTGCCACAGCATCTTTTATCAAAATATGATGATCGGCAGCCTTACCGATACCTACCATCAAAGCCGTAGGAGTAGCCAGTCCCAATGCACAAGGGCAAGCAATCACCAATACGGAAACCGCCGACAGCATGGCATGTGAAAGCATATCCACACCACCAAAGAACATCCAGATAAAGAATGTCAGGACAGACAAACCCAGTACGACAGGAACAAAGATACCCGTCACTTTATCTACAATACGCTGCACGGGAGCCTTACTGCCTTGCGCTTCCTGCACCATACGGATGATACGCGCCAGCACTGTTTCTCCACCTACTTTCCCGGCACGGATAATGAACGATCCTTTCTGATTGATGGTTCCGGCCAACACATGCGAGCCAATCTTCTTTTCTACCGGAATAGGCTCACCGCTTATCATGCTTTCATCTACATAAGAGTCACCTTCGGTCAGAAAACCATCCACAGGGATTTGCTCACCGGGGCGGACACTCACCAGATCATCAATGTTCAATTGATCCAAAGGTACATCCAGTTCCTTACCGTCGCGTACTACACGGGCTTTCTTAGGTTGCAAACCCATCAGTTTGCGGATAGCAGTGGAAGTATTTCCCTTCGCACGTTCCTCCATGAGTTTACCTGTCAAAACGAAGGCGATGATAACCACAGCAGCTTCGTAATAGACATGAGGCTCCAATCCACGGTTATACCAGAAATCGGGGAAGAAAGTATTAAAGACGCTGAACAGGAAAGCAATGGATGTACTTAGTGCCACCAGTGTATCCATATTGCTGCGTCCCAGACGTGCTTGTTTCCAGGCACCGGTATAGAACGGCGTACCGAACAATACCAATACAGGAATAGCAAGTACCATCTGTATCTCGTTAGAATAAGGTACATGCATGAAGACCATGGAAAGCAACAACAGGGGAACAGCAAAAATCCACGCTCCTATCACCCGCGTTTTCAAGCGGTGATAGCGTTTCTGTTGTTCTTCTTCCTGGCGTTCTTCAACATGCTCTTCCTCCATGATGAGGTCATAGCCCGCAGCCAGTACGGCAGCACGAATTTCTCCGGGTGTCAGTTTGTCCGTCTCATAGGAGACAGACAGTGTATTGGAAGCAAAGTTGACCGAAGCATCTGCAACGCCCACCAACTTGCGAACTGTCTTTTCTACGTTATTGGCGCATCCCGCACAATGCATGTTCAGCACGGGAAACGTCTGTTTTTTTAAATTACCCATATATTGTTTTTATTTCAAGTTTTATATCAAAACAATCTCTACAGGCCGTTTGTTCGACTACTTCTTGTCCTCTTGTTTCGTTTCTTTCACGAATTCGGCTTCGTAGTTGAACTTCTTGAAACCGGCTTTCAGTTTATCCACAGTTGTCTTTTCAGCATCATAAGTAATGGAAACTGTTTTCGTTTTCAAGTCTGTAGAGAATTCTTTTACTCCTTTCTCAAATTTAATGTTATTCTTCACCTTCCGTTCACAGTTTTCGCAATGCATCTGTGAAACTTTAAAGACAGCTGTACGGATATCTTTTGCCATTACTGCCGTTACACTCAACAAAGCTACTACGAGGGCAGCCATCATTCTTTTTGTTTTCATAATCAATTTAGTTATTAGTTATTAGTAATTAGTTTCTTGCCAGGTTAAACCTCAACCCGATATATGCTTTCGCCCCGTGCATCGGTCCCCACACCATGGTAGCATCGAAATTCTCTCCCCATGGGTTAGAAGCATCGATTATCGGATTCTTCTGCTTAAAGTTCGTCAGGTTCTCACCGCCGATATAAACAGACCAGCGACGGAAATAGCGCGTCACCTGCGCACTGAGTTGCTGGAAACTACCGTAACGATGTTCCCACGAAAGACTTCCGTCAGACAGTTCATAAGGATCGGGCATCCTTCCACCACCATTCAACTGCAAGGTAGCATCGAATTGCCACAAGCCCAGAGGAGTCTGATAAGAAGCAGTCAACAAGCCTTTATATTTACCAGTAAGTGGCTTCTCCATTAATTTACCATTATAGGTAGTTTTCGCGTCCGTCAAACGGTAAGCCGCAGTCAAAGTGAAGCCTTTGAACAACGGATAATTGGCTTCTACCTGGAATACATGCGAATAAGAACGCCCATCCAGATTGTAAAAAGCCACTTCATGCGGATTGCTGTCCATATCCACTACTACCTGTTTCAGAAAATCCGTATAGTAATATTCTGCATTCACATTCAGCGTCTTACCGAAAAGGGGGATATAAGTCGAAACACTCGCACCGTAATTCCACGCTTCCTCTTGGTCCAGATGAGAAGCAATCTTCATCTTGCGGCTACTTGCCAGAAGATAATTATTCTCCGCCAATACATGATTCGTACGATATCCCTTACCGGCAGACAAACGGAAATGCAGATATTCATTCGGATTATATTTGACGTGGGCACGCGGTGTCACAAAGAAGCCGTACTCACTACTGTAATCTCCCCGAATACCTCCCATCAGCATCAACTGATCGTTCAGATTGAATGTATATTGGACATAAGCTCCCGGAACAGACTCCTTCACAAATTTCTTCGTCAGCCCTTCTTCTGCCTGATTCGTCAGCCGATAGTTCTGATCGTAGCCATCATAGTTGAAACTTAATCCGGCAGACAGACTATGCTGCTTACTGAGCTCCGTTTCAAACAGCAGCGAAGCATAAAAATTACTCTGATCCACATCATACAGTTTACGCCCGTAATTGGCATCCTGATTATGCAACGTTCCTTGTAAAATCAAAGCAAGATTCGTATTTTTCTCTTTGTCGAAGATATAAGCATTCTTCGTGAACGCTTCGTAACGATTTGTTTTGATACCTATTTCATACAGGTCATGCGAAGGAGTATTTCCGTGTGCAATCTGACCGCTGTTTCGAGTTTCATGCAACGCCTTTATACCTGCCTGGAATACATAGTGGTCACCCATATATGCCCATCGGTTCCAGACATTATATTGCTCCACACGAGGTATATCTACAAAACCATCATCATTAGAGTCGTGAGATTTCGTCTCATTCTCATAATGTGCCAACAAAGAAGTGCTCCATCGCTTCGACAACTTTACCGTAGCATCCGCATTGGCTTCATAGCGGTTCGTACTACTGGCAAAAAGATTTGCCGACACCCAATCCGCTTCCGGCAATTGAGGCTTCTTGAATTCTACATTGATCTGTCCGGTTATGGACTCATATCCATTCTTCACGGACGAACTTCCTTTGCTGACCTGTATACTCTGCATCCACGGCCCGGGTACGTATCCTAAACCATAAGGAGCGGCAGCCCCCCGGAAATTGGGAATATTTTCAGTCATCATCTGCACATACGTACCGGAAAGTCCTAACAGTTTAATTTGTTTGGCTCCCGTAGCTGCATCCGAGTAGCTGACATCCACGGAAGGATTCGTCACAAAGCTCTCTCCCAGATTACAGCAAGCCGCACGTGTCAGTTCGGCACTACTGATCATATCTTCATTCATCACACTGGTGCGCAGTTTCATAGTCCCCAATTTGCGGGTCACTACATTTACTTCACTCAGTTCCACTCCTTCACGAAGAACAATATCAAGTTGTTGGTTTCCTTTGTCTACATGTATCGTGTCATTCTCAAAACCAATAAAGCTAACCACAAGCATGTGGCTGCGAGCAGGCTTATGAATTGAAAAGTTACCGTCTTCATTGGTAGTTACTCCATTGGTTGTATTCATCCAAAACACATTCGCTCCCGGAATAGGTTCTCCGGCAGCATCTTTTACGACACCTGTTACTTGCGCCTGCAAAAAATTAAAAGTAAAAAGTGAAATTAATAAAAATATATATTTCATATATCTGAATTCATTTATTAAGGGTACAAAAATAGGATATATTTCATGCAACAAGGTTGCAAGACTATCCAGCTATCAATTCTTTAAAAGAGAACGTGCAAAGGTATCATCTCCGTACTCTTAGATACGGACAAACTACGGACCAGACACGGTTCAGATATAGCTTTGGATAGAACCGGGCAGGAAGGAGAACACTTCTCCTGCACACTAATTGATTCTAAATAATGAGAACAGAATATAAGGCCAGATACTGCCTCGAACTATCAGGATGCGGAGGTACGGCATACGACGCCTCTTTCAATTCCCTCGTAGGCAAGGAGTATTGGAAATCCGGCAATACTTCGCAGAAAAGTTGAATGACAGGTACGGTTATAACAGGACTTTCACATGAATATTTCACCAAATCCACTTTATAAAAAGTAGCCGTACAGCCTTCGTCTTTGCAAGATTTTTCCGGTTTATGAGAAGTTTTATGAGATTTATGGCATTTGGCACAGCCATTGGTGCAACATGCTTGCGCTGTCTCGCAGCGGGCACAACAATAATGGACAATAGAGACTCCTGCCCCTGCATAAACAACCGTCAGGGACAATAAAACTGCCAATATGTAACGAAGTCTCTTCATATCCGGTGCAAAGATAGCCAGATAAAAGCATTCATACCTATCTTTTTTCATTTTTTATATGTTCTATTCGTTAATATGTTCTATATTTGTCGATAACGAACTGATATCGAAATGTTGAATTTAACGAAGAAAGTCCAAATGAAAAAGCAATATGTCAGCCTACTTGTCATTCTACTTGCGGCAAGTGGCTTTTTATTTTCTTGCGGTAACACTGTGAACAAAAGCGCGGGTGCGCTGGAGTTCGACAGTATACAGGTAAATGAGGTAGCCCACCTCTTCGGAGACACTGCGAAGCCCGGCTGCAACATCATCATTAACTTTGCATACGCTAATAAGTCGTCCGACGAAAAGCTGAAAGACAGTCTGAACACCTATTTCCTTTCAGCCTGTTTCGGAGATAAATACATGCCTCTGAAACCTGAAGAGGCGGTAAAGCTTTACAAGGAAAACTATATCAAGGATTACCTGAAAGATTTGGAACCGATGTATGCCAAAGATGAAGCTGAAAAAGAAGACTCTGCTTCAATATTAGCTTGGTATTCTTATTATAAAGGTATTGAAAGCCACGTGCAGTATTATAAAAGACATCTGCTGGTTTACCGCATCAACTACAATGAATATACCGGAGGCGCACATGGTATTTATATGTCTACTTTCCTGAATATGGACCTGCGCACCTTGAGCCCGATACGTCTGGATGATATTTTTGTAGGAGAATATCAGGAAGCTCTCACCGATTTATTATGGAACCAGCTCATGGCAGACAATAAAGTTACTACACGCCAGGAAGTGGAGGATATGGGCTATACAAGTACAGGAGACCTGGAACCGACTGAGAACTTCTACCTAAGTCCCAAAGGTATCACCTTCTATTATAACATTTATGAAATTGCTCCCTATGTGATGGGCCCGGTAGAAATTACCTTGCCTTATGAGATCATGTCGCATCTGCTGAGTGATGATACTATGGTATTGAACGAAATAAGAAACGAGAACTAATTATGATTTAGGACTTCCACCCGCATCGTAAATCATAAATTATAAATCATAATTCATAAATTATTCACATGGAAATCATTCTAAAGTACTTCCCAGACCTCACAGAGGCGCAGAAGCAGCAATTTGCGTCCCTCTATGATCTCTATACGGACTGGAATGCAAAAATAAACGTCATATCACGTAAAGACATTGAAAACCTGTACGAACACCACGTACTCCATTCATTGGGTATAGCTAAAGTGATTCGCTTTACTCCCGGCACCCGCATCATGGACCTTGGAACGGGCGGTGGTTTTCCGGGTATTCCCCTTGCCATCTTATTCCCCGAGGTGAAGTTCCATCTTGTTGACAGCATCGGGAAGAAAGTACGTGTAGCAACGGAAGTAGCCAACAGCATCGGACTGAAAAACGTGACTTTCCGCCATGCACGTGCTGAGGAGGAAAAGCAACTCTTCGATTTCGTTGTAAGCCGTGCCGTGATGCCGTTGGCCGACTTGCTGAAAATCATCCGCAAAAACATCGCCTCCGAGCAACACAATGCTATGCCAAACGGACTGATCTGCCTGAAAGGTGGTGAGCTGGCAAATGAAGCCATGCCTTTCAAGAATAAGACCATGATGTATGATCTGAAAGACTATTTCGAAGAAGAATTCTTTGAAACGAAGAAAGTAGTTTACGTGACGCCTTAATCACAGAAATAATGACTAACATATACCTATCATGAAAATAAAAAGGTTTGAGTTTAATATGTTCCCAGTAAACTGCTATGTTCTGTGGGACGACACTCTTGAAGCTGCCGTGATAGATCCCGGTTGCTACTATGAGGAGGAAAAACAAGCGTTGAAGAACTTCATTCACAAAAATGGCCTGAACGTAAAGCACCTCCTTAATACGCACCTGCATCTGGACCATATCTTTGGAAATGCTTTCATGGTCAAAGAATTCGGTCTGCCGGTGGAAGCCAACAAAGCCGATGAATTCTGGATTGACGAAGCTCCGAAACAAAGCCGCATGTTCGGTTTTCATTGGAACGAACTGCCCGCACCGATAGGACACTATCTTCATGACGGAGATATCATCAACTTCGGTAACACTACGTTAGAAGCTATCCACGTACCGGGACATTCACCGGGTAGCCTTGTTTACTACTGTGCCGCAGATCATTGCATGTTCTCCGGTGACGTACTTTTCCAGGGCAGCATCGGACGTGCCGACCTTACCGGTGGTAATTTCGACGAACTGAAAGAGCACATTTGCAGCCGCCTGTTCATACTGCCCAATGAAACGATTGTCTATCCCGGACATGGCGCCCCGACCACTATCGGTATTGAAAAGGCAGAAAATCCATTCTTCAGATAAGAGTAAGAGTCCACCACAGATTACACAGATTCACACGGATTTCTTTATCCGACAATCAGTAAAAGAAATTATTAATCTGTGATAATCCGTGTAATCTGTGGTGAAAAAGAAAGCATAAACTTTTAATCAAAATATAGATATGAAAAACGACCTATTAGCTTGCCGCCACATCGGCATCAGCGAAAAAGACGAAGAGAAAATGCTCCGGAAAATAGGAGTCGGCAGTCTGGATGAGTTGATAGACAAAACCATCCCTGCAAACATTCGCCTGAAAGAACCGTTGGCATTGCCCGCGCCTATGACTGAATATGAGTTCGGACAACACATCACCCGGCTGGCGTGCAAAAACAAACTTTACACAACGTATATCGGCCTCGGCTGGTATAACACCATTACCCCTGCCGTTATTCAACGGAATGTATTCGAGAATCCGGTATGGTACACTTCTTATACCCCCTACCAGACAGAAGTTTCGCAAGGGCGCCTCGAAGCGTTGATGAACTTCCAGACCGCAGTATGCGACCTGACAGGTATGCCACTTGCCAACTGTTCTCTGCTGGATGAAGCTACAGCTGCTGCCGAAGCCGTAAGCATGATGTACGCCCTGCGTCCACGTGATATGCAGAAGTCCGGTGCAAACGTAGTGTTTGTGGACGAGAACATTTTCCCACAGACACTGGCTGTAATGACTACGCGTGCTATCCCGCAAGGTATTCAGATACGCACGGGAAAATATTCCGAACTGGAACTGACACCGGATATTTTTGCCTGTATACTGCAATATCCGAATGCGAGCGGAAACGCAGAAGATTACCGTGCCTTTGTAGAGAAAGCCCATGCCGCTAACTGCAAAGTAGCCGTTGCCGCTGATATCCTGAGTCTTGCCCTGCTCACCCCTCCCGGAGAATGGGGAGCTGATATTGTATTCGGTACCACCCAACGCCTCGGTACACCGATGTTCTATGGCGGACCGTCAGCCGGGTACTTCGCTACGCGCGACGAATACAAACGCAATATTCCGGGACGTATCATCGGTTGGTCAAAAGATAAATACGGAAAACTCTGTTACCGTATGGCACTGCAAACCCGCGAGCAACATATCAAACGGGAAAAGGCTACTTCAAATATCTGTACCGCACAGGCTCTGCTGGCAACCATGGCGGGCTTTTATGCCGTGTACCACGGTCCGGAAGGTATTCATGCCATTGCAGAACGTATCCACAGCATCGCCGCATATCTGGAAAAGTGTATCAAGAAACTGGGATACAAACAAGTGAATGACCAATACTTCGACACCCTGCGCTTTGTGTTGCCCGACAGCGTATCTGCCCAACAGGTACGTACCATCGCATTGAGCAAGGAAGTCAATCTGCGCTACTTTGATAATGGAGACGTAGGTATGAGTATTGACGAAACAACTGATGTATCCGCTGCCAATGTGTTGCTTTCCATCTTTGCCATTGCCGCAGGAAAAGACTACACCAAAGTGGATGATATTCCCGTAAGCAATACTATTAATAAGACTCTGAAACGCCAGAGCGCTTATCTGACACATGAAGTGTTCAATAAATATCATACGGAAACGGAGATGATGCGCTATATCAAGCGCCTTGACCGTAAGGATATCTCCCTTGCCCACTCCATGATTTCCCTCGGCTCCTGCACCATGAAGTTGAATGCTGCGGCAGAAATGTTGCCCCTCAGCCGTCCGGAATTTATGTGTATGCATCCGCTTGTACCCGAAGACCAGGCAGAAGGATACCGTGAACTGATTAACAATCTCAGCGAAGAACTGAGAGTCATTACAGGTTTTGCAGGTGTCAGTCTGCAACCGAACTCCGGTGCTGCGGGCGAATATACTGGTCTCCGTGTGATCCGCGCTTATCTGGAGAACATCGGACAAGGACATCGTAACAAAGTGCTGATTCCCGCATCTGCTCATGGTACCAACCCCGCATCTGCCATCCAGGCCGGTTTCACTACCGTGACTTGTGCATGCGATGAGCAAGGAAATGTCGATATGGCTGACTTGCGTGCCAAAGCGGAAGAGAACAAAGACGACCTGGCTGCACTGATGATCACTTATCCTTCCACCCACGGTATTTTTGAGACGGAAATCGTAGAAATCTGCCGCATCATCCATGATTGCGGTGCACAGGTATACATGGACGGTGCAAACATGAATGCGCAGGTGGGCTTGACGAACCCCGGAGTTATCGGTGCCGACGTTTGCCATCTGAACCTGCACAAGACCTTTGCTTCACCTCATGGCGGTGGTGGTCCGGGTGTGGGTCCTATCTGCGTAGCGGAACACCTGGTTCCGTTCCTACCGGGGCATCCGTTGTTCGGTAATCCTGTAAATACAGTGTCTGCCGCTCCGTTCGGTAGTGCAGGTATTCTGCCTATCACTTACGGATACATCCGCATGATGGGTACGGAAGGGCTGACCCGTGCAACGAAAATCGCTATCCTCAGTGCCAATTATCTGGCTGCTTGTCTGAAGGATACTTACGGCATTGTATATCGTGGAGCTACGGGTTTCGTAGGTCATGAGATGATCCTGGAATGTCGTAAGATTCACGAAGAAACGGGCATCAGTGAGAATGATATTGCCAAGCGATTAATGGATTATGGTTATCATGCTCCTACCCTCTCCTTCCCTGTCCACGGCACACTGATGATAGAGCCTACGGAAAGTGAAAGCTTCAGCGAATTGGAAAACTTCGTGAAGGTGATGCTCAATATCTGGGAAGAGATTCAGGAAGTGAAAGAAGGAAAAGCGGATAAGGAAGACAATGTTCTGGTAAATGCTCCGCACCCTGAATATGAGGTGGTAGCCAACAACTGGGAACATAGTTATACTCGTGAAAAGGCTGCTTATCCGATAGAAAGCGTACGTGAAAATAAATTCTGGATAAATGTAGCGCGTGTAGATAACACGTTGGGCGACCGTAAGCTGTTACCGACGTGCTACGGATGCTTTGGATAACAATTACTTTGTGCATGCGGGCGAATAGAGTATTCGCCCGCATATAATAACACAACACTCCTAAATCAAATAATCCATGAAACATTTACCTGCAATATTACTATTGCCGATATTCCTAGTATGTTGTACCACGCATCCCTCAGGCAACACCCCAAGTTCAAACAAAAACACAAGTATCACTACTACTTTAACCGCAGCATACACCAAAGGCAAAGCTGCCAACCAGGGGCACCGTTTCGACGAAGCCCTGCATATCATCGAAGATGCCCTCAATGCACTACCCTCTGACATTGTCCCCGATGACTCATTGCTGAAATACATCCGTCTATCCCTATCCGAATACAAACAAATAGCAATCAACTCACGTAATTTCCGGCAACCGCTGCAATATCTCCGGACGCTACAGAATCCTCTCATCAAGCAGACCAGCCTATACGAACTACTTGCCATTCGTGCCCACCTTCATCAAATGGCAGGAGATAATCAACAGGCTGTCGCACTAATCGATTCCTTTGCCGCCATGCCCAATCCAGATGATGCCGGACGGCTTATACAATATTCGGAAATGGCAGGCAGTGTTTATTTCTACTCCGGACATGACATCAGAAAAGCCATTGCCCAACTTGAAAAGGCTGCCGAAGTCTACCGGAAAGGGGGTATTTCTCCCTATATGGGACGCATCCTGTCAAGGCTCGGTTCTTATTATCAAGAAGAGAAGAGTTACCGGCAAGCTGCCGAAGCCAATCAGGCTGCTATTGAGTTTTATGAAAATGACAGTCTGCAAAAGGTGGGAAACGGTATTATTATGGCTTATGGCGGACAGTCGAATCTATATCTTGCTCTCAATATGTACGACCGGGCATTGGAGCTGAACCGGCTGGCTTGCCGCTATTCCATTCAAAAGGACAGTTTCGGACTGAGCGACCTGTATCGTTTCCAAAGCGAAATCTATAAGAATAAAGGACAAAGTGATTCTGCTGCCTATTATTTGCATCGCGCCTGCGATGTTTCTGTAGCACTGGGCAGTTTTAAGGGTGCTTTCTACAACCGCCTCTCATTAGCAGACTTTTATCTCACCCTCCCCGATTCTGCCGGACGCGCTCTGGATATTTTGCTTGGGCTACGTACCGACACCCTCAAAATGCCCCCTTTCGTCAAACTTCAATTCAAGCAAAGCTTGGGAGAAGCTTTCACCAAAAACGGAGAACTCGGACCCGGCATCCGGCTTATGGAAGATGCAGCAAGGGGATATATACACTTAGGTATGGAGAATATGCGTAGCCAATGCATCCAAAAACTAATGCAAGCGTATCTTGACAACAAAATGGAGCAGTCTTTTATCCGCAACTATCCTTATTACAAAAGTGTACTCGACTCCATGCAGCATGACAATGAAATACGCGCACTCGCCGCTGCCAACATCCGTTTTGAAGCTCATAAGAAAGAACAACAGAACCGTTTGCTTGCTGCCGAAGTGCAACTGAAGGACAACAAACTGAAAAGTTATGCTTTAGGAGGCATAACCTTGACATTCATTGTCGTATGCCTGACCGGATGGATATTAATGCGCCAACGTGCCTTGAAACTACGTCTTCAATTGCGCGAACAGGAGAAGAAACTCTCCGAACAGCAGTTACGCGATCAAAGCGAACGTCTGCAACAACTTATCACCTCCCGGCAGGAACTGAATAACCACAACGAGGAACTGCTCCGTCAACTTGCCGAAGTACAAAGCACTCATGAGAAAACTTGCGATCTGGACCGCGTGATGGAGAAACTGCAACCCCGCCTGCTTACCCATGAAGAGGAAGAACAATTCCGTACGGCATTCGCCGCACTATATCCTTCGGCATTACATCAGTTGCGTTCCATCTGCTCCCGCGCCACTCGTACCGATGAACTGCTCTGCATGCTTATTATACTAAAACAAACCAACGAAGAAGTTGCACGTACACTCGGCATCAGCCGCGCCAGTGTATTGCAAAACCGCTATCGCCTGCGCAACAAACTCAATCTGCCCGAAGGCAGTGACCTTGACACTGAAATACGCCGGCTGCTTACTGACATCAACTAAGCAAAAACATACTACAACTATAAAACTTTCTCCAGCCCTATGCAATAACATTGTACAGGGCTGTCTATCTATTTTTCTATATTGTAGAGAATTTTGTCTATATCTCATTTACCAACTACTACCTATATATACGCTAAATTAGCAACTTCTAAACAGATATGTCATTCTGGCAACAACTCTGATAGAAATTCCTAATCGGCAACAATTGGTAAATGTAAAACGATGAGCAAATTACTATTCCTTTTCATATCACTGTTTATACTTGCGGGATGCTACTACAAGTCATCTTATGAAATACCCGAAATGGCAGAACCTATGAACGTAAAGTTATTGTTACACATACCTTCCCCTTACCTGCCTGCTTATCAACCCACACGCATAATATCCGTACCCGCTTTTAGAGGAGTTGCCGACATCTACCTCAAAGGAAGTTCCAAACGGCTCACTACCCAACGGGCCATGCTGATACCAACCGATGCGGAGGGAATTTATCGCTTCGACCTTTCACTCGAAAACGGCGAATATGATATAAACCTTTGGGCAGATTATGCCACTGATGCCAACACGGACCATCACTATATCACCAACGATCTCAATCTGGTGAAAATCCTTCCCCGTGAAAGTTACATTGCCAATACCGATACACGAGACGCTTTTTCACAACATATCGTACTCGACATAACAAACGGAACCGGAACTGAAACTGTGACTATGTACCGCCCTTTGGCGAAATACCGCCTTGTGACGACAGATGTGGCAAAATACAACGAACTCCGCCCGAAACAAGGCTGGGCACCGTTAGAAGACCTAAATATAGAAATTGTTTATGAGGGCTTCTGGCCTAATGCCTACAGTGTGCCCAATGCCAGTCCTGCCGGTGCCGAGGTGGGCTACAGCTATGTTTCCGCATGGAGTGAACCGGGAAAAACGGAAGCAACCGTAGGCAAAGATTACGTTTTCGTCAACGGCACGGAATCGTTTGTCAAGGTGAGTATCACTTTTCGTGACAATAACGGCAAGATCATCAGCAGTATTCGTAACCTGCAAATAGACTACCGCATAGGATACCTCACCACTGTACGAGGTAACTTCCTAACCGCTTCTACAGGTGGCGGCATACAAATAGATACAGAATGGAGCGGTGAATACGAAATAGAATTTTAGCAACAGAAAACATTTAACATTTCAACTATGATGAAGAATAAACTTTTTCTTTTTTCCCTTGGCCTGATAATCTTGCTGACGGGATGCAGCAATGAGAACGATGCAAGCTCTTCTACAGATGGTAACAGTATGGCAAGTTTCCGACTTGAACTGCCCGGTGCGACAACCCGTACGGCAGGCGACACTTATACACCTACGCGCTATATCATGGAAGTCTATCCGGATAAGGCGGCTACCGGCATTCCCCTTATGCACATAGAGCAGGACAGCGGAACTTTTGATGTGTCGCTAACCTACGGCACCACTTATACCTGCCTCTTTTGGGCAGATAACGGAACGCCGGACAATATCGTAAACGATGAGTATGAAACTACCGACTTAAAAGCGGTAAAGGCTAAGGCTGACATACCACCCACCAGCCCGGCTTATGGAGGAATGGCACAGGTTACCGCAGGTATTTCCTCTTCCGCCGATTACAGTGTAACGTTGAAGCACGCTGTAGCCAAGGTAAGCTACATACAAGACCAGCGTCCCTTTACATCGACAGGGAATACGCTGACCGTCACCTTTCCCAAGACCTGCCAACTCAATGTTTCCGATTGGAGCGTCAATGAGATTGCCGATGCTACAATTACCCATACTTTTACCGGTATCAGTCAGGTGGTAGCCGGCGACAGGCTTGCCACCAGCTACGTCATCGCACCATCGGTTACGGCAGATATGCAGAACATCACTGTCGCGCTGAATCAGGAACCGCCCAAAACCATTTCCAATGTGCCCCTGCAACGAAATTATAACACCAACATTAAAGGCACATACAGCGACCTTTACAACAGCGATATGAATTGCCAAATTACCGAGGAATGGGACACACCGGAGACCGAAAAAGACCTGATTTCCATCTGGGACGGAAAGACAGTCACCGAGCCGGCAGGCTATTCGGCCGATGCGCCGGGCGAAGTGCTGATTAACTCTGCCGCTGAACTGGCATGGCTGGCGGAGCAGAGTAATGCCACCAATCAGAAGACTTTCAAGGATTATACCTTCACGCTGACTACGGACATTGACCTGAGGAGTCATTTGTGGCAGCAGATAGGGCATGGCAAAAACGGATTTCAAGGTACACTGAACGGAAACGGGCATACGGTACGGGGGATATATGCCAACAACGGAGGTACGGAAAAGTACGTTGGATTTATCAACTATCTGAATAGAGGAGGAACGGTAAAGAATCTGACCGTCCGTGGCTACGTAAGCGGAACTAATACTACTAAGCAATGGTATTATTTTGGAGGCCTTGTGGGATGTGCAGAAAAATCGGTCATAGAGAACTGCAACAATGCCTGTATTCTTGCAGTCGGAGGAGAAGAAGGAAACTTTTATGCCGGAGGTATTGTAGGATCGGCCGATGATACCTCTATTCAAGGCTGCACGAGCAACGGAACCATTAAAAACACAGGAAACAGTAGTGCTGTCGTAATAGGAGGAATTGTCGGAAACTGGGCTGGCGGAATGATCGCTGGCGCGATATTAAGCGGGAATGTGCATAAAGGGAAGATTGTCTATACATCCATATCTAATGGTGCAAAAATAGGAGGAATTGCCGGGTGGGTCGATGCTTGGGGAACAATCATAGTGAGCAATAACGTGAATAACGGAGAGGTCGCCGCCTCCTCTGGAGAACATGTGACCTATAATACTTTGGGAGCTATTATAGGAAATCTTTTTGCTTTCAGTAAGGAAGGTTCAATTACGGTAAGCGGCAATCAAAACAAAGGAAACATATCCTCCGATTATGAGGAAGATTATAAAGGAGGTATTATAGGTCGTGCTTTACCTTCAGCGAATCTGCCGATCACGCTGAAGGACAACAGCATAGCGGGAGGTACACCCGCAGATATAGTTATTGCTGACTGTAGTGTGATCAATGGAACCATTACTGTGGACGATGTTCCGGTAACTGATACGGGAAAGCCTTATCCTGTGCCGTCCGAATAGTAGAATCAATCATTTAACGAAAAATAAACGCAGTATGAAAAATTATATTCCTATCCTTTGCGCGGCGCTCATAGCAGTCCTCGCATCATGCAGCAGCGACAGCCTGCCCACAACGAACCATTCCGACCTGCGGCAAGTGACCATCGACGTAGTGACGAATACCCCGGCGACCCGTGCAACGGCACCGGCAATCAGCCGCTATGCCATCTCCGTATGGGAAGATGAAGAGTACGCAGTCCCTGCTGAAGGCGTGTTTATGACCGGCAATGACAACACAGCGAGCAACGCTACCGGCACGTTCGCCATGATTCTCAACAGTACGAAAACCTATTATTGTCTTTTCTGGGCGGACAACGGCGCAGGCTACGCCCTTGGCGACAACACCCTGAGGAACGTTACCCTTACAGAGGGACACAATGTCAGCGAGGCATTTTGCGGCAAGACCCAGATTCCAGCAGGAACATCGACTACTTACACCGCCAACCTGAAACGGGCGGTGGCAAAGGTTACGTTGAAAGAAACCGGTGAAATACCCGCCGGGAACACGATAACGGTGAAAATCAACCATCATACCGCTTACACCGTTCGGGACGATACGGATACAGGCGATCAGGTGCTTCATACCCTCACATGGACTACCACAGCGAAATCCGGTACAGCGGATGCCCCCGTGCAACTGAATGACGAGGACATTTTTGTGCTGGCGCCCGTCACCAGAGCCTCTCTCAGGAATATCACCTTCCAATGCAACGATGAAGGCGAGGTGATGGTATCCAATGTTCCCCTTCAAGCAAATTACAACACAAATATAAAAGGACACTATACCACTGTCTCCGACCAGACATTCAACGTGAATGTGGACAACAAATGGGAAACCGGAAACCTTGCACCGGAAACAAGAGGAATTCATCATTAATCCCATTCCAGACAATCTTTATAGCCCTGTACAAAGCCGCGTACAGGGCTTGTCTATATGTTTTTCTATATTGTAGAGAGTTTTGTCTATACCCTATCTACAGCCTATTATACCTATAAACATTACTTTAGCGACCGCAAAACAGATGTACTGTTTCGCCGAAATATAAATAGACAAAACAAGCATGAATCTATCTAACGAAATCATCGGAGGAAGCCTCCTAATCATAACTATTTGCATAACCTTGCTCGTGCGTTATGCTTTAGTCTGGTATGCCGATATCCGGAATATACGGATACGCCTGACAAAGGTTGAGGAAGAAATACATCAGCATCCACAAACATGTCCAGTGAAACATCAGGTAGAGACTCTTGTGCGTCCCCGCCCTACTTTATCTGAGAGTTCCACTCCGAACAGCGTAGACATGGTGCGCCATTACATCAAGCTCTATCATCCCGACTTTATGGAACTACTGCCCCGCAATACCTCCGAAAAGCTGACCAACTCGGACGAACTGCTCTGCATGATGATAAAACTGGAATATCCCAATAAGGAAATAGCCTCCATCCTATCCATCACCACCAACAGCGTCATTACCGCCCGCTACCGTCTGAAACGAAAGTTGGGACTACCCCAGGACCAACAACTGGACACCTGGATCCAGAGTATCGGAAAGACGGAAGAGCCCAAATAGCCTGAACAGATAAAACAGATCCAAACTCAATTAATAACAATAAAACAGAAACAGTATGAAACAAGAAAAGAAACAAATGTATGTGGCACCCGCCATCGAGGTTATCAAAATGGAAAATGAAGGCGTGATTGCCGCAAGTAGCGGAAGCTTGGGAGATTTGATTGACGGCGGCTCTGCTTTCAGCACAGGACGTTCGGGCCGTGGGGGACGCAGCTATAACTCGGCTTCGGGCAGCGACCTGGAAAGCATGATAGAAGATATTCTGACGTTTGAGAAATAACAAAAAACAAAGGTAATATGATGAACATAACAAAAAAGAAAGCCGTGCAACTGATGCTGGCGGCAACGTGCGCATGGCTCGCAACAGGATGTATGCAAGAAGAATGGGAACGGCCCGAACAAAAAGTGAAGACCACCATCTGCGCGGACATACCGTCCGAAGATGAGGATGTGCAAACCAGAGTGACGGTAGACCGGACAAATTACAAACTGTACTGGAGTGAAAACGACGAGATAACGGTGGTAGGATTCGATGAAAGCGACCGGTTCAAAGGTCTTGAACTGTACAACGTAAAAGAGATAGATGAAACAGACCGGAGACAAGCCACCTTTGAAGGATATTCCATCCCGCAAGCCATCAAACGTGAAGTCTATTATCCCAGCGAGAAGGTGTCCGTAGACAATCAAGGGAAGGTGAAGTTCTATTTACCGACGCAACAATTTCAAGAACGAAAAAACAGCACCGAATACCTTTCCGCCAATATGATACTGAAAGGTACGGACGAAGACAACAAGCGATTCCAGATGCAGCCGGTGAACAGTATAATGGTATTCCAGTTCACGGAGAATAAGCAATTTGAGAATGTTAAAAATCTCATCTGGACGGTAGAGACGGAAAATGGTGATAAACAGATAAGCCTGAAACTTGGACTACGCATTGATTTAGATGAGGACATTATAGACAAAGTTTATATAGCATTCATGCCCGACTCCATGTCCGTGAAACCCGGAGGAAAATTCAAGGTGCAGATCACAAGTGATGAATATACAGTGAAAACCTTTCAATTCACCACAACGCTGCCGGACGGAAAGAAGTACGAAGCGGGAAAATACTACACCGCTGACCTTATGGATAATAAGTATAAAGGCTGTTGGGAAGAGGTGACCACACCGACAGAACCGGAAGTACCGGAAGAACCGAAAGTCCCCCCGACTCCCATCACCGAAATGAAACTGACCCTGCAAATAACAAGTGGATATACAGACGTCATCCTGCCGTTTTCAGGCTATACGCCCAGCACATGCACGGTGAACTGGGGAGATGAGTATGCCACTAATGATGGAGACAGGGCGTATTATCCTGAACTAACTTGTAGCAGTGGCCACGATGCAACCAACTACTTCAAACATACCTATAAGGAACCGGGCACCTATCAGATCACCATCAAATCCAGTCAAGTGGAAGCAGGAAAGGCGCAAATAGCATCCCTCGATTTATATACCGAAGGACAAAATTTCAATAAAAATCTTGTGAGCATAGACACACCGTTGCTGAAGATGGATAATGGTAGTGGCTATCAACTTTTTTCAAATTGTACTAAACTGGAATCGGTTGCCGAAAATCTATTCATGTATAATGAAGACATATTGTCTTTCAACAGGTGCTTCATTGGATGCAGGGCCCTGAAGGCGATTCCGGAAGGACTGTTCAAAAACTGTACCAGCGCGAAAGATTTCAGCAATTGCTTCTACTCTTGTGATCTCCTGACAGAGATTCCGGAAGGACTGTTCACGAACTGTACCAGTGCAACAAATTTCTACAGATGCTTCTACAATTGTAAGGCTCTGATGGAGATTCCGGAAGAACTGTTCACGAACTGTACCAGTGCGACAAATTTCAGCGAGTGCTTCTACTCTTGTGATCTCCTGACAGAGATTCCGGAAAAACTGTTCGCAAACTGTACCAGTGCGACAGAATTCAACAATTGCTTCAGGAACTGTACGGCTCTGACAACGATTCCGGCAGGACTGTTCGCAAACTGTACCAGTGCGACAGGATTCAACGGCTGCTTCAGGAACTGTACGGCCCTGACAACGATTCCGGCAGGACTGTTCGCAAACTGTATGAGTGCGACAGGATTCGACAGATGCTTCATGTTTTGTAACAAAGTGACGACAATTCCGGAAAATTTGTTTCCCGCAAGCGAAAGTGTCAAAAGCTACGTATTCTGTTTCGGGGAATGTGAAGCACTGGAAAAAATCCCCGAAGATCTGTTCGAAGGCAACTACCGCGCCACAGATTTCAGCGAGTGCTTCAATATGTGTAGCAAGCTGAAAGAAATTCCGGAAGGTTTGTTCAAGGATGCCCTAAGGGCAGATAATTTCAAACGCTGCTTTTATGAATGTAAGGCTTTGACCCAGCTTCCGGAAGGTCTGTTCGAGATGAACACACTGGCAACCAGCTTCTACCAGTGTTTTTCAGGGTGTACCGGTTTGACGGCACTTCCTGAACGCCTGTTCAATTGCCCGAAGGTAACAGAACTGAAACTCTGCTTCGAGAAATGCTCGAAAATAGCAGCCATACCCAGTGATTTGTTCACGAACTTAAAGAGATTAACGAGTTTTGAAGAATTCTTCTCCGGATGGAACAAGCTGGAAGCAATTCCCGAAGGACTATTCGATCAACACCTAGATGTGACCAGCTTTAAGAATTGCTTCAAAAATTGCACGGTCCTGACAACGATTCCCGAAGGCCTATTCGACAAGCATCTGAAAGTGACAAGCTTCGAGGGATGCTTCGAGGGATGCCGAACACTGACTGAAGTGCCGACCCGACTGTTCGCCAGCCCGGTGGCCACAAGCTTCTCCAATTGCTTTTCGGGATGCTCCTCACTGACCAAAGTGGCGGACGACCTGTTTAGCCGAAACGAAGCAGCGACAAAATTCTCCCACTGTTTCGAAGCTTGCAGCTCTTTGACGGAATTGCCGAACAAATTATTCGCCAACAATAAGAAGGCAACAGATTTCTCCCACTGTTTCGTATCTTGCAGAGCTTTGACGGAATTGCCGGACGATTTGTTTATCCATAACACGGAGGCGACAGATTTCTCTTATTGTTTCGGAGATTGCGAAACTTTGACGAAATTGCCGGACAATTTATTCACCTACAATACGAAGGCGACAGATTTCTCTTATTGTTTCAGCTATGGAAAGCTGAAAACCGTGCCCAGATTCTTGTTCGCCACCAATCTGCAAGTAACAACTTTCAAAGCATGCTTTCAAAATTGCGAAGTATTGGCTCCGAACGAAGATATATTCTGTAGTTCATCCGCACTTAAAACCAGATTTGCGACCCGCCCAGATATCTCCATGTGTTTTTACAATATAGGTAGCGCAGCCGAGAGCCGAGGACCGGCTCCAAAGCTCTGGCAATTGACAGAAATATATAAAAACTACACAAATCTGTGTAAGGACTGTTTCTCTAGTGCATGCCTCAGCAATGTACAAGGCAACACAAATCTCGGAGAATTTGGACGTACCGGTGTTTATGTAAATAAATAAACCGATATAATTCATAACCCACCGGAAAAGAAGCGAAACTTTGATTCGATTGTCTCTTAAATTACAATAAAATAAGAATCGGCACAGGTTGAATGAGGTAAAGGTACCGTCCGGTGTACCTTTACCTCACAACGAATAATCTTGAAAGACAAGCAAATAGAAACACACCTTACAAAGGGGAGATGGTTAAAATATAGAATGGTAAATCTTTGCTTTCTGGCCCAAAAAACATACCTTTGCGGAAGCGTCACAGATCGTAGGTTGGAACGTATAACCATCGCACTTTTATAAATGAGCATCACCCGAAAAAAGAAACAAAACGGACTTTTCTACACAAAAGCCGAAGAAAGAATAAATACCCTCTCGCACGCCGCAGGCATCCTGATGGGGATTATTGTCGGCACGATATTTCTCGTGAAAGGCTATCAGAGTGGAAACTTCTGGGCTGTATTTGGCATCTGGCTCTATCTCTTCGGTATGCTTGGCTCTTACGTCTCCTCTACCCTCTACCATGCGCTGAAATACCATAATCCCTGGAAGAAACGGTTGCGGAATTGGGATCATGCAGCTATTTACTGGCACATTGCAGGCAGTTATTCACCCGTCACGCTGATTGCACTGCGGAATGAAGGTGCCTGGGGATGGGGATTGTTCGGATTCGTCTGGCTATGCGCCATAATCGGCACTATCGTGAGTTTCCGCAAGATGGAGGAGCATAGCAATGTGGAAACCATTTGCTTCATTGTCATGGGATTGTCCGTACTGGTTGCCTTCAAACCTCTATATGCCATTGCCGCAGGAACTTGCTACTGGATGATTGCCGAAGGAGTCTGCTACATCACCGGAGCCGTATTCTACTCTTTCCGACAGCGATATATGCATTCTGTCTTCCACTTCTTCGTACTGGCAGGATCGGCATGTCACATGGTGGCGGTATGGCTTATCCTATAAAATAAATACGCAGGAAATTACATTAATCCCCTTACAACACATCACATACACGCCCATCCGAATTTACGCACAAGTTCCGCCAACAGGCTACGGTCTTTTACAGGGAGATTAATTACCACATTCTCACGCATATCTCCTGACAATATATATCCCTCAGCAGGCAATTTGTCTTCAGGCAACGATTTCTCCATGAACCTCTCGTGTTGATATTGCCCCGTCTGAAACACTACATCAAAATATTCATGTTTGTTTTCAGGATGAATGAAAAGTGAGCGTAAATCTATACCGCCACTCAAAAAGTCTTCCAAACGCCGGGCAGAAATACGAATACCTGTATAGCGACAAAGCAATTCATCTTCATATAGCAAACAAAGATACAAAGTATCAAAGGCATCACGTGCCACAAAAAGCTGTGGTACATCACAGAAATCCAATATCTTTTCTATCCTTAATACATTTTCCATAATCAGATTACTTTAGCTTGTGAAACATCAAAATCTTTCGTTCTCCACCAAGAATAATGTGCAGTGCCGAAAGTTTTCTTTATCATCCCATCTTTAGGCTTCAATTCAACCAAGGCAATATTTGCATTCCTAAACTTTGGAAGCTTCAATCTTTTCTCAGCCTCTTTTCTGTCAGAAAACAAAGAAACGGCTCTTGTTATACACTCATCTACGCCCAGCCCCTTAAACACTTTGTCCGGTTGCAGTCTTCTCTGCGAAAAAAAATCTACCGATTGCGCAGGATTGCCGTTTGCTATTCTATAATAATAACCATCACACTGTTGAGCATCTTCGGGTGGACATTGTTCTGGCAACAACTCAAACCATTCTACTTCCATTATTTCCTTATCTGTGTATTTCTCGCAAAGTTACTGCTTCTGTACAAGTAAACAAATATTTCTCAGAATATTTATCAACCCAAATATATCACCATTTCACAAGATATTTATGCAACAAGTTATCCTGAATCGAATTCAACGCGTGTTCCATTTTCACTTCTTCGTACTGGCAGGGTCGGCATGTCACATGGTGGCGGTATGGCTTATCCTATAAATATCCATCTGCTAAAATATATTAATTAAAGTCTCTCTTCCTTGCTTTTCTCCTTAGCATCATTTACGTTTGCAGTGTTGTACATCAGTGCAACACCTGTAAAGTTATGATAAAGATAGAGAACATAAGCTACGGCTATAAGCCTAAACAACCTATTTTCAGTGATATATCTCTAAAAGTAGGCAGTGGGATATACGGACTTCTGGGAGAAAACGGTGTAGGAAAAACAACACTGATACATCTCATTTGCGGACTTCTTTTCCCTTGGAAAGGTGAATGCAGCATCGATAACAGTAACTCCGCCCGAAGAAGTCCGGAATTACTGAACCGCTACTTCTTTCTGCCGGAAGAAATGCAGATGCCTACTGAAAGTATCTATCAGTTCGCCGCCCGCCATTCCGTATTCTATCCCCGTTTCAGCCGCAAGGATTTCGAACAGAACCTGGAAGAATTGCACATCGATGGAAAACAGAAACTTTCCGCCGTCTCCTACGGACAACAGAAGAAAGCGATGCTGGCGTATGCCTTAGCCCTGCACACTCCCCTCACCCTGCTCGACGAACCTACCAACGGACTGGATATCACTTCCAGGCAAGCCTTGAAACGTATCATCAGTCGCACCGTGGATGATGAAAGCACCTTGTTCATCTCCACTCATCAGGCACACGATTTCGAAAACTTGCTAGATCACCTCATCATCCTCAGCGAAGGCGAAATCTTACTGAACCGCTCATTGGATGAAATCAGCGAACGGCTGCTTTTTGCCCGCACAGCCTATCTGCCCGAAGATAGCCTTTATAGCGAACAAGACCTGCATGGCTACTTCTCCATCCTGCCTAATGAAGAGGGAGAAGAGAATACACCGGACATTGAACTACTGTATAAGGCAGTGCTGCAAGTACCGGAGAAAATTAAAATGATATGGAACGAATAAATCATAAGAAGAAATTATGAATACAACTTTTAATCTGAAACGTTTCTTCCTATTGGAGAAATACAAGAAGCAAGAAACCGGAAAACACTTGTTATGGAGTGCAGGTGTCGTTCTGGGGATTTGTATTCTCTGTATGATGTATGATATTAATAAAGGAGCAAGTTTCTATACAGAACAGACGCAAGCCGCATCCTTGAGTCGCTATACTTTGTGGTTCCTCTGCATCGCTCCTTGCCTGCTGGAAGCAAGTATCTCCAAGCATAACTCCACACTCTATCTGCTGCTACCCGCTTCTGCTTTGGAAAAGTTCATTCATTTATGGCTGAAATATATACTCATACTTCCGCTATTCTGTGCCCTGATAATTGTAGCTCTCAAAGGAGTATTCATGTTGTCAGGTATCGACTATCTGCAACACTTCGGGAATCTTATCGAACCTTACGTAGTCAATAAAGGCCAACTATTGACATACAGTCTGCTACAGGGTATCTTCTTCATCGGCTGTATAGCCTTTAAGCGTCAAAAAATGATAAGTTCTTTTATCGTCGTATGCCTCTGTCTCATCATCATGCTGGGGCTCACCGCACTCATGACAATATGTGCCCCCGCTGACTCTCATGGATATTGGATGTCAAATATTATAGCTTATCCGATATATAATTTCCCGGTATCTCCCACGGGAGAAGCCATCATCGCTTTCTGCAACTATGCCACTCCCCTGCTGTTTATCATCGGAACATGGGTATCAGTCTACTTCCTGCTCAAAGAAAAACAACTGTAAGCTATGGAGTTTAAAACCAATAAACCAATATACCAACAGATCGTAGACTTCTGTTTCAGCAAGATACTCACCCGGGAATGGCGGGCGGAAGAGCGGGTAGTCTCGGTCAGGGAGCTTTCTACACAGCTTGCCGTGAATTCGCGCACCGTAATGAAAGCCTACGAATACCTACAGGCGGAAGACATTATTTATCCGGAACGGGGTATGGGCTTCTATCTGGCAAAGGATGCGGTGAAGAAAGTGATGAAGATACAGAAGAAAGAATTCTTCGACAACCAACTGGCCGATGTATTCCTCAATATGGAACTGCTCGGCATCAGCATAGATGAAGTGATAGAACGATATAATAAACTTAAAAACAGCAGTTCATGAAGAGATACGCAAAGACAGCATTATGGATTACCTTCGGACTCCTCTTCGTGCTCATCATAGTCAAAGTTTTTACTCTGATGTACGAACTGAATTCCGCTGTACAGTCTTAACTTTTACAGCCTCGACGCCGAAAGTATAAACATCTGAAATACAAATTATAGAATCTTCCCTGACAGGGAGGAGTGCCTTCTACATCTCTAATCAAACAGTAATCTACTAACAGGAACGAATATGAAAACAAAACTATTTTTACTACTGACTGTCCTTTTCGTACTCAGTACGCAAGCACAGAACCTTACAATCAAAGGACGTGTTACGGATACTTCGCAAGAAGCCATCATAGCCGCCAATGTATCGCTATGGACCACGGACTCCACTCTGGTGACCGGAGTGACTTCGGACACGCAGGGTAAGTTTGCCCTCAATAAAATCAAGGCGGGTAATTACCGCCTGGCCATTACTTTTATCGGCTATCAAAGTGAAGTCATCCTACTGAAACTGAACAACAACCTCGACCTGGGCGATGTACAGTTGCAGGAAGATGCCGTAAGCCTGGGTGAAGTGACCGTATCCGCCAGCAACGTGCTTCAACGCGTGGACCGTCAGATTATCCTGCCCACCGAGAGCCAGCTAAAACGCTCGTTCGGTGCCTACGATCTGCTGAATAACCTCGGCATCGCCCGTCTGCAAGTGGACAAGTTCACCAATAGCATGAGCATCAGCGGTGGCGGAGCCGTACAAACCCGTATCAACGGCATCAAAGTGACGGACAAGGAAATAGCCGCCGTCAGAGCCAAAGACGTGCTACGCGTGGAGTTCATCGAAGACCCGGGCAAGCAATACGGTGACGACGAACTGGGTGCCGTAGTCAATATTATCCTGCGTCGCCGCGAAACGGGTGGTGTGGTGAACTTCCAACTTTCCGACTCGCCCCATACCCTGTGGGGAGAGAATTTCCTAAGTGCGAAGTTCAACTACAAGAACTCCGAATGGGGCATCGACTACTTCAACAAGAATGGCAAATACCACAGCCGCCTCGAATCTCACGAAACATTCTATCTGGGCGACCGTACCATCGACCGCATCAAGGAAGGTATCGAAGATGAATCTCCCGCACTCAGTTTCATCAACAACCTGAATCTGACTTACAATCTGACAAAAGCGGACAAGTATGTATTCAACGCCATCTTTCGCAATAACCTCAACAACGCTCCCTATCAGAATGAACTGAACAAAATGTGGGCGGCAGGCGATACGGAATCTATTTATTCGTACGTCAACAACCATTCGTCCAGCTATTCTCCGGCACTCGACCTTTACTTCCAGCATACCCTGCCCCATCAGCAGAGCATTCAGATGAATGTGACGGGAACGCTCATCCATACCAAAAACAACCGGAAATATAAGGAGTACAAAAACGAAAATACGCCACTGGCAGACATTCAGACACTGGTGGACGGTGACAAACGCTCCATCATCGGTGAGGCCATTTATGAAAAGAGTTTCAAGGATGGAAAACTAAGCGGCGGTGCCCGCCACTATCAGATGAGGACGGAAAATGAGTACAAAGGCTCCAACCCCACAACTTCGAAGATGGATCAGGCACAGACCTCCGCTTTCTTTGAGGTGCAGGGCAAGGTAAAGGAGTTCAGTTATGCAGGCAGCGTAGGCATGACGCGCGCCTGGTTCAAGGAAAGTGATGAAGACCATGCTTACTATACTTTCACGCCTACCGTACGATTGAGTTATAATTTGAAGAAAGCGGGTTTCCTGCGCTATCGGTTCAATATTAGTCCCGCTATACCTTCACTTGGTTCGCTGACGGATGTGGAACAGGCTATTGATACCATACAGATTGTTCGTGGTAACCCATTGCTGAAAACATACCAGCAGTTCACAAATTCCTTGTCCTACAGTTATTCTAAGAAACAGTTCAATGCCAATCTGAGCCTGCGCCATCAGTATTACGACAGTCCCATCATGGAAAGTATCTTCGTCGAGGATGGAAAACTGATACTGAAAGATGAAAACCAACGCTCGTTTCAGAGTCTGAATACGGAACTGATGATCGGCACAAACGGGGCAACACTGTTCGGACTGAAAGATTTCCTGACTCTTTATGCTTCGGGAGGATACACCCGCAGTTGGTCAGAAGGTTTGGAATACAGCCACACGTACGATGAATTTTACTACAGTGTGATGGCGCAACTGCAATACAAAGGCTTCTCTTTGCTCGGGCAATTCAGGAAGGTGCAGAACAACTTCTTCGGTGAGACCATCAAGAAGAATGAAAATCAGACGGCATTTATGGCAATGTACGCCAAGCAGAACTTTCAGGCAGGGATTGGTGTTCTGTTTCCTTTCACCAATAATTATAAGGTGGGAAAAGAACGCATCAGTGAGGTGGCTCCCTTCCGTTCGGAAACTTTTGTGAAGGAGACGGGGCAAATGTTCATACTCCGCATAGGCTATACGTTCGAGTTCGGTCGCAAGCACAAAGCCGGAAACAAGGGATTGAACAATAGTGATACGGACAGTGGCATCATTGACATGCAGAGATAAAGATCCGGATATAATTTCATTTCAGCCCTCTTTGTGAAAAGAGGAAGTCCAAAGGGCGAGGTGGCGGATTATACAAAATTGCTTCATGTATAATTCATTAATTACCTGACTGCCGCCTCCCCTGCGGACTTTTTCTATTTATAAACGGGAAGAAAAATCTTTCTTCCGCATGATCCCTTTTTCATCCTTATTCTTCATTTCCAGTTTCAAAGGATGAAACCAGCAGTTTCTCGGTGTGAAACTGTCAGTTTCAAGCAATGAAACTACTGGTTTCACGGCATGAAACTGACAGTTCCAAGCCATGAAACAAATCTGGGAACATGGAGATGAATTTTATCAGGTTGATAGCTCCTGAAAAGCAGGTCCGGTATTACTTAATAATAGTCACAGTGCCTTCTGCAAGCTGCCTTTCCTTAACCGGGGCAGCTGCCGCATAACCTAAAGCAGCGCAACCGTACACACGATGATTTTCGGGAATACCCAACTTCGTCAGGAAAGCACGTACCTCAGGATCATCATAAGTCTGCCCCAATTGATTGATCCAGCAGGAACCTATTCCGAGAGATTTTGCAGCAAGGAAGATATTCTGCATGGCACAGGCACAATCCATAGCTGCCCACCACTGCGTCGGTTCATTGGATACGATGACAAGCGTAGGCGCATGATAATAACAGCAATAGGTCTGGCTGTGTCCACGCTCCTGCAAACGGGGCTCTTCACTCTTGGCAAAAGCGCCTTTGATCTTCTCATTCAGTTCTTCCAACACCGTGATATTCTGAATGGCTGTGAAATGCCACGTCTGATAGTTCATACCACTGGGAGCATAGGTTGCCGCTTCCAAAATAGCATTCAGATCTTCTTGTGAAATCTGTTGTTCCGTATAGGCGCGTACACTGCGACGCGACTTGATGGCTTTTAAAACTTCATTCATACTCTTTATTTTTTTGTCAATCCAATCTTTACATTCAGTCTGAAATAATACACGCCGTTCTCTTTTTCCAGAAAGCCGTACTTGTCCTTGTCTACCGAGCCTTTCTCCAAACGGGTATTCAGGAAGAGGAAATCGGCAAATGTCCGGTGCTCCGACTTATGATAGCAAAGCACTTCTCCTTCTGCATCCACCAGCAGAATACCTTCTACGGCAGAGTCCGTACCGTTATAAATCTTTGCCGGACGCATACCAAAGGCAAGTGCCAACAAGAACTGCTTCATCTTAAACTCGTAGAAACCATGCTTGTTTATCAGCTCATCTTTTATCTTCAAGGGATTTATCTCTTTGATGCGTTCCGTCAGTTCACTGATACGGGCTATGCCGTCGAGATGCATCATACGCACCATTTCAGCCAGCATACGAGGAAAATGCAAATCAATCATCAGCAAATTACAACGGAATACACGGTCGGCTACATCGGAATATTTCAGTACTCCGCCCAGACGTTCAATCATCAGCATACGCTCAGTCACCTCCGTAGGAGACTCCGGCAAAGCATTCACCTTATTCACCGTAGGCGTGGCAAATTTAACGCCCGACTGTTCCAGTTTCAGATTTGCCGTACGTCCGCCATCAAGCAACGGATTCATTGAACTGAGCCGACAACGGACATTGAATCCCGTCAGCGGAGCCTCAGGATGCCAGAAAGCTACTGAGAAATCCGTACGGTCTTCCGTCTTCGCTTCCAGGTCGTAGATATTGACCGCATCCAGAAATGCCTCCAGTCCTTCGGGAACTTCAATGGCGTCAGTGCCACTGGTAGTCTTCAGTAACTCAAGGATAAACTCGGCCGCTCCGCCAAAATCTTCACGGGGGATGACTTGTTCCTCCTTATCGGCTGCAACAAATGTCCCCTCCTTCTCTATCACACCACTGACAATGCGGACATTGCCCTGCTCTATATAATAACGACGCGTACCGTCATGTTCCTCCCTCTGTATCAGCGCAACAGGCCAACACTTCGTTTCATCCTTCCGGGCTTGCGGTGTACCCAGTGAAACCTTTCCGTCTGCCAGGAGGCGAAAGAATGTGTAGAGTTCGCCCAACTCACGTTTTGTAGCTTCGAATGCCATAATAAATTGTTTTTTTTCCTAATTAACAAGTGTGCAAAGATAATGCAAATCGAAGGTAGAACTTTCATGCTGGCATGAAAAAGTTATGCTGAAGTGCAGCTTATTTTATTTAAAGATAAGGAAATCCCCCCAAAAGAAAGTGAATGGACAAACTATTTCCATGTAGAAGCGTTCTACTTAAAACATCAAACATTTAACTCCCTATAGCATGGAAAATGAAAAGAATATAGTAGCCATCACAGCTACACCGAATGGGCCTTTCATTGTGGAAGGCAATTTTAAACTGATAGACAGAGAAGGAAAAGCGGAAATACGAACAGGCAGAATTGCCTTATGCCGGTGCGGTAAGTCCTATAAACAACCCTTTTGCGATGGTACACACCGGAAAATCCACTATAATGATTTATCTTTGAAATAAACGTACTGGATCACCAGGAAGCCAGAGACATTACACTTCCTCGAAGCGTAATGTCTCTACTTTTTCCAGACGCGCCCTCAACTTCGGCATCATCGACTTCCGGATGCGAAGTGTCATACGGCAATCCATATCATACGACTGTTCCAGAATTTCCGGTTCTTCTTCCTTTACGATACGCATTACATCATTCATAAAGGGATATTCAAACAAGAAGGTCACCGCTTCGTCCACCGTTTTCTCTATCACTTCGGCAACAGCTATCGCCTCGGCAGCGGCAGCTTTATAAGCAACAATCAGTCCGCTTGTTCCCAGCTTTATGCCACCGAAATAGCGGACAACAATTATCAGTATATCCGTCAGTTCATTGGAGTTTATCTGTCCCAGGATTGGCTTTCCTGCCGTACCGGAAGGCTCTCCGTTATCATTGGCGCGGAAATCTTTACGTTCGGGCCCCAGCATATAGGCGTAGCAGACGTGGCGGGCATCATAATATTTCTTCTGATAAACTTCCAGATGCGATTTTACCTCATCGACAGTACGCACGGGCAAAGCGATAGCAATGAACTTGCTGCGCTTCTCTGTGTAAATCCCTTCGGAAGGGGCGCTTATGGTTTTGTAGGTATCTTCACTCATGCTGCAAAGATAAGTATTCTTATTGTTATGAGAAAATAGTTTCTAATCCTCTCTCTTTTTCAGACGAAACAGGCAGACTTTAGAAGTTTTTTCGTAAGTTTGTCAAAAGTACAGCGCATTCCATAGAAAAAAGTCTGATTATGAGTATGTATCAGGGCCTCATACTGATAATCTTAGCATGCAAGGTCCTCCCATAAGTAACATTTATTACTATGAACAACAAGCTGTTTACCTTTCTCGACCCTCTGCTGGGTTACATCGACAATGGTCGTTTCTTCCGCGAACCCTTCCGCTGGCTCTATGTCATCTTTGCCGTATTGAACTTGCTGTTTCCTATTTTTATACTGGCAAAGGTCATCGAGATGGACTTCTTCAAATATGCCGAAGGGAAATTAATCCTTGCTTTCATTCTGCTGTTCATTATCCTTTGCGCAGGAGCATGGGGAAGCTATCTGCTCTGGATGAACCGGAAAAACAAACTGAAAGAAGCTATTCAGGAAGAAAATGAATTCATTGCCATTCCTGTTGTATCGCACCTGACGCAGACGATGGGTGAATGGCTGGGACTTTATATCGGTGTCATCGGTACACTGTGTTCAGTAGTTATTGCAATCTTTGCTGCCAATGAAATCAGATACATACTGCCGATACCTTCCGGTATGTTCTTCCTGATGCCTATATACGGCTTCCTGATTGTGGTGTTCGCACGCCTGCTTGCCGAGTTGTATCGCGCATTGGCCGTCATTGCCAACAACACCAGGAAATTGACAAAGACAGAAGCAAAAGCCGAAGCCAAACTGGAAGATATAGAAGATATAGAGGAAATCTAAATATATGAAGAAAGTAGTCATAGCTATTGACTCCTTTAAAGGATGTTTACCCTCGGCAGAAGCTGGAAAAGCAGCTGCCGAGGGTATTCGTTCCGTATACCCGGAATGTGAAGTTATCTGCCTGCCCATAGCCGATGGGGGCGAAGGAATGCTGGATGTGCTGATTATGGCAACCAACGGTCAAGAAGTTCCGATCTCCGCCCACGATCCATTGATGAGGTGGCGCAATACTTATTACGGCATTTCCGAAAATGGGGAAACAGCTTTCATAGAAATGGCAAGCATCAGCGGATTGCCTTTAGTTCCACCGGAAAGAAGAAACCCGATGCTGACTACCACTTACGGCACGGGAGAAATCATTCGTGATGCTCTGGAACGTGGTTGCCGCAACTTTATCATTGGCATTGGTGGCAGTGCAACCAATGATGCGGGGTTAGGAATGCTTCAGGCATTAGGCTTTCGTTTTTCAGACAAGAAGGGTAAAGAAGTAGGGACAGGCCGTGGAGAAGTATTAATAAAAGTAGCGCATATAGACAATACTTTTGTCCATCCGGCTTTAAACAGTTGCCGATTTACTGTTGCCTGCGATGTACAAAATCTATTCTATGGTCCCGAAGGAGCGGCTTATGTCTTTGCACCTCAGAAAGGAGCAGACCGGGAAATGGTGGAGGCATTGGATGCAGGACTGCAAAACTTTGCAGAAGTCATCCGTCATACGACGGGAAAAGATATTTCCCATCACCCCGGAGCCGGTGCCGCCGGAGGTATGGGTGGTAGTCTGCTGGCTTTCCTGAATGCGGAACTGAAACCCGGCATACAACTGATGCTGGAAGCTCTTGACTTCAGTAATAAAATAAAAAGCGCTGACCTGATCATTACCGGAGAAGGAAAAGCTGACCGGCAAACATTGATGGGAAAAGTTCCTTCCGGCATACTTGCTGAAGCCCGGAAACAAAATATTCCGGTAATCCTGTTAGCCGGCAACATAGAAGATTCAGATGAATTACAACAAGCCGGGTTTGAAGGGGTCTTCTCTGTTAACCCTCCATTCATATCGTTAGAAGAAGCCATGAGACCGGAAGTTGCATGCAAAAACATACAGCAAACAGTCGAGTCTATTTGCAAGAAATAAATGATTAGATGCAAGTGTGTCTCCGTATCAGAGTTTATGTATCACTCTGCGACAACGTTTCATTTCCCTTTCCGTCAGTCCGGGATGTTGTTTCGTTCCGCCTTTCTCGATGGCTGAAACAACTTTAAAGCCGCTCCATTTCAGGATTTCTTTCAGCGCTTTTACTACTCCCCTTGTCTGATTAAAGAATATATTGAAAGGATATGGAGTAGTGCAAGTGCTTACGATAACTGCCTTTTTACCTTTATGCAGGCCGATAGGAATACCTCGTGAGGTCTCTCCCATCATTCCGTAAACGATGCGGTCGAACATCACTTTCAGTTGTCCCGGCAGGTTTCCCCAATAACAGGGAGCGCCGATTATCAGTGCTTGTGCTTCTTCTATCTGCTTCAGCACACGTTGTGCATCATCCTCAGGCAAACAACATTTCAGTTTCTCACGGCAACTCATACAGCCGATGCAGGGACTGATTTGCAGGTCAGCCACTCTAATCACGGTAACTTCGTCCCCATTCGCCCGGGCTTCCGTTTCCATCAATTGCAGCATTTTCGAGATATGTCCTTGCTTGCGGGGACTTCCGTTGATAATCAGTATTTTCATAATTAGTCCGTATTTACGCAATTCCCAATAGCTGGACGTCAAACACCAAAGTAGAGAAAGCAGGAATAGGGCCACTGCTACGTGTACCATATCCCATTGCATAAGGAATATAAACAATCCAATGATCTCCTACATGCATTCGTTGCAGGGCTATCTGCCAGCCTTCAATGACTTCATTCAGACGAAAAGCCTCAGGGTAATTCCGTTTCCAGGAGTTATCGAACTCGCGGCCATTTATCAAAGTGCCTTTATAATGCACTGTTACGATACTATTCAAACGAGGAGTATTGCCGCCATTCCCTTCTTCCAATACCCGATATAGAATTCCGCAAGGCAGTTCCCGGATATCATTCTCTGCACGCAAAGCCTCCAGGTACCGCTCATTCTGCAATTTATATTCTTCTTTTCGTCCCATAAGTTATAAATGATTCTTCTTTCCCACAAAAGTACAACATTTATGCTATCCACCCAAATATGGAATAAGCTCATCGTGCGTTTTTGGAGATTATATGAATAAGCGGTATCTTTGCTCCATGAAAAAATTAGTTATTGTCGGATGTGGACGACTGGCCGGAATAGTTTCGGATGCAGTTGTTAATGGCTTATTGCCGGAATATGATTTAGTTGGAGTTTACTCACGCACAGCAGAAAAAGCTGAACGTATAGTTAGTAAAATGCAGCAACACGGGAAATCCTGCGTAGCATGCACAACCCCGGAAGATTTACTGGCACTGAAACCGAATTATCTGGTAGAAGCAGCCTCTCCTGCTGCCATGAAAGAGTTTGCATTACCCGCCCTAAAGAACGGTACTTCCATCGTCACCTTGTCTATCGGTGCTCTGGCAGACACTGCATTCTATCAGGAAGTGATGGAAACTGCCAAAGCGAACGGTACGCGTGTATACATCGTTTCCGGTGCTACGGGCGGTTTCGATGTTCTGCGGACAGCTTCTTTAATGGGAAATGCAAAAGCTAAATTCTTTAATGAAAAAGGTCCTGATGCCTTGAAGGGAACAGCTGTATATGATGAGACATTGCAAACGGAGCAACGTGTTGTCTTCTCAGGAAATGCTACTGAAGCCATAGCCATGTTCCCAACAAAAGTCAATGTAGCCGTTGCTGCTTCACTGGCCTCCGTCGGCCCGGAGAATATGGAGATGTCCATGCAATCCACTCCCGGATTCGTGGGAGACACTCAAAGAGTGGAAATAAAGAACGATCAGGTGCATGCCGTAATTGATGTGTACAGCGCCACCGCTGAAATTGCAGGGTGGTCTGTTGTGAACACCCTGCTTAACATAACATCACCGATTGTATTCTTCTGATTACATTATCGGTTATATGCTTCTATATTGGCCAGTACTTTCTCGCTCAGGCGGTCAAACGCCTGACGGGTACGGCCTGTAGACACCTGCATACAGCGGACATGCGGATGGCTTAAAAGATGCGCTCCACCCAAAGCTCCCAGTGTATCACAAAAACAAAGGTTATCACCTTTCAGCCACTTAACGAACGCGGGTTCGTCCCACGCCGGAGACAGCCCGGTATTGAACAATATCTTTTTATTTCCGAGTTGTTCGAACTCAGCCTCATGCAGCAGGACTGTATTCTTATTGAGACAACAGAAAACGACTTCACTCTGAGAAAGAAGTTCTCCCAAGGGTAAGAAACGATATCCTTTGGCAGCCGCATCCTCTTTTTCACTACGGGCAAAATAAGCGATATCCGCCCCAAAGAATTTCAATGCATCGGCAATCATGCCACCGGATTTACCCAATCCTATGACACCTACTTTCAGCCCTGTGATCTCCCGGGGCATTTCTTCCCAGGATTCCTGACCAAATCCATGCAGGCAACGCACCAATTCGCTGACTACATATTCCACCACACCTTCATCCCCATAATCCCGGATACCGGTTACAGTAATCCCCCGTTCGTTCGCATAACGAATGTCTACATTGGCACTCTCCGGCGAATACAGCGAGCAGCACATACCGATATATCTTATATTCGGACACTTCTCGAGCACACTCCTGTTTATTTGTGAAGTATAACTCAATAGCACAGCGTCGGCATCTCCGATACGGGCTACTATTTCATCATCCCCTGCCGGAACATCAGGGAACATCACTACCTTTTCTGCATACGAATGCAGTGCTTTTTCTGCTGACGGAATCAGACTTACGGGTTCTATTGCTACAAGTTTACGAAACATAGTTTTTTATTTTAGAGAGGACGAAGTTAGCAAAAAGAGTGATATAAAACAAAAGAGCTGCCATCGATCATACGTGACAACTCTTTCTTACTATCTTTACGACAATACTTTTTCTTGTTCTTATGCGGACGATCTTTTGCAATCCAACGTCCACCATTGCGTTCCATCTCTATCAAGCGGTTCGCTTCCTTGAATGCCGACAGGGCATCCCTACGTTTTTTCGTCTTCATTGTTCTACAATTTTTATACATTACAATATAGCTGAAAGGCTAATGTTTTGCAAAGATAATGCAAATTGAGCGCAGAACTTTCATACTTGCATGAAAAAGTTATGCCGAAACTATCCTCTGCTGCCCAAACTATTCTTATCCGGATTTATCTCCGAAACCATATTGCGCACTTCTTTCTTATCGACTTTGGAATATAAGCCCAATTGTCGTCCAGGTAATGTTCCTTCAGCATCTTTTTGTATCTTGCTCTTCTCTTCAAGAGCCTTTTCATCTTTTTTATCCATATCGTTATCTGGTTTAGGTTATTTACTGATATACTAACAAACAGATGCTCCTTAAAGTTCTACTTTGCTGCAAAAAAAGAGAGTTGACAGGGACATTGCCAACTCTTTTTTTTAATTCTTCAGAATAGAGTATTATTTCTTACTCAATTTCAGCTCCGTAATAAAAGCGGCAACAAGCCCTATACCACCAAATACAAGTACACATGCTCCATAAACCAAGGAAACTGTTTCTCTATACACACGCCAATCATCCATATTCTTATCCAAATATCCGGGAACCGATGAAGTACAGATAATAAAACCTATCAACAGACCTAACCCCATACCCAGCAGAAGACATCCTATCTTCAACGCCGAAAAAGAATAATTACTGTGAAACCTCGGTATAGATGCCACATCCGGTTCATATTTATCTCCCATTTTCTCAATAAGCATCAACCGCTCTTTCTTACATACAAACAGTTCAAACAGTTTGTAAATCCCTACAGTAATGATTGCCATTATCGCAGGCACCATAATAAAATCCATCATATTCGTTTCGTTTTAAATTAGTATTTTTGTTCCTTTGTACACTTTAGACGCAGTGTCTTGTGTAAGGTTACACATTTCATCGAAAAAAAATATTTCTCAGAAACAATGTAACCTCCTACAAAGAGTTGCGTCTAAAAGGCAGAATGGAGAATAACGAAACACATATTATCCAACGCATACTGAGAGGGGAAACTGCTCTATACGAATACTTCCTGAATCAACACGGTCAACAGGTCTTTTCCCTGATTGCCCGCATCATCTGTAACCAGGAAGATGCCGAGGAGTTGACGCAAGACGTTTTTCTGAAAGCGTTCCAGCACCTCTCCTCTTTCAAAGCCGAAAGTTCGTTCTCAACATGGATTTATTCCATTGCTTATAATACGGCGATTTCGGCAACCCGTAAGAAGAAGTTCGATACCTTTGCCATGGATGATACGTTGCTCGCCAACATTTCCGACCAACAAGTAGATGAAACGCTTAATGATGAAAGTGAGGAAATGATTATCAGATTAAACAGAGCCATAGAAAAACTTAACTCAGACGAACGTGCCTTGATTACCTTGTTCTACTACGAAGAAAAGTCACTGAATGAAACTGCCCTGATTCTGGGCCTGACGGAAAGCAATGCAAAAGTAAAATTGCATCGCGTACGCAAAAAGATATATGTACTCATAAAACAAGAGGAAGTATGAACGAAGAACAAAAAGACAAAGGGCTGAAAAAAGCCATAAAAGAGGAAAACGGATTTCGTCTACCTTCCAATTTCGCCTACCATACCATGAGGAAGGTGGAAGAAGCCATACGCTTATGCGAAAAGAAATCGGAACGAAGAACGCTGTTTGCTACGATAGCCGCTTCCATATTCTTAATAGGATGCTGCATTGCCGGATTAGTGATTTATTTCGGTAATACAATCAGGGAAGCCTTCACCCGCCCCGAAATACTGGAAACGGAAAAGATTCAAATTCCCTCATTCTATTTACTGATACTTATCGCAATGCCTCTGTTTCTTATCTTTGACCGCTGGATGAGGAAACGATATTTTAATAAGCATCACCCTTAAAGAAAAAGCGAGGATATCCTTTGCAGGAACATCCTCGCTTCACTTTTTTTATTTCATATTTTAATCCAGCTTATGAATCACCAACCCCGAACGTAGTTTCGGTTCAAACCACGTTGTCTTAGGCGGCATGATATTGCCCGTATCTGCAATATTCATCAATTGCTTCATGCTGACAGGATAAAGTGCCAAAGCCACTTTCATTTCACCACTATCCACACGCTTCTTCAACTCACCCAGACCACGGATACCTCCAACAAAATCAATACGTTTATCCGAACGCAAATCTTTGATGCCGAGAACTTCATCCAGAATAAGGTTGGAAGAGATAGTAACATCCAGTACACCAATCGGATCATTATCATTGTAAGTACCCGGTTTAGCGGTCAGACTGTACCACTTGCCATCCAGATAAAGGGAGAAATTATGCAAACTGGCAGGTTTATAGATTTCAGTGCCTTTTTCTTCTACCGTAAAATTCTTGCTGACAGCAGTCAGGAATTGTTCAGGCGTCAAGCCATTCAAGTCTTTTACAACACGGTTGTAATCAATAATGGTCAGTTGGTTAGCAGGGAAACAAACGGCCATGAAATAATTATATTCTTCATTACCGGTATGGTTTACATTCTGCTTGGCTTTCTCCGCTCCTACCAAAGCGGCAGCGGCACTACGATGGTGTCCGTCGGCAATATAAAGAGCAGGCATCTTAGCAAATTCCTTCGTAATGGCATCAATGTCTTCCTGCTTATCAATAATCCAGAAAGTATGACCAAAGCCATCACCGGGAGCAATAAAATCATATACCGGCTTTTCGGCTGTATAATGAGCGATAATAGCATCCAGAGTAGCATTGTCAGGATATGCAAAGAATACCGGTTCGATATTGGCATTATTCACACGAACATGCTTCATACGGTCTTCTTCCTTATCGCGACGGGTCAGCTCATGTTTCTTGATGACACCGTTCATATAATCAGGTACATAGGCACCTACTACTAAACCGTATTGCGTTTTCCCATTCATGGTCTGCGCATAGACGTAGTAGTTTTCTTTATCATCCTGCACCAGCCAGCCTTTGTCCTGAAACATCTGGAAGTTTTCGGCAGCTTTCTGATAAACACATTCATCGTGTTCGTCGGTACCTACGGGAAAGTCTATTTCGGGTTTAATGATATGATACAACGATTTTTCGTTTCCTTTTGCCTCTTCACGCGCTTCTGCTGAGTTCAGCACATCATACGGACGGGAAGCTACTTGCTCCACCAGATCCTGCGGTGGACGGATACCTTTAAAAGGTTTAATTATTGCCATGGCTAGATTTATGATTTATGATTTATGATTTATAACTCATGAACTATGAAGACTTTTGCTTGGTAGTGAGAATACTACGCGAACAGCATACTTCAACGCCTTATCATACGTCAGTTTTTCCTTCATAAATCATAAATTATAAATCATAAATCTGATTATTTCTTATTAACACGGAATTTCTCGCAACCGTCTTTCAGGAAACCAACAATCTGTTGTGCAGCGGCAATACCGGCATTGATGTTAGCTTCAGCAGTCTGTGCACCCATCTTCTTCGGTGTAGAGAAATAACGGCCTACGAACTTGGCAGCAAATGTTTCGTGAGCTGCGGGCATGATATCAGTCATGTATTTCAGATCACCGCGTTCCTCCATCAGCTGAATCAGTTCCGCTTCGTTGATAACTTCCTTACGTGCAGTATTTACCAATACACCACCCTTCGGCATTTTATTTACCAAAGCATAGTTGATAGAATTCTTCGTTTCAGCAGTAGCCGGGATGTGCAATGAAACTACGTCACAAGCAGAATAAAGCTCATCAGCAGAGTCAACAGCCTTCACACCGTCTTTCTCAATCACTTCTTTCGGACAGAAAGCATCGAAAGCAAAGATTTCCATACCGAACCCCTTGGCTATGCGAGCCACGTTGCGACCGACATTACCATAAGCGTGAATACCCAGTTTCTTACCCTTCAATTCCGTACCGGAAGTACCGTTATACATATTGCGGACAGCCATCACCATCATACCGAAAGCAAGTTCGGCTACGGCATTAGAGTTCTGTCCCGGAGTGTTCATTACGCACACACCATGAGCAGTGGCAGCTTCCAGGTCTACATTATCGTAACCTGCACCTGCACGTACTACAATCTTCAGTTCTTTTGCAGCGTCCAATACTGCGGCATCTATAATGTCGCTACGGATAATGATGGCATTGGCATCCTTCACTGCGTCCAGCAACTGGGCTTTTTCTGTATATTTCTCCAACAAGGCAAGTTCATAACCTGCTGCTTCAATTTCTTTGCGAATACCGTCTACAGCTACTTTAGCGAACGGTTTGTCGGTTGCAATTAATACTTTCATGATTCTTATGATATTAAAAAAAGACTCACCACAGATTACACAGATTATCACAGATTTTAATCATAAAACAATCTGTGGGATCTGCGTAATCTGTGGTGAATAAATATTATTAATGAAGTTTCTCAAATTCCTGCATGCAGTCAATCAAAGCCTGTACGCTTTCCTTCGGCATAGCATTGTAGCAAGATGCACGGAAACCACCCACTGAACGGTGTCCCTTGATACCTACCATACCTCTTTCTGTAGCAAACTTCATGAAGTCAGCTTCCAGTTCTTTGTATTCGGGAGCCATCACGAAGCAGATGTTCATGCGTGAACGGTCTTCCTGTGCGGCTGTGCCTACGAACATCTTGTTGCGGTCGATTTCAGCATACAGCATATCTGCCTTTTCTATGGCACGACGTTCCATTTCTTTCACACCACCCTGTGCCTTGATCCAACGCAAAGTCTGCAATGCAGCATAGATGGGAACCACCGGAGGAGTGTTGAACATAGAACCGCTGTCAATATGTGTCTGATAGTTCAGCATCGTAGGAATATAGCGGGATACCTTACCCAAAGCGTCATTCTTCACGATAACGAAGGTTACGCCTGAAGGAGCCAGATTCTTCTGTGCACCGCCATAGATACAGATATATTTAGACACGTCGATAGGACGGGAGAAAATATCGGAAGACATATCGGCAATCATCGGAACGTTTACATCCAGGTCTTCTTTAAGTTCAGTACCATAAATAGTGTTATTGGTCGTGATGTGGAAATAATCAGCATCAGCAGGCACTGTATAATCCTTAGGAATATAAGTATAAGTAGACTCTGCGGAAGAAGCGACTTCAACTACTTCACCGAAAGCTTTGGCTTCTTTCATGGCTTTCTTAGCCCATACACCTGTATTCAGGTAAGCAGCTTTCTTTTCGAGGAAGTTGAAGGGGACCATGCAGAATTCCAAACTGGCACCACCGCCCAAGAACAGTACCGAATACCCTTCGGGGATATTAAGTAATTCTTTGAATAGTGCTACGGCTTCGTCCACAACAGGTTGGAAGTCCTTAGCACGGTGGCTGATTTCCATCAGTGAGAGGCCTGAGCCATTAAAATCAAGAATAGCTTTTGCCGTATCCTCAATCACCTCACGAGGAAGAATAGAAGGTCCTGCATTGAAATTATGCTTTTTCATTTGAAGTTTGTTTTGGTTATACAATTTCGTTCATTAGTGTCTTTAGACCTTGCGAAATTACGGAAATATTTCTTTAAAACAAACCTTTCATAATGAAATTCTATTTTAACAGCGCATTTAGCTTACTTTTTTATGGTTTATACAGGATATATGCACCATTTTGTTATCCATACTTATCAAGAACGGACTTTTAGAAGAATCTAATAGTAATACGATTTTATTACTTTACATTCAGAAGTTTAGACGCAAAAAAAGTGAATATTTATAAGAAAACTTACTTAGCTTCCTCAATTATCGTCTTTACTCCTTTAATTTTCTCACCTTGTATCAACGTGAGCAACTGTTTCATCTTACTACGGCGCACAGCTACGAAAGCATAGTGTTCTTTCACATCCACTTGTCCCACATCTTCACGCGCCAGTCCACCTTTCTTATATAAGAAGCCGACAATATCGACTTTGTTCAGCTTATCTTTCTTTCCTTTACCTATATATAAGGTAGCCCATCGGGACTTGGCCGGCTTCGGCAGTACTTCCGGAAACTCAAAGACTTCAATATCTTCGGGAATGTATTCAGGAACCCGTTCTTCATTGTGCAGGATGAGATAGGAATTTCCGTCAGCTTCCCAACGAGCCGTACGTCCGTTACGGTGCGTATAGGCTTCTTCATTGACAGGAAGATGATAATGAACTACGTTTTCTATACCGGGGATATCCAGTCCGCGGGCAGCAAGATCAGTAGAGATCAATACGGCACAACTGCCATTACGAAACTTATAGAGCGCCCGTTCACGGTCGGGTTGCTCCATACCGCCATGGAACATATCGCATGGGAATTTCTTTGCTTGCAGATATCCGGTGACTCGTTCCACACTTTCACGATAGTTGCAGAATACAAGGGTAGAATGATAACCAAGCACACAAAGCAGGTTATAGAGAGTTTCCAGCTTATCTTTTTCGGGAGAAACAACTTTATGAAGTTTCAGACGCGGTGCAAGGGCATCAGGGTCCAGGAAATTCAGTTTGACAAGTCGAGAACTGTCAGCAGAAAGTTGGTCCTCACCTCCTACTCCGGCAAATTGAGGAATTTCTTCAGTATCCGTAGCCGAAAGCAGAATACGCTTCTTTAATGACGGTAACTGTCCGATCACTTCCGCCATTTCATCATGAAAACCGAACTCAAGGCATTTATCGAACTCATCTATCACCAATGTGGTGACGGTAGCCGCATCGAAATTCTCTTTCCGCAGATGATCGTTCATTCGTCCCGGCGTACCGATAATGACGGAAGGATGAATCCCCTTCATTGTCCTGTGCTCTTCCATTGCAGGACGACCGCCGTAACAACTCATAGCTTTAAACGGGGTCCCCATGGATTTGAATACCGTTTCAATCTGCAATGCCAGTTCTCGTGAGGGCACCAAAACAACGGCTTGTACGCCTTGCGCATCCGTTTTCAGAATTTGCACCAGCGGAAGCAGAAAAGCCAGCGTTTTACCCGATCCTGTGGGTGAAAGCAGCACCAAGTCTTTATTTTCACGGTAAGCTTCCCGGGTTGCCTCTTGCATCGGGGTAAGTTGCTCTATTTGCAGATTACGCAGTATATCTTGAATTTCCATAATAATCTTTTGTTATGACGAGCCAAAGATAATGCAAATTGGGCGTAGAACTTTCATGCATGTATGAAAAAGTTAATAAAAAAACTCCTGCTCAGTCGTAGCCTTGCAGGAGTTTTCAAAAATATCGAAGTCATTTACCAATTTTAGCGTATGCCTTATCCGCCGAAGTTGTCGAACATCAGGTTCTGAGCCGGAACGCCGAGATCGTCGAGCATCTTCTCGACAGCTTTCGACATCGGGCCAGGACCACACATGTAGTATTCGATATCTTCGGGAGCCTCGTGATTCTTCAGATAAGTTTCGTAAATCACCTGGTGAACGAAGCCCGGAGTATACTTCACGCCTGCTGCATCTGCTGCGGGATCCGGACGGTCCAGAGCCAGATGGAACGTAAAGTTCGGGAAATCCTTCTCGATTTGCAGGAAGTCTTCCAGATAGAACACTTCGTTCAGCGCACGTGCACCGTAGAAGTAAGTCATCTTACGGTCTGTAGTATGCAATGTCTTCGTCAAGTGCATGATCTGGGCACGCAACGGAGCCATACCGGCACCACCGCCAATCCACATCATTTCCTTCTTAGAATCGAATATCGGGTGGAAGTCTCCGTAAGGACCACTCATGATTACCTTATCACCCGGTTTCAGTGTGAAGATATAAGAAGAAGCGATACCCGCAGGTACATCCATAAAGCCTTGTCCCTGATCTTTCGGCTTGAACGGAGGAGTTGCGATACGTACCGTCAACATGATACGGTCGCCCTCTGCCGGATAGTTAGCCATAGAATATGCACGGATGGTTTCTTCGTTGTTTTCACACTTCAGTGTAAACAAACCGAATTTCTCCCATGCCGGCAGATACTCGTCACCAATCAGGCTCTTGTCAATGTCCTTATTATAGTCCATTGAGTATTTAGGTATCTTGATCTGTGCATAAGATCCCGGGATAAAGTCCATGTGTTCGCCTTTAGGCAACGCAACGATGAACTCTTTGATGAACGTAGCCACGTTCTTGTTGGAGATAACCTCGCACTCCCACTCTTTTACACCCAGTACAGACTCATCAATCTTGATGCCCATATCACTCTTCACTTTCACCTGGCAACCCAGACGCCAATGATCTTGCACCTGTTTGCGGCTGAAATGAGGAACTTCAGACGGCAGAATCTCGCCACCGCCATCCAGTACCTGGCATTTGCACTGTCCGCAAGAACCCTTACCACCACAAGCGGAAGAAAGGAATATACCGTTCACAGACAACGTATTCAGCAACGTGGAACCGGAAGCTACGTCCAGTACATTATCGCCGTTGATAGTCAGTTTTACATTACCTGAAGGTACCAGGAAGTTCTTGGCAACCAGCAGGATAACAACAAGCAGCAGAATAACCACCAGGAATACTCCAATGCTCGCTAATATTAAATTCATATCCATTGTTCTATTCCTTTCTTTATTAGATGTTCAAACCAGAGAAACACATGAATGCCATTGCCATCAGACCTACTGTAATGAACGTGATACCCAAGCCTTTCAGCGCGTCGGGTACGTCAGAGTAAGCCATTTTCTCACGAATAGCCGCCAGACCTACAATGGCCAGCAACCAGCCGATACCGGAACCGAGTGCATAAGAGATGGCATCCCATACGTCACCGATGTATTTCGGATCGCTCTCGCCTACATTGATACGTTGCTGCATGAACAGCGAAGCACCCATGATGGCACAGTTTACGGCAATCAGCGGCAAGAAGATACCCAGTGAAGCATAGAGGGAGGGACTGAAACGTTCCACAACCATCTCTACCAACTGCACAATACCGGCAATTACCGCGATGAAAAGAATAAAACTCAGGAAGCTGAGGTCAACGCCTTCAATGATAGCGTTGGCAGCCAGTACCTTGGTTTGCAACAAGTAGTTGACCGGAAGCGTAACCACCAACACGAAAGTTACGGCGATACCCAGTCCTACGGCAGTCTTCACATTCTTCGATACGGCAAGGTAAGAACACATACCGAGGAAGAACGCGAATATCATGTTGTCCACAAAGATAGAGCGGACGAATAAACTTATTAAATGTTCCATATCTCTTCGATAAATTAAGAATTAAAGAATTAAAGAATTAAAGCAATGAGAACTTGTACTGCAGCAGAGCAGCCCATTTTTCATTCTTTCATTTTTCATTCTTCATTTATTTATTACTGCTTTTCCTGCAATTCTTTGTGACGTGCACGCTGATACCAGATGATGCAAGCGCAGAGAATCAACGCCATTGGCGGCATCAGCATCAAGCCGTTGTTCACATAGCCCAACTTCTGCAGAGGTTCATAGTTCAAGATGTTGAAACCGAGCAGCGTTCCCGAACCCAGAAGCTCGCGGAAGAAGGCTACGATTACCAGAATCTTGGCATATCCCAAACCATTACCCACACCGTCAAGGAAAGATTCCCAGGGACCGTTCTGCATGGCAAATGCTTCCAAGCGTCCCATCAGGATACAGTTGGTAATAATCAGACCTACATATACAGAAAGCTGCACACTTACATCGTAAGCAAAAGCTTTCAGAATCTCACTTACAATAGTTACCAACGCGGCAACAACCACCAGCTGAACGATGATACGGATACGGTTGGGTATCGTCTTGCGCAGCAGTGAAATCACTACATTGGAGAATGCTGTAATCACCGTCACTGAAAGACCCATCACAATGGCAGGCTCCAGTTTGGCAGTAACAGCCAAAGCAGAACAGATACCCAATACCTGCACGGTAACGGGGTTGTTCAGTCCCAGCGGAGTAGAGAATACTTCTTTATTCTTCTTTGAAAACAATTGTCCCATATTCTTATTCCTCCTCATTATTATTAGTTAAAAAGTTCTTGTAGCTGCTCAGACAAGCCTTCAACATGGCATCCACACCTACAGAAGTGATGGTACCACCGGAAATGCCGTCCACCTGATAGTCAGGTTTCTCTACCTTACCGTTTTTCACAACACCGAGGACTACCTCGCCGTTCTCCAACGTTTTCTTTCCGGGGAACTCCCCCTGGAAATGCGTGCTGGCGATTTCGGCACCCAGACCCGGAGTCTCACTGGCATGGGAGAAGTAAACACCGTAAACGGTATCCTTGTCGCTGTTCAGTGCAACATATCCCCAGATAGCGCCCCAAAGACCGGCACCATAAACGGGGAATACATATTTCTTCTCGCCGTCAACCTCTGCCACGAATACGTGCAGACGGTTATTTTCTTTGGCTTCCTTCTCGTAAGCGGTAGCAAATGCACCGGTATTCTCTGTCAGCGTACCGTCAACGTTCATCAGCATATCGCCCTTTACATATTTATTATATTCAGCTTCGGCATCCTTCACGTCCTTGATGTTGAGTGCAGCAAGAATCTGCTTCTTCGTGTCAAGTTCCACATTCTTGTTCTGCGTCTCGCGCAAGGAAGAACTTACGAATGCCAGCAGGAATGCAACGATAACAACCATTACCGAAGCATAAATGATAGTATAACTATTACTATTGGTATTCATTTTCTTCGGTATTTTAATTGTTAGACTTAATTGCACGTTTCTCGCGACGGCTGATATTGCCCTGTACTACACAGTAGTCAATCAGCGGAGCGAAGATGTTCATCAGCAGGATGGCGAGCATCATACCTTCGGGATAACCGGGGTTCAGCACACGGATCACGATTGCCATGACGCCGATCAGGAAACCGAAGATATACTTACCCGTCTCAGTACGTGCCGAAGTTACAGGGTCGGTAGCCATAAATACGGCACCGAAGCAGAAACCACCCAGCACGAGGTGTTCGTACCAAGGCATCTGAGCCATCGGAGTGTCAGGACCGATAGCGTTGAATACCCAAGCCATAAACGCACCGCCCACGAATACGGAGAACATCGTCTTCCAGCTTGCGATACCCGTTGCCAGCAACAGGATAGCACCCAGAGCGATAGCAATTACACTGGTCTCACCGATAGAACCCGGTATCAAGCCCGTCACCATATCCCAGGAGAATGGCGGAACAGCCCCCGATGTGGCAGCCGCACCCAACGGAGTAGCTACGGTCAGTCCGTCAACCGCTTGTCCCAGACCGAAGATTGTGTCGCCTGATACCCAAACGGCATCACCGGACATCTTCGTAGGATATGCAAAGAAAAGGAATGCACGAGTGACCAGGGCAACGTTGAACACGTTCATACCCGTACCACCGAATACTTCTTTAGCGAAAATTACAGAGAATGCAGTAGCCACCGCCAGAATCCACAGCGGACAATCTACCGGAACAATCATAGGAATCAGGATACCGGAAACGAGGAAACCTTCCTGGATTTCTTCTTTCTTCCACTGAGCCACAACAAACTCAATGCCCAAACCTACTACATAAGAAACGATGATTTTAGGCAATACAGCCAGAAAACCGTAGGCAAACATTTCAATGAAGCTACCTGCAGCACCGGTATTCGTGAAATGCTGATAACCTACGTTATACATACCGAACAACAACGCCGGTACCAACGCAATGACCACCATCGACATAATGCGCTTGCTGTCGATAGCGTCGTGAATGTGCGTTCCCGATTTCGAAGTCGTGCTGGGGACGAACAGGAATGTTTCGAATCCGTCGAACACAGACTGGAATGCGTGGAATTTGCCGCCCTCTTCAAAGTTCGGCTTTATCTTGTCGAGATAATTTCTTAACGCTTTCATTTATAAGTATTAATTATATAAGTATTAATTATTAGGCCATTTCGGCGCGAAGCATGTCGAGTCCTGCACGAACGATACGTTGAACTTCTACCTTCGAAGAGCAAACGAATTCGCAGAGGGCAAAATCCTCGGGAGCTACTTCATAGATTCCCAAAGCCTCCATACGGTCGATGTCACCCGCAATGATAGCTTTCACCAGATATTCGGGGAAGATATCCATCGGGAATACACGGTCGTACTCATTGGACATGATCATGTGGCGTTCACCACCCTTGATGCGGGCATCCAGCACATATTCCTTGTTGTTGCCCAGCAACCAGCTGAAGTAAGAACGGTTCACGCTGAACTGATTGAAACGCGGCATAATCCAACCCAGCATTTCGTGGATGTCATCGCCTTCGGGGATCACCGTGAGCTGGCTGTCGAATGCGCCGAGGAAAGCGTTCGGAGAAACCTTCTTACCTGTAAGCACATTACCGCTGATGTAGCGCAAGTCTCCCTTGCCCGAGCTCACGTTTCCACTGAATACGTTTGTCAGCAAAGCACCTACTTTCAGTTTGCAGTATGCAGGTTTCAACACTTCGGAACCTGTAACGGCCACCTTGCGCGTCATGTCCACACGTCCTGTATTGAACAGGCGTCCGATGAATATAACGGCTTCCGGACTGATTGTCCACACAGTTTCGCCTTTCACGATAGGAGAAATGTTGTTGATCTGTACGCCTACATTGCCGGCCGGGTTCGGTCCGTCAAATGCGTTAATCGTTACATTCTTAGCTTGCGTCAACGCGGTTGCCTTTTGTTTTACACTAATACTCAGATACGTCTTTGCCATCTTGGAAAGAGCATCCAATCCTGTCTGGAAGTTTGCTTCCTCGCCTTTCAGAACGAATTCGAAATCGGGTGCCAGCGGGTTACTGTCGAAGGCCGAAACAAAGATAGCTTTCGGATACATCGTGGGGTCAGCAATCACGTCATAGGGACGCTGACGGATGAACGCGAACATACCTGCTTCCAGCAATGCGGCTTTCACTGACTCGCCGTTCAGGGAACTCACGTTTTTCTTACCGAATTCTTCATAGTCTTGCTCAGCCGCAGCTTCAACGACAATGTTCAGCACTTTACGACGTGCGCCGCGCTCCACACTTGTCACTACGCCGCTAACGGGCGAAACAAATTTCAATTCAGGATGATTCTTGTCGATAAACAAGGGTCCCCCGGCCATCACATATTCCTGCTCTTTGACTACCACTTTCGGAGTGATGCCTGTATAGTCATCGGGAACCAGCGAATAGAATCCCGGTTCCTTAACAGACACAAGTTCCTGGGCAGCAGCGCCTTTCAGGTTGATGTCAAGGCCTTTACGTAACTTAATTACATTTGCCATGCGTTTATTTAAAATAATGGTTTCATTAATTTGCCGCAAAAGTAGCAAAAAAGAACGTGAATAAAGAGCAAAAAAGAAAGGAATTACGGATAAATTTCCGTAATTCCTTTCGTTAACGAACACGATGACAACAAGATGAGTTATTGTGTTTAATATTCTTCTGCAAACATCGGATCCCAAGCGGGCAAACGAATGGGTTTCTGCTTGAATATATCCATTACTTTGGCAGGAACGTATTTAGTCTCCAGCACCAGACGGAACATATATTCGTCGAACCATTCATCGGTCATGATCAGATGTCCCTGATAACCGCTGGCAGGTCCCCAACTATTTTCAACCATCCATTTCACGGGTTTTCCGTCTTTATTCAGATCCACAGCCATAAGGGTCATGGCATGAGACGAGCCGCTGGAGAAGGTTTGGATGCGTTGTTTCTTATCCATATTGAAGGTGGTGCCCATGAGCGATTCATAATCATAGTTTTTCACATCGAGCAAGCCACGCTCGGAATTCAGGAACTTGCCTACGTCGCAAGAGAAATACATCATGGTACTGTCCTTCAGAGAAGCGATAGCCATCTCTTTGATATCTTCCACAGGCAGATTGACGTACGTCCAGTTCTTCCCGTCGTAGCGATGACGGTCGTAATCTATTTCATAGCACTTGTAGTACTCGCGCGAGGGATCGTTCATAACCATCACATAATTGGTCAACAGATTCTCGTCGCCATACTTCTTGAGGAATGACATCGGAGTGTGGTGTTCCGTTTCGGCAGGATTGCCCTGGGCATCTTTACGCACATAGTCAAATTCCGTAGGAGGAACGCCAAGATTCAGCACCAGCATGCGATAAATGGTACCGAGCATCGCAGTCTTTTCTTTATCCAGCGCCGCAGGTTTTGCTCCGTTAGAAGCCAGATCACGCAGTTGCAGACCGTATTCCTTTAACTTCAAAGAAATCAAATTTGCCATACGCGACGTATTGTCGCTGCTGTTCGTTTCCGGCATGGCTTCTTTAGGAACCAAACCATATTTACCTACAATGTCTGCAACGCCCGTAAAAGTTCCTCCATCGCTTAGCGGATGTTGGAAAAGCCATTCTACGGTTTTATCGTTCAAGGGTTTGTCACGGGTATCAATGATGCCTTGCAGAAAGAGGTTTGCCTTCTCCAGCTGGTCCCAGAAAAAAGGATAAATTTCAGAGAATTCAAAAGACTGGAAACCGTATTTACCGATGGCTTTGGCACGCATCACATTCAGTCCTGTGAAAAGCCAGCAACGACCGGATGATTTCTGGTCGGTGATGCCTTTCGAATTTACTTTTACGGAGAAATGAGTATCCATTCCGGTCAGATTCTCCTGGTTGAGGGCAAGTTTGCGGATGTCATTGTTGCTAATGGCATTACGCAGAGCTTTGTCGGCACTGGTTCCCTCGTAACTCTGTTTGATCTGGTTCAGCATCGCATCGCTGATACCGCCTTTCCTATCTTGCGCCTGTATGGAAAGTAATGCGGCGCTGAAAACAAAAACGGATAAAATTCGTTTATTCATAAATTATATGGTTTTTATAGTAATTGGTCTGTTTCTCTTGCTTCCTGTTACCCGAACCGTACCAAATCCGTGTTTGCTCCGTATCTAAGACTTTGGACTTGGTACGGACCAGGTACGGGCCAGACACGGACCGGGTACGGAAGGGTTCTGAATATTGGTCTAATTATCCGATATGTCGAAAAAACTTATTTAGAACACAGCCAAGCTTCAGATTACATGCAAAAATAGCCGTTTTTTTGAAACTTTTAGTGAAATCTTTAGATTTATTGTCTATCAATTTGAAAACTTATCCAAATAAATTAGTTTTCTTTGCACCCTCATTCGCACGATATGAAGAAATATATAATAGGTATTATGACGTTACTGCTTTCAGTAACAAGCCTTTCCGCTCAGGAAGCTACAAATTTGGTTAGCATCAGTGACACTACACCGGCATTGACTAAACGTGAACTACGAAAACAGAAGGTAGCGCAACGAAATTTGCACTACAACATTCTGGGTGGTCCGAGTTACACCCCCGACTTTGGTGCCGTACTCGGTGGAAGCGCCCTGATGACCTTCCGCATGAACCCAAGTGACACCACACAACTGCGCTCCGTGGTTCCCGTAGCCATCGCTTTCCTCTTCAATGGCGGTATCAACCTTTTCTCCAAACCCCAACTCTTTTTTAAAGGTGACCGTTTCCGCATCTTCGGAAAGTTTGCCTACAAGAATACGGAAGATAACTTCTATGGTTTGGGCTACAGCACGAACAAGAATTATGTCCGGAGCGACACTACCAGTCAGTATCGCTACAGCGGCATCCAGTTCAACCCCTGGTTCCTGTTCCGCCTGGGCAACAGCAACATATTCGCCGGACCGCAGATAGATATAAATTACGACGACATCACGAAACCAGCCAAATATCTGGTGGACGAACCGTCGTACAAAGCAGCCGGAGGAACGGACAAAGGATACAAGAATTTCAATTCCGGTGTCGGTTTCCTGCTGACCTATGACAGCAGAGACATCCCCGCCAATGCCTATCGCGGCACGTATCTGGATTTCCGGGGAATGATGTATACTAAATTTCTTGGAAGTGATGACAATTTCTATCGTCTGGAAATAGACTATCGACAATATAAGACTGTCGGTAAGCGCAAAGTCATTGCCTGGACTGCTCAAAGCAAAAACGTATTCGGCGATGTACCCCTGACACAATATATCCTGACAGGAACTCCTTTTGACCTGCGGGGATATTACATGGGGCAGTATCGCGATAAATCATCCCACGTAGTCATGGCCGAATACCGTCAGATGATAAATACCGATAAAAGCACCTGGCTGAAACGCATGCTCAATCACGTCGGCTTCGTGGCCTGGACAGGCTGCGGATTCATGGGACCCACCCCCGGCAAAATAGAAGGTGTGCTGCCTAATTATGGCGTAGGATTGCGCATCGAAGTGCAACCACGTATGAACGTACGACTCGACCTGGGTAAAAATACGGTCAACAATCAGACGTTGTTCTATTTCAATATGACGGAGGCGTTCTGAAAGGTATGGAAATGAACTAAATGCTGATAATAATTTAGGCGCGGATTACACGGATTAAAGGCTGCGCTATCACACTATATTACAGAAAATAAATCCGCATAATCCGTGTAATCCGCACCTAAAATTATTATCATGACCCGTTTACAAACAAACAACTCACGCCAGCATCTCCCCCCCTTATCCTTTCCGTTATTTATTTTTCTCTCTTTTCTTGCATCAGTAAAAGATTATCCATACTTTTGAGAAATATTTTGTTTACCTTGAACAAACAACTCTGAGGACATTACACAATGAGAACTTTCGAGATATTATTCTGGATAAGCCTGTTTATCGTATTCTATACTTATATAGGATACGGAATTGTGCTATACATTCTGGTCAAAATTAAAGAAACTTTCCGCAAACCGGTACACTACCCCATGCCTGCTGACGAGGAACTGCCCGAAGTCACACTCTTCATCGCAGCTTACAATGAGGAAGACGTGGTGGACGAAAAGATGCAGAACTGCCTGGCGCTGGATTACCCCGCAGACAAACTGCAAATATTCTGGGTCACGGACGGCAGCAACGACCACACCAACGAACGGCTTTCCCACTGGCCCCGTGCCACCGTCCTCCACCAACCCGAGCGACAAGGAAAAACCGCCGCCCTCAACCGTGGAATGAAGTTCGTGAAAACACCACTCGTCGTATTCACCGATGCCAATACCCACCTGAACCGGGAAGCATTGCGCGAAATCGTCCATGCTTTTGTCAACCCCAAAGTGGGCTGCGTGGCAGGCGAAAAACGCATTGCCATGCAAAGCAAAGACAATGCCGCATCAGGAGGAGAAGGCATTTACTGGAAATATGAATCCACCCTGAAAGCACTCGACTCACGGCTCTACTCAGCCGTAGGCGCTGCCGGAGAGCTGTTTGCCGTACGCCGGGAATTGTTCGAAGACATGCGGACGGACACACTACTCGATGATTTCATCCTCTCCCTCCGCATCGCCATGCGTGGCTACACCATTGCCTACTGTGCCGCGGCTTATGCCACCGAAAGCGGCTCCGCCGATATGCAGGAAGAAGAAAAGCGCAAAGTACGCATCGCCGCCGGAGGCTTACAGTCCATCTGGCGTTTGCGCCCGCTGCTGAATCCTTTCCGCTACGGTCTGCTCAATTTCCAATACGTATCCCATCGTGTCTTGCGATGGTCCATCACTCCTATCCTATTGTTCCTGTTGCTCCCTCTCAACGTAGCGCTACTTTTCACCACCGCACAACCATTGTTCTACGCCGTTATACTGGGACTGCAAATCTTGTTTTACCTGATGGGAATCTGGGGATATATCCTTTCCAGGAAACACATCAAAAACAAAATTCTTTTCATCCCTTACTACTTCCTCTTCATGAACGTCAATGTGCTAAGAGGATTCCGCTACCTGAGTAAGCGCAAAGGCAATAAAAGCGGAGCCTGGGAAAAAGCACGAAGGGCAAGTTAAGACGGAAATACCTCGACAAAAATCTAATACAAAGAAAATAATGAAAAGCATTCTGAAAGACACAAATAACTCCGAAAAACTACTGAACATGGTATCAGACACCCTGATACTCATGGACAAGGACGGTGTTTGTGTAGACATGGCCGTACACAACGTAGACCTATGGTTTATGAACGAAGAGAGATTGCTCGGAAAGAATCTGCTGAACCTGCTACCTCCGGTGACATACAGTGAGTTTTATCCTGAATTCAAGAAAGTTTTGCTCCGGAGAACAAAGTCTGTCCGCAATTACGAACTCATGTTGCGGGATGACACCTACTTCTTCAAATGCATCATGCAACCCTACGGTGACCTCGTGCTTTGCCAATACCGGGATATCACCGAACGCAGCCAGCGCAAACTGGAGCTGGAAAGAAGAAACCGGGAACTATATGAGATACAGAAAGCCGCATTCATCGGTAGGTGGGTGTTTGACACGGCCACCCGCGAATTCGGTTATGCCGGACATACGGGCATCATGTGCAAGACGGATGAGCAAGCCATTCCACTGGATGCATACCTGAACCTGATCTTGCCCGAAGACAGAAATACTTTTGAGAACTGGCTCGGCGATAATCTGAAAGGTAACATGGAAAATACTGTGGACTACCGCATTCTCTACAACAAAGATGTACATTATATCCGCCTGAAAACATTCAGTCGCGAACGCGATAAAGACGGCAACATCTCGCTGGAAGGATACATACAGAACATTACTGACATCCAAAAAAGCCGCAATGACATCAACCTGCTGACGCACGCCATCAACAATTCCACAGAAGATATCTTCGCCGCCAAGGAAGACGGTACCCTGATTTTTGCCAACCGCCTCTTCAAGTTGCACCATGAACTGGGAAGTACGGATGATATCAGCCAACTAAAAATATACGAAATCGGCTCGTATACACGTACCCTGGAGGGTTGGCAAAAGATGATAGCTTCAATCAAGGAGGGAGAGAAACACCAGTCCTTTATGGTATACAACCCCTTGCCGCGCTTCCCGGAAATACTGGCGTACGAAGGCAATGCCTATTGGGTGACCAGCGATGAAGGCGTAGGAACCATCTGGGCTTTCGGCCGGGACATTTCACAACGCATCCGCCACGAACAACAGATCAAGTGGTTCAACCAGATATTGGACAAAACCATGGAGCATCTGCCCGCAGGAATTGTTGTGAAAGATATCAGGAACAACTTCAAATACCTGTACCGCAATCGTGAATCGTACAACCGTGACGTCCCTATGGAAGAGGCTTTGGGCAAAGACGACTTCGATTTCTATCCTCTCGAAATAGCCCGTGAGAAACGCCGACAGGACAAAGATATAGCCACCACCGGACAAGAGATGCACTGGATTGCAGAAGAACGTGACGGTCATGGAAATCCGCTTTTCCTGGACAAGCGGAAAATGAAAATAGAGAGCAAAGACTTCTCCCCCATCCTGCTGAACATAGAATGGGACATCACAGAAATGGAACTGATGAAACGGGAACTGATGGTAGCCAAAGAGAAAGCCGAAACCTCCGACCAACTCAAATCAGCCTTCCTTGCCAACATGAGCCACGAGATACGTACACCGCTCAATGCCATCGTAGGCTTTTCACGCATCATTGCCGAAAGCGAAAATACGGAAGAGCGCAAAGAATATTACAACATTGTGGAAGCCAACAACGAACGTCTGTTGCAACTCATCAATGAAATTCTCGACCTCTCGAAGATAGAGGCCGGAATTGTGGAGTTCAGCATCGCCGCCGTCCGCCTGCACCCGCTGTGCAAGGAAATCCATGATGCGCATGTATTCCGCTGTCCGTCAGGTGTAGAGCTGATATTCGATCCATCCGACGAAGATATTCTGATAGACTCTGATAAGAACCGCATCTTCCAAGTGATATCGAACCTGATAGGAAATGCGTTCAAATTCACCACCAAAGGCAGCATCAGCTACGGATACCACCGGGAAGGGGAAACTATCGTATTCCATGTGACTGACACGGGCACAGGCATCGCCCCCGAAAAGATAGGAAAAGTATTCGAGCGTTTTGTAAAAGCCAACAATTTTGCACAGGGCACCGGATTGGGTTTAGCCATTTGCAAAACAATCATCGAACGTCTGGGCGGAAAAATCTCCGTGACTTCCGAACTGGAGAAAGGAACTACCTTCATCTTTACCCTGCCCGCCAAGACCACCCAAGACGAAGATAAGGAAAAAACTGAAAACAGCCCCGAAGAAAACAAAACGGCAGCCGGAGAACAAAGTGCAGGCAGCGAAAGCACGGAAAATGTACAGGCATCGCCACAAGAAACCGTCTCGCTGAAAACCGTTTTGATAGCCGAAGATACGGATAGCAATTATATCCTGACCAAAGCTATTCTGGGGAAGGAATACCATCTGGAACGTGCCAAAGATGGTATGGAAGCCGTCAATATGTTTGTAGAAATAAATCCGGATATCATCCTGATGGACATGAAGATGCCGAACCTGGACGGACTGGACGCAACAAAAATCATCCGGGAATTATCGCCCGGCGTCCCTATCATCGCCCTGACTGCCTTTGCCTACGATCATGACCGCAAAGCCGCACTCGAAGCGGGTTGCAACGATTTCCTGACCAAACCTTTCACACAGGAGAAATTGAAGGAGACGATAAAGAAGTGGGTTAATAAGTGATTAACCCACTTATCACTAATCACGCAAAGATATCGCTTCTTTGAATATAGGCAATCACATCGCCCTTATTCACAGTATCGCCTTGTTTGGCGCATATCTCTACGACACGTCCGGTGAATCCGGTCAATATCTTTTCGTATTCTCCCCACGGGGTGGAAAGGTAACAGAACACTTCATCATGCTGGTATTTACGCCCTATGAACGGAGCCACAGAAGGACCTTCCACAGATACTTCCCACAACACCTGTCCTTTATCCGGTGCAATAATCGGATCGGCCTTGGCACGTTTCAGTTTCCGGATTTCTTCTTCCGAATATCCATTCTTCACCATAGACGCGTCTTTGGCACGTTGCAATTCATCCTCGAAACGCTTCTTGGCTGTGCCGGACTTGTAATCACGATACTGACGGTCGTGCATGGCAAGTTCAAAGAGTTCTTCTTCATCATCTCCATATTCCCAACCGTTCTCGTCCATTTCTTTCCGATATTCACCCAGAGCATCCGGATAGTTCAATTGCGGATCGGTATCCACAAATTCATATCCTTTTGATTTCGCCAATTCCACAATTTCAGGAGCCAGCTCGCCCGGCAGACGTCCGCTCTTACCGAGAATCATATCCCACGTATGATTATCTATCATCGTCCAGCGCTCCTCACCTTTCACCAACTGCATGAGGTTCATCAATGCTACATTCTTCACATACTGACTGAAAGGCGTTACCAACGGAGGATACCCCAGCTTAGGCCATACGTATTCCACCTCGTCGAAGAGCATCACCAACAGGTCGTCAATGCTGAGTTCCGGTTCATTCTTCCCTCTTAATATCATGTTTATACCCGAATGTACTCCCTTCAGATCAGCCATCATGGAACCCATCATACCACCCGGAAGGCCACACTTCAACAGCAAAGAGGACATGTGTTTATTGGTCGGATCCATGAAATAGCCCAGGAAGTCATCTATAAATTCCTGTGTCATGGCACGTGCCTTCATATATGCCTTCATATTGATATCGGGCACCTGAAAGCCCTTATCTTTCAGCATGGCTTGTACGGAAATCACGTCCGGATGTACTTTACCCCAGGACATCGGTTCCATAGCCACATCAATGATGTCGGCGCCATTCTCGCAAACTTCCAGAATAGAAGCCATCGACAGCCCCGGTCCGCTATGGCCGTGATACTGGATAATCACTTCGGGATGCCTTTCCTTAATTGTCTTCGTCAACCGTCCCAGCATACCCGGACGACCGATGCCTGCCATATCTTTCAGACAGATTTCGGGTGCTCCTGCTTCAATCAGCTGGTCGGCAACATGGGCATAATATTCCACCGTATGCACAGGTGAGTGTGTGATACAAAGGGTTGCCTGCGGTATCATCCCTGCCTCCAATGCATATTTAATAGAAGGAATTATATTCCGCGTCTCGTTCAGTCCACAGAAGATGCGGGTGATATCCACCCCTTGCGCATGCTTCACACGATACATCAGACGGCGTACATCGGCAGGCACAGGATACATGCGCAAAGCGTTCAGACCACGGTCCAGCATATGCGTTTGTATGCCTACTTCATTGAAAGGTTTGGTAAAAGCGCGTACGGCTTTGTTAGGATTCTCACCGTACAACAGATTCACTTGCTCAAAAGCTCCCCCGTTCGTTTCCACACGGGCAAAACACCCCATTTCAATAATCAACGGAGCGATACGTACCAATTGATCTACACGAGGTTGATATTTACCGGAAGATTGCCACATATCACGGTAAACAAGACTGAATTTAATTTCCTTTTTCATCGCAGTCAACAGTTAGCGGTTTAACATATATGAATTACTCGGTTAACTTAACAAGTACAAATATAAAGGTTTATTCTGACATATAGTCAAACTTATATTTGAATTATTTAGTATAAAAGATATGTTTAATATCATATTGAAACTCGTTTTTCATTTTATAACATTTCTCGTCATTTCATTCCTCTATGATTCAGACGATAATTTATCGGAAAGGATGGAGGGGAGTAATTATGGTACAGTAATGAACTAAATGCTGATAATGATTTAGGCGCGGATTACGCGGATTACACGGATTAATGGCTGCGCTATTACACTATATTACAGAAAAAGAATCCGTATAATCCGCGTAATCCGCGCCTAAAATTATATTCATACCGGTATAGAAAAGAACAAAAGTGATAAGTGTTTGGTGATAAGTGATTAGCCCCATTCGGCATATTATTTTTTAGACGCGGATGACACGGATAACGCGGATTTAAAAGGCTGCGCTATAAAAGTGGATAAAAAAAAAGATCCGCGTTATCCGTGTCATCCGCGTCTAAAAAATTATTTATCATTTAACTCATAACCGTACAGAAAGGAACCAATCCCATCACAAAAAACATGCCCAGAGCATTGCCCTGGGCTATAAATATTAAGTTTGTCAGTCTTCAGTCTGCACTGTTTGTTTTCAAACAAAGTCTTTCAGTTCTTGTTGTAGCCGTTGACGGGTAAAGAAGATACGGCTTTTTACGGTTCCTAAAGGCAATCCGAGACGGTCAGCTATTTCACGATACTTGAAACCGGAGACATGCATGGAGAAAGGAACTTTATAATCGCGGGGTAACGAATTCACGATGCGATGCATTTCTTTTAAATCATAAGATCCTTCGGCATTTGCAAAACCGGAGTTTTGCGGCAGGTTTAAGTGATAAAGGTTATCTGTCTGGTCCACGAAAGTTTGTTCGCGAACGATTCTGCGGTAATTATTAATAAAGATATTCCGCATAATGGTGTACATCCACCCTTTGAAATTGGTATCGGGCATGTACTTGTCTTCGTTGTCCAATGCTTTGAGTGAGGTTTCCTGCAATAAATCATTCGCCTCCTCTTTATCGGCTGTCAACTTATATGCAAAGCGAAGCAGTTCTTCTTGCACACTAATCAAATCCTTCCTAAAACTGTAGGTATTCATACTTTGCTCTTTTAAATAGTTAATAATTATTTTAAATTCACGGTTGCAAGTATAGGGAAGTTTTGGGGTTCCCGAGGACCGAGTTTTGTTTTTATTTAGGGCAAAAACTATCAATTGACAGTTTTCACCCCCTTTTTGAGAGTTTTCTGGTGGTGATTTTTGTAAAAAGCGTATCTTTTTCCGAAGATTTCGTAAACTGTTTGTGATTTTTTTATAGTTTTGCCTACATATAGCAAAAACACTTTATTTAAAAACACTTTATTTTATGAGACGAATTATTAAATCAATCACTCTTCTGGCTATCATGGCTATCGCTTTGCCGTCATTCGGTCAAGGATTGAAAGCTTTCAAGCTGAAGAACGGCCTTTCCGTATATGTATGGGAAGACAACACGAAATCGGATGTGTACGGTATTGTGGCCTGCCGAACAGGTTCAGTGAACGATCCGGCAGAGTACACAGGATTGGCACACTATCTGGAACACGTGATGTTTAAGGGTACCGACAAAATCGGTGCACTGGACTGGGCTACCGAAAAGCCTATTTATGATAAAATCATTGCCAAGTACGATGAAATGGCCGACGAAGCTGATCCCGTTAAGAAAGAGGCAATCGCTAAAGAGATCAACGAGCTGACCATAGAAGCCGGAAAGGTTAGTGTATCCAACGAGTTCATGAACCTGATAGAAAGCATGGGTGGAAAGAGACTGAACGCCGGAACCAGCTTCGACGTAACTTACTATCACAACTCATTCCCTCCCTACCAGATCAACAAATGGTTGGAAATCTACTCACAGCGTCTTATCAACCCGGTATTCCGTACCTTCCAGACTGAGCTGGAAAGTGTATACGAAGAATATAATATGTATAAAGATAATCCGGGAAGCGTACAGCAAGAATTCATTTCGAGTGTCGCCTATGAAGGACATCCGTACGCACGCCCCATCATCGGTCTGCCGGAACACCTGAAAAACCCTCGCCTGAGCAAACTGATCGAATACTACAACGAATGGTATACTCCCGAAAACATGGTACTCATTCTTGTGGGTAACGTCAATGCCAAGCAAATCAGCGGACGTATCAACGCCACTTTCGGACGTTTACCGGCTAAGGCTACTCCCGAACGTAAAACTTATCCTGACCTTGAAATTAAAGGTCGCAAGCAGTATAATGCTAAAATCGGTTATTACCCAAATGTATGCCTCGTATACAAAGGCGTACCTTCCGGACACCCCGATGAAAAACCTCTGGAAATCGCCATGTCCTTGCTGAGCAACAGCAGCAGCACCGGTACGCTGGACAAATTGACCATCGACGGTGAACTGACCAATGGTTATGCCTATGCAGACACCCGCCGCGAACAAGGCCGCAATATCGTACGTTGCACACCACTGTACGATGAAAACCAACGTCGTTTCGAATCGAACAAGAGCGCTGAAAAGAAAGCACTGAAAGCTATCGAGAAAATCGCCAACGGACAATTCGAAGAATGGCAGATCAATGCTATCAAGAACAACATGTGTCGTGACTTCGACCTGATGATGGAATCGAATACTTCCAAAGCCCTCACGCTGATGCAGGCCTTTATCAGTGAAGAAGACCTGGGACAAGTTCTCAACTACAAAGATGAGGTAATGGCTATTACCACAGAAGATATCAAGCGTGTTGCCAAACAATACCTGACCAACGATTACCTGGCCATCTACATTGAAAAAGGCAAGCTGGACAAGAATGCAAAAATCAAAAAACCGGGTTACAAACCCATCGAACCGCCTGTAGGCAAACAATCTTTGTATGCTACACAGTTCAAGAATATGCCTATCGGACAAGTGGAAGAGAAATTCCTCGACTTCAGCGAGATACAGAGCAAACAACTGAATGATCGCTCCAAGATGTATTATTCGCAGAATCCGGAAAACAACGTATTCAGCCTTACACTCCGTTATGGTGTCGGAGTACGTGATTTCCCGAAACTGGGTATTGCAGCGGACTTGATGAACAACGCCGGTATCATGGGTACTTATGAGCCGCAACAACTGAAAGAGGAACTTAGCAGACTGAATGCAACTTGCCGCGTAAGCGCCAGTCAAAACTACCTCTACATCACCATGGAAGGCTACGAAGAAACCTTGCCGCAAGCTTGTCAGCTTCTTGCCCGCCAAATCCTGATGCCGAAACTGGACGAAAAACAGTTAAGCCGTATCAAAGGTTCCATGCTGGGTAGCCGCCAACAACGTAAGGAGAATGTAAACACCTTATCCAACGCACTCCTCCAATACATGATCTTCCAGGATAAGTCATCCTATATTGACGAACTGACAGATAAGGAAATCTACGAATTGCAGATCTCCGAGCTGACAGGTGATATCAACCGCGCATCCAACTATGAAGCCGAAATCTTCTATTGCGGAACAATGCCTTTCGATAATGCTTACGACGTCCTCAGCAAGAATCTGCCGCTGGTTGCCAACGAAAAGCCATCTACATCTCCGCAGGACAAGCCGATGGTTTCAGTAACGGAAAATACCATTTACTTCCTGCCTAACACGGATGCGGAACAGGCACAGATTTATTTCTACCTGCCGATGGCAAAATATGATAAGAAAGATGATGCAATACGCGATGCGTTCAATCAATATTTCTCCGGTGGTTTCAACGGTTTGGTAATGACTGAAATCCGTGAAAAGCGTTCTATGGCTTACTCAGCCGGAGCCTACATCGGAACTCCTGCATTGCCCGGTAACCCCACTTACCTGTTTGGTAACATCGGTACGCAGAACGACAAAGCCAATGACGCGCTGGATGTCTTCATGGGATTGGTAACGGATATGCCTAAGAATGCAGACCGTATCGATAACATCAAGAGTTACATACGCCAAGAGATGCTGACAACTCATCCTTCTTTCCGTGATAAAGCAGAGAACATGAGAGAATTGCAGCGCATAGGTTACAATGCAGACCCTGCCAAGGAGAACCTGCCAAAGGTTGACGCATTGACTTTTGACGATATCGTGAAGTTCTACGAAGAGAATATTAAGGGTAAACCTTACTGCATCGGTGTCATGGGTAACCCGAAAGATATTGATCTGAAGAAACTGGAAAAATACGGCAAAGTAGTGAAACTGAATGAGAGAAAATTATTCAACACGAAAGACGTATTGTTCTAAAGAGCTACGAGTTTCTGCGCTATGACGCTGAAAGAGCTACGAGTTACGAGCTACAAACTACAAGTTGCTGCGCTATGACGCTGAAAAGCACTTGTAGCTCGTAGCTCTTTCTTTATTACTCCTTGTCTTCCTCCTCTTCTCCGCCTCCCGTAAGAATCGGCAGACAGATATTATACTTCACTGCCAGAATGCGCGTCACAAAGACCGATACTCCGCCCACCACCTGGCAAGCATAGGACTGCATTCCCAGCAGATCGCACAACCAGTAAGCCGTACCGCCTACCACACATGCCATCGCATAAATCTCTTTTCGGAAAATAAGCGGTATCTCATTGATAAACACATCACGGATCACTCCACCCGCAGCACCTGTAATGCTACCCATAATGATGGCTACCCAGAACGGATATCCCAATGCAATGCTCTTCCCTACACCGACCACCGTAAACAGTGCCAGACCGATACTGTCGAAGATAAAAAACGTATTGTGCAAGTGGATGAGATGCTTTCCGAAAAGAATGACCCAAAGTAAAGCCAGTCCCGTACAAATCAGATAGATAGGATCAGTCATCCACCCCGGTGTCACTCCCAGCAATACATCGCGGATGGTACCGCCGCCGATAGCCGTCACAAAACCTACCACGTACGCCCCAAACCAGTCGAACCGCTTTGCCGATGCCAGACGGATACCGCTGATGGCAAAAGCGAACGTACCTATAAAATCGAGAATTTGAACAAATGTAGGCATGATAATCAATGATTAACGTTAAATGTTTAATGATTTATAATCGGTATTCATTAAAATTATGGGCAAAGTAACGAATAATTTCCCTAAGAAAACGTATTTTTGTCTCATCAATTTATATGCAATGAAAATAACAATCGTATCGGGCGCACGCCCCAACTTCATGAAAATAGCTCCCATCACCCGGGCCATCAAAGCCGCGCAGGAAGCTGGAAAGAAGATTTCATACCGTCTCATCTACACCGGGCGACAGGATGATACCAGTCTGGATGCCTCCTTGTTTTCCGACCTGGACATGAAGCGGCCGGACGGTTATCTGGGAGTCACCGGACACGACCATTCGGAAGTGGCAGCTGCCATCATGCTTGCTTTCGAGAAGGAACTGAACAATCATCCCGCGCAGGTAGTACTCGTTGTAGACGATCTTACCGCTACCATGAGCTGTTCCATCGTTGCCAAAAAGCGCGGTCTGAAAGTTGCGCACCTCATTGCCGGAACCCGTTCGTTCGATATGAATATGCCCCGCGAAGTAAACCGCACCATCGTAGATGCCATTTCCGACTATCTGTTTACCGCAGGCATGGTAGCCAACCGCAACCTGAACCAGGAAGGCATGATTCCCGAATACATCCATTATGTAGGCAATATATTGATAGATACCGTCCGCTACAACCGTCACCGTCTATTGCAGCCTGTATGGTTCTCCACCATAGGGTTGGAAAAGCGCGGTTACCTGTTGCTGACCCTCAACCGGCACGACCTGCTGACCAAGAAACATGTTCTCAAATCGTTGATACAAACATTGATTGAGAAATCCGAAGGCATGCCCATCATTGCACCCCTGCACCCTTATGTGCAAAAAGCCATCAAATCGTTGGACATCCCCGCGTCTAATCTGCACATCCTGCCGCCTCAAAGTTATCTGCATTTCGGTTACCTCATCAACCATGCAAAAGGCATTGTGACGGACTCCGGAAACATTGCCGAGGAAGCTACCTTCCTCGATGTCCCCTGCATCACGCTCAACTCCTACGCCGAGCATCCCGAAACCTGGCGTGTAGGTACCAATGAGTTAGTGAATGAAGATTCCGTGGCTCTTGCCAATGCTCTGGAAAGATTAATGCTCGGCGAATGGAAACATACTACCCTGCCCGACCGTTGGGATGGACGTACAGCGGAACGTATCGTACAGACGTTGATTAACGGAGAATTAAAGGAGCATTACTGAATTAGGAGTTAAGTTAGAGGAGTTAAACAGATAACCAACAGAAATAACCTAACTTATAGAAAGCGAAAAGCCGTAAAGAGGGGTGTTTTCCAGTCAGGTTCTTTTCCAAAAGACTCTCAGATATACGAAATAGGAAAGCGGTTAGTGCAACAGCATGAAACCGCTTTAAACAATTGTACCAGCGCAATAAGCGGACATAAGGAAGCAATTCCCGTTCACGACCCAAGAGGTTTTTCACAGAACGGCGTGTTTTCACCAAAAAAGAAGCCGCATCTTCCTCCACCAGATGCCAGACCGGATTTTCAATATGCAACACCGGTATGCCCGCATCTTCCAGCCTCTTTCCGAAAGCGGTATCCTCATATCCCAGATGAAACGTTTCGTCAAAACGGACACGCAGAAAAAGCTCTCTCGGAATAAAAAAGTTCATACTTATAAAGTGCTGATAAGGATGCTTACGACGTTCGGCAGCCGGTTGCGCTTCCACCTGCGCTCCGTATTTATTGCGCAGAAAGGAGTCCCCCTCCTCCGGATAACAAAAGCCACCGCAAACCACCTGTCCGCCCGCATTCTTGAGGTATAAAGAAAGAAAGTCCTCACCTACCGGACTTGTGTCCGTATCCAGAAAAAGCAAATAAGGATAACGCGCCTGTTCACCCAAATAATTGCGGATAAATGCCGGACCATGATTCGTCTCCAGTTCCAACACACGACATCCGTCCAACCGGTTCAACACACGATTTTCTTCCCTCACTTTCCGGCACGACGCGTCGTCCGCCAGCAAAATTTCGAAAGGAAACTCCGTCAGCAAGGCCATCTCATATAATTTCCGAACCAACGAGACGCAATTTATATTATACACCGGAATGAGTATGGACAGCATATTGTGAATTTTACGCGACAAATATAGCACAAATCAGATGAAAGTTAAAGCAGATATAAACATTCCTCTTATTTCTTTAGATTATATTTACTTCTTATTTAACTGTATTTTGTTAACTTTGCGACCTCATACTGACTTAAATATGAAACAACAATATATAGCTCTCATCCTTTTTCTGCTGTCATTATTCGTCGCACACAGCGCATCCGCACAGATTAAAGGTGTCGTGACCGACTCCCTCACCAATGAACCATTAATGTACATCACCGTTCAATACGAGGGAAAAGGCGTGGGTGCCATCACCAATGCCGAAGGCGAATACACAGTGGAAACCCGCAAAGGCTGGAATGAATTATCATTCTCCGCCATCGGATACGTGACCAAGAAAGTCACCCTGAAGCCTACCACCAAAGTACTGAACGTGAAGCTGGCACCTGCCGACGTCATGCTCTCCGAAGTTGTGGTGAAGCCCCAGAAAGAGAAATACTCCCGTAAGAACAATCCCGCCGTGGATTTTATGAGGAAAGTTATCGAGAATAAGAAAGAACTGAAACTGGAAGCCAACGATTTCTACCAGTATCAGAAATACGAAAAGATGAAGATGTCCATGAACGACGTCACCCCCGAAAAGATGGAAAAGGGCATCTACAAGAAATTCTCATTCTTCAAAGACCAGGTGGAAGTATCGCCCAAGACCAACAAGATGATCCTCCCCATCTCCATCAAGGAGACGTCTTCGAAGACCATCTACCGCAAAAGTCCCAAAAGCGAAAAAACCATCATCGAAGGTGTGAATTCCAGCGGTATAGAGGAGTTTTTCAATACGGGAGACATGTTGGGAACCATCCTGACCGATGTTTTCTCCGATGTCAATATCTACGACGATGACATCCGACTCCTGCAACGCCGCTTCGTCAGCCCCATTGGTCGCGGGGCCATCAGTTTCTATAAATACTACCTCATGGACACCGTCATGGTGGACCGTCAGGAGTGTGTGCACCTCACCTTCGTGCCTCAAAACTCACAGGATTTCGGTTTCACGGGACACCTTTACGTAGTGAAGGATTCTACCTATGCCGTCAAGAAGTGTACCATGAACCTGCCCAAAAAGACCGGTGTAAACTTTGTGGACAACCTCGACATAGTGCAGCAATTCGAGCAGATGCCGGACGGGAACTGGGTACTTACGGACGATGACATGACCGTGGAACTGCAATTCGTAAAAGGCATACAAGGGCTTGAAGTGCAGCGTACTACCAAATACTCCAATTACAACTTTGAAGACATTGAGCCTCGTCTCTTCCGCCTGAAAGGTAACGTCATCAAAGAAGCCAACATGCTCAACAAGAGTGATGAATATTGGGCGAGTGTGCGTCAGGTTCCCCTCACAAAGAAAGAGAGTAACATGGACGTCTTCATGAACCGCATTGAGCAAATTCCCGGATTCAAATATGTCATCTTCGGTGCGAAAGCCCTGATTGAGAACTTCGTGGAAACGGGCACCAAGAAGCACCCCAGCAAGTTCGACTTCGGGCCTATCAATACCACCATCACAAGCAATTACGTGAATGGCACACGTTTCCGTCTCAGTGGTATGACCACCGGTAACCTCGATCCGCACTGGAGTTTCAGCGGATATGCGGCCTACGGTACGAGGGACAAGAAATGGTTCTATAAAGGTCAGGCAGCCTACTCGTTCAACAAGCGCGAATATGTATTGTGGGAATTTCCCAAGCACTACCTGGCCTTCGATTACAGTTACGACGTCATGTCTCCCATGGATAAATACCTCTCAACGGACAAAGATAATATGTTTGTGGGCTGGAAGTGGACCAAGGTAGACCAAATGTCGTACATGCGCGACGCTACCCTGACCTACGAACTGGAAACCAATACCGGTTTTTCCATCAAAGCCATGGCACGCCACCGCAACGACCAGCCTGCCGGAGGTGTATTGCAATACTGGAAAAACGATGGTAACATCGCCGGAATATGGGATGATACGAATACCTTCATCAAGGACATCACCACCACCGAACTCGGCGTCACTCTGCGTTACGCACCGGGTGAGACGTATGTCAACACGAAGCAGCGCCGTGTGCCCGTATCGCTGGATGCCCCGATCTTCTCCCTCTCCCACACCCTCGGTCTGAAAGGCGTGTTAGGTGGCGAGTACAACTTTAACCTTACGGAAGCCAGTATCCGTAAACGTTTCTGGTTCGGTTCGTGGGGTAAACTGGATATTACCGCCCGTGCCGGCGCGCAGTGGAACACTGTACCGTTCCCCTTGTTGAACCTGCCCATGGCAAATCTGTCATACATCACCCAGCACAACGAGTCATTCAGCCTGATCAACAACATGGAGTTCCTGAACGACCGTTACGCCTCTCTCGCCCTGACCTATGACATGAACGGAAAGCTGTTCAACCGCATCCCGCTTATCAAGAAGTTGAAGTGGCGCGAAACTTTCCGCATCCGTGGTATGTACGGCACCCTGACGGACAAAAACAACCCGTACAAGAGCCATAACAGCGAACTGTTCCTTTTCCCCATGCGCGACGGTGTCCCCACCAGCCACGTAATGGGCAGCACTCCCTACTTGGAAGCCAGTGTAGGTATCTACAACATATTCAAGCTGTTGCATATCGAATATGTACGCCGCCTCACCTACACCGATATACCGGGAGTGAAGAAAGATGGCATACGCTTCATGATATTAATGATATTCTAAAATAGCGACTTAGTGATGAATGATTAGTGATTAGCATAGTTACTTATCACTAATCACTAAACGTTAAACACTTATTCACATGACTCCATTAGCAGAAAGGCTTCGCCCTAAAACCTTAGACGACTACATCGGTCAGAAACACTTAGTAGGACCGGGTGCGGTGCTGCGCAAGATGATTGACGCAGGACGTATTTCTTCGTTCATACTATGGGGTCCTCCGGGTGTAGGTAAAACCACTCTGGCACAGATCATCGCTAACAAACTGGAAACTCCGTTCTACACCCTGAGCGCTGTGACCAGCGGAGTGAAAGATGTGCGCGAAGTGATAGACCGCGCGAAGAGCAACCGTTTCTTCTCGCAAGGCAGTCCCATCCTGTTCATTGATGAAATACACCGTTTCAGCAAGTCACAGCAAGACTCACTGCTCGGAGCCGTGGAACAAGGCACAGTGACGCTGATAGGCGCTACCACGGAGAATCCGTCTTTTGAGGTAATCCGCCCACTGCTGTCACGCTGCCAACTCTATGTGCTGAAATCTTTGGAAAAAGATGATTTACTGGAACTGTTGCAACGTGCCATTACCACCGACCATATACTGAAAGAGCGTACCATCGAGCTGAAAGAAACCACCGCCATGCTTCGCTACAGTGGTGGAGACGCCCGCAAATTGCTCAACATCCTGGATCTCGTTGTTTCTTCCGAAGCCGGAGATCCCGTCGTCATCACCGATGAGATGGTGACAGAACGCCTGCAACAGAATCCGCTTGCCTACGACAAAGACGGAGAGATGCATTATGATATCATTTCCGCCTTCATCAAGTCCATCCGTGGCAGTGATCCCGACGGTGCCATCTATTGGCTGGCCCGCATGGTGGAAGCCGGAGAAGATCCCGCATTCATCGCCCGCCGCCTCGTCATTTCCGCTTCGGAAGACGTGGGACTGGCAAACCCGAACGCCTTGCTGATTGCCAATGCGTGTTTCGACGCTGTAATGAAAGTGGGTTGGCCCGAAGGACGCATCCCTCTGGCGGAAGCCACCGTTTACCTCGCCACAAGCCCGAAGAGTAACTCCGCCTACATGGCCATCAACAATGCCCTGGAACTTGTACGCCAGACCGGCAATCTGCCCGTACCCCTGCACCTGCGCAATGCACCTACCAAACTGATGAAACAGTTGGGTTATGGAGACAATTATAAGTATGCGCACGATTATCCCGGGCACTTCGTCAAGCAACAATTTCTGCCCGACGAGCTGAAAGACCGCCGTCTGTGGGAAGCACAAGACAATGCTGCCGAACAGAAACATGCGGAACGAATGAGAGCGTTGTGGGGTGAGGATAAGTTCAGAAAATCGTAACTATATAAAAAAAGAGCTGTGAGATATTTATTCCAGCTCTTTTATCATTCTTCGGATTACCGGTATCATTTGAGGTATATCTTCCTCTATTGTATTAAAAACAACTTCCGCATCAATTTCAAAATAGTGATGGGCTATCCAATGCCAACTCTTTATCAAACATAAACCCCCTCCCTATTGATTCTGTTCTTTAAACGGACATTCATTTGTTCTCGTATTCTAACTAAATCAACCGGACATCCCAGAAGTTCTTCCAACTCACTCTGAATACGATCTAATGTAAGAAGAGAAGGTGCGTTACCTTCGTAACAAATATCGACATCGCTATGTTCCGTTTGTTCTCCACGAGCTACAGAGCCAAACACTCCTAAACGGCTAAAGCCATATTTACGGGCATTTACCTGCTTATACAACTTCAATAATTCTAATATTTCAGGAGTAGATTTCATATTACTATAATTTTATATCTATACAAAGATATGAAAAGATAGTCAGAAAGCAAAGTAAGAGAGGCAAATTCAACAAAACAGACCATTATTTGCATTATCCTAAATCTTTTCCCTAAATTTGCGTACTCACTTTAAATATATACAAAATGAGAATTGTAGTATTAGACGGTTACACCACGAATCCCGGTGATCTGTGCTGGGATAAGTTGAAAGAGTTAGGCGAGTGCACGATCTATGATCGCACCGCTCCCGGCGAAGTTCTTGAACGTGCTGCCGGTGCAGAAGCCATCCTTACCAATAAGGTAGTGATCAACAGCGAGACAATGGCTGCCCTGCCCGATCTGAAATACATCGGCGTGATGGCTACAGGCTACAACGTGGTAGACATCAACGCCGCCCGCGAACGCGGCATCATCATCACCAATATCCCTGCATACAGCACTCCCTCTGTCGGACAAATGGTATTTGCACATATCCTGAACATCACCCAGCAAGTACGCCATTATTCCGAAGAAGTCAGCAAGGGAAACTGGAGCAAGAATCCCGACTTCTGCTTCTACGACACTCCACTCATCGAGCTGCTCGGAAAAAAAATCGGTATCGTAGGACTGGGACAGACCGGCTACAACACCGCCCGTATAGCCATCGGCTTCGGTATGAAGGTATGGGCCTACACTTCCAAATCGCGCCTCCAACTTCCTCCCGAAATCCGTAAAGCGGAACTCGACCAATTGTTCCACGAATGTGACATCATCAGCCTGCATTGCCCGCTGAACGACAGTACCCGTGAACTGATCAACGCCAACCGCCTCTCCTTGATGAAACCCACCTCCATCCTCATCAATACCGGACGCGGCCCGCTCATCAACGAACAAGATCTTGCCAATGCCCTGAATACCGGCATCATCTACGCTGCCGGACTGGATGTTCTTTCTGAAGAACCACCCCGTGCCGACAATCCGTTACTCACCGCCCGGAATTGCTTCATCACCCCTCACATCGCATGGGCCAACTTTGAAGCCCGCCAAAGGCTGATACATATTCTTATCAGTAACTTAAAAGCATATATTGACGGAAAACCGGTAAATGTAATAAAATAAGCTACGAGCTACAAGCTACGGGCTACGAGTGGCTGCGCTATCATACCGAAAGGCACTCGTAACTCGTAGCTTTGTAACTTGTAGCCCGTAGCTTTACAACAACATGGGAAAATCAGAAATCAAAAGTTTATTCCGCAGCATTCCAGTCCTCCTGAGCATCGTATTGGCCCTTGTCACGATGATTGCTGCATTCTCCGGGAACTTCGACCCCGCCAATTCAAGGTACATGCCCGTACTGGGATTAGCATTGCCCGCACTATTGCTATGCAATCTGTTAGTCGCCATCTGTTGGGCATTCGCCCGCAGGCGCTGGGCATTCATTCCCCTTGCAGCATTAGTTTTCAACTACGGATATATCCTTGCCATCTTCCAGTTCAGCTTCACCAAGAAGATTCCCGAAGGGCACTACAGCAGCAATTATGCCGACGGATACCTGAAAATAGCCACCTACAACGTTGGCAATTTCGGAGGAGAAATTACAGGCTACTCCTGCAAGGAAATCGCCCGCTACATGAAAGAACAGGAAGTCGACGTCCTCTGCTTCCAGGAATGTGGCGACAACAAATACTTCCCGATGGACAGCATCCGCAACGTATTTTCCCACTGGCGCTACGCCTTGATCCCTACCGAGGATTCTATCCGCGGAGTGCTTCCTATCGCCGTGTTCAGCCGCTACCCGCTCGTCAATCCCCAGTTCATTTCCTACCAGCAAAGCGCCAACTGTAGCATGCAGTGCGACATTGTCCTGGGACGCGACACCGTCCGTCTGCTCAACAACCACTTGCAGACCACCAGCGTCAGCCAGAACCGCCGGAAATGGGAACGCGGACTTGCCAACAGTAACGACACCCGTCGTGAAGCAGAAGTCGTGCAAGGCGCCATCACTTCCCTGCACGACAACTTCGTGAAACGCGCCGAACAAACGGACAGCATCCGCCAACTGGTAGTTGCCAGCCCCTACCCCGTACTGGCATGCGGTGACTTCAACTCCCTGCCATCCTCTTACACCTATGCCGAACTGTCCGATGTCCTCAAAGACGGCTTCCGCACCAGCGGTCGGGGCTATATGTACACCTACCGCTACTTCAAACGTCTGTTGCGCATCGACTACATATTCCATTCGCCCGGCATCCAGGGATACCGTTACTACTCGCCCGATCTGGACCTGTGCAGCGACCATAATCCGGTGCTGATGGAAATGAAAATTAAGAAATGAGAAACAACCACCTAATGAAACTACTTATGAAAAGACCGCTACTTCTACTTCTTAATCTGATCCCTATATTACTGTTTGCCCAGCAACCGGTTATTTTCCCTGACGACTTCAAAACAAGCGCCCTGAACGGGAAAGAAGTGACCATTACAAACACCCTGACGCTGACAAACAACTACAGCTACACGTATGGCACACTGACCTTTTCCAACGGCCAGCTATGGACTCCTACCGAAAAGTTCGAACCGGGTGTAGATATGTTCAATCAGAAGAACCTGGAGAACCAGAAAAACCAACTCACCGTAAAGCAAGGCTCCTTCCCTATCGTCGATGCAGACGGAACCTGCCGCATCGGACAAACCATAGAAGGGCTGACCGGAAAAGCCAGCTACAGCAACGGCACATACACCATCACCCTGACCCGGAAACCCGAATTCAAAGGCAACGAACGCCCCACCTCCTGCGACACCCCGGAAGCGTACAACCTGAAAGTGGTCAGCTTCAACCTGGAACACTTCGGCAAAAACGTAAACACCTATAGCATCAAGCTGCCCAAAGTAGCCCTCGCCCTGCAAGCACTGCAAGCCGACATCTACGCCCTTGTGGAAGTAGAAGGAGCCGCCGGACTGGAAGAACTCTGCCAGCTCCTGAACCGGAACTGCAACACCCAGAAATACAAGACACGCTATTATAAAGACAACGTGCAGGGCATGGCCTGCTTCATCTACAATAGCGACGCAGTTACCCCCGTGGGCGCCATCAGTCTGAACAAACTCGCCGACAATTACCTGCCGGAACGCAAAACCGCCCAAGGTTTCCAACTGAACAGCAATCAGGAGCGTTTCATCCTCTGCTGCAATCACTGGAAATCAAAATCAGGCAGCAATGTTCCGGAGCAATACAAAGATAAAGGCGACGGCCAAGGCGCCTATAATCCCCGCCGTGTGCAGGAAGCCGAAGCCACTCTGAAGTTCATCAAAGAAATCACGAAAACCTACAATGATCCCGACGTCCTGGTGGTAGGCGACCTGAACGCCTATACCTGTGAAGACCCCATCCGTACCCTCGAAAACGGTGGTCTGGTCAATCTGCTCACCACCTACGCCCCAAACCAGTACAGTTACGCTTACTTCAGCAATGGCAGTTACGCAGTAGGCTATCTGGATCACAGTTTGGCCACAAGTACCCTTGAAAAGCAAGTAACCGATGCCCGTCCCTTCCGTATCAACGCTGACGAACCACAGAAAATGGACGTCGATCAAAGCGGCGTACAGAAAGACAATATGTACCGCTGCTCCGACCACAGCCCCATCGTCACCTTCCTGAATCTGGGGAACGGCAGCACAGGTATCGAACCCCAGACAATTTCCCGCCCCGCTATCCGCCTGACAGGCGATCCACGCAGCGGCTACTTCACTTTAGTAAGCAACACCAGCCTCAGCCGTGCCGAAATCGTCAATATCAGTGGGCAAATCATTGCCACATACGACATTAGCAATGCCGAAAATGCAGAAAATCGTTTCACCCTGCCCGTAAATAGTCTGGTGCGTGGCTTCTACCTGATACGTGTTTACGATGCACAAGGCAGGTGTACACGGTATAAGGCAGTGCTCCCCTGACAATTTCAAAATTCCTCCCGCAAATGTGAACTTCAGAAACAGCCTTCGAATGCCACGCTTCATCATCCCCAATGCCACACCCAATCAGGCGTGACGTGTGGTATTTACTGTGCTGAGGTGTGGCAATTACTGCACTGAAGTGTGGCAGTTGGGGCAGTGAAGTGTGGCAATTGAGGCGTTGAAGTGTGGCATTCGGGATGATGAGGCCGACATTCCGAATGACAAAGCTCGATATTCCAGGCGACAATGTGCGGTTTCTCTCCGTCAAAGCTACGGCAGATAAATCATCAACAACAGCAACAGCAGTCTTTCTTTCTTTTCTTGCTGCTGCTGTTGTTATTATATCTCTTATATTCTCTTTATTAGCAGTATATTCATTTGAGCTAATACTATTGTTTTTCAGCGATTTACCAGACGATAAGCATTCTTTTTCCCCTTCATTCCTAAGCACTTTTTGACTGTTTTCAGCCATTTTTTGCTCTTTTTTCGATGATTCTCGCTTGTTTTTGAGCGTTTTTCGAACCTTTTTCTCTGAGCTTCCGATACAATCCGCATCAGTCGCAATACAGTTTACCTGCCGTTCACATATCGTTTGTTCCGTCCGTTCATGTATCGGATTCAGTTCCGCAGGCATAAAATAGCCATCCTCTTCAAAGTCGAAAAGCTGGTATCCGAAAATGATTTTCTTGATATAAGCAAAAGAAATCTTATGGACCTTACAGAAAGAGCGCAGGTATTCCACCTGAGCACGCGACTCGGGCAATAACTCCAGTTTTTCAATAATAAACCAATAGGCACCAGTTCCTTTAAGCGTTTCCTTAGCCAGCAGATTCTGCATTCTGGGGTCATGCATAGCCATTAGTGGATGCTGAAGGTAGAAGTTTCTTTTCATATTTCTTATTTTTTCATTTGACTCTACAAAGATAAGCATTGAAGAAACTGACAAAATGTACGGTCTTACGACCTTTATCCCCTTTCAGAGAGCTCCTGAAAAGGATTTTTCATCTTAAACCGCACATCACCTAGATATGTTAAAAATACATAATCGCGTTAGAAAAAATGCGGAGTCCCGCAAGAAACAATAACCCTATATGAAGTTCATTAGCGCTTACATAGCGGAATGCCTCTGCAAATGTAGGTTTCTATAAATCTGCAAAAACATAAAATAAGACTTGCTTCTATGAGAAAAATTAATCAGATTGTCGTCCACTATTCCGCCACCCGCTTAGGGGCGTTGAAGATGGGCTATCCCGAAGCGCAAGTAGTGGGGCATCGGATTTAAGTCCGGACATCAATGGGAACAGGGAGGTGGAGCCAATGGAGTGGACGAAGTAATGCCCGTGCTTTGAGGTGAAGAGGGAACGGTGGAAACAGATTACCATAGCTGCTACTACCATAACGGTCCCCTACTAATACAAACTTACCCAAGAATACGCAAAAAAGCGTAAACTTGGGTAAGAATAAATAGATTCTATTTGGAGAGGGAGTTAGAATTCAGCCTCTTTCAATAAAATATAATCTTAAGAGTTTTATTTCAGAACAGGTGTCAATTCATCCCATTCATACTTATCTTCTTCAGCATTATAATAGAATGACATAGCATAATCACCTTTACCACGTCCTGCATAAACATTATAGGTAATCTCATAACTCATGTCAGGATCAGGATCAGTTACCATCAGAGGCAATACAATACCTGATATTCCCTCAGCAATACGCTGATCCATAATTGCTTGAATAGCATCATTATCTAATCCGGTCAGATAACCATCTACATTATAATATTTAGACCAAGTACTATAATTATTATTAATATTATTGTATCCTGCAGAAGCACCAAAATAATATTCTTCATTATCTTTCTGATCACTCATAAATGCGGGTTTATTTTCTTTCACCCAAGCAACCAAAGCTGTATATCCTTCAGATTCCATCTTCTGTCTGATAACGCCACTAATCAAATTGGTCAGTTTCCATGAGGTACCATCGTATTTCATTACGGTAATACGATCTGCTATTTCTATAATCGGTTCTTCGGGATCATAAGCAACCCATTCAGTCCCATTATACTGATAAAGTACAGTCCTATTTTCTGTTTTCTTATCCTCCGTGTAATACTTATAAGTCAACTCGATAGTATTTCCTTTTTCCACATATGGGAACTTTACCTTGGCAAAGGTAGTTAAATAGAAAGTAATTTTCTCTGCAGAAATTTTACTATCAAAATTATTATATTTACCCGGCTCACCATCACCAGTACCCATTGAATCATAATCTTCATCAACTAATGTATAAGTAATACTCGGAGCAAAGTTGATGAATTCCGCCCATTCACCAGCACTTTTCTTATAAAGTTTAGAAAGGGTAGAAGTCACGTAGTTTGAATAATACTGATAGGTAATTTTCACCACATCTCCATCAGCTGCATTAGGATACTTCGATTTACAAAATACCGTTAAATAAGCATTAACATCCATTTTATAAGAAAAGTTGTCATACTGTCCCGGTTCATCTTTTTCAGTACCCATAGCATCATAGTCAGCACTCTGTAGTTCATAACTATCAGCCAATTCCGGCTCTACTAACCCTGGAACAATAGTGGCCACCTTAACTGTAAGTTTAGCTGAAGACCCCTTATCGCAATACGGATAGGTAGTTTCCAACAAACTGACCAAAGCGGTTTCAATAACAGCCTTACCTGTTTCTTCATCTCCTTGAGTCAGGCTGAAATAACCCTCAGCCGGATATTTACCGGTATATTCTCCTTCATAGTACACAACATCTGTCACGGGATTATTATCGAACCCAGGGAAGTTGTCTTCATTATAATCGCAACTCGTAACAAGTAACGTAGCCGCGCATAAGCTATATATTAACTTTTTATTCATAATTACAATTCTTAAAGGTTTAGAAATTGAATTTCAGTCTGACATTATATGTACGTCCAAAACCGTAGAATACGCGTGTTGCACTTTCCCAATCATGATTCGCTCCATCACGTGCATCAGCAATATATTCCTGGTTAAAGAGGTTATTAATATTTCCACTCAATGTAGCACGTACTTTACCAAAGTCGAAAGAATAACCTGCACTTAAATCAAATGTGCTATAAGAAGGTATTTCCCATGGATTACCTATCACGATTTCCTTACCTAAACCAGTATTGCTGGTATCAATATCATAATCAGCATAATTGCGTGCAAAGAAATTCCAGTCAAGAGAAATACGCAAGTCTTTTAACGGACGAACATTAACTCCCAAAGCAGCAGTAGTTTGAGCAGAACCACCTACATGTACATTATCCATCTTGATGTTCGCTCTATAATCTCCAGCATTTGCCATATCTTCAATAATACCGCCTTTGAAATCTGTCATTATCTGTCCAGCTGAGTTAAAATAGTAACCGGTAGCAGTACCATTCCAACGCCAATCACCCCATGAGAACATACCAGTAACATCAATCCACTTGAATGGTTTAGCTATAAAGTCCAATTCAATACCCCAGTGATCTGCATTTGCACCGGTCATATTTAATGTATAACGGTCAGTTACATTTACGTCATCAACTTTATACTCCATAGTATCCGAATCATACAGAGCTTTATCTATCCAACGAGTATAATATGCGTTCAGATTAGCAGTAAAGAAACGACTACGATAACCATATCCAGCTTCAAATGACATAATCTTCTCATTCTTAGCATCACCATTACGTGCATGTGAGTTTTGCGAATTAATAAATGAAGTGTCGAACATAGGAGCACGACTGATAAAACCTGCATTAACAAACACATTATGATTTTCGGTAAGATTATAGTTCACACCTCCCTTAATGTTTCCACCTAAATAATTTTTAGTATCTGATTTAGCTTTATCTTTGCTATAATAAAGACGGTCATAGCGCCAATAACCTGTATTGGATGCTCCACCCGACACGAATGCACTAAGCTTATCACGATTATATTCCAACTGTGCAAATACACCTTCTGACATAACGAAACCATCATAATCGCGATAAATCACATCACCTACACCTAACTTCTGGTTTACATAGTTTGGATCATTAGCCAACGGATTATTATCTGCCTTGATATCAGAACGGTTGGGATCAACAAAATATGCGCCATTATAAAGGTCAGTAATAATATTCTGATGTAGCCCTTTATAGTAACGAAGGTCAATACCACCATAAAAATCGAAATATTCTCCGAACTTAGTAGTATACGTAGAAAGCAATCCATACCACATATGATTATTCATACTCTTTGCCATAATCATTTTAGAACCTGTAGTACTTTGTTCGTTCAAATCCTGAACCTGATCATAGGCAAATGTACCATCCGCATTGCGATAGGTATTGTTGACCAAACCGTTTGTAGCACCATACCAACCGCTACGATTCGTCTTGTCACCAGTACCGCTGTATCCATTACCACGCCCAATAGAAACATAGAGAGCGGTACTCAAGCTTGACTTTTGATCAATCTGCCACAAATGGTTCAATGAAATCTGAGGTTTATGATATTCATTTCTGGAAGAATTACGTACTTGGCCGTTCTTGTCATAACCGAAAGTAGGGTTATATTTATAAGGACTGTCATCTCCCATATATTTTTTCACACGTTGCCATTCTTTAATGCTCAGTCCATTCTGATTATTACGCTGATTGTGCCACTGTGGAGAACCAAAAGCCGTCAAAGTCAACTGATGATTTTCATTAAAACGCTTAGCAATGCTGGCAAACCAAGTATATCCTTCAAACTCAGTTCCCTGAACATAACCATCACCCCAAGTTTTACCTCCTAACAAAGTAAATGCCCATCCGTCTTTTGACAAACCGGATGAAACACCAAACAAGATTTTGTTATAACCATCGTTACCCATACCGTAAGAAACAAAACCACCTTTTTGAGCTTCTGTACTCTTAGTAATGATATTAATAGAACCACCAACAGCGGGTGAAGACACTTTAGAAGCACCTAAACCGCGTTGTACTTGCATGCTACGAGTTACATCTGACAAACCTGACCAATTAGACCAATAGACTTTATTATTCTCCATACCATTCATTGGTACACCATTGACCATCATAGCTACATTCTCACTCTTAAAGCCACGAACAGTAGTCTTAGCGTCGCCGTAACCACCACCATCTTTAGTAGTATAGATACCCGGAGTAGATTTTAAAATTTCAGGGAATTCCTGTGAACCCAATCTATCTTCAATAAATACAGGATCTACCGTAGAAACAGCAACAGGAGTCTTACGAGCCACAGCCACCGACGAAGTAATTGTAACGTCCGCCAGCATCACAGCATCCGGATCCATCTTGATAACTCCCAAATCAACAGAAGCGCCCTTCTGTGTTATTTTCTTCTTGAGGTCTTTAAAACCTACATACTTGAACACCAATGTTCCACCTTGAGCAACACCTTGCTTAAAATAACCATCAATGTCAGTCACAGTTCCTTGTGAAGTGCCTTCTACCATAACAGCAGCGCCCACTAACGGTTCTCCTGTTTCTGAGTCAACAAGCTGACCTTTCACTGTAGTCTGGGCAAATGCCGCAGCACTGCATATAGACAGCACAGCCACCAACAGGAAATGAATTAGATGTTTTTTCATACTTCTGTTTTTTGTTAATTAAATGTGTTAATTACGAATGTTAATTAAGTATTAAATACTGTTTTAAGACGCAAATATAATTAATAAGATTTAGATTTGTATTACATTTCTGCTACAAAATTTTAGGGTATATAGGAGTTATTGAAACTTTTTATAACAAAAAAGCCCTACAAGTTTTTTGCAGGGCTTTCTATTTGTCATAAAAATATTAGTTATGCTATCAGATTCTTACTGTTATCAGTCATTCATCAGCTTTCTATAACGTACACGGGTAGGTTCTTCTTTCCCTAAACGTTTCTGTTTATTTTCCTCATATTCCGAATAAGAACCTTCGAAATAGAAGACATTGGAATCACCTTCGAATGCAAGTATATGAGTGCAAATACGGTCGAGGAACCAACGGTCGTGACTGATAATTACGGCACATCCTGCAAAGTCTTCAAGACCTTCTTCGAGTGCGCGAAGCGTATTCACGTCGATGTCATTGGTAGGTTCGTCCAGCAACAGCACGTTGCCCTCTTCTTTCAGAGCCATAGCAAGGTGCAGACGGTTACGTTCACCACCCGAAAGTACACCGCAAAGCTTCTCCTGATCTCCACCGGAGAAGTTGAAACGTGACAGATAGGCACGTGCATTGATATCACGTCCACCCATACGAATCAGTTCCGTACCACCGGAAATAACCTGATACACGCTCTTGTTCGGATCGATATCGCTGTGTTGCTGGTCGACATAAGCTACCTTTACGGTCTCTCCTACTTCAAACTCACCTTTATCTACTGTTTCCAGCCCCATGATCAACCGGAACAGCGTTGTTTTACCCGCACCGTTAGGCCCGATTACACCCACAATGCCGTTAGGCGGAAGCATGAAGTTGAGATCATCGAACAGAAGTTTGTCGCCATAAGCTTTTGCCACGTGTTTTGCTTCGATAACCTTATTTCCAAGACGCGGACCATTAGGGATAAAGATTTCAAGTTTCTCTTCTTTCTCCTTGATATCTTCATTCATCAATTTATCGTAAGAATTCAAACGTGCCTTACCTTTCGCCTGACGCGCTTTAGGAGCCATACGCACCCACTCCAACTCACGCTCCAATGTCTTGCGGCGCTTGCTGGCGGTTTTCTCTTCCATTTCCATGCGCTTGGTCTTCTGTTCCAACCAGCTGGAATAGTTACCTTTCCAGGGGATACCTTCGCCACGGTCGAGTTCAAGAATCCAGCCTGCCACATGGTCGAGGAAGTAACGGTCGTGGGTTACGGCAATCACCGTACCCTCGTATTGCTGCAAATGTTGTTCCAACCAATCGATGGATTCAGCGTCAAGGTGGTTGGTAGGTTCGTCCAGCAACAGCACATCGGGCTTCTGCAACAGCAAGCGGCAAAGTGCCACACGGCGACGCTCACCTCCCGAAAGATGGTCTACAGTTGCGTCTTCGGGCGGACAACGGAGGGCATCCATAGCGCGTTCCAGTTTACTGTCGAGATTCCAAGCATCAGTTGCATCGATGATATCCTGAAGTTCTCCCTGACGGACAAAAAGCTTATCCATCTTGTCGGCATCCTCGTAATACTCCGGCAGGCCGAATTTCTGGTTAATCTCTTCGTACTCAGCGAGTGCATCCACAATGGGTTGTACACCTTCCATCACAATTTCTTTTACGGTTTTCGTAGGATCCAAGTAAGGTTCCTGAGCCAGATAGCCCACTGAGTAACCCGGTGAAAACACCACTTCGCCCTGATAAGACTTGTCCAACCCGGCGATAATCTTCAGCAAGGTAGATTTACCGGAGCCATTCAGACCGATGATGCCAATCTTTGCACCATAAAAGAACGAAAGGTAGATGTTCTTCAGCACCTGCTTGTTGTTCTGCTGAATGGTCTTGTTCAGCCCTACCATAGAAAAGATAATCTTTTTATCGTCAACTGTTGCCATAAAGTTTTTAAGTGTATTATATTAATAATGTATATGCTATTCCCATTCGATGAATATTGGGCAAAGATAACAAAAAAAGAGATATTCTTTTGCATTTTCAAAAATTGTCTCTATCTTTGCGCCCGCTTAACAGCAATAAAGGATTGATTCAGTAGCTCAGCAGGTAGAGCACAACACTTTTAATGTTGGGGTCCTGGGTTCGAGCCCCAGCTGGATCACAGAAAAGAAAAAAGCCTCTGCAAGTCAGAGGCTTTTTCTTTTTGACAACAATTTCAATCTCCACGAAAATAACAGATGCCTTTAATTTAATCCATATCCAACCAAGGAAATCATTTCGACTGGTAAAACTCTAATTTTACCATCCTTACCAAGCCTATTGCACCTTCGAAATAAAATCAGTCGTGTTGTCGGCAAAAAGTAAAATAAAGACAATCGCTCACCTTTTCCAAAAGATTTCGTACATTTGCAGCGTCTGACATTAGTGTCAGACTGATATATCTGATTTTATTATTTATATACCAAATCAGCAGAATTCTATTATGGATATTTACAAAGTCGGCCTGGATATCGGCTCTACTACCGCTAAAATAATAGTGCTGGATAAGAGTGAGAGAAATGTCCTTTTCTACAAATATGAAAGGCATCAGGCAAAAGTTCAGGAATGCCTACTGGCATTTTTCCACCAGCTGAAAGAACAGATGGGCGATGTTACTTTATCAATCAATATCACCGGTTCAGTAGGCATGGGAATCGCAGAGAAATACTCTCTGCCTTTCGTGCAGGAAGTGGTAGCGGCAGCCCAATATATTCGGCAGAATCATCCCGGAATATCTTCCATGATCGACATCGGAGGAGAAGATGCCAAAGTCGTCTTCTTCCAGAATAATCAAGCCACCGATTTACGGATGAACGGAAACTGCGCCGGAGGAACAGGGGCATTTATCGATCAGATGGCCATATTATTGGGAGTATCGATGGATGAACTGAACGGACTGGCTCTCCGGGCAACACGAGTGCATCCGATAGCTTCCCGATGTGGTGTATTCTGTAAGACGGATATTCAGAATCTGATAGCCAAGAATATACCGAAAGAAGATATCGCGGCTTCCATTTTCCATGCTGTAACGGTGCAAACCATCGTTACACTTGCGCATGGATGTGATATTGTTGCTCCGATATTACTTTGTGGAGGACCGTTGACATTTATTCCGGCACTCAGGAAATCATTCGCCAACTATTTGCAGTTATCAGAGGAGAACGACTTTCTGCTGCCGGAGAAAAGTAATCTTATTCCAGCCTGGGGAGCAGCACTGGCAGAGAACTCCCGGAAAATGAAGATAACTGAGCTAACCGGACTTCTGGAAAATCTATCAGAAAAGGCATACCAGCCACAAAACAGCCTTCCACCTTTTTTCAAGGATGAAACGGAATATCTGCAATGGAAGGACAGGTTGGCACAATATGATGTGCAGCGGACGGAATTAACACCCGGAATACAACAGGCTACCATAGGAATAGATTCCGGCTCTACCACCACCAAAATAGTAGTGCTTGATGAAAATAACCGTATCCTGTACTCCTACTATCACGACAACAAAGGAAATCCGATAAAAGCCGTGGAAGAAGGATTGCAGAAACTGCATAAAGAATGTCAGGAAAAAGGGACGATCCTGCAAATCAAAGGAGGATGCTCCACCGGATACGGAGAGGATCTGATAAAAGCTGCTTTCCAGATGGATGCCGGTATTATTGAAACCATAGCCCATTACATGGCTGCCAAACATATAAATAAGGATGTATCTTTCATCCTGGACATCGGCGGACAGGATATGAAAGCCATTTTCACAAATGGCGGAATTATCAACCGGATTGAAATAAACGAGGCTTGCTCATCCGGATGCGGTTCTTTTATCAGCACCTTTGCACAGTCACTGGACTACAAAGTGGAGGACTTCGCCAAAGCGGCTTGTTTCTCAAAAGCTCCGTGTGATCTGGGAACACGCTGCACCGTTTTCATGAATTCCAAAGTGAAACAAGTGCTCCGTGAAGGGGCATCCGTGGCGGATATAGCGGCCGGTCTTTCTTACTCTGTTGTAAAGAACTGCCTGTACAAAGTGCTTCAACTTAAAAAGCCGGATGAACTTGGAAAACATATCGTGGTGCAAGGTGGAACCATGCGCAATGATGCCATCGTACGAGGTCTGGAGAAGCTGACAGGAAAAGAAGTATTCCGTAGCGATTGTCCCGAATTAATGGGTGCTCTGGGCTGTGCACTTTATGCAAAGCAACTTAAGACGGCCAAAGTTACAAATCTGGAAGATATGATGCATCAGGCCCAATTCACTTCCCGACAGGTTCAGTGCAACGGATGTGAAAACCAATGTGCCATCACCCGGTATGCTTTCGGTAATGGAGAACATTATTTCTCCGGTAATAAATGCGAAAAGGTATTTATCAATAAAGGGAATGTTTCGGAGAAAGGCGTAAATGCTTATGAAAAGAAAATCGAACTTCTGTTTGACCGGCAAGTAAATATAGCCGCTCCACTACTGACCATAGGTATTCCCCGCTGCCTGAATATGTATGAAGAATATCCCTTCTGGCATTCTTTGTTCACAGAGTGTGGCATCCGGGTATGCCTGTCGGATGCTTCGACATTCAATAAATATGAGAAGGCGGCCAATATGGTAATGTCCGACAATATCTGTTTCCCCGCAAAACTGGTGCACAGCCATATCCAAAACCTTATCGAATACAAAGTAGACCGGATATTTATGCCGTTTGTCATATTCGAAGAAATCGATAAGCAACAACAGAACAGTTACAACTGCCCCATTGTGTCCGGATATTCACAGGTTATCAAGAATGTCCAGACAGATAATTTACCGATTGACCATCCGGCCATCACTTTCAAGGATACAGGATTACTGTATAAGCAATGCCGTGACTACCTAAGCACACTGGGCGTACAAGAGCAGGTAGTAAAGAAAGCATTCGACCATGCACTGAAAGCACAAGACGCTTTTGAAAAAGAGCTTATCGCCTATAACCGGCAAATAGTTGAAGAAGGAAATAAAAAGCAGAAGCTGATTATTCTCCTTGCCGGACGTCCATATCATTCGGACCCGTTGGTACAACATAAGATTTCGAATATGATCAGCGCTATGGGCGTTTATATAATTACAGATGATATCGTCCGTCATCAGGATATTCCACTGAAGGAGGTGAATTTTCTGGCTCAATGGGCATTTACCAACCGTATTTTGAAATCAGCCAAATGGGCAGCGCAGCAGGGAAATCACGTGCAATATATGCAGCTGACTTCTTTCGGATGTGGACCGGATGCCTTTCTGATAGACGAAATACGCACTTTACTGAAGCAGTACAATAAAAATCTTACTTTATTGAAGATAGACGACGTTAGTAACACCGGTTCCATCAAACTGCGTGTACGTTCGCTGGTAGAGAGTCTGCACATCAGTTTGCAACAAGCTGAAGAGAGACAGGTACAGAAACCTTTATCCCTCCCTCTTTTCACCAAAAAGGACAGAAAGAAGAAGATTATCGCCCCATTCTTCACCCCTTTTATATCACCACTTATTCCTTCCATTTTTAAAGTGGCAGGATATGAAATGGAGACTCTGCCCATAAGCGATGAATGTTCGTGCGACTGGGGTTTGAAGTATTCCAACAATGAAGTTTGCTATCCGGCTACACTGATTGTGGGTGACATCGTGAAAGCTTTTAAGGAAGGACGATATGACCCGGACAACACTTGTGTAGCCATTACGCAGACGGGAGGACAATGCCGTGCCAGCAACTACATCTCTTTAATAAAAAAAGCATTGATAGAAAACGGATACACTCATACTCCCATTCTGTCAATAGCATTCGGCAGCGGAATAGATAATCAGCAGCCGGGCTTCAAAGTAAATTGGCTGAAAGTATTGCCAATAGCGCTTGCCGCTGTTCTATACAGCGACTGCATAGCTAAATTCTATTACGCCGCCGTTGTTCGTGAGAAAAAGCCGGGACAGGCAGCTAAATTAAAAGATATGTACCTGGAAGCAGCAAAGCCTCTTATCCTGAAAAACAGACCGGAAGATTTGCTCAGTTACTTATCTCTGGCAGTTGACGAATTCAATCAGATCTGTCAGCAAAAATCATGTCCTAAGGTGGGTGTGGTAGGAGAAATCTTTCTAAAGTTCAATCCTTTTGCACAAAAAGATATCACCACATGGCTCATAGACAGAGGCATAGAGGTGGTTCCTCCATTGATGACAGACTTTTTCATGCAAAGCTTCGTCAATATGAAAGTAAACCAGGATAGTCATATAAAAAAGAAATATATTCCTGATTTCGCTATCGACTGGCTTTATGGAAAAGTTCAGAAACAAATTGATAAAATCAACAAGATAGGAAAAGCCTTCCTGTACTTTCAACCTTTTGAAAATATTTACGAGAAAGCGGAAAAAGCCAAACAGGTTATATCGCTGAACACGCAGTTCGGTGAAGGCTGGCTGATTGCCGGAGAGATGTCGTCTTTTGCCAGTCAGGGCATTAATCATGTCATCAGTTTGCAACCATTCGGGTGTATAGCTAACCATATTGTGGAAAAGGGAATAGAAAAACGTATAAAGTCTGTCTACCCTCAGATAAATATATTATCTTTAGATTTTGACAGTAGCGTCAGCGATGTAAATATCACCAATCGCCTGTTACTTTTTGTTGATAACATAAAATAAATAAGACCATGGGAGCTACAGAAAACAATGAGTTGGAATATCAAATAATTGAAACAGCGAAACAGCTTTTTATAGAAAAAGGCTTCGTTGAAACCAGCATGAGTGATATTGCCGCAAAAGTAGGAATAAACCGTCCTACCCTACACTACTATTTCAGGACAAAAGACAGAATGTTTCAGGCTGTATTCGGTTCGATAGTGATGTCGTTATTACCGAAAGTACAGGAAATAATACAGCAGGAACTGCCGTTCATAGATCGCGTAAGTCTTATATTGGATAAGTATATAACACTCTTCACCGAAAACCCTGACATGCCAAAGTTTATATGCGGGGAAATACAGCGCGATGTCAACCACCTGCTTGATGCAGCTAAGGAAATGCAGTTTGAAGAGACGTTCCTGATTATAAAGGAACGACTACTCATGGAAATGGAAGCAGGCAGACTAAAGAAAGTACCCATACATACAATATTCATAACTTTCTATGGTTTGCTTACTTTTCCTTTGATTACAAAAAATTTGATCACCAGCATATTCCTGAAAGATACTACCGATTTTTCGGTTTTTATGCTGGAGTGGAAGCAATATATTCTTTTTCACTTGATGAATTTGCTGGGTATTGAGAAGGAAAATTGATTGTTACTCATATACATAACCGATAAAAAAGTATAGTATGAAAACGATTCGAATTATTTTCTCCTTATTGCTGATAACTGCAATGAGTATGCCTACTCTTTCGGCACAAACTAAGAAAGAGAAAAAAGAACTGAAGAAGCAGGCCGTTGAAAAACTGGTCACATCCGGGAAGTATAAAATAAATGTAAACAGAGCTCTTCCTGCACGAGGACGGTCTGTTACACTAACTTCACCGTACTCTGTGGAAATAAGAAATGATTCCGTTATATCTTATCTGCCTTACTATGGGCGTGCTTACTCTATTCCTTATGGCGGTGGAGAAGGGCTAAACTTTAAAGCTCCACTCACCGACTATAAGTTGGAGTGGGACAAGAAGGAAACAGCCAAGATAAAGTTCTCTGCACGAAGTGAGGAGGATAAGTTCGATTTCAGTATAGACGTTTTCAGTAACGGATCATCTACGATATTCGTGAATATGCAGAACCGTCAGTCCATCAGTTTCCAGGGAGAACTGGATATGCCGGAAGAAATCAACCAATGATTACCTTTGTACATGATATCTTTTTAAATTTATGTATAAAGAATACCAACCCTGCGCACTACTCTCTCCCTATATAGACAAGTATTGGGAATTCAAAGGGAATCCGGAGTACGGAATGCGTATCAACATACTTCCTGATGGATGTACAGACTTTATCTTCACCCTTGGGGAAGCAACACAAGCGGTAAATAGCAGTCTGACCATGAAGCCTTATCGTGCTTATTTTATAGGTCCGATGAATAGCTATTCGGAATTGGTTGCGTATGCGGAAACGGTTCACATGTTAGGGGTTCGCTTCCTACCTTGTGGACTATCCCGTTTTATCCGTCTGCCACTGCACGAACTGACTAACCTGAGAATCAGTGCAGACGAGGTAACCTGCTTTTTCGATACTTCTTTTGCAGAAAGGCTATGCGAAGAAGACTGTTTAGAAAATAGGGTAAAGATCATAGAAGAATTATTTATCAAATCTCTTTATAAACACGACTTGCCGACAGATCCGCAGATTGTATTTGCAATAAAACAGATTAACCGGCATCAGGGAAAACTGCCCGTGCAGTCATTGATGGAGAATATTTGTCTGTGCCAGCGACAATTTGAACGCAAATTCAAGATGAACACAGGTTATACCCCGAAAATATACAGCAGAATCATGAAATTCAAGAACGCGGTGGATTTATTAAGGGGCACTACCAGTGACAATCTGCTCTCTACTGCTATCCATGCAGGCTATTATGACGTGCCGCACCTCTCAAGAGAAATTAAAAGGTTATCCGGCAATACTCCCTACTCTTTCCTTTCTATTCCTCTGACAGAAGAAGATGTCACACTGACTTACGTAGAAGCATAAATGTCGTTTTTGTACAATGCAGGAATATCTCCGACTACCTATATTTGCACCATTCAATTAACAAAACAAATTCTGCATTATGGAAACAATGAGAGAAAAAGCCGCACAAATGTTGCGCGAAAGTGAAGTAGTCGTTCTGACCTCAGTAAATAAAGAAGGATATCCACGCCCCGTACCTATGAGTATGGTTAAGTCCGAAGACATTTCAACAGTATGGATGTCAACCGGAAGCGACTCCGTGAAGACCGAGGATTTTCGCAAGAATCCGAAAGGCGGACTATGCTTCTATGCACAGGGAAACAGTGTTTGCATGACAGGTGATGTGGAAGTAATCACAGACCAAAATGTAAAACAAGAGCTTTGGCAAGACTGGTTCATCAATCATTTTCCCGGCGGACCGACCGATCCCAACTATGTAATACTGAAATTTACAGCAAACCACGCCACTTACTGGATTGACGGAAAGTTTATCCACAAGAAAGTTTAATGGAGCCCTGTCGAAGGAATTCAACTCAATAGACAGAAAAGCGACCGGCAGCGTGGTTATTAACAAATAATCCGTAAATTTGCAGCCCGAAATTTAGAGACTGTAAAGAATGCAAGGAACAAAGAATCTGACTAAAGGTCCCATTAACCGCCAACTATTCAATCTGGCGATGCCTATTATGGCTACCTCGTTCATCCAGATGGCATACAGCCTGACGGACATGGCATGGGTAGGCCGTATAGGTAGTGAAGCTGTTGCCGCCGTTGGTGCAGTGGGAATATTGACGTGGATGTCCGGTTCCATAGCCTTGCTAAATAAAGTAGGTTCGGAAGTCAGCGTAGGACAATCCATAGGTGCGCGCAACGAACAGGATGCCCGGCAGTTTGCTTCGCACAACATCAGTATTGCCTTGCTCATCTCCATCTGCTGGGCTGCTTTGCTATTCTTGTTTGCCAATCCCATCCTACGTATATTCGAGCTGAAAGAACATATCACGGAAAATGCCGTGACTTACTTGCGTATTGTCTCAACAGGACTACCGTTCGTGTTTCTGTCCGCAGCCTTCACTGGAATATACAATGCGGCAGGACGAAGTAAAACACCCTTCTATATCAGCGGCACAGGATTGATTATGAATATCATACTCGATCCGCTTTTCATCTTCGGTTTCGGCTGGGGAACGGTAGGTGCAGCACTTGCCACATGGCTGGCCGAGGCTACGGTATTCGGTATATTCATCTATAAGCTACGCTATAAGGACGATCTGTTAGGTGGATTTCCCTTCCTGACACGTCTCAAAAAGAAATATACCCGGCGTATATTCAAGTTGGGACTTCCGGTTGCCACACTGAATACTTTGTTCGCTTTTGTCAATATGTTCCTTTCACGTACAGCTTCGGAACAAGGTGGACACATTGGTCTTATGGCCTTTACCACCGGAGGACAAATAGAAGCCATCACCTGGAATACTTCACAAGGCTTCTCTACCGGACTAAGCACTTTCATTGCACAAAACTATGCCGCCGGAGAGAAGTCGAGGGTAAAGAAAGCCTGGTACACTACATTATGGATGACGTCCATATTCGGTACACTATGTTCGCTGCTGTTTATCTTTTTCGGAAGCGAAGTATTCTCTATTTTCGTACCCGAACCGGAAGCATTTCGCGTAGGTGGTGACTTCCTGCGCATAGACGGTTATTCACAACTCTTCATGATGCTGGAAATCACCATGCAAGGGGTCTTCTACGGATTAGGAAGAACGATTCCTCCTGCCATCATCAGTATATCATGCAACTATATGCGTATTCCCGTAGCACTGTTCCTGGTACACATGGGAATGGGCGTAGACGCCATATGGTGGGCTGTAAGTGCAACAACTATTGCCAAAGGAATTATCCTTACCGCGTGGTTTATATTGATAAAGAGAAAAATACTCTAAAAATGCAGAACAAAAGACCTAAACATAATTACAATAGAATTGTTATATAACTAACTTTGCATTACAAACATAGTAACATTTTAAAAGAATTAAGTATGAAAAAGATTAAGATTAGTGTACTGCTATTGAGCGGTGCCATATTATTAGGAAGTTGCAGCACAATGAATAACACTGCCAAAGGTGGTGTGATAGGTGGTGGATCGGGCGCTGCTGCCGGTGCCATTATCGGTGGATTGATCGGTAAAGGTAAGGGTGCGGCTATTGGTGCAGCAGTAGGTGCAGCAGTAGGTACGGGTGCAGGTGTTGCCATCGGCCATAAGATGGATAAGAAGGCTGCCGAAGCTGCTAAGATTGAAGGCGCACAGGTAGAGAAAGTAACAGATACCAATGGCCTTGCCGCTGTAAAGGTTACTTTTGAATCAGGTATCCTGTTTGGCTTCAATTCATCTACATTGAGCAATACTTCCAAGTCTTCTCTGCGCGAACTGGCCCAGATATTGAAAGAAGACCCTACAACAGATATTGCAATCGTAGGCCATACGGATAAAGTAGGTACATATGAAGCTAACATGAAGGTTTCAAAAGACCGTGCATATACCGTAGAGAATTATCTGCAAGATTGCGGTGTGTCTCCTTCACAGTTCAAGAAGGTGGAAGGCGTAGGCTACAATCAGTATGACGACAGCATGTCAGCCAGCCAGAATCGCCGCGTAGATATTTATATGTACGCTAGCGAGCAGATGATTAAGAATGCAGAAGCAGGCAAGTAAGTTACGAGCTACAAAAGGCTACGAGCTACAGGTTATTGCGCTATCAGTCCGAAAGGCACTTGTAGCTTGTAACTTGTAACTCGTAGCTTTTTAACATTAAAAACCACGACAATGAGTATAAAGAAAGTCTTGCGGATAGTCCGCAACCTGATACTCTTTTTCTTTATTTCCACTATTCTGGCAGTGGTGCTGTATCGCTTTATCCCTGTTTACACCACTCCCCTCATGGTAATCCGCAGTACCCAGCAACTCTTCAAAGGCGAAAAGCCGGTATGGCATCATACTTGGGTTCCTTTCGATAAGATCTCCCCTCACTTGCCGATGGCAGTTATCGCTTCGGAAGATAATCGCTTTGCCACCCACAACGGCTTCGATTTCGAAGAGATAAAAAAAGCCATGAAAGAGAATGAAACCCGCAAACGGAAACGGGGTGCCAGTACTATTAGCCAACAGACCGCAAAGAATGTATTCCTTTGGCCGCAATCCTCATGGGTACGAAAGGGATTCGAAGTTTATTTCACCTGGTTGATAGAGCTATGCTGGTCGAAAGAACGGATTATGGAAGTCTATCTCAACTCCATCGAAATGGGACAAGGTATTTATGGAGCAGAAGCTGCCGCCAAATATAAATTCCATACCACTGCCGCCAAACTGACTGCGGGACAATGTGCATTGATAGCGGCAACACTCCCCAATCCGATACGTTTTGATTCAGCGCATCCGTCAGCTTACATTCTGCGGAGACAGTCGCAAATCCTTAGATTGATGAAATTGGTTCCCAAATTCCCTCCGGTAGAAAAGAAAGAAGTCAAGAAGCAGAAGGCTGAGAAGAGGAAAAAGAAATAATCTGTGTATATTTGTATGCTTAATATGGTAAGGAATGAAAAAAATCTTGTCGCTATTCTTGATTTGTATCATCTGTTGCGGGGTGCATGCCCAGCGTACGGAGGTTTATAATCAGCATATACATACGGTGCAGGTCATTGCCAACAATGATTATATGTTGCCTGCCGTCATCCGGCTGGGAGAGAATGAAACTGTAGAAATATCTTTCGACCACCTTACTCACGATTACCACCGCTACCAGTACATCCTCACGCACTGCAATGCGGACTGGACACCTTCGGATCTTTCCGAAACAGAATACCTGGATGGTTTCAATGACAATCCGATAGAAGATCATGATATTTCCGTCAATACTACCCTGCCCTACACGCATTACCGTCTGACACTTCCTAACGACCAGGTACAACTGAAACTTTCGGGTAATTACCGTCTGACTGTTTATGACGATGCGGATGGAAAGGATAAGCCGGCTTTCACTACCTGTTTCCGGGTATTGCAAAAGGAGGTGAACGTATCGGCACAAGTCAGCAGTGACACTGAGATAGACCGGAATAAGACGCACCAGCAGGTGAGTTTTAGCATTCAGTATAAAGGATATCCTATCCGCAATCCGCAGAATGAAGTCAAAGTACACGTTTTACAGGATAATCGTACGGATAACTGGGTAACGAATCTGCATCCTTCCTATATTGGTCCCGATCAGCTACGTTACGAACATAACCGGGCCTTGATATTTTCTGCGGGAAACGAATACCGGCGTTTTGAAATGGTGAGCACCCGCTATGCCTCGCAGGGTGTGGAGAGTATTCGTTATCATGCTCCTTACTATCATGTCACACTCCGCCCGGACGAGCCTCGCTTACTAAACTACAGTTACGATCAGGATCAGAACGGACGCTTCGTAATACGATATGACGAGGCAGTAGATAATGCTACGGAAGCAGATTACTTCTTCGTTCATTTCTCTCTGCTATGGGAGAACCCGCTAACTGAAGGGAACTTCTATCTGCAAGGAGCTTTTACTTATGATAATTTTAATGAAGAGAGTCGGTTGAAGTATAATGCAGAAGCGCATGCTTATGAATGCACGCAATTGCTGAAACAGGGAGCGTATAATTATCAATACTTATATGTGGCTCCCGGTACCACCGTAGGAAGTACCGCACAGGCAGAGGGGAATTTCTATGAGACAGAGAATGAATATCTGATCCTTGTTTACCACCGGGCCTTTGGAGAAAGATACGACAGGCTGATCGGGATGCAACAGGTGAAATAGTTACGAGCTACAAGCTACGAGTGTTTTTCAGCGTAACAGTGCAGCAACTCGTAGTTTGTAGCTCGTAACTCGTAACTATCTAATATGCGTGTCCTCCATCTTCCATTTCCTTTTCACTAATCTTATGTATATCAATACTTCTCCAAGCATAGAAGATATACGCAAGAACAAACGGAACCAGGAAGGAAACATAGAACATTACCCTCAGTGTAAACTGGCTGGAGCAACTGTTTGCCAACGTCAGTGAACTCTGTAAATCATTGGTAGAAGGATAATAAGCCGTATTATTATATCCTGCAACCAGCAACAATGCAAGTACCGCCAGCACCGTACCTATGCCCGTAAACCAGATACCTTTATCAAACTTTGTCTTCAACAAACTCTTTCCTATACCGAACAGCACCAGCACCACTCCTATCAGAAACAGCACCAATACCAGCGGCATTTCGATAAAGTTCGTCAGATACTTATACGGTTCCATAAAGACTTCACCCGTCTCCGGATTCACCGCATATCCATCTGCCAACAGCGTGCGGATAACAAACGACAGGAAGAACACCAGGAACAGCACGGAATTACCTATCAACGAACGCCGGCTACGCGCCACCAGATCCTTATCATCAATATTATTAATAAAGTAAAGAGCTCCCAGAATACGAGCCAGGAAGAACACTGCCAACCCAAGCACTACATTCCATGGATTAGTCAACGCATCCAGACCATGCCAACCATTTGCCCAATGACTGATAACCGGCATCACCGTATTCGTCATATTCCCCTTATCGATATAAAACTCCGAACCGGTAAAAAACGTAGCCACCGCACCGCCCAGCAGCACCGGACCTACTACTCCATTAATCACCAGGAATGTACGGTATGTATTCTTTCCCAGCAGATTTCCCGCCTTGCTCTGGAACTCATAGCTGACAGCCTGCAACACAAAGCTGAACAGAATAATCATCCAAAGCCAGTACGCACCACCAAAACTTGTACTATAAAACAATGGGAAAGATGCAAAGAACGCACCACCAAACGTTACCAGCGTAGTGAACGTAAACTCCCACTTCCGCCCGGTAGAGTTAATCATCATTTTCCTGTGCTCTTCCGTCTTGCCCAGGCAGAAAATAAGCGAATTACCACCCTGCACAAACAGCAGGAATACAAGAAGGGCTCCCAGCAATGATACCACGAACCACCAATATTGTTGTAGAAAAACGTAGGTCATAAGATTTACGATTTATAATTTATGATTTATAATTTATGGGGGATGATTTATGATTTATAGAGAATAGAATATGATTTATACCACGCCATAATTCCGCATGGCATAAATCTTAAATCATAAATCTTATAAATCTTCTCCTTCCGGTCCTTTCTTTATCGCTTTCAGCAAGATACCGATTTCGGCTATCAGCATGACGGTAAACAATACCAGGAAGATGAAGAATGTTGTCTGCACGGAGCCGACATCCAACTTTGAGATAGCTGCATTTACAGGCAGCATATCCTGTATGGCCCATGGCTGACGCCCACATTCGGCAACCACCCATCCAGCTTGTCCGGCCAGATAGCCCAATGGAATAGTCAGCAGAGCTACCCAGTGCATCCATTTCATTTTTGACAAATCCCGCTTGTATGCCAGGAACAATACAACTATAAAGAATAGTATAAAGTATCCGCCCAACATCACCATCACACGAAATGCATAGAATGTCAGTGGCACATTAGGCACCAAGTCATTTACATCCTTAATATATCCATAACCAAAATAAGCTACATTTTCCTTCAACACCTTGGCAGCTTCCACAGCTTCGGCATCGTTATCCGCAGCCTGTGCGGCACGATAAGCTGCCAGCGCACCAATCGCTGTTTTCCCGCGTTCTATCTTCTCCTCGGCAGAAAGTGCCTGCGTTCCGTCTTTCAACTGATAACCACCCTCAATAAGGTCCGTGATACCGGGCACGAATCCATCCAACTTCCTTTCCGCCAGCAATGAAAGCATCTTTGGTATCTCTATTCTGAACAGGAAAGGATCCTGTCCGTCATTATAAGTCTTTTTTTCAGGATTCAAAATACCGATGGCAACCAATCCGGCCCCCTGCTGCCCCTCATAATATCCTTCCATGGCAGCCAGCTTCATCGGCTGCGTCTGTGCCACCTGATAGCCCGAACCGTCTCCCGTCCATGCAGAGAGCAGGGCCGAAACCAAACCTACCCAGGCAGCTATCTTTATGCTGGACAATGCGAACTTCTTATTCCGCTTCTTCAGCAGAAACCAGCACGCTACACCTACCACAAACACGGCACCCAGCACCCAGCCGGACAACACCGTATGGAAAAACTTATTCACCGCCGTAGGCGACAAAGCCACTGCCCAAAAGTCCACCATCTCATTTCTCACTGTATCCGGATTGAACTCCATCCCCACCGGATTTTGCATCCATGCATTTGCCACAAGTATCCACCAGGCCGAAATCGTAGCACCAAGTCCCGTCAGCCAGGTAGATGCCAGGTGAAACTTCTTGCTCACCTTATCCCAGCCAAAGAACATGACTGCGATGAAAGTAGCCTCCATAAAGAAGGCCAGAATACCTTCGATAGCAAGCGGCGCCCCGAAGATATCGCCCACAAACCAGCTGTAATTGCTCCAGTTGGTTCCGAACTCAAACTCCAGAATCAGTCCCGTCGCCACACCTATGGCAAAGTTGATACCGAATAGTTTCATCCAAAACTTGGCGGTGCGTTTCCAAAACTCATCACCCGTACGATAATACATAGTCTCCATGATACCCATGATGACTGCCAGCCCTAACGTGAGCGGCACAAAAATCCAATGATAAATAGCGGTCAGTGCAAATTGTGCCCTCGACCAGTCAATCAGAGAAGTGTCGATGTGTTCAAGCATAAGAAATCGAGTTATAGTTATTAATTGTTAGTTGCTTTACTCAGAAGTTAAAGGAGTTATTGCTTTACTCAAGGCGGACCACCAATAGCACGATGGATGAGTTCCCTGCCCACATACTCTTCTTTATCTCCGCCTACGGCCGGCGTATTCAGATAATTGGGAAAGAAGAAAAGGCGCAATATGAAGAACATGATGAAGAGTTTCACCAGAATAATGAACCATAAAGTTCTCCCAAGTGTCATACCTCGGAAACCATCGACGTAAAAACGCCAGATTTTCAGGACTGTATTCTTCATAATAGAAAATTTATAATCATTACAAATATAAAACTTTTATATATTAAATAACAAATAAAAGGGCAAAAAGTTAGTCATCGACACAAAAAAGCATTCCGACGACGAAAAATTCAGAACTGTCTATCTCTTTTGCGGGGCATTTTCCGACAACGTATCTTCGCAAGCGTTAAACAATATAGCATAACGAAGATATGAGAAACGTAAGAAGATTGACAGTGATAACACTCTGCGTAGCAAGCACCTGTGTCGGCAGCACGACACTACGGGCACAGGACGCCGCTCCCATTGCATCGCAAGAGTTAACGGCATCCGATGCCGCTCCCAAAGCTGACACTGCACTTCCCGCTCAGTGGGATTTGCAGACTTGCATCGACTATGCCTTGCAACACAACATCACCCTGAAGCGTAACCGTATCAGTGCGGAAAGCGCAGAAGTAGATGTAAAAACGGCCAAGGCTGCTCTTTTTCCCAGCCTCTCGGCAAGTATCAGCCAGCGCATTGTGAACCGCCCGAACAGTGAAAGCGGTACCATCATCAGTGGCGACAACATCACCAGCAGTAGCAGTAAAACCTCGTACAACGGCAGTTATGGCATTGATGCCAACTGGACCCTTTACAACGGCAGCAAACGTCTGAACACCATCAAGCAACAGCAACTGAACAATCGCATCGCCGAGCTCAACGTTGCCGAGAGTGAAAATTCCATTGAGGAAAGCATTGCACAGATATACGTACAGATACTCTATGCTGCCGAAGCTGTGAAAGTGAACGAAAATACACTTGCCGTCAGCCAGGCCGAACGTGACCGCGGACAGCAATTGTTGGAAGCCGGAAGCATCGCCAAGAGTGATCTTGCGCAACTGGATGCACAGGTCAGCACAGATAAATATCAGTTAGTGACGGCACAAGCCACCCTTCAGGATTACAAACTACAACTGAAACAACTACTTGAACTGGATGGTGAAAAGGAAATGAACCTCTATCTGCCCTCCCTGGGAGATGAGAATGTATTGATACCCCTACCCACCAAGACGGATGTGTATCAAGCCGCCCTCACTTTCCGCCCGGAGATAGAGTCGGGAAAACTGAATGTTAAGGCATCCGACCTTGACATCAGCATCGCTAAAGCGGGATATATTCCGACATTAAGCCTCAGCGCAGGTATCGGTACAACGAATGCCAATGGCAACGATTTTTCCTTCTCCGAACAGGTAAAGAATAATTGGAACAACTCACTGGGACTGACCGTAAGCATCCCCATCTTCACCAACCGTCAGACCAAGAGTGCCGTGCAAAAGGCCCGTCTGCAAAAGCAGACCAGTGAACTGGACTTGCAGGATCAGCAGAAAACTTTATACAAGACCATAGAAAGCCTCTGGCTGGATGCCAACAGTGCACAGCAGCAATATGTTGCCGCTGCCGAGAAACTGCGCAGTACGCAAACCAGTTACGATCTGATTCAGGAACAATTCAACCTGGGCATGAAGAATACCGTGGAACTGCTGACTGAGAAGAATAATCTGCTCAACGCACAGCAGGAAACACTGCAAGCCAAGTACATGGCAATACTAAATGCACAGTTGCTCCGCTTCTACCAGGGCGAAGGTATACAGTTGTAACCGCATGACGTAAACAAGCCTGTATGTCAGCATAATTCAGATATATAATATATCATTCAACGAGATAAGAAATAAACGAGATAAGAAATATAAGGTATGAGTAAAAAGAAAATTATCAGCTTAGCGGTCGGAGTCATTATTGTAGCCGGCATAGCTATTTGGGCATTTGGCGGACAAGCCAAAAAGCGGAAAGTGGTATATGAGACGGCCACCGTAGACCGCGCCAACATCTCCAATTCCGTGACGGCCACAGGCACTATCGAACCGGTGACCGAAGTGGAAGTAGGTACACAGGTCAGCGGTATCATCGATAGATTGTACGCAGACTATAACTCAGTAGTAACCAAGGGGCAGCTCATTGCCGAAATGGACAAAGTAACCCTGCAAAGCGAATTAGCATCGCAAAAGGCTACTTACGACGGTGCCAAAGCCGAATATGAATATCAACAGAAAAATTACGAGCGTAACAAAGGATTGCATGAGAAACAACTCATCAGTGATACGGATTACGAGCAAAGTCTTTATAACTACCAGAAAGCAAAGAGCGCCTTCGACAGTAGTAAAGCCTCTCTGGCCAAAGCAGAGCGCAATCTGTCCTATGCAACCATCACCTCTCCTATCGACGGCGTTGTCATCAGCCGCGACGTGGAAGAAGGACAGACAGTAGCTTCCGGTTTTGAAACCCCAACCCTCTTCACCATCGCTGCCGACCTGACACAGATGCAGGTAGTAGCTGACGTGGATGAAGCCGATATAGGCGATGTGGAAGAAGGACAGCGTGTAAGTTTCACGGTAGACGCTTATCCGAATGATGTGTTCGAAGGAAAAGTGACACAGATTCGCCTGGGAGCCACAAGCAGTTCAAGCAGTACCACTACCACCACTACGGTAGTTACGTATGAAGTAGTCATTTCCGCCCACAATCCGGATTTGAAACTGAAACCGAGGCTGACGGCAAACATCACTATCTACACTCTGGATAAACAAGGAGTACTGAGCGTTCCGGCAAAAGCGCTGCGCTTTACACCTGCCGTTCCACTGGTAGGATCGAATGCAGTGGTTAAAGATTGCGAAGGTGAACATAAAGTCTGGACTCGTGAAGGTGACACATTCACTGCACATCCGGTCAGCATAGGTATCTCTAACGGAATTGTCACCGAAATTACAGGCGGCATCGACGAAGGCACACAAATAGTATCCGATGCGGTGATTAGCACAGGTGCCGAAACCGCTGTAGCCGAAGGCCAGGGAGATGGCGAAAGAAGTCCTTTCATGCCGGGTCCTCCGGGAAACAATAAGAAAAAGAATAGTAAATAACCAGCGTAGCGCTGGAGCAAAGTTTCCTTTCGGTATGCAAGTAATTTTTCATTTATTCAACGAAACAATTCCGAAACAATGAGCAAAACAGTTATAGAATTACAAAATATTCGGCGCGACTTTCAGGTGGGCGATGAAACGGTCCATGCCCTGCGTGGCGTCTCCTTCTCCATCACCGAAGGGGAGTTCGTGACCATCATGGGTACATCCGGCTCCGGTAAGTCAACGCTGTTGAATACCCTGGGGTGCCTAGATACTCCCACCAGCGGCGAATATCTGCTGGATGGCATATCCGTACGCACCATGAGCAAACCTCAACGAGCCATCCTGCGGAACCGGAAGATCGGCTTTGTTTTTCAGAATTACAACCTGTTGGCAAAGACCACTGCCGTAGAGAATGTAGAGTTACCCTTGATGTACAATGCTTCCGTCTCAGCAGCCGAACGTAAGCAACGCGCCATCCAAGCCCTGCAAGCAGTGGGACTGGGTAATCGTCTGGAACATAAATCGAACCAGATGTCCGGCGGACAGATGCAGCGTGTAGCCATCGCCCGAGCCCTGGTGAACAACCCTGCGGTAATCCTTGCCGATGAAGCAACAGGTAATCTGGATACACGTACTTCTTTTGAGATATTGGTTCTCTTCCAGAAACTGCATGCTGAAGGACGTACGATTATATTTGTCACCCACAACCCCGAAATAGCTCAGTACAGTAGCCGGAATATCCGTCTACGCGACGGGCATGTGACGGAAGATACGGTGAACCCGAAAATTCTCTCAGCGGCAGAAGCTCTGGCAGCGCTGCCAAAGAGTGATGAAGACTAATAAATATAAATTATGAACGGAACAAACCTTTTCAAAATAGCCCTCCGCGCCCTTGCCAACAATAAGCTTCGCGCCTTCCTCACCATGCTGGGTATCATCATCGGTGTGGCATCCGTCATCACCATGCTCGCCATCGGGCAAGGCTCGAAGAAAAGTATTCAGGCACAGATCGCGGAAATGGGTTCGAATATGATTATGATTCATCCGGGCGGTGATATGCGTGGCGGTGTCCGTCAGGATGCCTCATCCATGCAGACTCTGAAGCTGACTGATTATGAAGCCCTGCGGGATGAAACCAACTTCCTGGCAGCCGTCAGCCCCAATGTATCGTCCAGCGGACAGCTCATCGCAGGAAACAACAACTATCCTGCCTCTGTAAATGGTGTAGGTACCGAATATCTTGAAATCCGCCAGTTGAGCGTAGAGAGTGGCGAGATGTTTACCGAAGCGGACATTCAGAGTGCCGCCAAAGTCTGCATCATCGGTAAGACCATTGTGGACAATCTTTTCCCGGACGGACAGGACCCTATCGGACATATCATCCGTTTCAACCAGGTACCCCTGCGTGTAGTGGGTGTACTTAAAGCCAAAGGCTACAACTCCATGGGTATGGACCAGGACGAAATCGTACTGGCACCTTATACCACGGTAATGAAACGTATGCTTGCCGTCACATACCTGCAAGGTGTCTTCGCCTCTGCCCTCTCCGAGGATATGACGGATTATGCAACGGATGAAATCACCACCATCCTGCGCCGCAACCATAAGCTGAAAGAGAGTGATGACGACGACTTCACCATTCGCAGCCAACAGGAACTCAGCACCATGCTGAACTCCACTACCGACCTGATGACAACACTCCTGGCATGTATCGCCGGTATCTCGCTGGTAGTAGGTGGTATCGGTATCATGAACATCATGTACGTCAGCGTGACGGAGCGTACCCGTGAAATCGGTCTGCGTATGTCTGTCGGTGCCCGTGGGGTGGATATTCTCTCGCAATTCCTAATTGAGGCCATCCTTATCAGTATTACAGGTGGTATCATCGGAGTTGTCATTGGCTGCGGAGCCTCATTCATCGTAAAGAACGTAGCCCACTGGCCTATCTACATCCAGGCATGGAGTGTATTCCTCTCCTTCGCCGTTTGTACGGTCACCGGTGTGTTCTTCGGCTGGTATCCGGCTAAGAAGGCGGCGGATCTGGACCCGATAGAGGCAATAAGATACGAATAAAAAGGATTAGCGGTTAGTGATTAGTGGTTAGTTGGGAATTCCAATACGCTACACAGCAATTAATCACTAATCACTAAACGTTAATCACTAAAATTAATTATTTTTGTAACATGATTATGCAAGACTCCCAAACTCGCCGGATTGTAGAAGTTCTCATCCATATCATCGGATGGGGAATCGTTTTCGCTTTCCCATTTCTGCTGATGAATCGTAGCGGATTTACGGTAAGCTGGGTAGACTATTTACGTCATGGCAGTGCGGTTCCGGTATCATTCCTGATCGTGTTCTACCTAAACTACTGTTTCTTCATCCCCCGTTTCTTATTTGAGGGACACATCAAGCAATATGTATTACTGAATCTCCTGCTCATACTTTGCACAGCTGTCGGCGTACACTTTTGGCAAGATTTCATCTTCCATACGTATGTGAAACCCGAAGCTCACAAACGCCCCGGACCTCCCAGTTGGATCTTCATCCTGCGAGATGTCTTCTCAATGGTTCTCACCGTAGGACTGGCCGCTGCCATCCGTATGAGTGGTCGTTGGGTAAAAGTAGAAGCCGCACGCCGGGAAGCCGAGAAAAGCCGCACGGAAGCGGAACTGAAAAACCTGCGTAATCAACTGAACCCGCACTTCCTGCTCAACACCCTGAACAACATCTATGCTCTTATCGCTTTCGACAGCGATAAAGCACAAGCCGCCGTTCAGGAATTAAGTCGCCTGCTGCGTCACGTTCTCTACGATAATCAACAGAATTTTGTCTCTCTTGGCAAAGAGATGGATTTCATCCGCAACTACATTGAACTGATGCGCATCCGCCTCTCCGCAAACGTAACTGTAGAGACACAAATAGATGTTCGTGCCGATAGTCGTACGGAAATAGCCCCGCTCATTTTCATCTCCCTCATAGAGAATGCCTTCAAACATGGCATCTCTCCCACCGAGCCCAGTTTTATCCACATCCATTTCAGTGAAAGCCCCGGTCGGGTATGCTGCGAAATAACCAACAGCTACCACCCCAAAAGCCAGACTGATAAAAGTGGAAGTGGCATAGGACTGGAGCAAGTGCGGAAACGCCTGGAATTAACTTATCCCGGCCAATATGAATGGACCCAAGGAGTAAGCGACGATGGGAAAGAATATAAATCAATCTTATCACTCTTCAATATTCAACATTATGAATCTAACTTGTGCCATAGTAGATGACGAACCTTTAGCTTTAGATTTACTGGAAAGCTACGTCAACAAAACTCCGTTCCTGACATTGAAGGGAAAGTATTCCAGTGCTGTACAGGCTATGAAGGAACTGCCGGATAAGCAAGTGGATTTGCTTTTCCTTGATATACAGATGCCCGAACTTAACGGTTTGGAATTCTCCAAAATGGTAGATACACATACCCGCATTGTCTTTAGTACCGCTTTTGAACAATACGCCATTGATGGTTATAAAGTAAATGCTTTGGATTATCTGCTAAAACCTATTTCTTACGTGGATTTTTTGCAGGCAGCTAATAAAGCCGTACAATGGTTTGAACTCTTACAACAGCCTAAAGAAGAAATAGAAAGTATATTTGTAAAAAGTGACTATAAGCTGGTACAAATAGAACTTAAAAAGATACTTTATGTAGAAGGTTTAAAGGATTATGTTAAAATTTATACAGAAGATACCGCCCGGCCTATTTTATCGCTTATGAGTATGAAATCAATGGAGGAATTATTACCAACATCCCGTTTCATGCGGGTTCACAGATCTTATATTGTACAGAAAGAAAAAATAAGAGTTATTGATCGGGGACGGATTGTGTTTGATAAAACGTATATCCCTGTCAGCGATAGTTATAAACAGGTATTTCAAACTTTCCTGGATAAAAGGAGCTAGGAAATAACATTCATTTGTCGATAAAATATCCGAATCTGTCGACAAAACATAATTTCCTATTGCATATTAAAAAATGTTTTTTTTACCTTTGCATCGAACAGATAAAGGAAGTTGTGAAACTTCCCCCAATAGAATAGTTTAGTTAAGTCTAGTTTAGTTTTTGTGTGAAGCACTTCCTCCGTAAGCGAACGATAGGAAGTGCTTTTTGTTTTATTGATTTTCAAGCATTTAAAGATCAGCACTAAACTTTTCGGGAACTAATTAGTAACATGATTTGGAGCAAACAACGTCATTTTTGACATTATTTCATTCCACTTTCATTCCACTTTATATCTACATGACACTTCTAAAAAATGAATCTCGTTGATATGCTCGCGCATGATTTCCGGAAAAATGAAATAAACTATGTCCGAAAAAAGACTAAAAACACCAAAGAAGGGGAATTTCAAATAACATTTGCAGTTCCTGATGAAGCAAAACCTCTCATAGAAAAATATATGGATAAGACTACCGGCAAAATCGTGTTTGGCAAGAGATGTGGATGCGTGCTGATGAGCTTGGTATTCAAAAGGTGGCCCTATGTTTGCCTTCTTTATAAAAAAAATTAGGCATTTCTACCCTCAGTCTGTAAAAAGACACATAAACAAGAATGAAATATTAACTACTGATATTCAATATTATAATACTTTATTTAATAAACACAAGGACTTTTATTAATAACAACTTTACCATTTTATAGAAGTTACGTTTTATTTGTTTCTTATTTTGCTCACTTAATAAAAAAGGACATCTAATACAGTTTGTCAGCCTTACCCACACATGGTTTAGGATACATCGTTATACTTGTCTTTATTTAACAACATTTTGAAAGGCTTTATGGCAAACCAACGTAAAGCCTATAAAAAACAATATGGACAAATCAGTTATTATCAAAAAATTGCTTGTACTCTTCATCCCCGTACTCGCCGGCATGCCATTATCCGCACAGGAACAGACGGACACCGTTTACATGTTCCGTTTTGTGCCCCAAAAGGATATGTTCTATATACCTTTCGGGGACAATCAAGATGAGTTACTCCGCCTGTCAGAGTGTGTGAAACAGCACAAACAACAGATCCTGGAAGGAAAAATACCCTTATATGTAGACGGTTATTGCAATTCCTTAGACAGCCGGGCTGAAAACATGAGGATAGCCAAGACCCGTTCCAACCGGGTGAAGTCCAAGTTAATCATACGGCAGGGACTACATGAAAGCAGCTTTATCACCCGTAACCACGCCGATAACGGTGATTATGTCACCGTAAGGATAGTAGTTCCCCTACACCGGGAAACTGAAACCGGACAGGATGAAGACACCACTACTGAACAATCCGTGCAAAACCGGTCTATAAAGGAAGAATACCAGAAACAGACGGAAACAGTCACTACATCCGATATCCGTGAAGAAACCACCGAACCCGCACAAACGGTTCCTGCTACGAAGGCAAAGGCAGGGGATTACGGTTTCACCCTGCGGCTGAACCTGCTACGCTGGGCAACACTCACACCGGACCTGGGCATCGAATGGCGTATAAACAGGAACTGGGGCATACAGGTGAATGGTTCATGGACTTCCTGGAGCTGGGACAACAAAGAAAGAAGATACGCCCTGCTGGAAATATCACCGGAGCTACGCCATTATATCGGTAAAGAGAAGCGGGGCTATCTGGGAGCGATGTACCACACGGGCAGCTTCAACTATAAATTAGGCGACACCGGCAAGCAGGGAGACCTGACGGGAGGAGGACTGACCGGCGGGTACCAGATGCGGTTGAACAACTCCATATCACTGGATTTATCCATCGGTGCGGGCTGCACCCATGCCGAGTATGAAAAATACACGGTTACCGATGGTGTGCGTATCAAACAGGGGAAAGCGAATAAAAACTACTGGGGGATAAACCATGCCGGAATCACCCTTGTATGGCAATTCAAATAAGAAAAAGGACAATGAAAGACAGAATCAAAAAACAGCATACCGGCAATCTTCGGAAAGAATACTCCAGAACCCGGGAAACAGGCTTTCTCCTGATGGGCACCATCCTTCTTCTGGCAGGGTGCGTGAAAGATGATCTCTATAATACGCAACACCCCGACAAGGGAGCACTTGTGGTGACCGCGGACTGGGCGGGAGCCTCTTCCGAAGCGGTATTACCGGATACCTATATCCTGCATGTGGACAACCAAGAGCACGAGGCAGGAAGTACGCCCTGCATCTTCCCTTCCCTGCTCTCACCGGGACAGCACAAGCTGCTGGCCTGTAGCAAGGCCGAAGGAATCACCACCGATGAAGCCACCGCCACGGTGAACATCCTGGAAGACGGAACTCTGGAACCCCTGCCCGGCTATCTCTTTTCCGCAGTCAAAGAGGTGGAGATAACGGCTGACGATACATTAAGGACAAGCATGTCCATGCGCCAGCACAACCGGCTCCTCTCTCTGGTGATGAAGATGGAAGAGGGTGAAAAGGAACGGTTATCCTCTGTTTCTGCAACCTTGGAAGGCATTGCCTCTTCCGTGGATCTGGGCACCGGAACACTCACGGACTCACGGGGAAAGGCGGTGATACCTCTCTTCAGGGACGGAACGGAGGAAGGCGCACCCGTACTCAAGGCGGACCTACGCCTGCTGGGAGTGATACCCGCAGAAAGACAGGTACTGACACTCATACTGGAATTGAAAAGCGGGGACAGGCAGACCATCACAAACGACCTGACCGAGTATCTGGAAGGTTTTTCCGACGGTGAAAAAGAGCCCCTGTTGTTATACACCTCCCTGGAGCTTCCCGCAGAGGCAGGAGTCGGGGCTGTCATTAAAGGCTGGGAAGTGGTGGACGGCGGAGACATAGACATCCATTAAAGCATGCCCCCATCAAAGAGAATATGCGTAGCAAAGGGATATAATGTAAAACAAAAAAAAGAAGAAAAATGAAGAGAAAGAACTTCATCCGGCACAGGCCGGGAGGCGAAATGATCCTCCCCTTTTGTGTCGCCGCCCTGGTTCTGGCAGGATGCGGCAGTGAAAACGACGTAAATGGGAACGGCACTACGGCCGGACGCACTCCATTGCAGGTTACCAGCGGAATACAGACCCGCGCCCATGACGATGTATGGGAGGCGGGCGACGCCATCGGGATTTTCTCAATGCATGGAAGCGGTGAAAGCCTAAGTGTAGAAGATTCAAACCGCAAGTACACCACAACCTCCGATGCAACAAAGGGGACATTCTCACCGGCCGATGCCGCGCAGACCATCTATTTCCCCACAAACGGTGACACACGAGATTTCATAGCTTACTATCCCTGGCAGAAAACGCTGGGAACGGACGGCAGGACCTATACCGTGGACGTGACCGACCAGAAGGTGCAGAACCTCATTGACCTGCTGGGAGCCGGCAAGGTGACGGGAAAGGACAAGGACCATCCGCAGGTGGCACTGACCTTTACACACAAGCTGGTGAAAATAGCCCTCGATATCCAGGCGGGAAACGGCCTGAACAACACGGCACTCGCGGGTACGGGAATAACCCTGACCGGACAGCGGACAAATGCCCTATACGACGTTGTGGCAGGCGGAGAGGTGGTGATCCCGGAGGAAGGGGAAGAAACCGGAATAGAACTGCTGACGGCTGCCGACGGGACAGCGGCGGAAGCTATCGTATTGCCTGTAGGAGATACGGAAGGGATGTACCTTGTTTTCGACATACCGGATGTGGGAACCTTCAATTGGAGAGTCAAGGATGCACCCAAATCGCAATCCTTCGAGGCCGGAAAGAAATATATATATACCATTACGGTCAACAGGATGTCAGTCGAAGTAGAATCCTCCGTCACTGACTGGCAGCCCGGGAACGGTGAGGGAGAAACGGGAAGTGCCGAATAACAGGGAAATTGAAAATTCTGAATATTAACATAAAAACGAAAAGAACAGTATGAAAACAAGATTTTTAATGGCTACGGCCGCGGCAGCAATCGTTATGGTTGCCTGCAACAATGAAGAAACGGACAACTGGGCGGGGGAAATACGCCTGAGTAGCGGACTAGCGGTACAACAGGTTAATAGCACACGTGCTGCAAACAACATTCAAAACGGACAATTTGCAGCAGGTGAAAAGATAGACGTGTTCATCAATGAAGCTGTGGCTACAGACGAAACCGCGACTACCAGCTATACCCAGCCATTGGTTTACACGGCAGGCGGAGACGGCTCAATGAGCACAAGCCCCCAGCCCTATTATCCTACCAGTGGAAAGGATGTGAATATCTATGCCTATTATCCGTCAGGAACAGTGACATCCATTGATGCAGATGCAGAACAAGTTGAATTCACTGTTAAAGAAAACCAAAGCAGCGATGACGATTATAGAGCAAGTGACCTCATGTATGGAACTGCATCAAACCCAGTAAAGCGCATCAAAGATGATGTAAATATCACTTTCAAGCACTTACTTTCAAAAGTAACCGTCACACTAATTTCAAATGTGGGTAACCCAGATTTGACAGGTGCTAAGGTGGAACTGTTGAACGTACAGCCTGGTACCACGTTCACCCCAAGTACGGGTACAATAACTAAAGCTACAGGTGAGAAAAAAACAATCACAGTAATGGATAAAGGCACCAACCTCAGCGGTAGTGCAGTAGTCGTACCGCAAACGCTAAACCAAGAAGTGGATGGGAAACGACGTTTCATCAAGGTAACATTGAAGACAGGCGGTGAACTCTACTCCGGAGAGTTGACAGATAGTAATGGTTATGCGACAGGCGCTATTGAAATGACAGCTGGTAATGAATACAAATACGAGATCAAAGTTAACCTGACCAGCCTTGATATTACATCTTCAATTACGGAATGGGTCACAGGAAAACCAGTCAAAGGTTTTGCTGAAATGGAATAATAACAAAAGCCATCCCGGACGGTAGCGTAAAGCCCGGAGGTACACGTATGAAAAGGTGTAACGGCTCCTTTCGCAGGGAGCGGTGGCACAATGAAAAAGAAACTGAAAAAGATAAAAATAGAAAAATCCGATATGAACAGAAAGATGAAGAAACTTAGTATCAGCCTGTGCATAGCTTACCTGACCGGAATTATGGCGGCAGGCTGTACTGAGGAGACCGATAGTGACAAACATCTACCTGATGGGAAATACCCGATGGCGTTTACAGCTGCTGTGGACGGATTGACCGTAACACGTGCGGGCACTGCCGACGGAGAATGGACTACTACCGACCGGATAGCCGTACAGGTAAGTGATGAGATAAAGATATATGCTCCGTCAAATAATGGCAACAATGTCACCCTGACCTCCGACGATCCGTTCTACTGGCAGAGAAACAACGAGACGAAGACCGTCAGTGCCTGGTATTGCGGTGACGGTTCCACTGCTTCAGAAGGGGGAAATGTAGAGAAAGTGCCCACGTCATGGAGCGTACAGTCGAATCAAGAAGAGAAAGGCTATCAGAAAAGCGACTTCCTTTATGCCGCTCCAAAGGACATCTCGTTCAGTGACACGGATAAATCCCTTGCCTTCACCCACCAGACCGCCCGTGTGGTGATAAACATCAAGAAAGCGGAAGCGGCAATGGAAGCCGACGTTATCTCAAGTGTCGTTATCGGTTACGAAAACAACCTCGCCCTTTCGGGCACTTACACCGCGCCCACTGAGGGAAACGCCACCGACACATGGAATACTTCAGGCGGCACTATGGGCACCATCACTCCGAAAGACATCACCGCCTCCGGCAGCAGCGATATACTGAAAACCTATGCCGCCCTTGTCATTCCGCAGAACATGTCGGAGCAGGCAAACAAGAAATTTATCGCTGTTACCCTGGCGGATCAGAATACTTATTATTATACTCCGGAGGATACTGATGCCGACCTCGAAAGCGGTAAGCAATATACATACAACATCACCGTGAAGCATGGCTATCTGGAAGTGGTGACGGTGAAAACGGGCGGCACATGGGGCGGTGGAGAAGAAACAACTAACGTTACAAGTAAAATACTTAAGAAAGGCTTCACTGCAGACGACCTGAAAATCGGTGATTACTATTATAGTGACGGGAAGACCTCAGACGGCGGCTACCGCAAATATACAGACGACTCCTTCGTCGTGCTGGACATTAAGCCCGTATTGACCGATCCGAGTACGGGAACTGAGCGCACCTGTATCGGCATTGTCTATTGGGTGGGCGATATTACTGGGGAAGATCCGTTATTAAAGAGAGATAAACCCGATTGCACTCAAGGCTTGGTCGTTTCTTTGTGGGATATGCCAGGCCCGGATAATGAGAATGTAAACATGACATGGACGTATGGCGATTATGAGTTTGTGAATGATTGGCTGGGGAGCGATGGCACATGGACTGAGAGACCCGACGGTTTCACCAGTATTCAAGTAGCGGATAACATGCAGGGTTACGCCAATACCATTGCCTTGAAAGAGTACAATAAATACGTAGAGAGTAAGTTAGAAGATGGTTACGGTCCGAAGAGTAATAAGCGTGTGAAACCCGTCAAGGGCTTGGATGCTTTTGAAACAAACCATCCGTCTCCCTCAAGCAGTAGCGGTTGGTACTGGCCTTCTGTAAAAGAGTTGAAATATGTGTGTTGGGGGCAAGGTAATGAGGACGGTGCAACTGGAAAGGATATGTTGGATACTCAATTCAACAAGGTCAGTGGACCAAATCCTTTCGACGACTACGACCGTTACTGGTCGAGTACGGAGTGCAACAGGAGCGACGCGTGGTACGTGAACTTCACCACTGGCCGCGTGTACAACTACGGCCTTAAGCACGGCCATCCCTATCGAGTCCGTCCCATTCTTGCTTTTTAACTATTTTTCTATTAATATTATTTATCTATTAATATTTAATCCCGCTTGCGGGTCGAAAAATAAAAATACTGACAATGAAACGAATCATTCCCCATATCCCGAATATCACAGCGGCGGCCTTCGTGCAGTTTGTTGCGGTCGTCGTGCTTGTCTCAGCCTTTCTGCTGACAGGATGCAGTGAAAACGAACTGCCCGGCGATGAGAATACCGACACCAACCACACCATCTTTGCCATCGAGGTGTCCGATGGCGGCTATGCTCCCGCCGCAGGCGAGAAACCCGACACTCGTGCCACAGAGAACGACTATACCACCCAATTCACCGCAGGCGACAAGATAGGCGTCTTTGCCGTGAAGAATGGTGCAATAGTAGACGGAGTAAATAATCTTTGCCTCGTGGCCACTGCCGAAACGGATGCCGGTGACGGCAGCCTCGTATGGAAAACAGAAGGTGGCGAAACACCGATAATTCCTGCCGGTGCTGCCTATTATGCTTATTACCCTTGGCAATCTCACGATAAGATAGCGGGCAAGGTTAATGCTCTTGCCACTGGTGTTGATGATTTCTTTGCTGACTTAGTCAAGAACTGGGCTCCCTCTACCAATCAAGGAACATATACAGACTACACCGGCTCCGACCTGATGATAGCCTCCGGTACTCCCTCCGGCAAAAGCCTCTCTTTCTCCATGCAGCACAAAATGGCGCTGGTGGTGATAGACCTGCCAAAGACAAAGTACAAGCTGACGAATGCCTCCGGTGACGTTCGCGATTACACTGCCGACGGTGCCCCCGATACGAAATTCAACGGTTTCACCCCTTACCGGATGAGCGACGGCACATATCGTTATCTGATAAAACCTGCCGCAACCGAGAAGCTTTCCGGAAGCTATACCAATGCCACCTCTGCCACCGCCGAATGGGAATTTGAAGCTTCCGTCACTGCCGGTCAGTACGGGAAGTATGCAATAGATAGTGGCACAATTATAGAGAAAACACATCAACTGCAAGCGGGAGATTTCTTCATGAAAGACGGTACGCTGTTGGGAAAGGGTGAAACACCTACCGAAGCACAGCAAGCCGCCTGTATCGGCATCGTCTATTGGGTGGGGGATATTACGGGAGAAGACCCGTTGCTAAAGAGAGATAAACCCGGGTGCATACACGGCTTGGTTGTTTCTTTGTGGGATATGCCAGCCCCGGATAATGGGAATGTAAGAATGACATGGACGTATGGCGGTTATGAGTATGTGGATGATTGGCTGCGTAGCACTACGTGGATGGGTGGTAATTCCCGCCCCGACGATTTCAGCAGTATTCAGGTAACGGATAAAATGCAAGGTTATGCCAATACCATTGCCTTGAAGGAGTACAATAACTACGTAGAGAGTGAGTCAGAAGATGGTTACGGTCCGGAGGGTAATAAGCGTGTGAAACCCGTCAAGGGCTTGGATGCTTTTCAAAACTCCCATCCAGCTCCCTCAAACAGTAGCGGTTGGTACTGGCCTTCTGTGTATGAGTTGCAATATGTGTGTTGGGGGCAAGGTAATAGGCAAGGTATAAAAGGATGGAACGAAATATTGAATCCTCAAATCCAAAAGGTTCGTGGATCAAATGTTTTCGGTACCTTCGGTTACTGGTCGAGTACGGAGGTCAGCGACAACAGTAACTACGCGTGGTGGTTGAACTTCCGCGTTGGCAACGTGAACTACAACGGCTATAAGGACGGCCCTATCTATCGAGTCCGTCCCCTTCTTGCTTTTTAACTATTTTTCTATTAATATTATTTATCTATTAATATTTAACCCCGCGAAGCGGGTCGAAAAAATCAAACATAGCTCTATCCAAAGTATATCTATGAAAATAGCATCCAATTTTTGAATATGCTTTTAGCTCTGATACAAAAGTTACTCTAATTCTCTCAATATAACTTTTCAATCCCGAATCTCCCTTGAACAAAAAACAGATTCGGGATTTATTATATTCATAAATAAGTAGTATTATTTCTGCAGATAATAGTAAGGAAAAGGCAAAAAAGGCAGCTTATTCGACTGCCTTATATCAAACAGAATTGCTCTAATACTAAAAATTCAACTGCATCAAATTTTCTATTTCTTCATTGAAATAGTTTTCTAATTTCATTTTTATCTCGTCCTCTTTTAAATTACCTTCTTTATCAAATATATGGAAATGTCGTCCATTCCAATTCTTTCCGGCATCAAGAAATAATAGTATTTCGGCACCATTAGCTATTCCACTCAAATCAACTTTAGGAGCATAAACCGTAATTTTTCCATCATCAATCGCAAAGCGCAAAATATATTCTGCGGTTAAACCACATATCCCCTTATACACAAGCTTGCGAACTTTGTTGGTTAACACAATAAAATCCTCATTATTTGAATAATAAGACGGTAAGGTCCCAGTCATTGATTTCAAGATACTGGTTGAAGCAGCCTGAAACAATTCGGCTTTCTGTTTCCCTGGGAATTCGTAAACGGCATAATCACCACCATTATTATTTTTAAAACCTTGACTGGTGATACTAAATTGAGCATTCATGAATGTACTACAGAATGCAAAAAAGAATAAAATGACTAACACTTTTCTCATTGTATAACTGTTTTTAATTATGGCAAAGTTGCAAAAAAACAATTATACAAAAAAATAGAAATCACTCTCAATGGGTTTATTGTACGATATATGATAGCTAAGACATCAATAAACGTGATTATTTAAGTAAAAAACAATCAGTCACCTTTTTCTATCAGATTCGTCCATAAGCGCATCATTTATATTTGATGCACAAATATAAGAACTTATAATATACGTTTTATGAAACTGCAAAATCTTGATAGTTCATAATTTATTTCATTCCAGTTTATACCAGTCGGGGTAAAATAAACCTTCATATCATACTATTAATCAGCGGAGAAGAGGTGTTTTACAAAACTTAGTCTAATTTAGTTTTTGTGTGAAGCACTTCCTCCGTAAGCGAACGATAGGAAGTGCTTTTTGTTTTATTGATTTTCAAAAAATTAAATTTGAAAAGCTCATTAGTAAGTCTATCTATCGATGTATTATAAAAAAACATCCGGATAATGCATTTCGATATCTTTCACGCTTTCCTCGTCATACTTAAATTTCGTAGTGTTTTGTGTTAAAGGTAATGAACAGAAGACTTCATCTGAAATTCAATCACAGTAGAATTGCCATTGATATTGAGAGAATTAATACTTTTCTTAATAAGCTTTGAGACCTTTTTTAATAAGCATACAGATATGATAAAATACAATAACTAATATTTTCTCTTTCTTTGTTTAGGATATTATTGCCTTAAAACACACTTATTAATTTAATATGAAACATAAACAAAAGTATTTGGCACCTTCGATAGAGGTGATAAAGATGGAGAATGAAGGAGTGATTGCTACAAGTGGAAATCTGCCCGGAGTTGGTGACGGAGGGTCAGCTACACGGAGTAGCAATAGAGGTTCCTATAACAGAGCAAGCAGCAGTGATCTGGAAGACATGATAAATGATATTCTAACAATTGAGCAATGATAAGAGCATTTTATTTAAGAGGAATAATGATGCTGGCTCTTGTATCAGTACTTCTCGGCTGCACCGGAGATGAAATAAATACACTGGGTACAGGCTGTAAAAGGATGATGACCTTCCATGTAAGTACACCTTATGATAATAGCCCGAAGACCAGAATCGCATATAATGATACTAAACTGGAACTAACTTGGCAAACTGGAGATAAACTTGCTGTATTAGGATTTGCTGAAAATGCTTATAAAGGTAGCGAAGATTATTTCTATTCTGGAGAAGACGGTGCAACTTCCGGAGATTTTACCGGATTGGAGATTGATGAGGCAACAAGCTATAATATTTATTATCCCAATAGTATTACTGTGGCAGAAGGAACTGGTATTGTCAGCCTTAATATGGATGGTCAGACACAGATCGGAAACAATAATACAGACCATCTTAGAAATTATATATTGCTTGAAGCTACTGGCATTACAGACTTGAATTATATCAACTTGAAAATGAAAAGCAGTATCCTAAAGTTTGAGCTTTCCAATATTCCGGTAGAAATAGGAACATTAGATGCTCTGGTATGGGAAACTGAGACGGACACAGAAACTAAAAGTACGACATTGAATCTTAAAGATATTGCCTTAGAGAATCAGAGTCTAACCGCCTATTTAAGCTTTATGCCTGAAGAAATGTCCGTAAAAACAGGTGGAATATTTACAGTAACCCTTATTGGCAGCGTGCAGAATCACAAAGCATCAATTAAAGTCGAAGATGGGAAAGAATATAAACCAGGCAATCGATATACCGCTACAATCAGCGACTGGGAACCTGTGATAGAAATTGGTGACTTTCTCATGAAAGACGGAAGTTTAGTAGGAAAAGACAAAGACCTGACAATAGCACAAAAAGCAAACTGTATCGGTATTGTTTTTTGGGTTGGTGATCCAAGTAAAGACGATAAAGCCTTACAGATAGACCACCCCTCTTGTACACATGGATTGGTTGTTTCCCTAGCGGAGTTCAAGGAAATGATGTGGCAAGAGAACTTTCGGAGTATAAGCGAATGGCTCGCAAATCAGACGGAACTATCGAATAAGTATGTCAGCTTAATAGTTGAACAAGATGGAATTAACTTAAATAAGATTTTGGGTTATAACCACACTTGTGTTCTCGACAAGTTCAATGATGACGAAGAAAATTCAAACTATTTGGCCAATTCTGCAGCTAAGATAAAAGAATTCCGCGATAGTGAAAAGGGTGTTACTCCAAGTAATACAAGTAATTGGTATTTTCCTTCTGTCAAGGAATTATCTTTGTTGTGTTCAGGTGAGGTAAATATTACTTGGAAGGGGTCATATACTACAGAAATATATAATTTTATAAATGGCCAATTAAGCCAGATACCAGAGGCTATCCAACTAACAAGTTCTGGTAGTTATTCATCGAGTTCAGAAGATTGGGAACGTCTTGACCAGATGATATATCTACAGTTTCACACCGGTTCTGCGAGCAAAAGCCTTAAGTTCTACAAGTCTTGTCGCCTGCGTCCTGTTCTCGCTTTTTAAATATATCAAAATGGCTGGTGCCAGTATAAACGCCTAATATTCAAACAATTTAGATATTTATTTATACATACGAGGACTTTTATTTATAACGACCTAAGGCAAGAGAGTGTGATTACTCAATAAAATCACTTACTTTACTTCATATTGTATAGTCTGTGAAGACTAAGATAGGCAATTTTTGGTTAAAATGCACCCTTTCATTAGTTAGGGTACATTTTTTCAAATGCTTGATATATAGTATTATTGCACTTTTTTTAATACACCCGGAGACTTTTATTTATAACAAGTAAAAAAGAAATAGAGACATTTCTTTCAAAATTAGCTTCCTTTGCAGTTACAAGGTTTTTGGATAGAAAACCTAAGATATATTTGTAGTATATATAGTATATCTCAGTTTTGGTCATAAAAGGTTGAAACTGTTTGTTTGTTTTGCAGAGATGCACCCTTTCTAAGCGTAGTCAGGGTGCATTTCATTTTTTTTATGAGCGTAAAACCCATACTATTTGATTCCCAAGAACTGGAAAGGTTTTGTAGCGACAAACTCTTTGGCAGTATTTCCCGCATACGTTTTACCGGAAAGAAGATTCAACTTCTTGACAGGCGCTTTCTCTGAGAAATCCACATCCTTGAAGTCAATCCAAAATACATTGGGATATAAAGTAGACTCAAAGTAATAAACTTTATCCTTCTGATCGGAAACTGTCCTCCATCGGGTTGAAGAAATATTCGGCTGATCAGGAGTGCTGATACCGAACGGAACGGAAGTATTGCGTATCACGCTGAATACACTGGCCAAGGCTGTACGGGTATCTTCTGTTTTAGGAATAGCATTTATATAGAAAGAAGCTCTCACAAAACGGTCGGCAGCACGATTGGTACCCGGCAAAAAAGTGGTTCCTCCGATATTCTTCCAGTAATCATCAAGCGCCAGTTGCTGATCAAACACAGGTGAGTTTGTCATTACCTGATATGCTTTGCTATGATGAATATCCAACTTTCCGTCCACATACTCAAAAATAGCATTATCACCCGTAGCGTCCGAAATGGAAAGATGAAGAGTAGCCATACGCGTACCGTCGGGCATCATATCCGACACCACATCGAAAGTATTCTTTTCTACCTCGGCAACAGCCTCATCCACCGTTGCAAAATTATCAAGCATATATTGCACCCAGGCGGCTATGGACAAAGCTGGTCTCTCACCGTTCCATTGGGGATAGGATGATTCTGCCAGCCACAACAGATTGGCAACGAGTCCTTTTTCATTCATACCGTCAGTGCTACAGATGTCATAAGCCGAAGTTATCACACTGCCGTATTTAGATTTCCAACGCATCGGGTCCTTCCCTACCTCTCCGTTGCGCTCCATACCTCGCGGGAAAATCCAGATATTACTACGGGTATCTTCTTTCCAATCCATAGTACGACCGGTTATTATCATATTATTATCCCCCTGATAGACTACACGGGTACAAGCATTCAAATGATTTACAGATACTCCAAAGAGTGTAATCATGAATACCATACTATAAAGAACATTCACTTTTCGCATAATTGATTCATGTTAAGTTGTTAGTTAATTTGCAGTATAAACAAACAATCACATTGCAAAGTTCTTAAAATGAGTAGATACATATTCCAATTTCTCAGACATGAGATCAAAGGAAATTGAAAGGATTAGAAAGCAAAACATCATAATAATAGCAAAACAGTTAATATGCACTCATCATGGTAGCTTTTCAATATGTTTAGTGACATACTATATTTCACATATTTACATTCCAGCATATTCTATGAATAAAATGATTATAACAATGCGCTATTTCAGTATATATTTGCAGTTTTAACTGCTTTTTATGCAGAAAAGGGTTACTACTTATGATTGATATGATTACTAGATATAGGCAAAAAGGTTACTACATACCAACAAAAGGGTTACTACATATCAGAATTTGCCTTATTGATATTATATTTCCCACTTATTAGTGCGTTTATTTCATCCAGAATAAATGTAAGTATTTTGATACCGCATTAACTATCTGACGTTTATTCATTTTCGTTTGCACGCTTCCAATCCTATTGACCTCCGGACAGAAATAGTACATTCTCAGTCAACTAAAAATACAAATTGTCAAAATGACAATACTAAATACAAGATTACCTCAATCATCTATTAATCAAACAAATAAGCATAATTCACACAAATTTATGTCAGAATCACATATCCCCAATTAATCAAATATTCATACGCGCATGTATAATTAGTAAATTCGCACTATAAAATAATAAATAAAAAACAAGCAAATGAAAATTAGGCTAACGCAACTGACAAATTCTCTAAATATCCCACATATGAAATATTCCAGATTACTCACAGCAATCATGATGCTTACAGGAGTGCTGACCGCATGCTCGGATCAAGAAAACGAACAGGACGGTGCGAACAAACGAACAGCACTGAGTATTAACGCCGGTATCGGCGTTATCCCTGCCAGTACGTCCTCTGCAACCACCCGTGCCACAGATGCTTCCTGGCAAGCGAATGATGCCATCGGTATAGTGATGCTGGATGCCGGAACAAACACTGTGACCGAAGGAAAGACCAATTACCGTTATATTACCACAACCGGAAACGGCAATTTTACCCCGGACGGAAAGGAGCATACCGCCTATTATCCCACCGCAGGCGCCCAGGTGGACGTACTGGCTTACTATCCCTACACCACAACCATATCGGCAGGCAGTTTGAATATTCCTGTGGACGTAAGCGATCAGAGTAATCTGGCAGCTATCGACCTGATGACAGCCGAGAAAGTAACCGGACGCTCGTCGAAGGCGCCGGACGTGTCACTCATGTTCACACACCGCCTATGCAAACTCGTGCTGAAAGTGGTGAAAGACGAAACAACTTCCGACGTGACGCTGACAGGTGCCACAGCCATACTGGCAGGTACAGCCACCACCGGAAACTGGAACCTGATAACGGAAAAACTCAGTACGGAAGGAGAAGCAAGAGACCTGACACTCCCCCTCACTGCTGATGGAACCATTGCTACCGCCATCGTGATGCCCACCCAAGCCGGAGACGGAAAAAGCATCACCGTGACCACCACCGACGGCAAGAGTTACACCGCCACAATTGCCGCCAACCTCGCTCTGGCCGCCGGAACAGTGAACACATACACCATGACACTGCACCGCAACCAGGCCAGCATCACTGCCGGCATCACACCGTGGACAGACGGTACCACCGTGCCACTGGAAAGCCTGCACATAGAAGTACCCGCTGACGCCACCGCCAACGGACTGACCACCTTCGAAATGTGGCGCAACCAGGCACAGAAGACGGATACACGCATCTATACTTTCAGCAACAACGGAAACAGCGGAACCGGCACCTGGACTGCCACTCCAAAGCCTTTCTACATTGAAGAGATCGCCACAACCGATCATTTCTACGCCCTCCACACGCCCGCCGATGACCGGAAAGATGGTCTGACCGGGCTGAAAGACCTCCTTGCCGCCGGCCCCGCATCGCTACAGTCTTCCGCTACGGGAAGTATCGCCAATAGCCTCTCCCTCAATTTCAAGCACCTGATGGCGCAGCTCACCGTAACACTGGCACCCGGCAAGGACTTCCCCACCGGCATATCAACGGAAGGAGCCACCGTTATCTTGCCCGAAATGATCTCAGGATACACCTTGGACGGCATTACCCTGACGGCAGACGATACAAAGAAGACCGGATACAAAAACATAACCGTAACTTCGGGACGGACAGCCATCCTCACCGTAGTTCCGCAAACGTTGTCCCAAGGAACTGAAGTCAGCGTAAAACTAACCGGTGGAAACACCTATAAGACAACATTGGGCAAGGCCGTAGCATTAAGTGCAGGTAGCAAAACCAGCATCAACCTCACTATCAGCCCGACGCAAACGGCAACTAGCGTTTCAGTGAATCCATGGACAGACACCGATGCCGTCGCCCAAAACATCACCATCGAAGGAATAGAGACAGGAAGCGCCACAGGAAGCTATGAGTCCGCAGACAAAGACTTACTGGTACTGACCGGCACCAACGAGACTATCCCCACCGAAAAGCATACCGCCAGTTACATATATAATAAGGTGAACAACCAATGGAACTCCAACGCCCCTCTCTATTGGGACAGCTTCAGCCAATTCGCCGCTGCAAAGGCAAAAGGCGGCAGTGCAGACGCAGCAAGCGACAATGCAGGCAATGCAGACAGCAACACGCCCTGCACCTTCCGCTTTGACGCCCTCATCACTCCCGCCGTCACACCCACGGAAGCACGGATAGCCTGTGGTGCAGTGAAAGATTACCTGCAAGGATCGCTCACTGCCACCACTTTCGGTACACCACTCAGTTTCCGGCTAAGCCATCTCATGGCGCAAATCAGCATGACACTGAAACCGGGCATCGGATATACGGCGGAAGACCTGAGCCAAAACGTCACCGTACACTTGTACGGGTTGCATACCCTGACCGACGAAGGCGTGGAAACTGACGGCACCCTGATCCTAAGCAAAGAGGCCGCATCTTCTCCATTAAAGATGAACAAGGCGGCAGAGGCAAACGCTGAAGGAAACTTCACGTACACTACCCTTGTGGCTCCGCAGACTATCGTCCAGGGAAATCTCGTCGCACGCATCACCCTCACTGCACAGGAGGCGGACGGAACGACACCCGTCAGCCTGGACTACGATTACCGTGCGGGAAGCAACGGATTCGTCTACCGTGCCGGACAGAACAATAAACTGGTGCTCACCGTCAGCAAGGCGGGCGTGAGCGCAGTGTTCACCCTGACGGACTGGGATGATTCGCAAGGGGCCACCGAGGGGGATGTAACGGTAGATTAGAGCCGCACCACCCTTTAGATTAAGAACAACTTAAATAGTAAGAAATATTATAATAAATAAGTTTTGTATATAGCCTCAAAGGCTTTAAAGCTATTGCGTAGGGCTTTCGGGCTGACAAGCTATATGCAGGACGTGAATAATAAATTAACAAAAACAGTATGAACAAGCTAAGTTTTAAAATCAGCACCTTGCTGGCAGTTGCAGTTCTTTTTGCCGCGTGCAGCAATGACGAGACATTAACGCCCGAAACTGACGGACAAGTAGACATCAGCACTCGCGTGAATGCGGGTAACGAGGCTACGGCCGAAGGCACCTACGCACCAACAGACGGTACCCAACTCTTCCTTTATTACAAGGAGATGGGCAATGCCGACGACAACGGCACCTTCACCTACACGAACAACAAATGGGAAAATACCCGGAAACTCTACTGGGACGACCTGACGTCCGTAACCGTAGGAGACGTGCAAGCCTACCCCTTCTTCGCCGCATCGCCACAAATGCCCGCCGCATCGCCGGCCGTATCCGTCAACCAAAACACCGGCAACGCCTACACCACCAGTGACCAACTCATCGCCTACATCACCGTTCCGAAGCGGCAAACCGTACTCAACCTCAAGTTCCGCCATGTATTGTCACAACTGAAGGTAGTCATCGAGTCGCCTACGGGAAACAACCAGGTGGATCTCAACGGAACCACCCTCAGCATAAACGGCACCCGGACGACATACTCGCTGGCATACACCGGCACCGCACAGGATAAGGACGGCAACGATATCACCGTACCCAGTGAAGCTGTGCCCGCCATCGCCACCGCAGGCACCGACGCACAGGCTGTGGCAGTAACTCCAAAGACCGTAGCCCGCAGTACAGGAAACGCCACGGAAGCCGCACAGGCCACCTTCGAGGGAATCCTCCCGCCGCAAACGTGCAGTCCCGTGCTTGCCTTCACCATCGAAGGAAAGACATACACCTACAAAGCCGTTGAAACCACACTGGTAGCCGGAAAAACCACCGCCTACAAGCTCAGCGTAACCAAGAGTGGCATAGAACTCAGCAGCATCACCCTGGAAGACTGGGATACCACCGCCCCCACCACTAAAGCCGACATCAAGGCCGACCTCACCGGAACAGCCTCCACAGGCGGTAGTGGTACGGAAGCCATCAAGGGAACCGCCATGAGCATCTGGAAAAAAGGAGTCGGCAACACAGGAAGCACAACGAATGACGCACAGGCTGACAAGGCCGCGGCACACGCCTACACCTTCGCCGGCAGTGTATGGAGCAGCACGAACCCCATTTACGTGGACGACACTAATCTGACTAACGACCGTTTTTATGCTACCATCGAGAATGCCACCGACAGCAAGACCCGGGTGGTAGATCTGATAGGCGCCGGCCCCGCCACCATGGGACAAGGCATCCTGAACTTCGGCTTCCGCCATTTGATGGCACAGCTGGCCGTGAACGTAGTAGCCGGAACGGACTTCCCCGCAGGCATCTCCCTGACCGACGCCACCGTGAAGACCCCCGCCATGCTGACCGCCTACACTCTGGGCTACAACACCACTGACAACAGCCTTCTGCAAGTGAATCCCACCGTCGGCAGCACCAGCACCACCTACACAGATCTCGCCACCGGAGTTTCCGCCACTGACAACACCGGTACCGCCATCATCACGGGTGAGACCACCTACCTCGTAGTGCCGCAGACACTTGCCCAAGGCGCATCGTTCACCGTCAGCGTGGGCGACAAGACTTACACCGGTACACTCAACGCAGCTCTCACTCTGCAGGCAGGCAAGAAGAACGTCCTGACACTGACCCTGAACCCCACCGCCATGACCGTGGGCAGCATCACGCTTGCGGAATGGGGAGCAGGAAGCAAGGGTAGCGGCAGCAGCGAAGTGGACGGGGTCACCATCACCACCACCACCCTGACGAACATCGACCAAGCCGGCACGCTCTACCTGGCAGCCACGGCAGAAAGTACCTCCGGCGTAGCCGACAACGGCACAGGAACTTATCCCGTGAAATACGAAAAGAGCCAAGCCTCCATCGACGATGCAACCGGTAGCGGATACTCCCCCATCATTTGGGACAATCTGGCAAAAGGAAACTACACCTATGCCGCCCTCTTCGTCCCCAAAGAATATCGGCACGAAGCCGTGGCAGGCAACAACCACGAGTTTGACTACCTCATCGCCACTTCCGACGTCACCGCATGGGGCACACAGCCCGGTTTCAGCACCGAAGGCCACAAACTAACACACGCCATGGCACAGCTGGACGTGAAGTTAATATCGGGTACAGACGGATTCACAAACGCTGAACTGAACGCCGCCGCTGTAAAGACAGACAGTAAAAAGAAAGTATCTGTCGGCAGCACCACCGCTACACTGAACATCAGCGACCTCACCACTGCCAAGAACGTAGCCCTGAAGAAGACCGTGGATGCAGCCGATGCTAGCGGTACCAACGCCACCTTCAGCGCCCTTATTGCTCCGCAGCAACTGAAGCAGATAGTCATCACCATCAACGGGAACAACTACACGCTGAATAAAGAACTGACGATGACAGCCAACCAGAAGTTCAGCCTCGAAGTCACCGTAAGCCGCACGCCGCTGGGCTTCTCGGCAGCTGTGACCAACTGGACCGAAGCCTCGATGACAGAAGGCGGAGTGGTAGTAGATCCCTAAATAAAACAAAGAAAGATATGAAGAAGAAAAATAATCTATTCCTGACCGGTTGCCTGGCACTATGCACCCTGACAGCCTGTACCGACAGCATCGGCGACGCATCGGACACGCGTGACCCGGCAGATGCCGTCACCCTCAGCGTGAACACCGATGACGCCAACCCGCAGACGCGCGTCACCACCGGTAGCACCGAAGCATATATCCCCGATCAGAACGTAGACCTACATCTTTACAGCAACTCCGTGGGCAGCTCCATAACGGCCGTATACAACAACACCGTCGGTGACCAAACCACCAACGCCACCTGGGAGGCCAAGACCGGCACGTCCCCTCTCTATTGGGACGATGCCATCGGCACCGACGGCAACAAGTTCTACAGCTTCTACGCCGTGGTGAATGCGCACGCATCCTCCGGAAAAGGCAGTAACGACAATGCCGTCTACACCATACCCACCAACCAGGCTGACCCAGCCACCGGCTCCGAGAATTTTTCTCCCTATGAGCGGGCTGACCTGTTAACGGCTTATACTTACACCACCCGGCGGCACCAGGACCTCCAGTTCACCTTGAAGCACCTCATGGCACAGCTCACCGTCATACTGACCACGCTCGAAGGAAACGACGGATTCAGCCCCACACAACTGGCGGGAGCCACAGCCGAAGCTTCGCTGATAGCGCCCTACACACTGGTGTATACTGACGTGGCCAACACCACGAATGCTGATAAAGCTAAAGAAACGCCCGCCACCGCCACTGCAAGTGGCACCACCAGCACCGCTTTCACCATGCAGCGCACCCTGCACTACAAGTCGGGCACTGAAGAGACGGCCGGAAACGTGGCGAGTGTCACCTTCCGCCTCATCGCCCCGCCTCAGACAATAAGCAGCACCGATGACGGCATCGTGCTCACCATCGACGGAAAGACCTACACCTTCAAGCCCGACAAACCCGAAAATAGCATCCAGCTAACAGCAGGCCGGAACACCATCCAGCCCATCGTAGCCCGGAAGTCTGTACTGATCCCCGGTACCATCCAACTGAAAGACTGGGACACCTCGACCAATGCCAGTCAGAGTGTGACGGCGGACGGAGTGGTGACACCCCAGGATGTTGATCTCTCGGGCATCACGGAGACGGGAACACTGTATCTGCAGGCTACAACCTCGACGAGGAGCGTCACTGACGGCACCATCGGTACATACCCCATTCAATACCAGACATCTTCCACAGGAGGTACGGCCAGCATCAATACCACCGATGCCGCCTACGCCCCCATCCTATGGGACAACCTGAACAAGTGGGATAACGATGCATCCACCGGTACCCTGCAAAAGTATTATTTTCATGCCGTCTTTATCCCCACCAACTACCGCCACGCCACTAACACCGGTGCGGATAGAAACAAGGAAAACCACGAGAAGGACTATCTTGAAGGCCGGAACGCAGCAACCGAATGGGGCGAATCACCTAAATTCACCGAAAACAGCTCCGGCAGCGGCGATGACCGACGCTTGGAACATCAGACCGTCCGGTTCATCATGAATCTGAAAAGCGATGGTACCTACGATGCCGCCACTCTGAACTCCGCCTCAATCAAGCTGAAACGCAACAAGAAAATGACCATCTCAGGCTCTGGCAACAATGCATGGAGCAACATCAGCGATGGCTGGCCCAGTATCACCACCGCCACGCTTACATCCGGTGAGTCCGCCGACGTCACCCTGGTGAAGATCGAGGATGCCACCGACAGCGGTTCCGGCGCCACAGAAGCCAAACCCGCCCGATTCGTTGCCATTATCGCCCCACAAACTTTAGGGGCAAACAGTGCAAGTGGCGCCACTATCGGTACTGACTATCTGACCCTAACCTTAGGTAGCGGTACGGCAACAGAGAAAACCTACACTCTGAAAGCAGCCGACAAGGATGGGCTAACGCTGAAGTACGGCAGCCAGTACACCCTCACCGCCACCCTGACAAAATCCGAACTCAATCCGGGTACCATTGCGGTGGAAGCATGGAAAGAAGAATCGGGTGAAGGCAACTTCGAGTGGCAATAGTAACTCCGATTCTTCCGACGCACGGGAGAGCGATAACGAGACGAAGAACCAAAAGACATAAAGAACAAGAAACAATGAAAAAACAAAAGAAAATCAAGACATGCAGGTACAGCGATGAATTCTGGAAAAACGTCTGGTACACCATACGCTACGGCGATTCACTGGGTGACCGGATCATCATTCCACTGCTCTCACTGTGCATTCTCCTCTGCATCTCTTTCCTCATCTTCCTGCTGACGAGCTGCACAGCCGACCCTCTGCCTGTTACCGACCCCGAAGGCACCGGCACCGAAGGCCTGCGCACTCCCCTCACCATCGGCCTCCTCACCATCGAAGGCAACGATGGCTACAACGGCTCAGTACCCGCTACCACACGCATGGCGACCGACCCCGCAGGCAAAGACAACGCTTGGGAAGCGGGAGATTGCATCGCCGTCAGTGCCCCCAAGCTGGGAAACAACGACATGGGAAGCAAGACGCTCACCGCCACCTATGTATATACCGGCATAACGGACAACCTCTGGCGACAGATAAACCCGAATGACAACAGCGACCCATACCGAGCTCAAGCTGAAGCTACCGACATCTATCCCCTCTACATCGACGACATCGACCGCAACAGTGGGAAAACGATTTCCGTAGAAACCTACGGCGGCAACCTCCATTGGGAAGGCAGCATCACATACACGAATCAAACCACCCGGAAGAACTACTGTCTACAGAACTACCTATCCTGCGACAATGCTCGGATAGCCGAAGCCGACAATGAAATCCCCGGCATCAAGCGCGGACAACTGTACGCCGAACTCCTTCACCGGCGCGTCAGCATCGTGGTGCGGGTAATAGACCAGACAATGCCCAACGTGCTACCCACCACCGGTGAAGCCACTCTCGACGGCACCGACGCCAACGATATCGATGCTGTGAAGCTGACACTGACCGGTGGCCCCAACGAGAACAGCAAAAACAACCAAATCGTCTGCTGGCGTACCGGTAAGGCTACGGAAACGATAAACGGTCGGCAACAATCCGTCACCACCTTCCGTGCCTATATGTACTTAACGGACGTGCCGGGCATTACGACCACTACCGACGTCAGCACAGGAAAACAGAGCGGCACCGTCCCCGACGGCTCTACCTTGGGTACCCTCACCTTCACCCCCAACACCGGAAGCACACCGCAGACGCTGATTATAAAATATTCTATCACCAAGAATGCCGGCGTCCCCCCCACCATCACCACCGGCACGCGCATCACAGTGATGGCACCCTTCAATGTTTCCCAAAACCTGGATGCCACGGCAACGCTCAACACCTGGGAAGAAATAGACGCAGGAGATACGGGAACGGAGACAATAGAGTTGAAACCTGCCACGAATCCGGACGATACAGAAAAGAAAGGTACTAACGGCCAACCTATCTATGAACTCTCCTCAGCCCAAGACCTGCTACTCTTTGCACAGATCGTAAACGGGACGGACAACCCCGCAGGCGACAGCGTGACCGGAAACCTGAAGCTATGGTGGGAACAGTGACCTGTACCAAGCAACCCAAGACAGTAACGAAAGTCCAAAAACAATAGAACGATTATGAAAAAGAAAACAACATACCTTGCCACCCTCATCCTGTTCGCCCTCGGACTGATGTCAGCCTGCACCCCCAGCGAACTGGACGGCGACGACAACAGTAACCCCGACGCCACATCGGTGCCACTGGCCGCAACCGTCAGCCTGCCCGCAACGGGCACGGTAACCCGGGCCAACGCCACCACTGGCAGCATCAAGTTCGATGTCAGCGGCAGCAGCTTCACCCTGAGGCGCTACGACCAGGCACCCGACGGTACCACCACCCTGACCGCCTCCGCCGACTACGAAATAGCAGACCGCAACGACAACACCTCCGGCAGCGGCACCAGCTCGCAATACTTCAAGCTGAAGACGTCCACGGGCACCTCCGCCAACACCCACATCCCCGTCATCCCCACTGAACAAGCCGACCTACGCATCGAGGAAACCGCCGCACCGGTACTGATGAACGTCCCCGCAGACATCAGCGGTACAAGCGGCACTGCTGACGATGCCACGACCAATGTCTACGTCCCCTTCCGCACCCGGATGAAATACGGTGCCGAAGTACCCGCAAATCCCAACGTCAGCATCCCCTCCGCCACGGACAAAGAACGGACCGGCATCACTCTCTCCGCAGACAAAAAGGCAGGCATCGCCACCATCAACCCCGCCTACACCACAGCTGCCCTGCGCCTGGTGCTGAAACTCTACAACGCCGGACAAGGAACCGTGGTTAACAACGCATCCTGCCCCCTGACTATGACAGGCGACAGCCCCACCACTCAATACGCCCCTACTGTGACGCACGGCATCCAAGCCAATCCCGGCACGGATCCCGGCAGTATCATCTACACCGACGCCACGGCCGCCTGCCAATACACAGCCGTCAGCCAGCAGATCGTCATCTTCGGCGAACTGACACCCGGCACGAACACCAGTGAAAGCTCCACGGGCACCAACCGGCTCACTCCGGGCAGCACATGCGTGGCAGTACTTACCACCTCCACAGGTGAACTGCTTTCCGTCACCTGGCCTACAAGCGCTACCATCAACGCCGTGCCACAGCCCGGAAAGATGTTGACGCTCACCGTACACGTGAAGGGAGACATGGCCTACATCGACCCCAACGGCATCACAATCTCCGGATTTGAGGACGGGAACGGAGAAGGAGGAGAGACGGCAGGCGGAAGCCCGGGCATCGCCAGTGGTCTGACGGAGCTAAATCCGGACATATTCTGCATTGCAAATCCAATGTGGGTGGTGACCGGAGGAGGCACAGAGGCCACTTCCAGCAGCAACACCGACAGCAAAGACGTGACAGTATTGAAGAATGTGCGCACGGCGCTGAACAAGATATACACTCCGGATAACGACAGCTACACCGGCCCCAACTACATCGACCTAATGCTGACAGATGTGACCACACTGCCAACATACAACAACGATGGCGCTTTCCAAAGCTACAAGCAGTTACGCAACATAGAGTTGCCTGCGGTGACCGACATCGAGGAATACGCCTTCTACAAATGCGAATCCCTCACCACAGCAAGTATGCCATCAGCAAAGACCATCAGGAAAAACGCCTTTATTGGCTGCCAAGCTTTAACAAACCTCGACATCTCCGGCGTTACCCAAATATGGAACTTAGGAACTTCAGAACAAAACTACCTGCTCAGTGCCTTTGGCAGCGGCGCCTACCCCAACTGTGACCTCGTGCTAAATTCCGCCCTGGAACAATACTGCTATGCCGCCGATGGCACCTCGCAGAACGGTCCACTCGTAAAACTCAAGATAGAGGGCCATGATAGTAGTGGCTCCCCTTACAGCTACACCATCACCTTCCGGAGCATCACCTTCAAATGACGGCAACAGAGATGAAGACAGCAGCACGTTCGCTTTATCCGCATCGTCCGCGTATCCATTGAACTCATAACCCAATAAACAGCATAGCAATGAAAAAGAAATTCATACCCACCACATTCACCCTCGCACTGGCAACCTTGAGCCTCACCCTCATACTGCCTACCGCCTGTACCCGGGATGAACTCATAACACCCGTCCATCCCGACGCCCCCGCACCCTCCAACGGCGGCACCCCCGATGCCCCCGCACTCCTCATCTCCCTCGGCCAAAAGCCCGGATACGCAGGAGAAAACGTCGAGTCGGGAGAGTCCGTCCCCGCCACCCGCACCAGCACCACCACCGGATGCTGGCAGGCAGGCGACCAAGTCACCGTCAACCTCACCTACTACAGCATCTCCGCCCAGGAAGCTCAATCCGATATTCCCTCCACAGCCGACGACGAGGCCCGAACCGCCGCCATCGAAGCACGCCTCATCCTGGCCCAGCTCTCCACCGGCGACACCTCTGGAAGTACCTCACAACAGACCCTGACCTGCACCGCTGAAGCCACCGGAGCCACTCCTACCACCCCCTCACAGTGGACCGCCACGCCCTCGCTCGTCATCGTCCCCACCGGCACACGCTCCATACGCGCCCAGTACAGCTACCGAGGTATCCCCAATCCGTTGACCGGCACTTCCGAGGAAATCAGCGCCACCACCGGCACTATCCCCTTCGACCTGAAACTGACAGCCGACGATCTCGCGCAGAAAAACTACATCGTCCACCTCCCCGCCCCCCAATGGAAGCGACAGACGGCACTCGTAGAAGTCACTGGTATCCCTCAGGGAACTTACCTAACGCTACGAACCACCGGATGGGGAAAGGGATATAACAATCAGACCAACCAATATGACATAGAAATCGACGTCATCGCCGACTATTCCTCCCGGCCCGCCACCGCCACGGACGGCACCGCTCTCTTCCACCTGCCCCTACTGAAGCAGAAGCCCACCGGAGCCACGGACAACGTGAAAGATCTGGAAGCCATAGTGGGAGAGACACCTTTCTATATATACTACAGCCTGCCACTGGACAACAACCTCGTTGCCCAAGCCAAGCTAACCAAAGCACAGGACAAGTTCACACTCAACTACTCCCTCACCTCCGGCGGTAACGAAATGGACTTGCAGGGAATGGTGACAGCCGACGGTCTGCTGGACGACGCCATCCATGGAACAGGAAAGCTGACCAACGTCAATCCCCGTTGGACGGTGACAAGAGGCGGAACGGATAACTTCAGTGGCACCACGAAAGACGCCACTGTGCTGACGAACGTGCGCACAGCGTTGAACGTGATTTACACCCCGAGCAACAGCAACTACAACGGCGTCAACGGCCACATCGACCTGACACTGCAGGACGTGACCACACTGCCGAAGCAAAACACCGGCACCGGTGCTCTTGAGAAATACCACCAGCTACGTAGCGTGGAATTATCTGCGGCAACAAGCATCGGCGAGAAAGCCTTCTACTACTGCGAAGCCCTCACCACAGCAAGTATGCCGAAGGCGACAAGCATCGAAAACTTTGCTTTCGCCGGCTGCAAAGCTCTCACCACAGTAAGCATGCCACAAATAACAAGCATCGGGAGATACGCTTTCAATAGCTGCGATGCCCTCAAGACAGCAAGCATGCTATTGACAGAAACCCTCGGAGAATGCGCCTTTCAAAACTGCAAAATCCTCACCACAGCAAACATGCCAATAGCAAACAGCATCGGGAACAACGCCTTCAGTGGCTGCTCTACCCTCGCCACAGTAAACATGCCAATGGCAAACAGCATCGGGAACAACGCCTTTTTCGGCTGCAAAGCCCTCACCATAGCGAGTATGCCGCAAGCGACAAGCATCGGGCACAGCGTCTTCAATGGCTGCGACGCCCTCATCACAGCAAGTATGCCGAAGGCGACAAGCATCGGAGATCTAGCTTTTTCCAATTGCAAAGCTCTCACCACAATAAACATGCCGCAAGTGACAAGCATCGGGAGCAGCGGCTTCTCCGCCTGCTACGCCCTCACCATAGTAAGCATGCCGAAGGCGACAAGCATCGGGGACTATACCTTCTTCAACTGCGCCGCCCTCACCACAGTAAACATGCCAATGGCAACAAGTATCGGGAGTGGCGCCTTCTCCGCCTGCTACGCTCTCACCAAAGTAAGCATGCCGAAGGTGACAAGCATAGGGAACTATGGCTTCTCCGGCTGCAACGCCCTTACCACAGCAAGCATGCCGCAGGCGACAAGTATCGGGAACGATGCCTTCAACAACTGCAAAGCCCTCACCACAGTAAACATACTACAGGCGACAAGCATCGGGAACAGAGCTTTCTCCGACTGCAAAACCCTCACCACAGCAAGCATGCCGCAGGCGACAAGCATAGGGAGCGGAGCCTTTTACGGCTGCATCGCCCTTCAGAACCTCGACATCTCCAGCGTCACGAAGATAGAGAAGCTGGGAACTGATTACGGTTCCATGTTCTTCCCCGCCTTCGACAACGCCACTGACCCCGAGACCTTCAAGAACTGTGACCTCCTGCTGAACTCCGCCCTGAAGCAGTATTGCTACGACACCGACGGTACCTCGCAGAACGGTCCACTGGTCAACCTCAAGATACCGACCAAGATAAACAGCTCCGATGAGACCGACTCCTACACCTTCACCTTCCGCAGCATCACCTTCAAATGACAGCAGAGATGAAGACAACTCGGTTCAGCTCCTTATAGCGAACATGATAAAAACCGAGTAAAAGGAACAGGCCGAAAGCGTCACCACCGCGAACGGAGCACAATAATCAGCATTCACCACAGAGGGGTACAGAGGGAGAAAAAAGAGAAAAGACAAAGAACTCTGTTAAACTCCGTGGTGAAAAAAGAAAAAATCGATAACCCCAGAATTAATTGCATCACAATGAAACAGAATACCCCTTTCACCCAACGGCGCCACGCCCACATCCTCAACCTCATCCTCAACCGGAGCCTGAGCCTTGTCCTAAGCCTTGCCCTAAGCCTCAGCGCCTGCCACCCCGACTCCCTCGACGACCTCGACGGTGACAACGACAGCGGCATCGCCCTCACACACTTCCTGGCAGAAATCCTGACGCCAACAGACGGGATTACCACCATCCCCACCGCCGCCCGCACCCGCTCCGACGGAACCGATGACAAGGGCTACACCGGCCTCGTGAAGACCCGTTTTATCTCCGATGACGTGATTCACATCGTACTCACAAATGCCGACAACAGCAATGCCATCGCCTACTCCACCGCCACCCTGCAACAGCAGGACGGCAGCGCCACCTCCACCGCCCGGTGGATCATCAGCCCCGCCATGTCCACTCCTCAAAACGGCAACTTCGAGCTCCTCGCCTTCTACAACGAGCAGACTACCCCCTACATCGCAAGCAGTTCCCAGTCCGCCCCCGAAGCGGCCCTGAAGGCCTATATTCAAGCCGAACGCGGCTCCCTGTTCACCACCGACCCCGACACCCCACCCTATGTCGATGCACTGACAGCCCTATACAGCAGCCAGTCCGGTAATCAAACCCTCGCCAACGATCCCCTCAAGCCCTCACCGGGAGCCCTCAACCTCGCCTCCGACGGTACTCTCACCGCAAGCTTCCAGCACCGCAACGCCATCATCAATATCTCCGGCATCACTAATCAGCTGGGCGCCCCTGTCAATGCCATCCGGGCAACCATTTATTCGGAAGACGCCCTAAATCACACCCTGCCCCTCACCCCCATTGCCGATGCAACCGAAGCCGGCAACGGCGCGTGCCAATGGCAAGCCATCTCCCGCCTCAATCTCAACGCAAGCTATCAGAGCAGTTTCTACCTCCACTCACTCACCGTCACCCTGGGCGGCACCGTCAATCGTGATCCCGACACCGGTCTGAACACCGTCACGGGAGGCACTCAAGTCACTGTCACCATCCCCGCAGGCGACACCGACCCCGACGCAGCCGATCCCTCCGCACGCGGACGCAGGCTCTACATAGCCCGCCAATACACCTACCGCCTCAGTCTGCTGCCCGGTGTCTGCACCGCCATCCCTGCCAACGGAGACCTCGACGGCAACGACGAGGATATGAAGTGGGACGACCAGGGAAACTTACTCACCGTGCCGCAAGGATACACCCCCATCTACAACGAGGAAGAACTGCGCAAGATAGGTGTGAAAAATACAGACGGGGACTATAATTATACCAACTCAGACGGTAAAAATTATGAACACTCCCTTTCTGCCAACTACATCCTCATGACCGACATCAACCTCACTCCGGGATACGATCCCACCACCGGCACTGGCGGCACACTGCCCGATAAAGATTTCAATGACATACCAGACGAAGGCAATACCGAACTCTGGACACCCATCGGCAACGAAGGTACCAGCACCTCCTTCAAAGGCCATTTCAACGGCAATGGTCATACCATCACCGGCATGACTATCAACACATCAACACTGAAAAACGCTGGATTCTTCGGCTATACCTCCGGAGCCGTCATCTACAACCTCCACATGAAGGACGCACGGGTGAAGAATATGAACAACAATAATAAGACCGGTAGCCTTATCGGAGGCTGCGCTAATGGCACCACCGTTTCTCTCTGTAGCGCCACCGGCTGCGCAGTGAGCGGCAATGAGACCGGTGGCCTGATAGGTGAAACCTCTCAGACTGATATTACTCTGACCCGCTGTCACGCCACCGACTGCAAAGTATCCGGCACCAGCTACAGTGGTGGCCTGATAGGTTACAATAGCTCCGTCATCACCGCATGCTACGTACGCAACTGCGACCTCAGCGGCTGCACCGGCTACCATGGCGGTCTGGTAGGATGCTATTCTAACGCCATCCTGTTCGGTTGCTACACCTCCGGCAACACGTTCGGTAGTAACACTTCCGCTTCCCTTGTCGGCAGCAACTACGGCAGCATCATCGCCTCTGCCTACGCTGTAAACGCTACAAAAAACGATAACTCCGGTGATGCCACTACCATCGGGCTAATCACAGAAAACAAAAAAAGTAACAATGACCTCTCCCCCACCCTCTCCGGCCTCGTCTCCCCCTTCAAGGAAAGCAGCAGCACAGGAAACACTGACACGAACGGTGAGCCCACCGGATTCGGCTTCTATTGGGGTACAGGCTATCAGCAACTGCTCGTCACCGGTGCCGATAAAGATACAGCCGAAGGCGTCACCACCACCACTAAGCCTCTTTTTGCACTGGACAATGAAATAAGGAATGACTGCACTTTTAATATCACCGCCCCCATCATAGAAAACGGTACAGTCACCACCGCAGGCAACACCACCCTCACAAATGTCTCCACGGTGATGGTAAACACCACCGGTAACATCTATGCGCAGAAGCGCAACTGGACCGCCGCCGGCATCTGGGGTGCTACGCTCGACGCAGCAGCCGGAAACACCGTAGGCAGCACGGATGCCACAAAGAAGGTTATCCTCGCCCCGCCCATCATCCAATGGAGCTATCAAGGGGAGCAGTAGCATCGCTACAGCACAGCAGCATCCGGGAAACTGACCGGATTAAAAATCCCGGATGAAACCAATTATAATCATTAGAAAATGAAAACAATATGAAGCAGAATATCCAACAACTCATCATCGCCGCTACCACCGCCATCATTCTGGCAGCAGGCAACAACTGTGCCGTAGCACAAAGCAACAGTACAGCAATCAGCAGTAGCGAAACAAACAGCACCCCCTCGCCCTCTCCCCGCCTCTCCCTGCGCAGCAACCTCCTGCTATGGGCCTTTGGCAGCCCCTCGCTCGGCATGGACCTCACCCTCGGCCGCCGCTGGCAGGTAGGCCTCGACGGCTCATACGGAAATTGGTCGCTCAGCCACCGCACCCACGCCGCCCGCCTCAGCACCGCCGGACTGCAACTGCGTCGCTACTTCCGCCCCTTCACCAACAGAAACTCCGCCTCCCACCCAAATCTTGACATCTACATCTCTTCCTCCCGCGGCGCCTACCTCGGCATCGACCTGCGCTACACCCACTTCAACGAGCAGCTACTCACCGCCGGCACCCCGGGACGCGAGGGCGACCTCATATCAGCCGGAATCCTCCTTGGATACTCCTTCGCACTTGACCCCTGCGGCCGCTGGGCCATTGACGCCGCACTTGCCCTGGGATATCAGCACCAAGACTACGACCGATATACCTGGTACGCCCCCGCCGCCCAAAGCCGGCTACTCGGTACCCGCACCCACGACCGCTTCACACTGACGGCACTCGATGTCGCACTCGTCTACCGATTCTGAAAACATCCCCATTCCGCCCACCGAGCCCCTCTCAGCAGCGGAAGAATACAACAGCCATAACCGGAAAACCCCAAGCAACAGCCGGAGAACAAAAAGAAAACAATAACTCGAAAACAACAAGAAAATAATATGAAAACAAAACAATACGCCGCCCACCCGCTCACCACCACCCAATCCGAACTACCGTCGGCAATCCTGTCCGCACTTACAATAGCTCTCCTGTCGGCGCTCCTGTTTACCTCGTGCAGTAAACACCACTACCTCGAACTCTTCCTCGACCCAGACGGCGAACCCATCGAAAACCCCGGCCGAATTTTGCTCAGCGCCCCCGGCGTCGCCAACCCTCTGCTACCCGCCATCCTCACCGACCCCACCCGTGAGGATCGCATCGTTGCCACCGTCCTCCACGGCCAACCTGTCGACGTAGAAGCCGGCACCTACAATCTCCTCTGCGCCCTCCCCACCGATGGCAGCAACACTGAATATTTCGGCACCGACGCCTTCACCCTCAACGGCACCACCATCAGCCTCCCCCTCCTCGACCCAGACGGCCGGCTTCCCCAAGCCCCCGATGTGCTGACTGACGCCACGCCCGTCACCGTCACCTCGGGACGCACCATTCAAACCGCCCTCACCCCCGCACCCCGCACTCGTCTCGTCCGCCTCGACGTCCGCCTGCAGGGAGCCGACGCATCATCCATTACCGCCATCACCGCCCGCCTCGAAGGCGTCAGCCGCACCGCACGGCTGGAACAACGCTACACGGCCGTCACAACCCAAACCGCCGCTGAAGTCCCAACCCAAACAAACTCCCCCGCCCCCAGTCTACGCACCAACGCGAAGGCCCCCTACTACCTCCTCACTAACCTGCAACTGGACGCCTCCACCCCCACCGACCCCGAAGCCACCGGTACCTTCCGCCTCCTGGGCACGGACTCCTCAGCCACCGGCCAACGCATCCTCATTACCGCCACCCTCGCGGACGGTGCCACCCTGAGCTACGAGCAAGACGTCACCTCCCTCTTCTCCGGCTTCAACCCGCCCGCCACAGCCACTACCCTGCGCCTGGCAGCCACCCTCAACTTCGGTATAGACCAAGTGAGCGGCACCATCATACCTTGGACACCCGGATGGAACGAGGGAGGAACGGGACTCTAAAAAGTTCCTCTTCCCTTGCTTTTCTCCCCCACAAAACGTATCTTTGTCTCCGCAAGACAACAACATCAACTTTAATCAAAACTTTTAATGAAACGACAAGAACAATTCCACTGTCGCTTTCTTGACTACCGTTTACTCGGCAGTTGCCTGCTGTCCTGTCTCCTTATTTGTCTGGCCCGCACCACTCTGCACGCGTCCGAAAGCAACTTTAACGCCCTTAACGACACCATTGCCGCTGACGTCGCCCTGCCCGACAGCCTCCTCACCGATGACAATGTCTACCGTTATACTTTCTCCAACTTTCCCCTGGCCTGCCGTATCATGGACGAGTTGCGTATCCGCAAACTCCTCCCCACCCATCGCTTAGACATCACTGAAGGCGACCTCTACTTCAACAACGGTCACTACCGCCACGCCCTAAAAAACTATCGCCGTGCCCTCGAAAGCGACTCCATACGCCGGAACGACGATGAATATATGGATCAGCTCCACCGCCTTATCTCCACCTACGACTGCCTGCACAACGAAGTCGGGAAAGCCGAATGTGTCAATCTCCTGCTGGACAAAGCAAAAGCCACCGGAAACCAACCCATGCACTCCATCGCCCTCTTCAATCTGGGAAAGATGATCTACTACCAGGGCAACAAGTCCCAAGGCTACGAGTACATGCACCAAGCCGTCGACCTGATGCTCCACACCGATTACGAATACAAGTACGACAACCTGCGCTACAACTACAACACCCTGCTCGTGATGCAGCAAAGGGACAAACTGTACGAAGAAGCCCTCAGCACACTCGACGCCCTCCAGTCCGTAGTCACCCGTAAACAGGGCGGCGAACCCCAGATGCAAGGGCTCGAACAGAAAGAACTCAAAGCCCTCTACGCCCATCGCGCCGTAGTTCTGCAACGCTTGGGACGCCACAAAGAAGCAGAAGAATTCTACAAAAAATTCCTCACTGTAAGTCACGTACACAGCCGCGACAACTACCTCATCATGCCCTACCTCTTTGATCGCCGTATGTACGACGAAATCATCCGTATGAATACCACCCGCGAGCAATTCCTGATCAGTCAGAGAGACAGCGTGAACTATCACATGGTCACCATTAAGCGCACATTGGGCGAAGCCTACGCAAGTAAAGGCGACTACCGCCGTTCAACCCACTACTATAAACAACTGTCCATACTGTGCGACAGCATCAAAAAACGCGAAGAACGCAACACCGCCCTAGAGCTCGCCGCCATATACGACACCACCGAAAAGGAAGCCCTGCTGCAACAACAGGCCAACGAACTGCGCGAACGAAATATCCTCCTCATCTCAGCCATCTGCATCATGCTGTTGCTATGCGCCGGCCTGGCGCTCATTGTCCGATACACCCTCAACATACGCCGCAAAAACCGGGCAATGGCACGCAGCATCAACGAAGAAATGAACAGCAAAAAGCGATTGAGCGAAAGCCGCGACACCATCAACGCCCTGCAACAGAAGATAGAACAAATGAAAACCGCTGCCGAATGCAGACAAGAAGACAGCATGCCGGACCTGCAAGACCATGGAACGGAAGATGATGAAGAAAAAAATAATGAACCGAAGCGAGAATACAACACACTGGAACAGATAGAAAACCGCCGGATATTTGATCTAATGGAAGGCATACTCAGCAAACAGTCTCCCTATCTGGATCCTAAATTCTCACGCCACGACTTGTGCATGCTATCGGGCACAAACCGAACTCGCCTCAACGTCATCCTGATGCAGTGTACCGGAGTAAGCTCTACCGCCTATATCAACAACCTGCGCCTGGAACATGCAGTCGAACTCATCCGCGAGCACCCCGAATATATCATCAGTCACATCGCCGAAGAATGTGGATTGCCCAATGCGTCCACCTTCCACCGCCTCTTCCGCGAACGCTATGACATGACGCCCAACGAATACAGGAATGCCATCTTTGAGAAATAAATCTGTGGTGAACAAATATTAAAACCGAAAACAAACCGTAAGGAATACTGTTGGAAGGGGAAACTTAAAAACGATAACAGTTATGAATTACGGTATTAGTATCCTTTTCAGGGCTATCCCATTGCTGATGGCCCTTTTTTGTTTCGGCTACGGAGCCTTTGTGCTCGACATGGGGACGGACACGAACCGATTCGTTGCGGGGCCCGTGGTCTTCTCTTTAGGAATGATATGTATTGCGCTGTTCGCTACGGCAGGTACCATCATCCGGCAAATTATCCACACGTATAGTACGGCGGCAAAATATGCCCTGCCCATCATCGGCTATCTGGCTGCCGTGGTGTGTTTCATCGGTGGAATGACATACATTAATGACGGCAGTACGGTGGCCCATTTCGTTGCGGGACATGTCATCTGCGGAGTAGCTTTCATCACTGCATGTGTAGCCACTACCGCCACCTCTTCCACCCGCTTCACCTTCATCACGCAAAATTCCAAGAAGACTGACCATGCCGTACCTGCCAAGTCATTCTCTTCGGCACAGGCGGACATACTCATCATTCTGGCTGTTGTCTTCGCCGTCATTACATGGGTTTGGGCATTCTGGTTATTGGGACAAAGTGATATCCACACCGCTTACTATGTGGCCGGACACGTTATGGCCGGACTGGCATGTATCTGTACGAGCCTGGTTGCACTGGTTGCTACCATTGTCCGGCAGATACGTAACTCTTATAGTGGTGCCGAACGGAAATGGTGGCCCGCCCTCGTATTGGTGATGGGTACACTGAGTATCCTGTGGGGACTTTGGGTGCTGACGAATGCCGACCCGGGCAAGTCTTCCACCGGATACATTATGATAGGTCTGGGTTTAGTTTGTTACAGCATATCCAGCAAAGTAATTCTGCTGGCTGTTATTTGGCGGAACGTCTTTAAGCTGGCGAACCGAATTCCACTCATTCCGGTGCTCACCGCGCTTACTTGTCTTTTCCTCTCTGCTTTTCTGTTTGAAATGACAACGCTGAATGATGTCTACTTTGTTCCCGCACGCGTATTGGCAGGATTAGGCGGCATCTGTTTCACGCTGTTCTCCATCGTCAGCATTCTGGAAAGCGGAACGTCCAATTGATGATAAATCACTCTCTTTTTTTATAAATCACTCTCATGGATGGGTTGGGGTTTCGCCAGCTCATCCATAAACACTTCCACATTCCAGGCATGGTGCGCCACATAGGCAGCCGGACCGGTATCACCCGAATCCAGAATATCGCGCACAACGTTAGACTTGTTTCTGCCTGTCACAAAGAAAATCAGCTGCTTGGCATTAAAAAGCAAACAGCCGGTCATGGCTATGCGCTTCTGCCCATTGTAAGGATTAACACTTACCTCGTAAGGATGGAAAGAAGAAAGCAAATACTCCTGACCGGGGAAAATGGACGAGGTATGCCCGTCTTCTCCCGCCCCCAACAGAACAATATCAAGAGCCGGGAAGCCATGCCAGAGTGGCGCATTGCAACGCACTATGCGAGAATAGCTATTCGCCTCATCATCGGGATCGTTGCTGCCGTCAATAGGAAAAATATACTCCTCAGGTATTCCCACTTCATCCAGCAACAGCCGGCGCATATTGCCATAGTTACTCTCCGAATCTTCGGCAGGTACACACCGTTCGTCCACCCAATAAATACGCATACGGCTCCACGGAGTGGCATCCTTGAATTCTTCCGCCCACAAATCGAACATGAGCGAGGGCGTGCTGCCTCCACTGAATGCTATGTGAAAAATCTTCTGCGGCTCTTCCTCCATCAAACTAATAAGATGCTTGATGAGAGCGCGCGCCGTTTCGACAGCTGTACTATAGATATAAGTTTTCATAACTCACAATATTGATCAGTGTTCGTAAGGTTTTTACACGGATTGGTCCAGTCGGCACCATGTTCGTGCATCATAGCTTCACTTTCCAGCGGCCCCCAGGTTCCGACAGGATAACCGTAGAGAGGCGCGTCAGGATATTCATTCCAATAGCGCAGCACAGGATCAAAGAAACGCCAGGAGGCTTCGACAGCATCACTGCGGGTAAAGAGTGTCGGGTCGCCCTGAATGCAGTCTTCAATCAGGCGGGCATAAGCATCGCCCGTGGCGCGTCCGCCCAGTTGGTCGTAACTGAAGTCCATCATTACCTGCTTCACATCGAATCCCGGTCCGGGAACTTTCATGCCGAATTTCAGCACAATACCCTCGTTGGGTTGCAGGCGGAGGATTAGTTTGTTAGCCCGCGGACAGTGTCCGCCATGGCAATGAAACATCTGATGGGGCGTTTCACGGAAGTGCACTACGATTTCCGTCACCTTGGTAGGCATCTGCTTTCCTGTGCGGATGTAGAAAGGTACGCCGCTCCAACGCCAGTTATCAATACCGATCTTCATGGCGATGTAAGTTTCAGTGCGCGAATCGGCGGGGACGTTCTTCTCTTCACGGTAGCCCTTTTTAGAACCGGAAGCGGTATATTGTCCGCGGACTATATGTTCATTCAAATCTTCATCCGTCAGAGGTTTCAGTGACTCGTAGACTTTTACCACTTCGTTACGGAAATTATCGGCGGTGAAGACAGCGGGAGGCTCCATGGCAGTGAGGGCCACCAGTTGGATAAGGTGGTTCTGTACCATGTCGCGCAAAGCGCCTGTACCGTCATAGAAGCCGCCACGCTGTTCGATACCGAGATTCTCGACAGCGGTAACCTCTACATAATCGATGTAATTACGATTCCACAACGGTTCAAAAATGCCATTGGCAAAACGGAAAGCAAGGATATTTTGTGCCGTCTCTTTACCAAGGAAGTGGTCAATGCGATAGATCTGAGACTCTTCGAAAACGGAAGCATAGATATGGTTTAATTCTTGTGCCGACTTCAGGTCGTAGCCGAAAGGCTTTTCGACGATGATGCGGGTATGTTTACGATTCAATCCGGCTGTTTTCAGATGTAGAGGGATGACGCCATAAAGTGAGGGCGGCGTAGCGAGATAGAACAGTAAATTGTCCGGTTCCTTTTCACCGGTGATTTCCTGCAAACGGCTGTCCAGGGTTCCGTAACCTTCTTCTATGGCAGGGTCCATACTAAGGTAGTGCAAATGAGTGCAGAACTCTTTCATTCCCACTTCGGCCGGTGTGACAAAATGTTCCAGCTCGTTCAGGATATAATCGCGATAAGTTTCATCCGCATAGTCGGTACGGCCGATACCGAGAATGGCAAATCCTTCGGGCAAACGATTATCCTTGTAGAGCGAGTAGAGTGCCGGCATCAGTTTGCGTTTCGTCAAGTCGCCCGAAGCGCCGAATATGATCATTACAAATTTACTCATAGAATCTTGTTTTTTTTGATTAGCTTCTGCAAATTAGCCCTTGCAATAAATTCATTAGCTCTTGCTTCATAATTTTATTACCAGGGCTTCATTTTATACATTATAGGTACCTGATTTTGTATCTCCGCCATGTCCGGTCCAGTTTTCATGGAAGAACTGTCCGCGAAGTTCATCGGTACGCTCAAAGGTATGTGCGCCGAAATAGTCACGCTGAGCCTGAATCATATTAGCAGGGAGCTTCGCAGATACCAGCGAATAGAAATAGTTCAATGCGGAAGAGAAAGCCGGAACAGGCAGTTCCTCTTTCATCGCATGGGCTACAAGGTGCTTCCAACCGGAGAGCAACTCTTTGATTTCTTCCCGGAAATAAGGAGCGAGTAGCAAATGTTTCGGCTTCTGCTGTGCCTCAAAAGCAGCCGCTATATCATTCAGGAATATACTGCGGATGATACAGCCTCCGCGCCACATACGGGCAATGGATGCCAGATCGAGATCCCAGCCGAAAGATTCGGACGCTTTTTGCAACACGGCAAAACCTTGTGCATAGGATACCAGTTTAGAAGCATACAAAGCGGAATAAATATCTTTCACCAGTTCCGGCTTATTATAGACCACTTGTGAACGCTGGCAAATGAATTGTTTGGAAGCTGCCTCACGCAGATTTTTCTGCGCTGAAAGACTACGCTCAAAAACAGCCGTTGCAATCAGTCCCAGAGGCATACCCAATTCCATTGCATTGATAACGGACCATTTACCGGTGCCTTTCTGTCCGGCAGTGTCCAGTATCTTGTCAATCAGGTAACCGCCCGCCTTATCCTTATGCCGAAGAATATTGGCTGTAATTTCTATCAGATAGCTACGCAACTTACCCTCATTCCAGTGGGCAAAAACGGAAGCCATGTCTTCATTATTCAGTTGCAGAAGATTCTTCATCACCCAGTAGGCTTCGGCAATCAACTGCATATCACCGTATTCGATACCATTATGTATCATTTTAACGAAATGTCCCGAGCCGGCCGGACCAATCCAGTCACAGCAAGGAGTACCATCGGCAGCACGTGCAGCAATACTTTGCAGGATGGGTTTTACCTCATCCCAGGCAGTAACGGAACCGCCCGGCATAATAGAAGCACCGTTCAACGCTCCTTCTTCACCGCCCGAAACACCGGCACCGACAAAGCGGAAACCTTTCGATTCGGCCAATGCCACACGACGGTTGGTATCTTCATAGTTTGAGTTGCCTCCATCTATCAAGATATCTCCCGGAGAAAGATGCGGAAAGAGTTGTTCCATCAGTTCATCTACGGCACTGCCGGCACGCACCATCATCATGATTTTGCGCGGGGTGGAAATGGATTCTACAAAGTCAGGAATTTCAGTATATCCTTCAATACTTTTCCCTTTGGCACGACCGTTGATAAAGCGTTCTACCACACCTTCTTCCACTCCCGGAACAGTACGGTTAAACACGGACACATGCCATCCCTTGTCCGCCATATTCAAAGCTAAATTCTCCCCCATCACGGCAAGTCCGATTAAGCCGATGTCTGTCTTTTGTCCTTTTTCTGTCATAACTTGCATTTTTTTGTTATTGTTTCATTGAAATGGAAACAATATGTCAAGGGCATTTGTTCGTATGAATTTCGAATAAAAATCGTACTTTTGCAAACATAACTCTATTTCAATGGAGAAACTTAAATTCAGTTTTATGAAAAAACTACATATCGGCTTACTGCCGCGTATCCTTATAGCCATCGCATTCGGTATTCTTTTTGGTAATTTTCTTCCCGGAGAATTGGTACGCCTGTTCGTTACATTCAACGGTATCTTCAGCGAATTTCTAAATTTCTCCATACCGCTGATTATTGTGGGACTGGTTACCGTAGCCATTGCCGACATCGGTAAAGGTGCCGGGAAACTGCTGTTGATTACCGCCCTGATAGCTTACGGGGCAACCCTGTTTTCCGGTTTCCTCTCTTACTTTACAGGAGTAACTATATTTCCTCATCTGATAGAGTCCGGTGCCCCGCTGGAAGAGGTCAGTGAAGCGCAAGGGATATTGCCGTTTTTCTCAGTCGCCATTCCACCGCTCATGAATGTGATGACGGCACTGGTACTGGCTTTCACTTTAGGGTTGGGACTTGCCCAACTGAAAAACGATACACTGAAGAATGCAGCACGTGATTTTCAGGATATCATTGTCCGTATGATCAGTGCAGTGATCCTGCCGTTGCTTCCTATTTATATATTCGGCATATTCCTTAATATGACACATTCGGGACAGGTATTCTCTATCTTAATGGTATTTATAAAGATTATCGGCGTAATCTTCCTGCTGCACATCTTCCTGCTGGTATTTCAATATTGTATCGCTGCGCTGTTTGTCCGCCGGAATCCTTTTAAATTGTTAGGGAAGATGCTGCCCGCCTATTTCACGGCTTTAGGTACACAGTCTTCTGCCGCCACTATCCCTGTTACCCTGGAACAGACAAAGAAGAACGGCGTATCCTCTGATATTGCAGGGTTTGTTATCCCTCTTTGCGCCACGATACATTTATCCGGCAGCACGCTGAAAATCGTAGCATGTGCTCTTGCTCTGATGATGATGCAAGGCATACCTTTTGATTTCCCCTTGTTTGCCGGTTTCATTTTCATGCTGGGAATCACGATGGTAGCCGCTCCGGGAGTTCCCGGTGGTGCCATCATGGCATCCCTGGGTATCCTGCAATCCATGCTCGGTTTCGATGAATCGGCACAGGCACTGATGATCGCACTCTACATTGCAATGGATAGCTTCGGTACTGCCTGCAATGTAACGGGAGATGGGGCTATTGCACTGATAGTAGATAAGATATATAAGTGACAAGCCAATAAGTTTTGTATTCTCGTAAAAAATAACGAATTTTGCCCCCGCAAAAAATAATCAATAAAGAAGCCTACAATATGAAAACAGCTTTAATCTCCGGAATAACAGGTCAGGACGGTTCGTTTCTCGCCGAATTCTTATTACAGAAAGGATATGAAGTACACGGTATTCTCCGCCGTTCTTCTTCATTCAATACAGGGCGCATCGAACATCTGTACTTCGACGAATGGGTACGCGACATGAAGCAAAAGCGCACCATTAACCTGCATTACGGTGACATGACGGACAGCAGCTCGCTGATCCGCATCATCCAACAGGTACAGCCGGACGAAATATATAACCTCGCTGCACAAAGCCATGTAAAAGTATCTTTCGACGTACCGGAATACACCGCAGAGGCAGATGCCATCGGTACGCTGCGTATGCTGGAAGCTGTCCGCATCCTCGGCATGGAGAAAAAGACAAAGATTTACCAAGCCTCCACTTCGGAACTTTACGGTAAAGTACAGGAAGTCCCCCAATCGGAAACAACTCCTTTCTATCCCCGCAGCCCGTACGGAGTAGCCAAACAATACGGCTTCTGGATTACAAAGAACTACCGCGAAAGCTATGGTATGTTTGCCGTAAACGGTATCCTCTTCAATCACGAAAGCGAACGCAGAGGAGAAACATTCGTAACCCGTAAGATTACGCTGGCCGCCGCCCGCATAGCCCAAGGTTTCCAGGACAAACTGTATCTGGGTAATCTGGATGCACGTCGCGACTGGGGATATGCGAAAGATTATGTAGAATGTATGTGGCTGATTCTTCAGCACGATACACCGGAAGACTTCGTGATAGCCACAGGCGAAATGCATACCGTCCGCGAGTTTGCCACCCTTGCCTTCAAGGAAGTAGGCATCGAACTGCGCTGGGAAGGTGAAGGCGTAGAAGAAAAAGGTATCGATGTGCAAACTGGAAAAACGCTTGTAGAAATAGATCCTAAATATTTCCGCCCTGCCGAAGTGGAACAGCTGTTAGGTAATCCGACAAAGGCCAAAACTCTTTTAGGCTGGAACCCGAGACAAACCAGTTTTGAAGAATTGGTAAAAATCATGGCAGCACACGATATGAAGTTTGTGAAGAAGCTATATCTGAGATCACTTGAAAAATAATATATAAAAATCAGAACTATAATGTTAGACAAGAACGCCAAAATCTACGTAGCCGGACACCGTGGTCTGGTAGGCTCCGCCATCTGGAAAAACCTGCAAGATAAAGGATATACCAATCTCATTGGCAAAACCCACAAAGAACTCGATTTGCTGGATGCCGTTTCCGTACGTAAATTCTTTGATGAAGAACAACCGGAATATGTATTCCTTGCCGCTGCTTTCGTTGGCGGCATCATGGCAAACAGCATTTACCGTGCCGACTTCATCTACAAAAACCTGCAAATACAGCAAAACGTCATCGGTGAAAGTTTTCGCCACAATGTGAAGAAACTCCTCTTCCTGGGAAGCACCTGCATCTATCCGCGTGATGCCGAACAACCCATGAAAGAAGAAGTGCTCCTCACCTCTCCGCTGGAATATACCAACGAACCGTACGCCATCGCCAAGATTGCCGGACTGAAAATGTGCGAGAGTTTCAACCTGCAATATGGCACGAATTACATCGCCGTAATGCCTACCAACCTCTATGGTCCGAATGACAACTTCGATCTGGAACGCAGCCATGTGCTCCCTGCCATGATTCGCAAGATACATCTGGCTCATTGCCTGAAGCAAGGCGACTGGAATGCAATATGCAAAGACCTGAACCAGCGTCCGGTAGAAGGCATCGACGGCAACAGCAGTAAGGAAGACATCCTTGCCATCCTTGCCAAATACGGTATCAGCAACAGCGAAGTGAAATTATGGGGTACAGGCACACCTCTTCGCGAATTCCTCTGGAGCGAAGAAATGGCAGATGCCAGCGTCTTCGTCATGGAGCATGTAGACTTCAAAGACACCTACAAACAAGGTGATAAAGATATTCGTAACTGCCATATTAATATAGGTACAGGCAAGGAAATCTCTATCCGCGAACTGGCCGAACTGATAGTTTCCACCGTAGGTTACCAAGGTCAGCTGACTTTCGACAGCACCAAACCGGACGGAACCATGCGCAAACTGACTGACCCCTCGAAACTGCACGCTCTGGGCTGGCACCACAAAGTGGAGATTGAAGAAGGCGTACAACGCATGTACAACTGGTACTTAGGGCGGTAATGCATTAAATTCACCACAGAGTAACACAGAGTTTTATTAATTTGAACTCAAGGAAAATAAAACTCTGTGGAACTCTGTGTTACTCTGTGGTGAGATTCATCCGTCAAGCTAAATTGTACATCCCCTCCGCTTTTTTCAGTTAAAAATTTGCATTCTTTCTATAAAGCCTTATATTTGCACAAATTTCAACTAAATGTGCAATATATAATATCATGGAACAAAGTTTTATCGCCTATATTGAGAACAGCATTAAACAGAATTGGGACCTGGATGCCCTGACCGATTATAATGGGGCTACCCTGCAATACAAAGACGTAGCCCGCAAAATAGAGAAAGTACACTTAATCTTCGAAGCAAGCGGAATCAAGAAAGGAGATAAAATTGCCATCTGCGGACGTAACAGTTCACACTGGGGAGTTACTTTCCTCGCTACATTGACCTACGGAGCCGTTGCAGTTCCTATCCTGCACGAATTTAAAGCGGATAATATACATAACATCGTAAACCATTCCGAAGCCAAATTACTGTTTGTGGGCGACCAGGTATGGGAGAATCTGAACGAAGCCGCCATGACCATTCTGGAAGGCATCATCCTGATGACGGATTTCTCTATCCTGATATCCCGTACGGAAAAGCTGGATTATGCCCGCGAACACCTGAATGAGTTGTTCGGCAAGAAATACCCCAAGAATTTCCGTAAGGAACACATCGAATATCACAAGGACCAGCCTGAAGAACTGGCAGTAATCAACTATACTTCCGGTACGACGAGTTATTCCAAAGGCGTAATGCTACCCTATCGCAGTCTGTGGTCGAATACAGCATTTGCATTTGAGGTATTGCCACTGAAGGCCGGGGATAAGATTATCTCCATGCTACCGATGGCGCACATGTATGGCCTGGCATTCGAATTCCTGTACGAGTTCTCCGCAGGATGTCAGATATACTTCCTCACCCGTATGCCAAGTCCGAAAATTATCTTCCAGGCATTCTCGGAAGTGAAGCCGCACCTGGTGGTAGCCGTACCGCTTATTATAGAAAAGATTATCAAGAAGAACGTGCTTCCGAAACTGGAAACACCAACCATGAAACTATTGCTTAAAGTCCCCATCATCAACGACAAGATCAAGACAACCGTACGCGAAGGAGTAGTCAGTGCCTTCGGTGGACGTTTTGCGGAAGTTATTGTAGGGGGTGCCGCTTTCAACCAGGAAGTAGAACAGTTCCTTCGCATGATAGAATTCCCCTACACGGTAGGTTACGGAATGACAGAATGCGGGCCGATCATCTGTTACGAAGACTGGTCACGCTTCAAACCGGGTTCCTGCGGTAAGGCCGTCCCCCGTATGGAAGTGAAAATCCTTTCTCCTGATCCGGAAAACATAGCGGGAGAAATCGTATGCCGCGGACCTAACGTCATGCTGGGATACTATAAAAATGAAGAAGCCACCCGTGAGGCTATTGATGCAGACGGTTGGTTGCACACCGGTGACCTTGCGCTGATGGATGCCGAGGGCAATGTAACCATCAAGGGACGCAGCAAGAACATGTTGCTCGGTGCCAGCGGACAGAATATCTATCCCGAAGAAATAGAAGACAAACTGAACAACCTGCCGTATGTTGCCGAAAGCATCATCGTACAGCAAAATGAAAAGCTTGTCGGACTGGTATATCCTGACTTTGACGATGCTTTTGCGCATGGTCTGACCACTACGGACATCGAACGTGTCATGGAAGAAAACCGCGTTGCGTTAAACGCAGAGCTTCCGGCATACAGCCAGATATTCAAAATGAAAATCTATCCCGAAGAATTTGAGAAAACGCCCAAACGTTCCATCAAACGGTTCTTATACCAAGAGGCGAAGGGATAAGAAAAAGAAACTAACCTTTATAAAGTATCATCTCAAATGAAAAACGAATTATTACTATCTGCTGCCATATTGCCCATGTGTGGTATGGCAGGAGAAGCGATTGCAGCATCTCCGGCAAAGGGAGCGCCGAAAGAAAAGCAACGTCCGAACATAGTTCTGTTTTTGGTTGACGACATGGGATGGCAGGATACTTCGCTGCCTTTCTGGACTCAACGAACGCATTACAACGACACTTACCACACGCCGAACATGGAACGCCTGGCGGCACAAGGGAAGATGTTCACACAAGCATACGCTTGTAGTATCAGCTCCCCCACCCGGGTCAGTCTTTTTACAGGGATGAATGCCGCGCGGCATCGTGTGACAAGTTGGACATTACGCAAAAATACAACGCATGAACAACCGGACTCTGTGATGATCTATCCGGAATGGAATGTGAATGGTATTTGTCAGGAACCGGGAATCGAACGCACTACACAAGTCACTACGCTTGCACAAGTGCTTAAAGAGAACGGATATCAGACCATTCATTGCGGTAAAGCCCACTTTGGAGCCAATGATACTCCCGGAGCTGATCCGCTGACGATGGGCTTTGAAGTAAACATAGCCGGACACGCTGCCGGTTCACCGGCCAGTTACTACGGCAAGAATAATTTCGGTAATAAACCGGACGGGAAAAGTCCGTTGGCAGCAGTTCCGGGATTGGAAAAATATCATGGTACAGATACCTTCCTCAGCGAAGCACTTACACTGGAAGCGATGAAGGCTTTGGATAGCGCACAACAGAAAGATGAACCATTCTTCCTATATATGGCTCATTATGCCATTCATACGCCTATACAACCGGACTATCGCTTCTATCAGAAATATCTGGATAAAGGACTTCCACCCGTAGAGGCCGCCTATGCCACCCTCATTGAAGGGATGGATAAAAGTCTGGGAGATCTGATGGATTATCTGGAACGCAACCATCTGACAGAAAATACAGTCATTCTCTTCATGTCCGATAATGGCGGACTGGCTGCACATACCCGTGCCGGAGAACTGCATACACAGAATTACCCGCTTAACAGCGGAAAAGGTTCCGCTTACGAGGGCGGTGTACGCGAACCGATGATCGTGAGCTGGCCCGGTGTAGTAGCTCCGGACACGAAATGTGGAGATTATCTGATGATTGAAGATTTCTACCCGACTATTCTTGAGATAGCAGGTGTCCAGAAGTACACTACCGTGCAAAAACGGGATGGTATCAGTTTTATGCCGTTGTTGACAGGAAAGGGCAAAGTCAAGGATCGTGATATCTATTGGCACTATCCCCATAGTTGGGGACCTTCGGGCCCGGGTATTGGGGCTACCTGCTCCATCCGCTCCGGTGACTGGAAACTTGTATATTACTTTGCGGACGGTAAACGTGAACTGTTTAATATTCCGGAAGATATCAGCGAGAAAAACGACGTGGCTATAAAGAATCCGCGTATCGTAAAGAAATTAGCACAGAAATTAAGTAACTATCTCCGGTCGGTAGATGCACAGCGTCCTACGCTTCGTGCCACCGGCAAATTAGCCCCTTGGCCGGACGAAATTAAAGATTGAAACCAATGAGACGATTATTTCCATCCATTATTGCATTACTGATGGTTGCGGGTACACTCCCTGCACAGACCACTGACAGTCCGTCAACAACAAAGAAAGACAGAGAGCCCGTCGGCATCAACCTATCCTTGTGGAAGAACATGTCTACACAGCAGACTGATACTGTCGGCAGTACCTGCCTCAACCTCGGTCTTTTTTCCTCCATGAACCGCCTGAACGGCGTGGGTATCAATCTACTGGGTGGAGTGGTGTTGCGTGACATGAACGGTGTACAAATCACAGGACTTGCCAACTTAGTAGGAGGCAGTATGCGAGGCGTCCAGATTGCCGGTATCAGTAACGTGAATGGGAATAATCTCAGTGGCGTATCCATATCCGGTTTAGTCGGCATCACGGGAAATCATGCACAAGGTGTCATTTTCTCGGGGCTCACCAATATAACAGGAGACAACACCAGTGGTGTTATCATAGGTGGTCTGCTGAACATTAGCGGTGAAAACTCTTCGGGTGTGCACCTGGCAGGATTAGCCAATATTGCAGGTGAGAGCTTCAATGGCATCACCACTTCCGGACTTCTGAATATTGTAGGCCAAAGTCTGCGAGGCATACAAATCAGCGGCTTGGGTAACATCACAGGAGAAGACATGCACGGTATGCAAATATCCGGACTCGGTAACGTGGTAGGCGGAAGTTTTACCGGTGCACAACTTGCCCCCATAAACATGGCAAAAAGCGGAAAAGGATTGCAAATTGGATTATTCAATTACTATAAGGAGAACTTCGATGGCTTCCAGTTAGGTCTGGTAAATGCCAATCCGGATACGAAAGTACAGCTAATGCTTTTCGGAGGAAACACTACAAAGCTGAATGTAGGTGCCCGTTTCAAGAACAAGTTGTTCTATACCATCTTAGGCGGTGGTACACATTATCTGGATTTCAGCGATAAGTTTTCCGCCTCCCTCTTCTATCGTGCCGGTCTCGAATTACCTTTGTACAAGCAGTTGTTCATCAGCGGTGACCTGGGCTTCCAGCACATCGAAAACTTCAAGAATAAAGATTACGGTTTCCCTGCACGCCTCTATGCCCTCCAGGCACGCGTCAATCTGGAATATCGCTTAACAGACCGCCTCGGTATATTTGTCACCGGTGGTTACGGCGGCAGCCGCTACTACAACAAGGGAGTTACTTACGATAAAGGAGTGATCCTGGAAGGAGGAGTGGTGCTGTTTAAATACTAAGTATTAACGTAAATTCGATATAAGAATTGGCGTATAACGGTATAGAAAGGAAGGAAACAAGTTGACGAGTTGACCAGGGGACAAGGGGCTGCGCAATGCTCCTATGCCGCATGGAACCTTGTCCCCTGGTCAACTCGTCAACTTGTCAACTTTCCCTCATAACCCGAAATAATGAGTCATTTACGTTATTAGGTATTAAACATTTGTCAATACATTATGTGTAGCAGTCAATACCTAATACTCAGTATTCAGTTCTTTTCCTTTATAAATCCCGTCCTATACGCTACCAGCAACTTCTTCAGGTCCTGTATCTGCGTTACCAGTACTTTTCCCTTATCGGTATCTTTCACCATCATGCGTTGTGAATTGAACTCGACGACGAAAGTATTGGATTTGATATCCTGTCCCTCTTCTATTGCTTTCTGACGGCTTTGAAACGGTTCATGTTGCACTAGCTGTAAGCCATGTGAATGATATACCAGCGTATATCCGGCAATTCCGGTTTCCGGCTGATATGCTTTAGAGAATCCACCGTCAATCACCAGCAGTTTACCGTCTGCTTTTATCGGCTTCTCACCTTTGATAATCTTCACAGGCACATGCCCGTTAATGATGTGTGAATGAGGACCTGTAACCTCAAATTCCGCAAGAATACGCTCGCAAATATCCGCACGGTTACGCAAAGTATAATAATATCCTTTGGTCTCCTTAGACAGTTCTTTATCTCCGATGAAATAGCGTTCAAACGTTGCCATCTTATCCTTGTCAAACGATGGAGCATTTGGGCCACACCACATATACCACACATAATCCAGCGCAAAACTCTTCTCCTCCGTACCGTCTTCATCAAAATAAGCTGTACGTATCAACTGGTCCGTTTTACACAATAATTTCTTGCCCCAATATTCTTTCTTTCCGATGCGGACACGCTTGAAACTGCCATCTTCATTCAGAGGCATCGAAGCATGATACAACAGGTTACTATTACAAATCAGATACATACCACCATACGTAAATAAACAGCGCATGTGCTTCTTCAGCTTTTCACTGTTCATGAACGAAGCATGAATCTTATCAATCAACTCCCGTTCCTCATCTGACAGGCGATACGGATCAGCCGGATCAATCGTCGGAAAGTTGGTATCGCGAAGCGGATATTCCTTTCCTTCGTACACAAAAACGCCTTTCTCGAAATCAATCTTTTCCAGCAACTTTCGGTTCTGCATGCCAAACTCAGGACGACGATCTATAATCTCCGCTTCCAGTTTGAACTGTATCACCGTAATGGCTTTATGCATCTGGGTAATCAACCGCAAAGTCTTCTCGTTATAGTTACCATCTGCGAAGTTCATCTTCGGTGCAAAGATTGTACAGGGATCATCCGCATAGGTATCCATGGCAAACGTGGCAAGTGGCAGCAAGTTGATGCCATACCCGTCTTCCAATGTCGCCAGATTAGCGTAACGCATCGACATACGGATCACATTGGCAATACAGGCGTCATTACCCGACGCTGCTCCCATCCAAAGAATGTCATGGTTTCCCCACTGGATATCGAAGTTATGATAATCGCAGAGTGTATCCATAATGATATGCGCTCCCGGACCACGGTCGTAGATATCTCCTACGATGTGCAGGGAATCAATCGTCAGCCGCTGGATAAGATTACACATCGCGATGATGAAATCATCTGAACGCTTGGTAGAGATGATAGTGCTGATAATCACATTGATATAGGCATGTTTATTAGGCTCTACACTCGACTCATGCAGCAATTCCTGAATGATATACGAAAATTCTGCCGGAAGTGCCTTGCGTACCTTTGAGCGTGTATATTTGGAAGATACATTCTGGCAAACTTTCACCAGCTGGTTCAATGTTATCAGATACCAGTCGTCCAGGTCAGCCTCCTGTTCTTTAATCAGTTGCAACTTCTCTTCGGGATAGTAAATCAGCGTACATATCTCTTTCTTCTCACTTTCACGCAGGGTATGCCCGAAGATTTCATTCACTTTTCGCTTCACGGCTCCCGAAGCGTTCTTCAACACATGCTGAAAAGCTTCATATTCACCATGAATATCGGTCAGGAAGTGTTCTGTCCCCTTCGGGAGGTTCAGTATAGCTTCCAAATTGATTATTTCTGTACTGGCATCCGCAATTGTAGGGAAACTGCGTGACAGCAACTGCAAATAACGCAAGTCGCTCATGATGCTTTCAGGGGTAATATTACTCATGATATCTAATTACAAATTACAATTTACAAATTATATATGGGCTTGTGTCTTCATTCCAAACCTCAACTCTACGTTTCTAATCCTCAACTCTACGTTCCCAATCCTCAACTCTACATTCCCAACTCTTCACTATCAACTTAAAAAGAACATCAACAGCACTTGTGCAATAATCACACGCAGGAACATGCACAAAGGATAAACCGTAGCATAAGAAACTGAGGGATTATCACCAGGAATGGTATCATTCACATAATTCAATGCCATCGGATTCGCCATACTTCCACACAACATACCGGCCACCGAACCGAAGTCCACCTTCATCCAACGAAAAGCAATAACTCCCATAATCAATACAGGAACTACCGTCAGCGCACAGCCCACAGCTATCCACAGCAATCCTTCGGGACGAAAGACTGTATCGAAGAAATGAGCGCCCGCGTCCAGGCCCAGACAAGCCAGATAAAGCGACAAACCCAGTGCACGAAGCATCAGGTTCGCACTGCGTGTAGTATACGTAACCATGTGCATTCTGGGGCCGAAAGTACCGATAAGGATACCTACGATAATCGGTCCGCCTGCCAATCCCAGCTTCACCGGAGTGCTTACACCCGGAATAGCAATAGGGATAGCACCCAGGGCAAGTCCCAGGATAATACCAACAAATACAGCCACGAGATTAGGTTCTTTCAGGCTCTTCACTGCATTTCCCAGTACTCTTTCCACATTCTGTATAGCAGCGGCCTCACCTACTACCGTCAACCGGTCGCCCAATTGCAAGGTAAGCTCTGCCGTAGCCAGCAGCAATACTCCGCTACGATATACACGGCTGATATTGATTCCATAATGATTGCGCAGATGAAGCGAACCCAATTTCTTTCCGTTCAGTTCCGGACGTGTCACCACAATGCGCTGTGAAATCAGCTGGCTGTCGATGGCATTCCAATCAATGTCTTCCTTGTTCCAGTCCGTATTTTCCTGCTCACCAAACAGTACGGTTAGTGCAGGCACATTCTTTTCCGAGGTGATGACCAGCAGGCGGTCGCCTTCTTTTATCACTTTCTCAGAAGTGGGAATGCTCACATTCCCATCCCGCCACAAACGGGATATGACGAATTTAGGATAACTCAATTGAGCTATATCCTTCACACTCATATTAAAGATTGCCGGATTGTGGACCTGAAATGCAACGATATACGGTTTGTTCGCATCGTCTTTCTCTTTAATCTCCAAATCTTCCTTACGAACCAGTGCCTTGCGTATCATCAGAATGCCCAAAATTACTCCCACTACGCCCAACGGATATGCCACCGCACATCCCAAAGCCGGCGTATTTGCTTCGATACCCATCTGTTTCAGAGTTTGCTGTGCAGCACCCAGCGCAGGTGTGTTAGTAGTAGCACCACAAAGAATTCCCACCATATCCGGCAGCGATATTCCCAGTCCGTAACTTCCTAAGAGTGTCATCACCGTACCAATCAGCACTACCCCCACAGCCAGCATATTCAGTTGTACGCCGCCCGTACGGAACGAACTGAAGAAACCGGGGCCGACCTGTAAGCCCAACGCATACACAAAGATTACCAACCCGAAACTCTCCGCATAGTTCAGCATTTGCGGGTCAATAGACAACCCGAAATGTCCGGCAATGATACCTGCAAAAAATACAAACGTCACGCCTAACGATATGCCGCAAATGTGTATTTTTCCCAGTCCCAAGCCGATAGCGGAGATCAACGAGAGTACCACAACCGCCTGTAGAGCGGAATGTTCAACGAATAAACTGTATAACCAATCCAATGTGTTTACGCTTTTAATTGATTTCGGAGTGCAAAGATAGGAAGTATTCCCGGAGAATGAGAATTAATTGCATAAAAAAAGCGGTCATCATTATTTGATAACCGCCTTATACCTTGTACACCCTCAGGGACTCGAACCCTGGACCCATTGATTAAGAGTCAATTGCTCTACCAGCTGAGCTAAGAGTGCATTATGCTTTTTTACCGTAGTGGATACGAGAATCGAACTCGTATTACATGCGTGAGAGGCATGTGTCCTAACCGTTAGACGAATCCACCGGCTGTTTGCGGAAGCGGGGGGATTCGAACCCCCGGTACAGTTACCCGTACGTCAGTTTAGCAAACTGGTGGTTTCAGCCACTCACCCACACTTCCTTAAACCTGCATTGTTTCTCAAATGCGGTGCAAATGTATGGGAAACTTTTGGACTATGCAAATCTTTCCATCATATTTTTTTCTGACTTTTTTCAATAAAAGATGTAATCTGTTAAAAGTCAAAAGCAAAGCATAGAAAAAAAAAGATGAAAGAGTGAAAGAATTTGTGTTCAAATTGAAAGTTCCATTTATTTCTTTTCTGTACGGTTATGAATTAATTCACCACAGATTACACAGATTCACACAGATTTTATTTTACTGATTATTAGATTAATAAATCTGTGTGAATCTGTGTAATCTGTGGTGAGTCTTATTCATTACTATACCGAAACGAATTAATTTTGATGCGGTGCCCCTGAAAATTGACTCATATCAATTCCCCTATCCTTCCCTTTGCGTACCTTTGCGCGATTTTTCATCACCGTGTCTCAAACACATACGAAATGATACATCAGGAAAGTTTAAAAAAGAGGCTTGCCAAACTTGCCGCCCCTATTTTTATAGAAACTCTGCTCATTATGATGCTGGGTGCTGTAGATACTATTATGCTGAGTCGCCACTCCGATAGTAGTGTTGCGGCTGTAGGGGTGGTCAACCAGATTATAATGCTCACTTTTCTCGTATTCGAGGTCATCAATCTCGGAACTTCCGTCCTTTGCTCCCAATATCTCGGTGCTCGCCTGCAAAAGAAAGTAGTGCAAGTGGTTGGTGTTTCAATCCTTGTGAACATAGTGGTAGGCGTATCCATCAGCCTACTCCTTTTCTTTGGTGCCGGACCTATCCTGCGCCTGATGGGACTGACTTCCGAACTGATGACTGACGGCATGGACTATATGCGTATTGTAGGCGCGTTTGCCTTCTTCCAAGCCATTTCATTAACGCTTTCCGCCTCCCTGCGCAGTGCCAACAAGGCCATTTATCCGATGTTAGTAACCGTTGTTGTCAATATCCTAAATATAGTAGGTAATTACTCACTCATCTTCGGTCGCTTTGGTTTTCCCGAGCTCGGCGTAGAAGGAGCTGCCATCTCTACTGCTTTCAGCCGGGGTGTATCTATGATACTTTTATTCATTATCCTGTTTCGCAAACATATCCATCGCTTCCCCGTTGCCTATTTCCGCCCGTTCCCATGGATAGAGCTAAAGAACCTGATGAAAATCGGCCTTCCCTCCGCCGGCGAACAACTTTCCTACAGTTCTTCGCAAGTAGTGATTACCTTCTTCATCAATATGCTGGGAGTCGAAGCTCTTGCCACACGCACCTATTGTGTCAATATCATCATGTTTGCCTATCTGTTCAGCATCTCCATGGCGCAGGGTGGTGCCATTTGCATCGGGCATCTCATCGGAGAAAAGAAACCTCATGCCGCTTTCCTCATGGGTAAATATGTTATGAAGAAATCCGTCATGATCACCGTTATACTCTCCACCATCCTTGCTATATTCGGAAACATAATCTTCCATTGGCTTACCACCAATGAAGAAATCATCCGGCTCGGAACCACCATCCTCATCATCGACGTCATTCTTGAAATCGGACGTCCCATCAATATTTTCGCAACAAACGCCTTGCGTGCCGCCGGGGATGTCACCTACCCCTTCTATGTCGGTCTGGTTGTTCAGTGGAGCGTTGCCGTCGGCTTGGGCTACATCATCGGTATCCCTCTGGAGTGGGGAATCTGCGGTATGTGGGTCGCTTTCTTGCTGGACGAGAACATCCGTGGAGCCATCTTCGTAAAACGCTGGTACAGTATGAAATGGACGACAAAAGGGTTTGTTAAGTGATTAGTAGCCTGAACAATGCTAATCACTTATCACTAACCACTAATCACTTAATAAGATTTGATATAAATCAAATCTTTTATACCTTTGTCCCCGGAAACAGTTACAGAAACCAGCGAACAATTATGGATACACTATTAAAAGAAACAGTTGATGCCACTGTGAACTCCCGTTATCCGGGCATGGCACCTGAAGGTAGAAAACTGATAGAAGATATTCTGATCCGCAAAGAGCTGGAAAAGGGTGAACTCTTATTCAAGGAGGGACAAGTCTGCCACCACATGGTATTTGTCGGAAAAGGCATGATGCGTCAATTCTATTATAAAAACGGTAAGGACGTCACCGAACACTTTTCCTACGAGGGTTGTGTCATCATCTGCATCGAAAGCACTCTGAAACAAGAACCGACCCGCCTGATGGCAGAGGCCCTGGAGCCTTGTACAGTCTACCTTCTCCCCTACGACAAATTCATGAGATTGACCGAAATCTCCTGGGAAATAAATATGTTCTATCGCAAGATATTGGAATACTCACTCATCGTATCCCAGGTGAAAGCCGATTCATGGCGTTTCGAGACAGCCCGTGAACGCTACAATATGCTGATGCACACCCATCCGGAAGTCATCAAGCGGGCGCCATTGTCACATATCGCATCTTATTTGCTAATGACACCCGAAACTCTCAGCCGTGTACGCTCGGGGATATTGTAAGAAATACGATAAGAATATTCAGTTTTTGATTTATATCAAATCATTTTTCCCTGAAACTCTCTACCTTTGCGCCATCAGAAAAGAAATAGAATTAGTTTTTATAGGTAAAAGAGATTAGTTTTTAGGGTATAAATTAAAAAAGAGGTAACAACTGAATAAGGTTGTTGCCTCTTTTTTCGTTTACACTACAAAAATCATTTAAAAAACATGTAATGATGCAAATTAATTTATATATTTGTACGGATGGAAATGAAGACACACGTATCACTACTGAAAACAATATTGTTTCTTACCCTTGTACTGGTCGGATGCCAGGGAAGTTCAGATAAAGAGACACCTCCGGTAGAGCTACCACAAGAACTATTCCGGGATGGGGATATCGCTTTCAGAAGAGGAACAGGGATTACCAGTAGAGTAGTGTTGGCTGCAGACCGGGAAGGTGCTTATTCGCATACCGGCATCCTGAAAAAGAAAGCCGGACAATGGTATGTGATACATGCCGTGCCTGGTGAACCGGATTTTAAGGACGACCCTGATCGTGTAAAAATGGAAACCGTAGAAGTGTTTTTTGAGAAAAGAAAAGCTGTTAACGGAGCTATCATGCGTGTATCAGGGGATTCGGTAGCCAGATACCGGGCAGCAACTCACGCGGAACATCTTTATGAGAGCCATGTGTTATTCGATCATGATTATGATTTGGCAGACACCACCAAGATGTATTGCACGGAGTTGATAGACTTTGTATACAGAAAAGAGGGAATAGATTTACCCGAAGGGCGTGTCAGCCACGTAAATATTCCCGGATTCAGAGGAGATTATCTCCTGCCCAACGATATTGCGCAGAGCAAGCGTCTCTGTTTGATATACTATTTTTAAATACACATTAATCACTTTAAAAAAAAGCGTATGAAAAAGGTATTTTATTTTAGTCTGATGGTTATGACTATGTTTTTAATGACAGCTTGCTCTTCAAGTGGCCCGGGAGATGCTATGAAAAAGTATGGTAATTATCTCATCAAAGGTGACTATGAGAAATTTGTAGACGGACTTGCATTCGATGAGAGCGTAGGTGCGGAGAAAATGAAAGAGCAAAAGGACGGGCTTGTGTCCATGCTGAAAGAGAAAGTTTCCAAAGAATATGAAAAAAAGGACGGACTGAAAAGTATAGAGATCATATCAGAAGAAATATCGGAAGATGGAAACACCGCAACAGTAAAGATTAAGCAAACCTACGGAAACGGAGAAACGCAGGATGGTACACAATCAATGGTAAAAAGAGATGGCAAATGGCTAATGTCAGTAGATAAGTAAGCTTTTCTTTTTGCTTAGTAGAGCTCACCTTGCCCAACTTCCGTAAAGAGTTGGGCGAGCTTTTCTATTACTGGTTTTACATAATGTGCTCCTTTTTCTGCTGAAGCTTTCCTGGGATTCCCTACCCCACTATCTATCGTAGCTTTATCCCAATGACGAGGTGCCCAGCCCACCTTCTCATTCAGCGAAGGAATGGCAAACGGCTTGGATTCTCCATCGCCTGCTTCATCCAGATTCACTAATTCCGGATGGTAATGCATCATCACAGAAGTTTCCGATTCACCGGCATGATCGTCTATTTCAGCTTCAAAGTAGCCTTTGGGAGAAACAATACTGAACCAGTCAGTGGCTATAATCAGGAAATCCGGATAGACAAAAGCAAGGTCACGTATCATGCCTTTGAAGTTATTGCCTCCATGCCCGCTGATAATAATCAATTTACGCATCCCCTGAGCATGCAGGGAAGCTACAATATCTTCCAGAATGGCCTGCTGGGTAGAGTAGCGGGTGTGTATGCAGAAAGGAAGTTCACGCTGTCCGGGATTATGAGCACCAAAAGGTACGGGAGGCATCACCATACAGCGCACACCTGAATGCTCCAGTGCCAAAGCAGCGGCATCTACGGCTATATCATGGGGCAGAATACAATCAGTAAGATACGGAAGATGCAGATTATGGGGTTCCGTAGCACCCCAGGGGAGTATGACAACATCATACTTCACATCCTTTACTTTTCCATAGCAGGATACAGTAAGATCAATTTCTCTTTTTTCCATGCTTTCTTAATTTTTGAGAGTATTTGATAGCTGCAAAAATAAAGAATATTCCGACACTGTGTACTATTGCTTACGATATTCTTTCGGAGACATACCTGTGTGATGCTTGAAGTATTTGCCAAAGAAAGACTGATTGGCAAAATGAAGTTCGTCCGAGATCTCCTGAATACTCATTTCAGAAGATTTCAACAGAGCTTTGGCTTCCAGAATAACAAGACTGTCAATCCATTCACCGGCTGTCTTTCCGCTCACTTCTTTTACAACTGTAGAAAGATGCTTGGCTGTGAGGAACATCTTGTCGGCATAATAAGCCACACTTCGTTCTACCTTATATGATTCGGAAATCGAACGAATAAAACGTTCAAAGAGATCTTCTTTCCGAGTTTTCGTTTTTCTTACCGCAGGCTCATTGCCTTGATAGATACTATATATCTCATAAAACAAAGAAAGAATCAATCCTTGTGTAATCTCTTTACGGAAAGGGTTGTCCTTCAGTTTTACTTTCTTCTGAAGGAAAGAATAATATTCCTGAATGGCATCCATCTCTTCCGGTTTAAGGTGTACACAGGGCTGTTCCTTAATCATGAAAAACAAAGGGAACAACTGCTGCACCGTAGGAAGTACATCATCAATGAACTGTCCGGATACTACAATGAAAACTCCGGTAAAATCATCCGAGCGCTCCACTTGCTGCAATATCTGCTCGGGCAGCGTGACCACCAGGACACCTGCGGTTAGTTCATGCTCTTTCAGATTGATGCGTATCCGGCAATGCCCTTTCAGGCAAAGTGTCAGGCAAGACGCATTCAGACGCGTAGGGTAACCAAACAAGGGAATGTCTCCTATATTGTCGAATATGGCAAAATCATTCCCGATAAAATCCATTGCCGGAAAACGGCGAATAGTTGCTATGTCTACGTTCTTTATATTTTTCATCTCCCTTTCTTAATTACGCGGCAAACATAAGCAATATTTCGCTGAAAACCGTCCGAAATCTCCTAAAAAAAAGAAAAAAGGAACATTTGTATAAGAAAGGGCTTCTGAAATTATGCTCTTACAATAAATTCATAAGCCCTTGCAATAATTTCGGAAGCCCCCGCAATATTAAATTTAGACCTTAATCTAATTCATAATCTTAAAACCAATAAAGAACGTTCTCGGCTGTGTAGGTCCATAGAAGTAACCGGAGTCGCGGAACTCCCCTTTATCCAGGTCTTTTTGGAAACTATTAAAGATATTTTGTACACCGGCATTGAGTTGCAACTTGATATGGTCATGCAAAACAAAAGTGTAATTCAACTTCAGATTGAGATCAAAGAAATCGGGAGTATTCTCCATACGGTCTTTCTCGATATTACAGAAAGCTCCTTCAGGAGCATCTACCGGTGCATAGTGAGGAACGATCATCTTACCGGTGTAGATACCCGACAAAGAGAAATCAAAGTTCTTCAACGGCGCAGAAGAGAAAGTAAAATAACCGTAGTAATCCGGTGTACGCATCATACGCTTGGTGGTCAACTCTTCATCATCTACTTCGGTCCAAACTTCAGCTTTCGTATAGCGGCTACGCTGTGCCGTAAAACCTAACTGGAACTGCGCTTCTTTGCCATGAGCCAGCTTTGCATCCAGATTGACACCGTATACACGTGCTCCACTACCATTGCGACGTTCTTTTATCTTGTCACCGTTCTCATCTTTACCGATATCTTCCAACACGAATACATGGCGCAGATCTGTGTAGAAACCTTCCAACAGAACGTTTGCCTGCCAGTGTCCGAGGTATGTACTCCAATCTATAGAACCGCTGTAACTATTAGAGCGCTCTTCACGCAGATTGTCAGCCAGCTTAATCTGAACGCCCTCACCGCCTACAGCGGTCACATGCAAGTCTTCATCATAAGCCTGTGGTGCACGGAAACCGGTAGAATACGTCAGACGAGCCTGAAAATCTTCAGTCGGCTTATAGAGGAAATTGACGCGCGGACTGAAAATTAGTTTGTCTATCAGATTATGCTTGTCAAGGCGGGCACCTACCAACATGGTAAGCTGACTCATCTTCCATTCATTCTGAACAAAAGCACTGGCAATACGTACATCCTGCTTCATATCACGGTGATAACCGGTCATGACATCATGCAGGGAGTTATTCTGATATTCCAATCCACCGGTAAAAGTGGCCGGAGCAAAGAAACAGTTATTCATATTACCAACATACATACCACCGGCAACCCAGGTCAGATCATCAGTCTTACCATAAGCATTCAGGTCTTGCTGAGCCCCATAGTAACTGTTTCTGTCTGTATGCTGCACAGAGCCGTAAAGAGATATTTTATGCTTATATTCACGCCAGAACAGGTCGTAGCTGGCACCTCCACTATTGATGATATGCTTGGTCTGTTCTGTGATGTCGGACTCATGGGGCTGCAAATCAAACTTATTGCCACCGCGTCGGAACTCGTTGGTTGTATGATATTCCAAATTGATGCGACTGAAGTGCGTAGGACGATAGTAAGCACGGAAACCAAAGGTATTCATGTTCAGCTTACCGAGTTCGGAGAAGCCGTCATCGTCACGGTCATAGGGATTACGGTTGCGATAGCTTTCATACAAGGCAATACCATAGGAATTATCTTTAGCAACCAAGGAGACATTACCGCCCATATATTGCTCCCACGCCTGTCCGTCCATGCACGAAAACATACTGGAAACTTGGAAGGAATTACTGATAGGGTCTTTGGTGATAATATTGATAGTACCTCCCACTGCATTCGCTCCGAACAGGGCAGAGCCACCACCACGTACAACTTCTACCCGCTCTATCATATTTACAGGAATTTGCTCCAGTCCATACACGCCGCTAAGGGCACTAATGATCGGGCGACTATTAATCAGAATCTGAGAATACGGGCCTTCCAGACCATTGATACGCACCTGGGGAAAACCACAATTCTGACAATTGTTCTCTACACGCAAGCCGGACTGGTAATTCAGAGTCTTTGCCAAGTCGGTGGAGTTCACCATCTCAAAAAGTTTGGTACTCATCACATTCACAACAACCGGGGCATTCTTCCGGCTCACTTCATTGCGATTGGCAGATACAACCACTTCATCAGTCATGAAGCTTTCCTCCGCCATCGGGAAGTGCACAACTGCGGTAAAATCCTTACTGACAGTTACTTCTTTTTCCTGTGTCTTATAACCTACAGCTGATACACGAAGCGTATATTTTCCGGCAGGAAGCTTGCGAAATTCGAACTGGCCTTCTTCATTTGAGACTGTTCCCTGGCCGTTTTCTTTAATCAATATAGTTGCATAAGGTATATTTTCTTCTGTTCCTTTCACAATCACGTGACCGGAAATCATGTTGCCTTCCTTTATAGGATTTACAGCATAGAGGCTGATGCAAACCACCGTAAGCACCAGCGCAAGTATATGTTTTTTCATTAATTTGCGCTCAAAAAATGTATGTATTGATAAAAATTAAGTAACGCTTAAAAAAGAACTTGGTGCATAAGCAAGTTCTGAGAGTAAGCTTATAAATGATAATTTACCAGCGTAGCGCTGGAGCAAGGTTCTCCTTCGGCGTGCAAGTAATCTTTCAGACACGGATGACACGGATGACGCGGATTCTTTTTTCCTTCGGTGTGATATGCCGGTATGTATAGCGCAGCTTTAAAAATCCGCGTCATCCGTGTCATCCGCGTCTAAAAGATTAAAGTCCGCGTTCGTCCGCCTTATCCGCGTAGTCCGCGTACCCATTCCCTCGCCGCTAAATTATCATTTACGCCGCGAGCGCCGGCGGAGCACGAAGAGAAATAGTCTGTTTTCCCCCTCCTTTTATCAAAGGCGACACCTGTTCTGCTTCCAGCACTGCCAGAAGTATTCGCATGGGGTGCAGATCTTCATATACATCAACCTCCGGAGCTTGGAAAGTTGACAAACGACCAATAACGAGAAGTTCGGATTTGGAGTGTGTATGTTTACCGTGAAACGGATGGGAGTGCGTAATGATGACTCCATTAACATAGTGAACATGAGTAAAAGCTGTAATACTTGTCTGATATGCCACAAACAGCACCAACAAGCATACAGCTCCTATAATTCTTTTCATCTCTTTGTTCACGTTCCTACCACCCTTTTAAAATTTGCGACTGCAAAGATAGCGATTATTTTTCCACTTTTCCAAACAAGTATTCATAATCCCTTTTGGCGGCAGGCTCTACCCATTCTTCGGGAATAAATTTCCATTGCCCTAATGCATGCGGTTCAATCACACCCTTTTTCTCTATATACTGCATCAAGTAATAACGCAGATCTTTATCTGTAGAGAACAAGATACGCCCTTTCAATTCATCTTGAGGAATCCCGGCTCCCTTAGTCAACAATTCTCCACCACCATTACCACGGTATGAATTCAGTGCTACTTTATACATCTTGTCCATAGAAAAAGGAGTGCCATCAGCCATACTGATAATAGTAATCTTCTCCCCTTTCGGTTTTGTTACATCTACCGTATATATGATGCCGGCTGCCGAATCGAAGTTAAAACTAAAATTCTGGAAAGAAGCACGATCCGTTGCACCTTCACGACGCTGTTTGCGGAACAATAACAGATGGTCATCAGCTGATTTCATCTGATTCGTCCACAAGTTATATGACATTTCCAGCGCATCCTTCACCTCCTTACCGGACAGTTTCATGGTATAGAGCATGTTCTCATACTTATATAAGTTGAACATATCGCTCACAAACACATCCCCCTTGTTAATTTCCGTGTCATACGACAGGGGCGCAGCAAGCGATATATCAGCATTGGTTATTTCAAGCTGCAACAAATGAATCAGGTCAATAAAGGCAGAAGAACCGAAATAGGCAGGACGCGTGGAAATGGTCTCTGTGAAGCTGCCTATTTTCTTGGATACGAAATCCTGCACCGCATTAAACTGGGGAGCAAAATGCTCCATGAAATCCTCACTTGCAGCATAATCTTTCATATCCGTCAAAGCACCGTCAATATGCTTCTCTATGACTTTTCCTTTTCGAAGTTTCAAAGTTACATCTGCGTTTGCCACAACAATTCCCTTGCTTGCGGGATCCATAATCAAGACAGAATCTCCGGCTATATTTTTAATCTTCTTCAATTCACGGGCATGATCGTGTCCCATCAGGACGATATCGAATCCGGGAACGTTACGAGCTACTTCTACAGAAGCATTTTCACGATACTTACCGCCCATCAGCAATGCATCCTGTCCGGCATGGAAAATACCGATCACCAGATCAGGCTTCTCTTTTTCCCGGATAATCTTCATCCATTTGCGAGCCGTTTCTTCCATATCATCAAAGCGCAGTCCTTTCCATAAGTTCTCCGACAACCATACAGGAATAGCAGGAGTAATCATACCCAACACTACGATCTTCACGCCATCTCGCTCCAATACTTCATAAGGTTTGAAATGAGTCTCTCCCGTAGCCGTATCAATAATATTAGCGCCTAAAATGGGAAACTTGCAGTCGTCTGCCCAACGGTCGAACACGGCACGTCCGGTCTCCACATCATGATTACCCATATTGCCGGTATTATACTGCATATAGTTCAACACTTCAGCTGCCAGATGCGGAGAAATAGTGTCAATATAATTGTAATAATAGGCACAAGGCTGGCCTTGCAGAATATCCCCGTTATCTAATAAAAGCAGGTTATCTTTATAGACTTCGCGCTCTTTCTGCACAAAAGCATGTATGCGCGCCAAACTTCCTCCAGCCTCATGGCGGAGTATGAAATCATAAGGATAATAGTTCCCATGTATATCACTGGTCTCTACTATTTTCAGCTTTACGATCTTATCCTGAGCTGATACAGCTACTATCAGGAGGAATATCCACCCTAAAAAAAAGGAAACTCTCTTCATAGTTATTAGTTATTTCTTTGGTTGTTCGATGTCTAATGGATGTGTAAATACAAATCTTGCCCCATCCGTATATCCCGGATCCACCCAGATCTCTCCTCCCCACTTCTCTACGGTCAACTTACAGATGGAAAGTCCCAATCCTGTGCCCTGTACGTACTCGTTCAGTTTTTCAAATCGCTCAAATACAAGCTTCTGTTTCTCCAAAGGAATACCTGTACCCGTATCCGAGACAGAAAACAGGACTTCTCTTTGCTTCTCATCCACTTTCAGCCCCAAAGTAATCTTACCGTTCCGGGTAAACTTATCGGCATTGGAAAGCAGATTTATGATAACCTGTTGCAGACGTTGAGTGTCAGTGCGCATATCCATGCTTTCACGGTCACACTCAAAGATAAATTCATTTTCTGACTTGCGAGCCTGACTGACGGAAGCCAAAACGCGTTGGCACAACGGCACTACATCACATTCCTCAAATGTAAACGTAACCCGGTCCGCCTCCAGACGGGAAACATCCAGAATATCATTTATCAAGCGGAGCAGTAAATCAGAATTGGTTTTGATGATATCAACATACCCCTGCTGTTCATCTTCCGAACTTCCCCCGGAAGCCAACACATCCGAGAATCCCACAATTGCATTCAGCGGAGTACGGATTTCATGACTCATATTGGCGAGGAAGGCACTCTTCAGACGGCTGGACTCTTCTGCACGGTCTTTCGCATCTCTCAAAGCACTCTCCGACTCTTGCAGTTCATCTTTCAGCTTTTTGGTATGGTAATAGAAGTACAATGAAACAAACAACCCCGCAGATAACACGACTAAAATGGTTGCAACAGTCCAGATATGATATTTATATTGTTCGTAGAACGATGGATTTTCATTCACCATTTCTATCGGCTGATGAATAAAAGACAGATCCAGACGCTTTTCCTTCACAATCTTACTATCCATCATCACTTTATTAGGGATGACTTCTACTTCTATACGATCACTGTCAGCTCCTTGCAGCAGACGGACTGCCTGATACGCCATATCCTTGCCCAATGGCCGATAAGAGGGTGTCACCCCACCTATAGCCCAATAACCGATACCGACAGAACTAATGGAAAATGTAGGTACATCACCCGCAGCTTCCATCATGGTATAAGTTGCATTACGCATAAAATATCCGTCGTACATATCCACACGCCAGGTACCCATCAACAAAGCTGTATTCGGGGGCAATTCATGAAGCTTATCACTGATGGTATAAATCGTATTGGTACGTCCATCCAGTAGAATCAGATTTAACTCCGGATGTTTCTTCATCTCCGCTACTACATGGGCTTGCAAGGAAACGCCCCCATAACTGTTATCAGAAACAAAAGCTATATTCTTAGTATTCGGATATAAGTGTTTTATCAGATTGATATTGGCTTCCACATCATATTCATAAACAAAACCGGCTTTGACTGAAGAATCAGTAAAGTCATTAAAGAAATCCACTGCACCAGGCATCCATGTTTTCAAATTTACAGAATCATCCGGAAGAATAATGGCATTGCGGCTTGCCAACGAAGTCAGTACCGGGAACTTTCCACGTATAGAATCTGCTTGCGACAGATAGGCAGCCCATGCCTCCTGACCAATTAAAACAAGTAATACAGGCGCGCGCTTTCCCTCATACTTATCCAGTATCTCCGCCATTTTCGATTTCCACTGTGGCGACTCGGAGAAGCTTTTGCAGTTCATGTTTTCCAAGGCTATCGGAGCTTTTCCACCCAGACGCTCAAACTCTTCCATGAAATCGTATATATTTCCGGAAGTCTGACGAGCATCCGGATTATACGAACTGATAATCAGTACTGGGTGTTCTCCAGTCACCGCAAAGGCTGATGAAAGCCCCCAAATGGATATCAGTAAGAAAAGAAAAAAACTATATATTATTTTCCTAAATAAGCCCATTCAGTGAATATAGAATTGTTTCGGCAAATATACAATAAAGTTATAAGGATAGAAAAAAAGTTGTAGAATTTTAAACTATAAAAAAAGAAACGGGCGGTAAGAGATAGTTTATCAAACTACCGCCTTACCGCCCGTTATTATTAAAAAAACAGGATATTTTTATTTAGATATTCATCGCATTGTTTCCTAAAGCCGGAGACTCATTTTTATTTTCCCTTTTGAATATGCAAATGAAAATACCTTCTCATAAACAACACATAAATGCCACTCAACAATACAATTATCCCCAACAAATACCAATAACCATATCTCACGAAACAGAAATAACCTAATATGACCAAAGCCTGTGCCCCCATATAAATTAATGATACCCCAACATGAGGTATTTTCAACTCGTTTGCCATCAATTGATACATGTGTTTTCGGTGGGGCAAACCGATGTTCTCATGAAGCATCAGGCGATGAATGATAGTCAGAACACTATCGACACCATAAACGGATAACAGGATTATCCAACTGAAATCTTCTGTTTTAATGATAAGCTTCCCTATCAGAAAAAGGAGAATAAAAGCGATACTCACAGAACCGACATCACCCGCAAAACACTTCGCCTTCTTACGGAAATTGAAGAAACAAAAGACCAGGACTGAACAAAGAACGGTATTAATCAAAGCCGGTTCAACAAACGTAGTGATCTCAGAATTGATATAAGCTAATGCACCAAGGATAACCAATGAATAACCACCTGTGATACCATTGATGCCATCCATAAAATTATAAGCATTGATGATACCCGTACAAATAATCAAAGCTATAATGATCCACCACCAGGAAAGCGAAAACAAGCCCCATTGGTAAAACATTAGAGCCATAGCAGTAAAGTGAAACACCAACCTCAGACCTTGGGAAGTAGAACGGATATCATCTACAAAACTGATAAAAGTGATCAGAGTCAATGCCAACATAAACCATGGATACTCCCAATGATTACTCAGGAAATAGGCTAAAGCTCCAAAATAGAAGATTATACCGCCACCACGCAAAGTTATCCGTGAATGAGAACTACGCTCATTGGGCTTATCAATGATATTAAACTTATCAGCTACTCTAAAATAAAAAAGTTCTGCTACAAAGAGCAGAACTAATATAATGATATAATACACGATTTACAATTTATAAATAGGTTAGAAACTCCGTATTGTTTTCATTATTCCATCCGCCGCACGGACAGGCATCCGGTCAATGCCAAGAGCTGATTTTATCTTCTCATTACTTACTACGTAATTCTCAGTCAGTTTTCTCAGCCGTTCTGTATTCAAAGGCAAATGAAGCAGCGTACCCAAGCCTGCGCAACCTTCCATCATTTTTCTGTTCATTTTCCAGATGTGAGGCTCCTTACCCATAGCTTCACACATAAGAGCAATCAGTTCATTCGTAGACAAAGCTTCGTCATCACCCATGTGATAAATACCGCTCGCTACGTCTTTTGTCAACAAACCTTCCACAACATAGCAAAGATTATCTATAGAAGTAAAAGAACGCTTGTTCTCAAAATCGCCTAAAGGCCAGGGGATACCTTTCTTTACCACATTATAAAGCAAGTTCAGATTACCCTTATTACCAGGACCGTGGATCATACAAGGACGCAAGATATACACCCGCTTATCAGAGTATCTTACATTCTCCTCCTCCGGAGAGGTTGTTTTTCCCCGATTAACGGGAGAGTTAAGAGGGGGTAAGTACCCGGAGGAGGTGGTAGGTAAAATAAAATGCTCCTTTATATAACTTTCAGCTGCAATCTTACTTTCTCCATAAGGACCAACCGGAGTCGGTATCACATCTTCTGTCAGCATATCCCCCACTACACTGTCTGCAGCAGCTTTCACAGAACTGAAAAAGATAAACTTCTTCGCAGATGATTCTAAAAAGAAATCAAATATCTTCTGTGTCAGCCCTGTATTGATATCAAAATATAGCTGAGAAGCAGACTGATTCTTTGTATCATGCGCTTTGCCTGCCAAATGGATGATAGCATCAAACTTGGGTAATTGTTGCATGGGAAAAGAAGTTGTTTCAATATCTTTCCAAGCAAAAGTTTTTACTACCCCCTCCTTTTCAGGGGCAACAATATCAAGACCATAAAGGGAATGGTGTCTTTTTAAGGCAATAACAAGATTAGAGCCCACAAAACCGTGAATACCTGTAATTAATATATTCATGATTCTCTTATTTTAAACTATCTAATTGTATTATAGGAATAGTATCCCAATTTATCAGTTCATCCGCCTGTTCCACATTATAGAATTCATAGTGATCCAATAGTCGTTGAAACTTAGTAAACGCACCTTTTATACCCACATAACTTTTAAAACGACGTACAGCAGGTAAGTTCTTCATGACAGGTTGTCCTTCATCAAAATCTCTCGGATGAAAATAAGTCATCATGTAATCACTATGTCTTCCCCAATGATTAATTAGCCAGTAAGGAAACAAACGGAAGAAACCACCACCGGAAAAAACAATATGTTTGCCCATTATCCGATGGATATTTATAGGAAACTCTTTGATAATCCTTCCATCACCAACATCAATGCGTTTCGGAACACCTTCTCCATAACTTGGCATACCACCATAATCATGGGGAGCAGGAAACATCGAACAGTCATATCTGAATCCTATCTCTGCCAAACAATAAAGCGCCCAAGTATTATTCTTAGTGATAGAAAATCCCGGGGCACGAAATGCATTCACTTCCTCTCCCGTTACATCTTCTATCAGGCGTTTCGCCTTCAATGTATCAGCTTTAAATGTCTTCTCATCAAAACGGAAAGACAACTCATGCTGGTAGGAATGACAACCTATATGATGCCCTTGCTTTTGAATAGAACGAATCACATCTGGATGTCTTTCCGCAATCCAGCCAAGGCAAAAAAATGTTCCTTTTTGATTCCGTTTCTCCAATTCTGTGAGAATACGGTTCACTCCCTGATATATACGCACTTCATGTTTATCCCAATTGAAATCACCTGAGATAAAGTCGCAATTATACCAGTCTTCAATGTCGAAGGTTAGTATATTCAAAACAATAATATTTACTAGATTATTTTACAGAAATTCTCTGAGGAATTTCTTTCACGACCTTAGCAGGTCTACCTGCAGCAACTGTCCATGCTGGAATATCTTTTGTAACCAAAGAACCAGCACCAACTATTGCCCCCTCACCAATAGTAACACCAGGCATAATAAATGATTCCATACCAACTAAACTACCCTTTTTCATATGGATTATACCTAGTTTATAACCAAGCTTTGCATAATCATCTCCAACACAATAATTAGACAAATCTCTTTGATGGCATAACAAACGAGTACCACTAGCTATATGCACATGATCTTCTAATATTATATGATCTGCATGATTCTCATCTACAACAACATGATCTCCAATAAATACTCCCTTACCTACCTTACAGCCAAGTCTCCTCAATAGAAAAGGACGTAACATTCTCGGATTTATTGGTTCAAAAATAACCCAATTCATCATACTCAATAAAAAAGCATGATACATGTTTCCAAAAAATTTTCCAATAACTTTAAATAGACTGACATCGCCATATTCCTCCTCTGAATAATTTAAACCTATAAAACGAAGGAAACGATATGTTAAACTTAGTTTTTTCATCATAGTTAATTAAAAATCCTCTTTGAGTATTCGACACAGATTATCTATACAGATATCTTTTTGGAATTCTCTTTCAAAGTAGCAACGACCATTATGTCCCAAAGTTTCAAAAGCCTCCTTATTCACCAGTACATTATTTCGAATTATAGTAGCCAAAGCCTCATAATCTCCCGCAGGAACAGCATAACCACAATTAGCTTCTTTTATCACGTCTGCTCCACCATTACCAATCATTGCTAAAACAGGTCTTCCAGCAGACATATATGCCTGTAAACGCGCAGGAACTACCATTCCCAAATGAGGGAATCCTGATCGTAAAGTAACAAGCAAAGCATCAGCCTTTTTAAAGAATCCCGGCATTGCTTCAAGTGGAAAACGCCCTAATGTAAATGCTGTATCACTCAACTTATTAGCTTCTATAAAATGATCAAGCCATTCCTTTTCACTTCCATTACCTATAAATATCCATTTCAAGTCCTTTATATCTCTTAAAGATAGAATCAACTGAACAACTGCATCTAAATTTTGGGAGTGCCCTAAATTTCCAGCAAGTATTATTTTAAAACCATCTGGTAATTGAGGGATAGGATATTCCGAGTCCGCTTTCAATAAATCATCACTCCAATTCGGAAAATACTTTATTTTATCAATAAAATCTCCTTTAGATAAAATAGATTCAGTAAAACGCTTACTACTAATTAAGATTCTGTCACATTGACTATAGATATTTACCACCAATCTATTTACAAACGATAAGATTTTCTTATTTTTAATTCCGCCACCAGACATCATGGCATCAGGCCATATATCTAATACCCATAAATATACCGGAACTTTTCTTAGTTTCCGCAGAAGAATAGCAGGATATGCTTGAAATATTGGAGAGACTTCATGTACAATTATTGCATCATAATTTCTCCAAGCAAAATAAAAAAGTACATTAAAACACGAAGAAAGAACAAAGCTCAGATAGTTTATCATTAACTTTAACCCACCTCCTGTACCCCGTGGTATTTGAAAGGAACGGTATACATTCACTCCTTTTATACTCTCCCGACGTTTTTTAAAGAGACCATATCCACTATAAATTTTACCTTCTGGATAATTAGGGATACCTACTAATGCATCTACTTCATGTCCTCTCTTCACCAGCTCAAAAGCAATATCATTACTTTTAAAATTTTCAGGATAAAAATACTGTGTTATTAGTAAAATCTTCATTTCTATTCAATAGATATTGAGAGCGAACATCCATCTATATTCTTCAATGCTCTCCCATTAAAGAATATTCTTTGCAATACTCTACTACATTTATATCTGGGAAATTCTATACTACCAAATTGAAATATAAACGGCCATATATCTTTCTTCTCTTTGAAGATTTCACGCCAACTTATGCCATCATCCGTAATCCACAAATGTGAGTATCTATCTTTATTCATTTCAGATGGTTCTACTGTCGTCGAAAGAAAAGATATATTCCCTAACTGTCCTCCCTTTATGGCAGTTCCCTGTATTTTTACCAATGAATTAATTTGCATAGAATCTCTAGCAAACATTTTGATTTCATTCTGCACATATTGAGAATCTGTAGCAAAAACAACAAAATGTTCATAAAAGAACAACTGACACGAACGATATTCTTGGTTTCCTCTAAATACCTCAACTATTGTCTTAAATTCATCCTCAGTATAGCCAATAATACATTCATTCTCTCTATCTCCTGTGCAAAACCATAACCGGTTTGTAAATTCATCCCAAAATAAGCCATGAATATGATTTATATTGCCTTCAGAAAAAGTGTAGGCTATTTTCCAAGTCAAGCCACCATCAATAGATACATATACATGAACAGCTTCTTTTCCAATATTGGCAAAGTATTCACCCCAATAAATATGCCCATTAGGCAACTCACACAAATTTAAAGGTCTAGATCCTCTTGGTATAGAAAACACCTTTCTAAAAACAGAAGAATGATTATTTTTATAGAATATACCTTTCTTTGCAATTACCAAATAGCCTCCATTTTTTAGTGAATATAATCCATTTATCTCAGCACGTAAAAATCTCCGAAGTAAAGAATATTTAGAAAAAAAACTATATTTATCTATGACACTAGCAAAAAAATCATATTTTTTTAAAGAAAAATCATATTTAAAAATTTGGTAACCTTTAGAACCTAAGAAATAATCATCAGTTACTTCCAGAACTTTTATACCTTTAAACTTCTCAAGAATTGTCATAATCCTTCTCTACTTTCTCCAAACCATCTTGTTTACTACTCCAGTATAACTCTGAATAAGTTTCACAACTTTAGTCGATACATTCTCATCCATATAATCAGGAACAGGAACGCCATTATCTCCATTATTATTCATTTCAACAGCCGTATCTACTGCCTGCAATAATGACTTTTCATCAATGCCAGCCAATACAAATCCGCCTTTATCCAACGCCTCCGGACGTTCCGTACTTGTACGAATACAAATAGCAGGAAAAGGATAACCCACCGAAGTAAAGAAACTGCTTTCCTCCGGCAAAGTCCCACTATCACTCACTACAGCATATGCATTCATCTGTAGACAATTGTAATCATGAAATCCAAGAGGTTCGTGCTGTATTACACGAGAATCAAGTTTGAATCCACTTGTAGTCAACCGATTACGACTACGAGGATGGCAACTATAAAGAATCGGCATGTCATACTTTCCTGCCATAGCATTAATGGCATTAAACAAAGAACAAAAATTCCTTTCTGTATCAATATTCTCTTCTCTATGAGCTGACAGCAAAATGTATTTCCCTTTTTGCAAATTCAATCTTCTGTGGATATCTGAAGACTCTATTTCCTGTAGATTCTCATGGAGTACTTCTGCCATAGGCGAACCAGTCACATAAGTACGCTCTTTTGCGACTCCTGAAACATTCAAATATCTGCGAGCATGTTCCGAATAACAAAGATTCATATCGGAGATAATGTCTACAATACGACGGTTAGTTTCTTCTGGCAAACATTCGTCAAAACAACGGTTACCAGCCTCCATGTGAAAAATAGGAATATGCAATCGTTTAGCGCTTATTACACTGAGACAAGAATTTGTATCTCCCAGTACTAATACGGCATCAGGCTTCACTTGAAACATCAGTTTATAACTGGCATTAATAATATTTCCCATTGTGGCACCCAAGTCATCTCCCACAGCATCCATATACACTTCTGGTGCTTTCAATTTCAAGTCACGAAAAAAAATCCCATTCAAGTTATAATCATAATTCTGTCCTGTATGAGCCAGTATACAATCAAAATATTTACGGCATTTATTTATGACAGCCGCCAAACGAATAATCTCTGGACGTGTACCCACAATAATCAAGAGTTTCAGTTTACCATTCTCCTGAAACTCAATATCTGAATAATCTAATTTTATGTTCAATTTATTAAGTATAAATTAGTACAAATAACCATCATCTACCTAAATTTAAATTAGGTAGTTATTCTAGTTAATCTATTAAAACAAATTATAACTGAAGATGTCAGATAGGCGAGAGGTAGATAAAAAACAACTAAAATCTGACATGAGAAAATGATCTCTACTGAGAATATATAAACTTTACTCTGAACGTATTTCTTTCGCTTTAGAACGTTGCTGAAGACCTAAATCTTCACGAATAAATCGAAGCTTTAGAAGTAATTCTTTCATTCCCCCTATATCAAGACGACGAGTGTTATGACTATGATAATCTTCTATTTTAGCAATTTCTTTATTTCCTTCATTAAAAAATTTATCATAGTTCAAATCACGATTATCACAGGGAATACGATAATAATCCCCCATATCTATAGCCTTAGCCATTTCTTCACGAGTAACAAGTGTCTCATAAAGTTTTTCTCCATGACGAGTACCAATAACTTTCACTTCGGTGTCACCATACTTAGGATTAATTTCTGCATAAACCTGCTTTAAAGCTTCTGCAAGCGTTTCAAGAGTAGCTGCTGGAGCTTTTTGGACAAAAAGATCTCCATTCTTCCCATGCATAAATGCATAAATAACTAAATCAACTGCATCATCCAATGTCATCATGAAACGTGTCATATTGGGATCGGTTATAGTTATAGGGTTTCCCTGTTCTATTTGCTCTACCCACAATGGAATCACCGAACCACGACTTGCCATTACATTTCCATAACGCGTACAGCAAATAGTCGTTTGCGCATTTTCCCCCAATTCACGTCCTTTGGCCATCGCAATTTTCTCCATCAGTGCCTTGCTGATGCCCATAGCATTAATAGGATATGCAGCCTTATCTGTCGAAAGCACAACCACATTCTTCACACCATGTTCAATTGCTGATGCAAGCACATTACCAGTACCTATCACATTGGTCATTGTTGCCTCCATTGGAAAAAATTCACAACTTGGCACTTGTTTTAAAGCTGCAGCAGCAAACACATAATCTACACCACGCATAGCCACATCAACAGAAGCCTTATCACGTACATTACCAATATAAAATTTCACTTTAGGATTTTGTAAAGCATGACGCATATCATCCTGTTTCTTTTCATCTCGTGAAAATATACGTATCTCCTTAATATCTGAATCAAGAAAACGACGTAAAACTGCATTACCGAAAGAACCTGTACCTCCAGTAATCAAAAGAACTTTACCTTTAAAAATTGACATTTTACTGTTTATTTACTATTTTACAAATTTCTTCAATCGAATAATCATTATAGAATAAAACACATTTATTATAAACCTCATATTCTACTGCAAGAGTTGATCTATATGATATTACGAAATCAACATTCGGAAAAGTATCATTTTCTATTAAAATATAATTTCTTTTCCTTTGTAATTCTTTATACTTCGAAATATCTTGCACCCCAGGATGGAGTTTCAAAAAAAGATTTACCTTGTCCAAATCTATTCCATATATTAGATCTCTTTCCTTATCAAACAATCCATAAGCTGGATATCCAACTATCAACACATTAGATTTATTTTCCACATTATAATTTGTCAGTTGAATCGTTGGAGGTAATATCCTCACAATCGGTTTTGAAAGAATAGTGGCCTTTATTAATAACTTTGCTTCGTTTTTTGACAATGCATATAAAAGAGTTATATTTTTAAGTTTAATAGGCCAATCAGATTCAGGCATTTCTATTCCATGTTGAAAAAGAACTTTTCTTTTTTGAGGCGCATGATCAAAAAGAATTGCCCAACGATCTATTTGATTTGCAAATGATATCTCAACATCATTAGATAACTTTTTTAAAAAGTCAGCTGTTAGGTAATACTCAAAACAAACATAATTTCTAAATAAATATTTAAATCGCAAAAAAAAGACAGATATTAATATGGTGAATATAGAATACAAGTAGGCCTTAAAGACATCGAGCACATTTATACCCTCAAATACATTATGTACATTTTTATCCACAACCTTTTCCATCGATGTAGGAATAAACAATGGATATAGCCAATCGGTCGATGATGAATACAAGTCTGCTATTTCAACTCTTTTCCTTAGAAGAATAGCATATGATAAATATAGTTTATTGGTAATCTTCCTTTTTCTAATAATAATAGACAACACTATAAAAGGGAGAAGCAAAATTGTTACAATGACAAGTGATATTATTGGTTCAGTAATAATTGCCAATTTCCAAAATATGTATTGTGAACACCTGTTATTAAATACAAATTGAAAATTCTTGGGAATTCTACTATAAAAGAAATCTAGATTTCTGTTTTTTTTCTTATTAATATAGGCAATTATATTTGCATAGTGGCTAATGTACAATTTTATTGGATGTGAATTAATAAAATCAATTATTTTTCTATTTTTCAAAATATTCAACATATTCATTATATATGATTTACTAAATATATATTCGTTTCAACACATTCACAAAAACAACAATTATTCATTAAAGTACATCTAAAGTAAATTAAAAATAATTCAACCGCTTGTACTCTATTATAGGATCAAATACAGAATGATAGGGATAATATTGATCAATATACCTCATTGAAGATCCCTCATAGGGAATAAGATAATCGCTTAAGAAAAAATAAGAAATTATACAAATGACAGCTATTGACATCCATTTGGAAAAACACTTTAATCTAGGAATTTTAAATTCCTTGATAAATGCAGCAAGTATAATCAGATAACTAATATCAAAATAAATCCTAAAGCGCCAAATAATTGGGAAAATACTCACTAAAATATTTATTATCAGATATGCAAATCCCATATAGGCTAATGGAGTATCCTTTGATTTAAAAAGAAAATATATCAATACAAAAGCTATACACAAACGTCTTATAGAAAAAATAGAGAATTCATCTCTTACTCCCAGATCCTCACTTTGCATATATCCCAAACCGATAGAAGAGATGTTAGAATTAACAGATCCAGATGTAAAAAAGTCGGCCAAAAGTATACCTACATCTACAGTAGAAAGAAAATAAATAAATATAATTATCAAACTTAAGGTCATCCATAGCGTGATTTTATTAAATTTCAAGAACTCAACAAGCAATGGAAATATCAATATAAAAGCAGAATTATGAAACATAAACGCAGCAAACACACACAATAAATACTTAGCTATTTGCTTACTCCTTAAATAGGAATAACCATATAAAGCAAAACCTAAAGCAAAAGACTGGCGCAATAAATTAAAGTTTAATACCAAGTAGCTAATAAGTGCATAAAGAAATATACATAAAAAAACATTCTTGGTTTCCCTCCTAAAAAATGAGAAAACAGCCATATTTAGGAATACGGCTTGGATTATTTTAAAAAATACAAACTCACCAGTGAAGAATCTGCACACATACATCAAAAGAATCCATCCAGGCTGCCGTCTATCTTCTCCTCCTTCAAACAAATCGGAAAATCTAAAGTTATCGACATCAAACAGCTTATATTCCTTCATATAATGAGGAACATCAGTACCAACTTGAAACTGCAATGCTGATATGGTAATGAACCAAAATAATAAAATATGATACCAAGTATTTTTATATTTTGATTGACCTAAAATATCATACCATATCGCAATAAAAAGACAAAAAAGTAGAGAAAAGGTATATAACATTGGCTACCTAACAAAGCTTTTTGTGTATCTAAATAAGTCATTCACCTCATGTCTGAAAAATAACGCCGCAGTAAACGCAGCACCCAATAAAAGAGTATATTTTACACAAACATTTTCCACGAATAAGGTTATGATAGCACTGGCAGTAATAACCGTCACCGAAAAAAACATATACTTATACGAATCCACCACATGATAGTGTTTCTCGCCAAGGTATGTTTTTAGAATCATAGAGACTATAGCCGCCATTGATGTAGCAATAGCAATTCCAGGAATTCCCATCGGAATACGTAGCAACATACAGAAAAAGAGATTGACAAAAACAGAAACAATAAACACAGCTATATTCAAATAAGTCTTTTTTGAGATTCCAATACCCATCCCTGTCGTCTCACCGATAATATAACAGACCGGAGCCAAAATCAAGAAGGGAAAAAATGTCTTGGCAGCCCTATACTTCTCTCCAAGCAATAAAAAAATAGCATCTTGAGAAAGAACAATAAACAAGCCAAATAGAGTTAAGACACAAACTAAATAGCGATGAACTTTAAAAAATTGTCCGGTTTGTGTCTTATAATTTTCATAAGTATAAGGTACCCAAAAAGTATTAAATCCAGCTTGCACAAGTAGTATTATGTTTGCCAAAGCAACGGCAGAAGTAAAAATACCAACACTGTGATAGTCCATTGTATTTTGCATTACAATCTGCGGAATAGAAGAGTTAGCCCACATCAATACAGAAACAGGTATTAATGGAATAGCAAAAGAAAATATTTCTTTTGTAGCCTCTTTATCATACTTTTTTATTTTTTCAAAACGCTCTCCCTGTATGAATAAAAATGCTAACGCAAGAATAAGATGAGAGATCGTCAACACTATTAAAGCTGGCTTATAAGAAGAATCCCAAAAACCAACCCCGATGTAGAGAACCTTAGAAACTAAAGCCATTAAGACACCTTGTATAGTATACAACTTGATATCCTTCTCCATCCGATATGTCAAGTTCAAATATCTCAATGTAGCAGTACAAAAAACACTCAAAAAAAATAGCCACAACAGCAAATTGTCTTTCTCCTGAAACATCACTCGAGACAAAAAATCTCTAAATGGTATTGCAAGAATAACAAACAGTAAAATCAAAGAATAAGTCACTGCAAAACAAAATGTAAAAAGATATCCAATAGTTCTGTTATTAGGTCGTTCATAATAAAATCGAGCATAAGCCTGATCCAATCCTACTAAAATTAAAATCCCCCAAAGATTGGTATATGTATTAAATATATTTATCTTACCTAACACAGAAGGATCAAATAGCCGTGTAGATATAGGTGCAGATAAAAAACTTATAATAAAAGAAATCCAGGTCACAACAGAAAAACCCACAAATTTCTTAACAAAAGACTTACCAGTTTCTGCCATTAATCCACTATGTTTTCCTTAAGAGACCGAGCTATTCTTTCCTCATTATAACGCTCCAAAACAAGCTCCCTGTTTCGTTGCTTATCTTTAGTGGACAATGGAGTATCCAAATCCTCTCCTTTTGCTGTCTCTATTGCAAAAATGTTAAATCCACAATCCACAAACCACTTATATAAAGGACTTCTTTCTGACATAAAAACCTTAATACCCAGGTAAAGTCCCATAATTATCGTTCCTATAGACTCCTGCCTCCAGGCAGACATTACCATAGAGCGTACTTTAAGAAATATCTGATTATAAACCTGGAGTGGAAGATAATTTATAAGTACTTCAACGTTTTGAGGAAAAGAGGAATTATAAGCATTTTCAACTTCACTCACATATTGTTTGCTACCACCATAAGACAAAACAAGAGTAAATTTCAGTTCATCTTTCAAATCCATTCTCTTCAGGAGATTCAGTACATACAAATGATTATTAGAGTAAGAAGCTGAGTTACCCACCATAATCGTATCACCGTCAAAAAAAGGAGTATCTATCAATTTTCCTAAGACTTCTGATAATGAATAATTAAAAACCTCATAAGAATGGATCTTTCTTGAAGCATACTGTTCTATAAGCGCTGCATCATAATAACAACAATGTTGAATACTATTTATTCGATGAGAAATATATTTAAATTGTCTATTAATTTGAAAGTTAAATTGATACTCATACCCTTTAACTTCAAGAGCCAGTTTAAATAAACATGGCAAATACCTCCTAAAGACTCTATATTTGTCATATCTCACAGGATTTGTATAGTATAATTTAAAACCATTTGGCTCCAAAAATTGATTATACAAATCAGCTCCATACACCTCCCAGCAAACATGAACATCTATGGGTGCTGACTTGATAAAGTCAATCATATCCATTGTTAAATAATGAGCAATGATATGAGTATAATCAGAAAAATCAAAAATTTTTCCTTCTTTTTCACCTTGATTTCGCAGAATTACTGGACATTCTTTATACTTATGCAAATGTTTGAAATTAGTAGTCAAACTAAATATAATAACATCATTATGATATGGAAAAACATTCTCATATACCCCAAGCATCCTCTCAATCACTTGATGATCTATAATTAAATGAAGTATTTTCATTAATCAATATTTTTAATATAATACCTACAGAACAAATTTATTGTCTTTATGCCAAGCCAAAGTTTTAGAAATACCTTCTGCTAACGCTACAAATCTCACATCTCCTATTATAGATAACAATTTACTTATATCCAATGTAAAATCGACTACATCGCTTTGGTGACAACATGTATATTCCCATCCAAAAGAAGGCAATTGTTTATGAATGGTTTCAACTATATCATTTAAAGAATATACAGACCCAGAGCCAATATTAACAATCTCATTCTTGTAATTCATATTTATTAAAATAAATAGTATTCTGCAAAAATCTTCAATATAGATATAATCTTTACACCCTGTCCCATCTCCCCATATAGACAGTTTTTCACCTCTCAAAGCTTTTTGTATAGCAATATTTATAACTCCCTGCTTCGTTGAATAATGATATGGACCATATGGATTTGACAACCTGACAATTAGATAATCTAAGTCAAAGAGTCTTTTATAAAGATACATATAATTTTCAACAGCCAATTTGGTTATTCCATACGAAGATATCGGCTTAGCTACCTGATTTTCCGAATGAGCATCCGCCATGTCACCATAGATAGCCCCCCCAGAAGATAAATAGATTATTTTATGTGCCTTATATTTTTTGCACATTTCTAATAATTGAATAGTAGAAATCAAATTAGTTTCTATGTCATATCTATAGTCATTTGATGCAGCAGGAACTGTTGTGGTAACTAAATGCAAAACAACATCAAACTCAGCTTCATTCCTAAATATATTTTCTATGTCCAAAGTAGATGTTATATCGCCAGTATAAACCTTTGAAATAGAATTTATTTTCACTCCCTTAGGATGCTTATTTGTCCTATCAAATACTACAACTTCATACTGTCCAGAAAGATAATCATCAATAAACTTTAAAATATTTGTACCAATAAACCCAAAAGCTCCCAAAATCAATATCCGTATGTGCTCACCATGACTACGTAATCCACCAACAATAGAAAATTCTTGGTTTGGATTGACTACTTGTGAATAAATAGAATTCATTGTCTTACAATTTTATCCGTGAAAAATAGATAGAACTTTTCATTAAATCTCCTTGATAATATGAAATATAAAGTATTCCATCTTTTACAACTGCGCCAGGATACGCACTATCCATATCTGATGATAATTCAAGCAACATCACTAACTTGCCACTAGTTTGATCAACCTTAAATAGAGCTGTGCAATTCATTTTACCATTATAGGCACGCCCAACTGTATAAACGTTATCCTTATAAGTAAATAGTTTAGGACATCCGATCCGTATACCTCCATCTTTCCATTGCCATTGATCACCATCATTACTTATTCCCACATAAGCATTCTGTTTTCGCCGCACAACGGAGAAAAATTTATCCTTCAACTTCACCACCGATGCCTCTGTCGGAGAATTATCAATTGCAGGTTTATCTACAAGTTTATAGTTAATACCATCAGAAGATTTTACAAAAGCAAAATAAGGTGCATAAATATAGCCATAAGCTATTCCATCTATCCATGACACATCCCATAACCAATTCCAATCCATATTAGGTTTAAAACTTATAGGGACCAACTCTGTATGTGATTTATTGGAAGAGAAAAAGCTGACACATGATTTTCTTAAAACAGCCACTTTATTCTCATATTTTACTTCTTCTACCAACAGCATAACTTTTCCTTCCGGCGTTACTGTGAGTTTTGGATCCCGTAAATCTATACCATCTACACTATACGATAAAAAAGGCTGCCAACGTTTCCCGTTTTTTGAGTGTAAAATTCTAATAATCCCAACATCTTCTCCACTAGGATCATAATGTTTTTTTGCCTCTCGAAATGCACAATAAAAGCGTCCTTTATAATTAATCAATGATGTAAATGAAGCATAGGGTTTTCCCGTATATATTTTTTTTGTAGAAATGATGTATGGGGAAGAATCTTTCCCAGCACTAATACTCTCAGAATTCAAAACAATCATCAATAACAAAAGGAGTCTTACCATGTTATTCTCTACCATATTCTACGCTTCCATGACCAGGATATAAACTTAAGTTACGAGACAATTGTATTATTCGTTGCTGAGAGATTTCTGCATCAACTCGACTACTATTAGGAAAAGAAGCAATCACTTTCAAGCCTGGTATATATGAATCACCACTGAAGAAACAGCCACTTACTGTATAGCATAAACAGCTTTTATCATGCCCCGGAGTCGCATAAACCGACACAAAACTATCATTGTCAGTAAAGAGCCTCAATTTTTCCCCTTCATTAATAGTAATAATATTCTCTGGCCGACAGCAAACGATATCTTCTGCCTCCATGTGATAACGTGAACAATTCAATTTAGGTGACAATAAAGCTGTTTTTCCAAATTCATTTGTATAGAGAATCAACTCAGGATATTTCCTCAACAGTTCATTAATACCATAAATATGGTCATAATGAGTATGGGTAAACAATACACCAACTAACTTTTTTCCTTCGGGAATAGCGTCTATCACTTTATCCGCATCTCCCGCATCAACAAGCCAGCATTCACTACTATTCTTCGTGTAAAGCAGGAATGTATTGGAATTGTAAACAGAGTTAATTATCTGTTTTATCGCCAGCATATCTTATCAATTCAGGAAAAACCCCGTCCGTAGATGTATCCATAACCATAGTTCCCCATGCCAAACCTGTACCAAAGGCACTACACACAATTTTCTTCCCATTAAACTTTTCTCTAAGTTTACTAATGATCATTAATGGTATGGATGTAGATGATGTATTACCAAAATCTGTGATATTATATATACACTTAGAATCATCAACTTTCAGCCGCTTTTGAATAAACTTATTAATCATTTGATTTGCCTGATGAATCAAGAAATAGTCTACATCAGCCTTATCTACTGCTAGTTTAGATAAAAGTGCATTAATCTCTTTAGGAGCAGTATTTACTGCAAAAGAAAAAATACTATCTCCTTCCATATTCGCTTGAAGTCTATTTCTCAAAATATCATCCTTACACATTACATACTCAAAAGATTCTTTAGTTACAGGGTTTCTATATCCACCATCAGGAATAATCAATGATTTAAAATTACTTCCATCAGTATGCATATCAAAGATGATCGGTGAAGCTGATGTATTAAATTCAAGAGCCGTAGCTGTTCCAGCATCACCAGCCAACAAATTTACTCTGTCATAAGGCGATTTAGCTTTGGTAGATGTTTCCCCTACAAGCAATAGCCCTTTCTTAATTTTCCCAGCACTCAAAATTGCAGAAATTGTGGAAAGTCCGTAAATCCAACCAGGACAACTCATCGTGATATCAAAACTCATACAGTTAGAAGAAAGCTTTAATCTATCTTGAAGGACACATGCTGTAGCTGGAAAAATATAATCCGGAGTTTGAGAGACAAATATCAAGCACTCAATTTCTTCCTTTTCCCAATCCAATTTCTCAATTAATCTTTCTGCTGCCTCTAAACACAAATCAGAAGAACAAATTCCCTCTTCGGCAATATATCTTCTTTTGACTCCGGTGGTTTCTATGTATTTCTCTAATTCTTTTTTATCTTCTATGAGAATAGAATCTATATTCTCAACTTGCTTCGGAGGCACGCAAGCAGAGATTCCTGCTATTTTTACATTATCTATCTTAAAAAATGCCATATTCGTTATCTAATTTCCGATAATTGATCTTGCCAGACTCATTTCGATAAATTTCATCTACACATTTTACAGTAAAGGATGTTAAAGGGAGCCCTGTTTTTATTGAAATGAGTTTTTTAACTTGTTCTTCTTTTCCTGCCTCTGTTACATACACAAACATTCTATCATCATTTCCACTACATGCACAATCAATAAATAATCCATCTGCTATTATTTTCTCACATTGGTCTAAACTAACTCGCAGTCCGAATAACTTTAAGAAACGTTTTTTCCTACCAATAATAAAATAACAGCCGTCCTCATCCCTAAAGGCTATGTCACCAGTACAATATTCACCTTTAAACTCATCGCCTTTCACCAGATCCTCTACAGACTCCGCATATCCCATTGTCACATTAGGACCTTGATAACACAATTCTCCCTCTACATTAGAATTGACTACAACTTTACCTTGGTCATCTTTTAATACAATAGTTCCTCCTGGAATTGCGAAACCTATACTAGCACATTTTTTAGTTGCCAACTCAGCTGGAAGATAAGCTAATCTAGCAGATGTTTCTGTAGTGCCAAAAGTTGCAATGAACCGCTTACCGTTATCAGAGGCATATTTTGAAAAATACTCAAATAGAGAATTTGAAAGTTTCCCCCCGCCCTCAGCCATTGTCTTGAGATATGGCAAATCCATTTGAGTAAATTTCATTTTCTTCAGGATTTCATAGCTATATGGAACTCCTGTAAAATTAGTTCCCCTTTGTTCCTTAATAAAATTCCAAAAGAGCGGGCTTAAGAGATGATTAGAAAGAAGCAAAACTGTTGCGCCAGCATATAAATGACTATTGATAACATTCAGCCCCATAGTATATTGCATTGGCAAATCACAGATCCCCCTTTCAGTAGTATTCCATCCAAATACATTTGCAACATTTTGAGCATTAATTTCTATGTTGCCATATTTATGACGTACTAATTTAGGACTTCCAGTAGTACCTGAGGTGGTTAATAACAAAGATAAATCAGGATTTAAAGCAGGTGTATCATTAGTTGTTCTATATAGTACATAGCCTAAATATTCTTCAATAATCTCCGTTTCCCCAATCCCTTCCATATTTGAAGGACACCATATATACTCAGGCTTATAGATATTATAAAGATTATCAAGTAATCCTTTCTCTATACTAGCATTAAGTAGTAAAGAAACATCTTTATTGTCATACAAAGCCAAAAATCCCGCCAATGATGGTGCAGTGTTTTTACATAAACAAAACACTAATTTTCTTTCAGGAATTTTCCTTTTCAAAGCATCACAAAAGATTGTTAAGTCTCCATATGTCAATCTATTCCCACTATCATCAATAATAGCGGTTGATAGCTTATTTTTTTTGTCTATATCAAAAATCATATAAACTAAAATTCGATATTACGCTTCCTCAAAATGTCCAAACCTGCCTGATAAGAAGTAAAAGCAATGATTTCATCAGGTTCAAATTCAATTTGAAACTCATCCTCAATAATTGCCATCAAACTCATTTGTCCAATAGAATCCCAACGTTCAACAGTATCCATCGTTGCACTTTCCACACTTTCACAGGGAAGTTCCAAACCTTCCACAAACGCATTTTGATATTTCTCTAAATTTGTCATAACTGATTATTTTAACAAAAACTCAATTTTACTAGCTATCTGTTCAGCTGTTAATCCATGCTGTTTCCAAATATATCTCAAAGAACCAAGTTCCCCGAATCGATCATTTACACCTATTCTTACTAATCTAGCATGTAAATTATTATCACACTTATATTCGGCAATGGAACTACCCAATCCTCCAATAATATTATGCTCTTCAACAGTAACAACCAAACGATGAGTAGAGAAGATAGTATCTAAAAGTCCTGTATCTAAAGGTTTAATAGTATACATATCCACCACAGTAGCATTAATATTCTTTTCTTTTAACATTTCAGCGGCATCCATAGCCTCTCGAACCATTAAACCAGTTGCAAGGATTGCAACATCTTCACCTTTTTTAATTATATTAGATTTACCAATGGTAAAATCACAATCTTTTTCATAAACAATAGGGCAATTTAATCCACCAGACAACCGTACATAGACCGGGCCTTTAATCAAAGAAGCAGCAATAACTAACTTAATTGCAGCCAAACAGTCAGAAGCTGAAAGAATAATTATATTAGGCAAAGCTCTTACAAGTGCAATATCTTCTGTAGCCCAATGAGACACAGCTAAGGTCTCCATTGCAAAACCAGCAGAATTTCCTATTAACTTAACATTAAATTGATGATAAGAGAGATTTTGACGTATCATCTCAACTGTTCTTGCAATAATAAATTCAGCATAAGTACAAGCAAACACATTACTACCAGATTCAGATGCTATACCAGCTGCAATACCTATCATATTTTGCTCGGCAATGCCCACATTAATGACTTTATCCGGATAGTTTGCATAAAATCTATCCAAGCTTGCAATAGCAATACTATCTGCAACTACAACTCTCAAATTAGGATCGCGTTTAGCTACTTCAAGCATACCAATGCCGGCAGCTGCTCCTTTTTGCCCTAATCTTGCATAAGCTTTTATAAGTGGAGTACTAATAACCATATACTCTATGAATTTAAAATTTCTGCGTAAGCTGTTTTATATTGCTCTTCTGACAATACAGCCTGATGCCATAATTTATTATTCTCCATAAACGAAACGCCTTTTCCTTTAACCGTTTCAGCTATCAAAGCATAAGGCTTATCAATTGGTCTATATTGTAATGAGTCTATCAACTGCTCAACACTATGTCCATTCACCGTTTTAGATTCCCAACCAAAAGATTTAAACTTAAGTTCCATATCCATTTGTGCCATCCAATCTTCTGTATTGCCATCTACTGCCATATAGTTCCTATCAACAATCACAGTTAGATTATCCAATTTATAATGTCCGGCTGTAAGGACAGCTTCCCAAATAGAACCTTCATTACATTCTGCATCTCCCAAAAGAACATATACATGATATGGAAGATTATTTTGTTTAGCATAAATAGATTTACCTACCGCAAAGGAAAGCTCCATACCCAGACTTAAGGAAGCATACTCTAAGCCTAAATCCAAATTCCTTTGATGACCAACTAACAAACCATTGTCTTCTTCATATGAGTTTAACTCTTCAATTGGGAAAAAACCCATTTCTGCCATTACAGGAAATTCAGCCAATCGAGCATGCTCTTTACCTGCAATAAAACGATCACGTCCTTCCCATCTTGGATTTGAAACATTATACTTTAAAATAGAACCATAAAGTACCGCATAGATTTCAATACAGGACAAGCTACCACTCAAATGGGCTCCTCGTCTTCCAGCAGCCAACGCCATATCTAAAGCATGAAGGCGCATTTTTCTACAAAGATTTATGAGTTCTTTAGAATCTAACTTACCACTTTCCATAATTATCGTCCTCCATCAACTTTAATAATCGCACCATTAATATATGAAGCTCGTTCCGATGCCAAGAATAAAGCTACTTGAGCAATTTCTTCCGTTTTACCCAAACGTCTTAACGACGACTCTACTGATAACTGCTTTAATTGCTCAGTATTATATTGTTGAATCATTTCAGTTTCTATCGGTCCAGGAGCTATGGCATTTACCCTAATTCCAAGAGGCCCCAATTCTTTCGCCAAACATTGGGTCATAAATAATACGGCAGCCTTACTACTTCCATACGCAATCTTACCTGGCTGTGGTTCAATACCTGCAATAGAGCCCATATTAATTATTACCCCACTCTTTTGTCTGACCATTTTTTTTGATATTTTCTGAATCATATTAAGCATTGAAAAATAATTAACATTAAACAACGCTTTAACCTCCTCAAGTTTACTTTTATTTAATAATTTCACAGTAGAAATACCAGCATTATTAATAAGTACATCAATTTTTATATTCTCATCAAGTATACTCTTGATTCCAATATCAAATGACTCACTATCAGTTATATCAAAACAGACCGTCTTTATCCAAACATTGTGTATTTGTTCCAGCTCTGATTTCCATGAAATAAAATCCTCATTTTCTTTTCGCATACAAGCCCAAATATTAGCACCAGCTTCTGCGAATACCTTTACAAGCTCCTTCCCAATACCACGGTTAGCCCCTGTTATGATAATATTTTCACCTTCCATTTACATGTTTTTCCTGTTCGTTTTTTAGGTAATTATTTCACTTTAAATTACGTCCGCCATCAATCACTAAATTGGTACCAGTAACCCAAGCTGATGCATCCGAGAGTAAATAAATGATAGCATAAGCAATCTCTTCCGGATTGCCATAACGTCTTAAAGGATATTGTTCTATATCTTTAATTACATCTTCTTTTGTTAACCAAGAACTTGAAATTAAAGGGGTATTAACCCTACCCGGATGTACAGCGTTACATCGAATGCCCTTTCCAGCTAATTCTAAAGCTGCAAATTTCATATAAGCACTCAACGCACTCTTTGAAGTTCCATAAATACCATTAGCAAGAGCTATATTATTATATCCAGAGATTGATGCAGTAAATACTACAGAAGAGGGATTTCTAAGTTTTTTTTTCTTCACTAAGTACTTCAACAGTAACATAGGAGAAAAACAATTAATTTGAAATACTTCATTTAAAACATTTGAAGAATAATATTGCAACGGTAACATTTTACTTACCCCTGCATTACTAACACATCCATCTAACAATGGTAATTGAGCTACCAAATTTTCACAAGCCTCTTCATTTGTCAAATCAGCAACAATTATAGTATGTTCTTCATTTTGAATAGTTAATTGTTCTTTGGTCTCTTGCAAAGACAACTCCTTCCTACCAGTCAAAATCAAATTTGCTCCAAGTTTTGAACATTCTATAGCAGTAGCTCTTCCAATACCAGATGAAGCTCCCGTAACAAGTATCGTTTTTCCTTCTAAAGAAAATGGATTATAGCTCATCACTTAGATTTAAGAATCATATATAACTCTTCAATAGTCTTTGCCTGCTTAATTTCATCACTTGTGATAATAACACCATATTCCTCATCCACCATAGCTATTACAGATAGTGCCAGTAACGAATTCCACTCATCATTATCTTTAAAATCAGTCAATGCTGAAAAGTTACTAGTGTCAATGTCATCAAACAAATCTACTATGTTTTGAATAAAATTTTGTAATTCCATATTCTTAAATTATTTTATTATTAATATCAATATCACTTAACTGCAAAGGTTCTCCCATAGGAATGTATCTCTTTGCTATTTGCCCTAACATCTGTTCATAATAAACAGGCGATAAGCCATCAGCAGGTCTAAATGATTTTGTATTCTCAACGGTAAAAATATCACCTGGATTAATATCCACAATGGCATAAATGGCTCTTCTTTTAGCCCGTTCTCTATCCGAGATTTCTCTTTTTATCCCTCCTAATGCACTTTCCACATCTCTTACATCATCCACCATTTTCTTAAATTCTTGAGGTTCCATCGAAAAAGAAGAATCTGGTCCACCCAATGATCTATCTAAAATGAAATGCTTTTCTACAATTCTTGCACCTAACGCAACAGAAGTCATTGGAACCACACTCCCCATCGTATGATCTGAAACCCCAACTACAGTCTTAAAAGTAGCAATCATATCAGGAATTGTCAGAAGATTGGCTTGTTCTAACGACGCAGGATATTCAGACGTACATTTCAACAATGAAACATCTTTATTCCCCATTTCATAACAAGCATCAAGAGCGATCTTTATATCATTGTAATCGGCAACACCTGTAGACATAATTATAGGTTTGCCTACTTTAGCCACCTGCTTGATAAGAGGTATATCATTTATCTCAAAAGAAGCAATCTTATAGATAGGAATTTCCATCTTTTGCAAAAAAGCCACCCCTTCTAAATCAAATGGTGTAGAAAAGAAATCCAAACCTAACCGTTCTGATATATTCTTTAATTCCGGTTGCCATTCATAAGGCATATAAGCATCAGCATATAATTGATAACGGGTAACTCCTTTCCAAAGACCTGATTTTATCATACCGAAATGTTCGTTATTTATATCCATAACAAGCGAATCCGGCTTATATGTTTGTATTTTAACTGCATCAGCACCTGAAGCTGCCATCGCTTCAATAGTTTTCACAGCCAAATCAAAATTATGATTATGGTTGGCTGACAATTCAGCAATAATATAAACTCTATTCTCTTTTAGTTTCATAGAATCACCATTTAACGGGATTTTGTTTGTTGAATTTAACAAACTGATTTATTAATTTATCTCCTGATAGTTTTCGAAACTCAGTTGCAGGCGTATGCATTTTCACATATTTCCGACCATCAATTTCTATAATCTTATCCTCTATTGCTCCAAAGAACCTGGAAAGTTGATATGCATTAGTATTACCCCACAAAAGATGCCCAAAAAGATTTTCAAATCCCAATTCGTCAAAAAACAATTTTTTATAGTAATACTGCATTTCTATGCCTATACCAGAATTTGCCATATACGGTGAAAGGTAGTATCCAGGTTCTCCTTCTTTATGTTCATAATCTACGTTTATGATACTCAACACCCCTATTGGTATATTATCCCTATAAAATAGCCAATAATATGCATCATTCCTTTTTGACAAATTACGTACAAAAGTACAATGATTTTCAAACGGAATAATATCTTTTGTTATCATCCACTTACGTATATCCTCATGATTTCTCCACTCCCAAACTAACTTCACTTCTTCAAGAGTAAGACCTACAAAGTTTTTATACGTATAGTCATTTATTTGATAAATTTTATTTCGATCTATATTCATAACAAATGAAAGATTGAGATATATTTTTCTTTTTGTTTTGAATAATCAATAAAAGATGCTACGTTCAAATTATCACATGTTAAAGCCTCAGCCAACGAGTTTAGATAATTTTCATCAAGTAGATTTCCTAATGGTATAATGGAATTAGTCTTTAATAAAGCATTATACACACCTAACTGGTTATCAACATAATATCCAGAAAGAACCTTTGTCCCTCTTGATAACGCCTCATAACAAATCATACTACTTGATAATATCGCAAATTTTGATACGTCAAAAAGGTTAGCTATTTCTTGTGCGGAAGCATCTATGTGGACTGCTAACCCTTCTGACAAAAACTCACGAATTCTTTCAGTACCAATAATACTAGAAGCTATGAGATGAATTTCATATTGAAGTTTACAGTTTTTCAAATACCTAAATGTTTTTTCCGTCAGTAAATATTGATCTGTACCTCCAAAACATATTGTGATGATATTAGATGATATTTTTTTTTCTGATTTATATTTCCTAAATGGTGCACGAAGAATAACCCACTCAAACCCACATAATATTTTAGTATATGGTTCAACAGAATACTTTGAAAAATCCTCTTCTACATAATTAATTAGAACATCTGAATAGTGATGTATATTATATGGAGCCAAACAAACCAATTTACATCCCTTTCTCTTTATTTGTCTCTCATATTCAGATGTAAAGAAATAATTATCCAAAAAAACTATTTCATTACCGGAAAGACAAGAAAGAAATACATCAAATTTAGTTTCATCAGACGGAAGAGCTACAAGATCACAAACTTCACCAACTGCTCGCTTTTGATATTCTGTCGGTTCTTGAGTATAAAATACACACTCAAAATCATCTTTTAGCATATCTGCTAAAGCCAATGTACGAACAAAATGACCATAACCTATTTGGACATTAGCATCTGCTCTAAATAATATTCTTTTCTTCAATCTTTTATTATATAACAGTAATATGAATTAAGATTTCAGGCATTTACCCGCGAACATACAGCATTTTGTACTTAATTTCTGCCATCTTCCAATCTTGTTCTGTATCAATATCTTGCACTCGATCTTCGTCAACCACTATCCCTCCTCTTTTAATGTCACCAGAGAGCCAACGGTCAATCTTATGCCAATAGAATGTGCCTGAATCATGATAGGCAGATTCCAAATCCTGACTACGAGTTTTAGCATATTCCGGCCAATTGAAATAGATTTCCCCCTCACTGTTCATACCATATGAACGCAATATAGGATATGAGAACTGTACAATAGGTACTATAGACGAAAAATCCGAGTGAATCAATCTTTCATAGCCAACAACAATATCCTCATTCAGAAGTAATGGAGAAGTTGCCAGAATACAGCACATATTATCAAAAAAATCTCCTTGTTCTTTATATCTATCCAATACTTCTCGAATAACATCTGCTAATGTAGCATAATCATTTGCCGTTTCTTCTGTTCTCAAGAAAGGAACTGAAGCTCCATATTGTCGTGCCACTTCTGCTATTTCTAAATCATCCGTTGATACCATTACTTCATCAAAGAGATGCGTTGAAAGAGCTGTTTCAATGGAGTAGGCAATGATAGGTTTCCCCATAAAAGGCTTGATATTTTTATGAGGAATACGTTTGCTACCACCACGAGCAGGTATAATTGCTATGTTCCTCATCACCTTACAAATTCTAAAACCTTTTCAATAACCCAGTCCTGTTCTTCATTAGTAAGCGAAGGAAACATTGGTAATGCCAAACACTTAGTGTAGTATTCCTCAGCAACAGGACAATCTCCTTCTTTCCATCCAAATTGTTTATAATATGGCATCAAGTGTGCCGGTGCATAAAGAACTTGGGCAAAGATGTTATTCTCACGCAAAAAGTCATACAAGGCTTTTCTATTATCAACCTGAATAATATATAAGTGAAACGCATGAAGGACATTATCTGCTCTAAAAGGAGTTTTAATAACGGTTCCTTCAAAAGCTTTATCATACTTCTTTGCAATCTCCCCACGACGAGAAATACTCCAATCCATCCTTCCTAACTGGGAGATTCCCAATGCTGCTTGAAATTCGGTAAAACGGTAGTTATAACCAAGCTCTTGCATTTCATAATACCATCCGCCATCATGCCTTGTTAACTTTTCCGAATCACGAGTAATACCATGAGTTCTATAAAGACATACTTTTTCGTACAGTTCTCTATTGTTAGTTGTAACAGCTCCCCCTTCACCCGTAGCAATATGCTTTACCGGATGAAAAGAAAAGACTGTAAGATCCGCATATGAACTATTACCAACTCGGTTTATTATCCCTTTACTATCAGTAAAGGTGGCTCCCGGAGCATGGCAAGCATCTTCCACAATAGCAAAACCATATTGGTCTGCAAGTTGCCTCATTCTCTCCCCATCAATCGGGTATCCAGCAAAATCTACAGGAACTACAGCTTTATACGTTCCTTTAGGCGAAGTTTTCAGAATAGTTTCCAATTTATCTAAATCCATCAAGAAAGTTTGAGGATGGATATCACAAAAAGTAATTTCCGCTCCTTGATAGCGAAAACCATTGGCACTAGCTACAAAAGTATTTGGGGTAGTAATAATCTTATCACCGGGCTTAATACCCAAAGCCATAGCACACAAATGCAAAGCTGCGGTACCATTACTCACCACACAAGCATATTTACTATTACAGAATTGAGCAAATACACTCTCAAATTTATTAATTTTTGGCCCCTGAGTAAGATAATCAGATTTAAGGGCCTCTACAACAGCCTGAATATCCTCGTCAGTAATATACTGGCGACCATAAGAAATAGTATGGTCTATCATATCATTATTTTACTTTAAAACTTGAACTTACATATTTACGTATCTTATCTCTCAATGATTCAACAGTCTCCCATTCTGTATTCGTATCTGAACCATAAACAAAATCTTCTGAAACTAATTCAGCATTGTAATGAGCAAGATAAGTCTCCTTGTTACGGTTATCGGTAAATGCTATTGCAGGAAGGATTGCATACGAATTACCTAAATCAATCGTATTTATTGCATCATCTTTCGTTATCATCTGTTCGTGCAACTTTTCGCTTGGACGAACACCTACTTCATTTTGCAAAAGATTAGGAGCTATTGCTATAGCCACATCAGTAATACGATATGACGGACACTTCGGAATAAAAATTTCTCCTCCTAAATGATTTTGTATAGCGAACATTACCATATCTACTGCAGATTGCTGTGTAACATTAAAACGGGTCATACGTTTATCCGTAATGGGAAGCTCCTTTGCCCCCATATCCCTACGTGCAATAAAATATGGAATAACAGAACCTCTTGCCCCCATTACATTGCCATAGCGGACCACAGAGAACTTAACATCTTTTCTTCCTTTTATATTATTGGCAGCCACAAAAAGCTTATCGGCTAACAACTGAGATGCTCCATATAAATTGATCGGTGCACATGCTTTATCTGATGATAATGAAATTATATTTTTTATATTACAAATAAGAGCTACATCTATCACATTTTGTGCTCCGATAACATTCGTCTTTACACACTCTTCCGGATTATATTCTGCCGTATCAGGTTGAGATATAGATGCGGCATGAATTAAAATATCAACCCCATCACACGCCCTTAACAAACGATCCTTATCTCTTACATCTCCTATAAAGAAACGCAACTGAGGATATTGTTTGTGGGGATATTGCTGCTGCATAGTATATTGAGCAGATTCTCCCCGAGAATAAACAATAATCTTTTTTACACCGGGATAATCCCGAAAAACCGTTTCTACAAACTTTTGTCCGAAAAAGCCTGTACCTCCAGTTATAAGTATAGATTTACCATTCAGCATATTTATTTTATTCTACAGGTTCAAAATATGTATCAGGACGATTGGGATCAAAGCAATCATTACTCCAAATAATAGTAACCATATCTTCTGTTTCAGAAAGATTAATCAAGTTGTGAGTGTATCCCGGGAGCATCTCTATTACTCTTAAATTACTACCATCCACACTATAACTGATAACTGGATATTTATTACCGTTCTCATCTACACCAACTTTTCGCAACTGAATAAGACCGCAGCCACTTACTACTAAAAAACGTTCAACACTATTATTATGCCAGTGTTGTCCCTTAGTTATGCCAGGTTTTGAAATATTAATAGATATCTGCCCATGATTTTCTGTTTTTATAAACTCTGTAAAACTCCCCCTTGTATCTATATTCATATTCAGAGCAAAAGATATTTTGGATTCCGGTAGATAAGATACAAATGTTGAGTAGAGAGCTTTCTTAAAAGAATCACTTACATAAGGCACTTGAAGAGAAGTTCTTCCTCTTTCAAAAGAATTCAACAAATCAACAATATCTCCTAATCTCACCCGATGCACGTTAGGCACATAACAGAATCGCCCTTCCCTATATTCGTCACCAGTCAACGCGTTAATTAATTCATCCACTACATCATCTATATAAACAAGATTCAGCATCACATTAGGATCATTTACCTGAATAGGCAAATCATTGGCTATGTTATTACAAAATGTTGCTATAACAGAATTATAATTAGGCCGGCACCATTTACCAAAAAGATTCGGGAAACGATATATTAACACTTTTGCACCTGTCTCTTCTGCATATTGAAACATCAAATCTTCTCCAGCTTTTTTCGACTGTCCATACGGATTATCTAATGCAGCTTGACTTGACGACGAAATCATAACAGGGCATTTATTTCCATATTTTTTCAAGGTATTAAGAAGCGTGAAAGTGAAATCAAAGTTCCCTTTCATGAACTCACTAACGTCTTTCGGTCTATTAGTTCCGGCCAAATTAAACACAAAGTCCGCTTTTTTGCAATAGGCTTCAAGTTGTTCAAATCCTGAATCAATATCATACTCCATTATGGTGATATTAGGATCTACTTTATACCAACGAGCTCTATTAGTAGCAATATTATTTAATTGCGCACAGAGATTCTTTCCAATAAAACCTTTAGCGCCTGTTATAAGTATATTCATTTTTCACACAATTATAAGATAATCTTTATCCAGATAAGCATTACTTACTTCATTTTAGGGTACACATTACTCTATTTAAAATCGTCAGTAAATTCTTCCCAAGGATAAGGATTTTCTTCTATATTTTTTAGCTCTTTCATTATCTCAATTTGATCCAAAGTCAAAGAAGACTTATCCCAAGAATTGATTATGCAATGAGCTTCTTGAATGAGTTCCTCATCATAAATTTCCCCATAACAATAAGTTAACAAACGCACCTTCAGCAATGACGCAGAAAGCTTCGGAAGCACCTCCCAGCTACGATCCAGGACATTCTGAATATATTCCTGCTTGCAGCCATTATCATAAATCGTTGCAGCGAAAGCCACTAACAAAGCAAGGCAAAGTTCAGCCTCCTCTTCGGCCGTAGCTCCATGAATGTTGTAAAGTTCGATAGCCCGTTCGTAAACATCACGGTTCAAACGTGTAAATTGGTCCGCATAAATGGGACTTCCATCAAGCCCGTAGGTTAGAAGATCATGGGCTAAGGAAAATAATGATGAAGAATTAGAATTCATATTATTAAATGTTTTATTTCAAAAAGAGAAGATACTTCGAAAGATTTAAGAGGACACAATATTTATGTATCAACTAACGATTATTATCAACAACAATGCCAATCAATGATTAATGTCAATCAACAGAGTGTCAATCAACAGTTAACGGCTCAACAAGCGAAGGCGGGATAAAGGTAGTAGCTACAGCCATGACACCTTCAATATTGACTACCACACGGCGATCATGGCGAATACGGACAAACTCACCGATTACGCCCTTGAAAACACCATCAGTGATACGAACCTTCTGACCTTTTACCAAATTCAGTTCGGCTGCTTCCATATAAAGAATTGGCTCATCGTGACTACCGGCTACCAGAATAAAACTGCGCATCTGCACATCAGGAATAACTACCGGACGGCAATGTTCACGATTCATAATGAAACGTATAGGCATCGTTCCCTCAAGTTCGTCCTTCAAAGCATCAATACGTTTGCGCGTAGAATGAACGAAGACAAGATTATGTATGGCGGGCACCAATCTACGGACACGCTTACCACCTTTCATCACCATTCCATAGCACATAGGAATAAAGCTCTCTATGTTCTCCTTATCAAGAATAGACTTAAGGGTCAGTTCACGACTATAAGAGACACGAACAGCAAACCAATGGAGATTTTGAGAGTTGAAAGTTGAAAGCTGAGAGTGAGTACTTTCAGTCATGATATTTTCGCAAAGCAACTTCGCGTAAGGACATTTTTTAGGGACACCGGAGTAGTGAAATACCTACCGGTCAAATTATGTAATGCGTTTATTTTTAAAAACTTATGCTGCATTCATTTCATTTCAGAACTTCCTACCATCGCGGAAAAAGAAGCTGTGAAACATCTATGTGGAGCTTCTGGAGCCAAAAGCTATAAACGGGTGATTAAGGAAGATTAGTTGTCTTTTAATCGTTCGTTTAATGGACACCAATATTTGTAAAGAAAATGTTTCTTATAAAAACATCAAGTTGAATAGATATTAATGATATTTTTTTAGAATATAAAATCTTATATATGAGATGTTTACATGAGGAAAAGAGGGCCTGAAAAAATATTTTTATCAAACATTTTGGTCATTCAAAAAATACCTTTTACCTTTGCGCCCATTAAACGAACGTTTTTTGAACACCTATCCGTTTTCACTCCAACAAATTATATATCAGTCAATTAAGCGTCGTAAAACAGTATATAAAATCAATATTATCCCAATATTCTTGTCCACTCTTCTTTTTACACTTACCTTCGTAACTTGCAACATATTTTTTCATCACTAATTCTGACATAAAATCATTAGAAGTATGAAAAATAATAAAGCCAATAAAGCAGCAAAAAAAAACTGCAAAAGAGAACGAAAACAACAGTAAACAATCAATTAGACAAAGGATTAGGTTGAAAAGAGGCCCCAAAACAGGAGCTACCATTACGAGAATAATCGACCGCAGGGACATTATAGAAAAAGCATATTTGGAACTCTATATAACAAACTGTCTGGACGTATCTCCGAAAAACGGATTGACAACGCTTGCACGTTTTTTATATAAAAACGAAAAGTTTTTGAAAAATAATGGTAAACAGATATCTGTCAATACCATAAGACAGGAATTGACAGATATTGCCAAAGAATGCGACTTCAAAAACCCAAGAGGTAAAAAGAGAAAATAATAACAAAATACAGGTATGAATTAGTGTTGAATAACATGTTGCAAAAGAGCCTATCTTTGCTCTCGCTTTAGCAAAGATTAAGCCCCGCTATGAGAAGATGCCGCTTTATCCCAAAGTGACATCTTCTCTTTTTTATGCCCGACAGACTGCCGAAGTAAATAAAAAAAATGAAAGTTACTCAACTAAGAAACAACGCAATGGAAAACATTTTCAGAATGTCGCTATTCATGCCTCCTATCTCACCGATAAGAGATAAAATTTCCGGAAAAAACCTGAGAAATGCCACACTAACCCCACTACGCACAGTGGATGTGAACGAAGTACACAAACTTATCACTTCAAACGCGAAACTTGCCGCACTCACCCACGAAGTACGAAACGCCGCACTGCTGGGTGATGACAATGCCTGCCGCCTCCTGAAGCAGCAGACACTGCCCTACGTGACTCCCTGCGGAGTCTTCACTCGCCGGCGAAGTGACTGCATAGAAGAAGCCTCCGGACTGGTAGTAGTGGACATCGACCATCTTGAATCTACCGAAGAAGCCGAAAAACTGCGCCAACTGTTATTCGACGATCCCTATCTGTGCCCTGCCTTAGTGTTCGTCAGCCCCACCGGACAGGGTGTGAAAGCCTTCGTGCCCTGCGCCATAGGGCAAAGTGCTACAGATGGAATCCGCTGGGCCATGAACTATGTACACTGTATGTACGACACCGACCACCAGCAATCGGGAAAAGGAGTGGATACGTCGGGAAAAGACCTCGTACGCTCCTGTTTCCTATGCCATGATCCGGGAGCGTTGATCAGAATTACAAATGGCGAGTAATAAATTACGAATTACAAATTAAGCATTCAATGGAACCAATATCTTCATTACATCTCCTGACCGAAGCCGTCAGGAATGCGGGAGCAAACATCGCTCCCAGTTATCAAGAGTATATACAACTTGCCTTTGCCATCGCCACGGACTGCGGAGAGGCAGGCCGTCAGGATTTTCTCGCCTTGTGCAGCCTTTCATCAAAGTATGACCCGCAGGCAGCCGAAAAGCTATTCAGCAACGCGCTGAAAACCGGACACAACGACGTACATATAGGCACAGCCTTCCACCTGGCCGAGTTGTGCGGCGTAAAAATTCAAGCCGAAATTCCATCCGGCATTGGTACACTTGGTACACAAGGTTCACCCTCATCTTCCGCTTCACACACGCGCGCACGTAAAGAAAGAGAAGAAGTAAGCATATGCGAAGAAGACACGGCAACAGGCAGCGACCCGATATCACCTCTACCCACTTTCGACGAACGCACCCGGTGGCCTTATCCCCTGGGACGTATCCTGAGCTGCGCTACCTCCCGCACACAATACGATATTCTTCTATTGGGAACGGTCACTGTGCTGGGGGCAAGTATGGGGCGGAACGTCCGGTGTGCTTATGGAGGAAAAATGACGTCGCCCTGCCTGCAAACTTTTGTCGTGGCACCATCCACATCGGGCAAAGGTATACTATCACTGGTACGCCTGTTGGTAGAACCCTTTCATGATGAGATCCGAAAGCAGACGGCTGAAAGTATGGCATGCTACCGGCGTGAAAAATCAAAATACGAAGCGTTGGGCAAAGAACGGGCGAAGACCGAAGCGCCCATGATGCCTCCCGACAAGATGTTCCTCATCCCCGGTAACAATACGGGAACCGGCATCCTGCAAAACCTGATAGATTCCGACGGAACAGGCCTGATATGCGAAAGCGAAGCCGACACCATATCCACCGCCATCGGCTCAGAATACGGACATTGGAGCGACACCATGCGAAAGGCTTTCGACCACGACCGGATCTCCTACAACCGACGCACCGACCGGGAATACCGTGAAGTGAAAAAGGTGTTTCTTGCCGTACTCCTGTCCGGTACCCCCGCACAGGTAAAACCACTGATACCCACTACCGAAAACGGGCTATTCTCCCGAGAACTATTCTACTACATGCACGGTATACACCACTGGCAAGACCAGTTCGATCTCAACGACAATAATCTCGAAGAGACTTTCAACACGCTGGGCATGGAATGGAAAGAAAAACTAAAGGCTATCGTCATGGGCGGAACTTTCACACTACGCCTCACCGACGGACAGAAGAAGGATTTCAACCAACTGTTCTCCAATCTATTCACCCGTTCAGAACTGTCAAACGGCAGTGAAATGTCGAGCAGTGTGGCACGTCTGGCCATCAACATCTGCCGCATCATGGAGGTAGTGGCAATGCTCCGCGCATTGGAACAAGGGGAGATAACCCGTTCACCCAATGTATCGCCCGATCCCGGCACCAATCCCGACAATCTGAAAGACCATATCATCACCCTATGGGATCTCAGCATCACCTCCGACGATTTCCACGCTGTGCTGTCGCTCGCCGAAAGCCTCTACAGCCACGCCATCCACATACTCTCCTTCCTGCCCGCCACCCAAGTGACCAGTCGGGGAAATGCCGACCGCGATGCGCTTGTGCAATGCATGGGGGAGAGATTTACACGAGCTGAATTCATACATAGAGCCGAAGAGATGGGTATCAAGCCCGAAACCGCCTCCACCTGGCTGAAGCGCCTGCAGAAGCACGGTCTGGTGGAAAGTACGGACAAAAACGGCACTTATCGCAAGCCGGGTAAGCGGTAAGAAGTGGTGAGGGATTAGTGATTAGCAGGGGGACTCACACATTATATACGCGCACGTGTGTGTGAAGCGAAAGGGAAGGGTGAACCTCTGTACCAAGTGTACCAACCTCACCATTACAAAGCCTCATCTCAGCCTTGTATCTCTCAATCTCAACCTTGCATCCCTCAACCTCAGCTTCACACCGCTAAACCTCAGCTTTACGCCCCCAAACCTTAGCTTTAAGGTTCCCCCAGTGCGCCTACTATCAGGCTCACCTGGGCGGGCGTATAGGAGCGTGAACGGGGAGAAAGCCCCAGGGCGGACAGACTGGCACGCAGACCGGGATAAAGATCGATCCAATGTTTCAACTTACGGTAGGCAGACTCCGGACAGAGATCGGGACAATAGAGTTGGGCAAGTTCAGTACGCCCATAGGTACGGATTTCAAAAGAGTTCATATCTGATATTCATGTGTTATATTTCATCAAAGATAGCGATAAATCATGACATTATCAAGTATATACATAGAAATAACAGACTAAAACCGCCCCTAATCGACTCTAACAACCAGAAAGAGACAAACGCCCATACCCGCAGTATTACCTTTGCATTGTTGAGTTCAACAGCATGAATTTTCAAGTATTAATTTTTAAATTATCTACAAACTATGATTCGTTACAAAAAGTATCAAGTGACGGGCGAAAACAGCCCGCTGAAAGGTTTCTGGTATGCGCGTCCCGTAATTGAAGAGACGTTCGACATCGAGAAACTTGCCAAACACATGTCTAACCACAATACTCCCTACTCAAGTGGTGTCATCAAGGGAGTGTTGACGGATATGGTTTCCTGCACCAAGGAACTTATTCTGGATGGAAAGAATGTAAAAATGGATGATCTGGCAATTTTTTCCGTAGGAATTGTCAGCAAAAAAGGCGCAAAATCTGCCGCCGACTTCTCACTGGCTAACAACGTAAAGGGGTTGAAACTCCGCGCCCGTGCCACGGGTGAGCTGAGTAATGCTCAGATTAATCTGGAAGGACAATTGAAAGAGTCTTCCATGTACACCGTGGGAGGCAGCTCGTCCGACAATACTCCCGGTGGCGGTTCCGGAGGAGACGGCGGTGGTCTCGACGAAAATCCGTTGGGATAACTCCTGATTCACATAAATTATAAATCATCAATCATTATGAATGAAGAAAAGAAGTCAAAAAACGTGTGGGGCATTGTCCTCAAAGTAATCATCACCGTAGCCACCGCCATTGCGGGAGCTTTAGGGTTAGGCGCCTGCCAGTAGACATGCGCACGATTACCCTACTCATTATTCACTGCTCGGCCACGCCTCAGGGCGTGGGCCTGAGCTTCGAAGATTGCCGCCGCGATCACATTCGCCACCGCGGCTTCAGTGACATCGGCTATCACTTCTACGTGACTCGTGACGGTGAGATCCACCGAGGCCGCCCACCGGAAAAAATCGGAGCGCATTGCCTCAATCATAACCGGCACTCCATCGGTATCTGTTATGAAGGAGGTTTGGATGCCGACAGTCAGCCATCCGACACTCGCACCTTAGAGCAAAAAGCATCGCTGCTTGCGCTGCTCCGCGAATTGAAGCGCATCTTTCCACACGCTCTGATTGTAGGTCATCATGACCTGAATCCCATGAAACCTTGCCCTTGCTTCAAGGCAGAAAGGGAATATAGGGGGCTGTAAGAAGGCTCCCTTTTTGGGGTTCGAAACGGGATAGAAAGGAATAAGACTCACCACAGATTACACAGATTGACACAGATTTTATTTTACTGATTATTAGATTAATAAATCTGTGTGAATCTGTGTAATCTGTGGTGAATTAATTCATAACGGAAAAGAAAAGAACAAAAGTGATTAGTGTTTGGTGATAAGTGATTAGCGCCATTTGGTATATTATTTTTTAGACGCGGATGACACGGATAACGCGGATTTAAAAGGCTGC